>Ga0114129_10006227_pt1 | contig 16915 bp, 18 predicted proteins | sample RhiMetdeltSRZDD1_FD_80071 | JGI IMG/M metagenome (GOLD analysis project Ga0114129, IMG submission 80071) | Populus rhizosphere microbial communities from Tennessee, USA - Rhizosphere MetaG P. deltoides SRZDD1 (version 2) (version 2) | ecosystem: Host-associated > Plants > Roots > Rhizosphere >... | reverse complement strand
TTGACGTCCACCAGGACGGTGGGCTCGTGGAAGAAGCCCTTTCCGAGGGCACCTTCGGTCGGGATGCGCCCGCCCGAGGCGATCGTCGCGCCCTCTTTCTCGGCGATCGGCATGTAGCTCGCGACCTTCTCCTGAGCCGCCTTTGAGACGACCGGGCCGAGGTCCGTGCTCGCCTCGAGGCCGTGGCCCATCTTCATCTTCTTCGCCCGGCCCACGAGCTTGTCGATGAGGTCGTTCGCGACGCCGCGGTGCGCGATCACGCGCGACGCCGCCGTGCAGCGCTGGCCCGACGTCCCGAACGCCGACCACACGATCCCTTCGAGCGCGAGGTCCACGTCGGCGTCGTCGAGCACGATGATCGCGTTCTTGCCCCCGAGCTCCGCCGAGACGCGCTTCAGGAGACGGCCGGCGATCTCGCTGATGTGCGCGCCGGTGTCCGATGAACCCGTGAACGAGATGAGATCGACGCTTGGATGTTTGACGATGTGGTCGCCGAGCTCGCTACCCGAGCCGAGGACGAGGTTGAGCACGCCTTTCGGAAGTCCGGCCTCCTCGAGGATCTCCACCAGGCGTACCGCCAACATCGGCGTGAACGACGCAGGCTTGAAGATGATCGTGTTCCCGAGGACGAGCGCGGGCATGATCTTCCAGGTCGGGATCGCGAACGGGAAGTTCCACGGCGTGATCGCCGCGACGACACCGTGGGGGTGGCGCATGCTCATGGCCCACTTGTTGGGCAGCTCCGCCGGCACGACGTCGCCGAACTGGCGGCGGCCCTCGCCGGCGATGTAATAGGTCATGTCGATGCCCTCTTGGACATCGCCACGCGACTCCGCGAGCACCTTACCCATCTCGAGGGTCATCTCGCGCGCGAGGTCGTCCTTGCGGCGGAGCATGATCTCGGCGGCCCGGTAGAGGATCTCGCCGCGCTTGGGTGCGGGGTAGAGCCGCCAGCCGTCGGCCGCGCGCTTCGCGGCCTCGATGGCCCTATCCGCATCAGCGGTCGATGACTTCGTGACGGTGGCGATGATGTCGCCGTTCGCGGGGTCGGTATCTTCGAACGCGTCGCCCGAAGACGAATCCACCCAGCGGCCGTCGATGTAGTTCTTCAGATGTGTGGTGGCCATGACTTGCCCCCTTACTGCGTCGCGCGCGGTCGGTGGTCTAGAAGCTGGCTCCGTAGAAGAGCCAGATCGTGAGGCCGCCGACGAAGATGATCCCGAGGAAGATGAGGATGAAGGCGATGTTCGCCTGCCGTTCCGGGTCGTTGTTCGAAAAGAGGCTCACAACGGGCGATTATGCGGTCGTCTCAGACTAGCCGCCGGTCAGATCGGACAGTCGGTTCACGACCGGCAGTGTCGTCCAGCGTAGGACGTGCGAACGGACCGGCCACAGCGTCGTCGCCGGCGTCACAGACGACCGCCCCGTGACGATGGCGACCACGTCGTCGACCTGCACGGCCACGCTCGTGAGCTGCACGACCGGATGGTTCGCGTCTGGTTCGGCGAGCTCGAGTCCCACATCGAGTGGCTGCTGCCTGCGCCGGACGCGTGCGATGCCGACGCGGATGCCGCTGGGCATCGCATCCCTCATCTCCGGCCAGCGCTCCTCAGCGACGAGCTCCTGACTCGTCGCGTCCGCCACGAGCATCGCGGTCTTGGTGAACCAGCGGCTGAGCGTTCGGCGCGTTGGCTCGGCGATCTGCTCGGGGCGCGATTTCGCGAACAGGGCCTGACGGAAGCTGACTTCCAGGCTGCTCATCCATCCGGCGTTGCACGTCCCGCAGACGTTCGTGACGAGTCGGGCGATCCGTGCGTCCGCCGCTGCGTCCGCCGGCCCGTGCGCGGCGTGCGTCGCGCGCCATGCACGCAGTCGTTCGACCAGCCATCGCGCGAAGACATGTTCACGCGTGAGCGCGACATCTTCCCGTAGGCAGAACCTGCAGCGTCCGCGCGGTGTCGGCACGATACGTGGCGATGCCATTGACTCACGCTACCGCGCGACCACACCGAAAGGCGCGGTGGCCCACCGCCTGACCTGCGGCAGGCCACCGCGCCGTGATCTTCGTACGACGCGGTTATGGTGCGGTCGTGATGCTCGTTACGGAGATCGCCGTGATCTGGATCTGCTCTGCCAACGCCTGAGCTCCGCCTGGGCCGTTATTCGAAACGCACAGAAGCTGGACCGAGAACGGCGAGGCGAACTGGGTCGTGTAGGTGTTCGTGAGCGTTGTCGCGCTCGCACCTGACTCGCCATTCGGCTCCACCTGTGCTGCCGCAATGACACTCGATCCGTTGCCGCCGTAGAGCGTGCAGACGACAGGGATCCGCCCGCTTGGCTGGAGATTGTTGACGAGCACCGTGGACGTGACGACGTATTTGCCGACGGGAAGGTCGATGTGGTGCATCTCACCGTATGAGTTCGGGATCGACACAGGTGCACGCTTTTCGGTGTAGAAGGCGCTGCCACCATTCCCGGCCGGGCCAACGGGACCTTGCGGACCAGGGTTACCAGTCGCCCCCTGCGGACCGGTGTCACCCTTTGCGCCCTGCGGCCCGGTTGAACCGGTAGGTCCCTGCTGGTTCCACATCAGCGCGACCTCGTTCGCGCTGCATGTGTCCGTGGCGCTGACAACGTGGATCGTGCCGCTGCTGTTATTCACGCAGGCGTAGATGACACCGGTGGACGCTGCGGCCGCGATCGTCAGGGCGCTCGCTCCGACCAGGGCCAGGGTCAGTCCGATGACGAGAAGTGACCGGGGAAGGATCGTGGTGATGCTTCGCATTGCTTCCTCCTCGCTCCGTTGTGGAGACGAGGCAAGTACGCGCAGGGGCGTGTGCCATCACCATCAGCGCGCCGACGACGGGAGTGTGTTGCGGCGCACACCGAGCGTGTGGTGGTGCCTTCACAACTTCTTCACACCTCGATGCGAGGCTGCCGTCAGCGCAGGGAGGACGGGATCGTGGGATCAACGGTTGCTGTGCGCTCAGACCGGACCATGAGGGCCATCGTCCAGGAAGGTTCCGGCTCAGCAGACGTACTGCACCTTCGTGAGATCGACAGACCGGCCGTGGGTGACGACCGCGTGCTCGTCCGGGTCCGCGCCGCCTCGGTCAACGCGCTCGACTGGCACAACGTGCACGGTGGGCGATTCGTCAGCGTCATCGCCCGCCTGATGCGGCAGCCGATACTTCCCGTTCGAGGCGTGGACGTGTCCGGGGAGGTCGAGGCGGTCGGCAAAGATGTGACGCGCCTGCGGCCCGGGGACGAGGTCTTCGGCGCGGCCAGAGGAACGTTCGCCGAATACGCGACCGCGCGGGAAGACTGGCTGGTCAAGAAGCCTGCCGAGCTGACTTTCGCGCAAGCGGCGTGCATGGGAGTCGCGGCCGTGACCGCGCTGCAGGGTCTGCGTGACAAGGGTCAGCTGAAGCCAGGGCAGCGGGTCCTCATCAACGGCGCGGGTGGCGGCGTGGGTACGTTCGGCGTGCTGATCGCGAAGGCGCTCGGCGCCCACGTCACCGCGGTGACCAGCACGAGGAATCTCGAGCTCGTCCGATCGATCGGCCCAGATGAGGTCATCGATCACACGCAGGAGGACTTTATCCGGCGCGGGCAGCGGTACGACGTGATCCTCGATGTCGCTGCGAACCGTTCGTTCGGGGACCTGCGGCGCGCTCTCACGCCGAGCGGGAGGGTCGTCCTCGTAGGCGCGGCAAAGAACGGTGGGTTCGCGACGATCTCGCGTGCGGTCTTGGGGCTCGTGCGTTCACGCGTGGGGAGCTCATGGCTCGTGCCCTTGCTCGCCAGGCTGACTTACGACGATCTCGTCGTCCTGAAGGAGCTCGTCGAGGCCGGCAAGCTGTGCCCGGTGATCGATCGGGAATACCCACTCAGCGATGCGGCCGAGGCCGTTCGCTACGTGGGAAGCGGTCAAGCTCGGGCAAAGGTCGTCATCAACGTGAGCGCGATGTGACCGCTGTGCCGGTGCAGACGTACGCGAGGGTCGCCGGAGTCCTGTTCCTGATCTCGGCCGTGGCGGGTGGCTTCGGTGAGTTCTTCGTCCCGTTACAGCTGATCGTTGCCAACGACGCGACGACGACCGCGAGCAACATCACGTCATCGGAGCTGCTGTTCCGCATGGGTTTCGTGGCCTACCTCGTGGAGGCCATCTGTGATGTGAGCCTGACCCTGGTCCTCTACGTATTGCTGCGACCGGTCAGCAGAGATCTCGCCTTACTCGCGGTGTTCTTCCGCCTGGTAGGCACCGCTATTTTTGCGATGACCGAGCTCTTCTATTTCTCGGCGTTGTTCATCTTGGGTGGCGCCGACTATCTGAAGACGTTCTCCCCTGAGCAGCTGAATACGCTCGCGTTGCTGTCGCTCAGGATCTCCGTTGTCGGAGGTGGGTTGTTCTTTGTGATCGGCGGAGTCGCGTACGTCATCCAGGGGTACCTGATCTTTCGGTCGGGCTTCCTGCCGAAGGTGCTTGGGGTTCTCCTGGCGCTTGGCGGTCTCGGATTCGTGATCAGGAGCTTCGCGCTCGCCTTGGCCCCGGCCTACGCGTCCCTGGGCCTGCTTCTGCCTACGGCTGTCGCCGGACTCGCGCTGACCGCATGGCTGCTGGTGAAGGGCGTCGATGTTGCGAGGTGGGAAGAGCGAGCAGCAGCGAGCTAACGAGCGCTACACGTTGTACTGGTCATGCGATCGGAAGAACTCATCGGTCGGTGCCTCGCCGCGCGATCGCATGGCCGTCAGCTCGCGGATGTAGCGCTCGAATCCACCCGGCGTATGCAGGTTCAGGAATCTGGCACGAGCTCCGATCGCGACCGGAAAAGCATGGATCGCGCCGCGCGGAGCGGCGAGCACTGTCCCAGCCGCCGCGCGGACGGTCTTCCCGTCGATCACGAATTCCAGCTCGCCTTCGAGCACATAGAAGGTGTCTGAATGCCGCGCGTGGTAATGCGGCGTGCCCGGCTCGGTGCCAGGGTCGAGGGTGTACTCCGCCATGTAGATGTCGTCGAGGGTGATCCGGATGGCGCCGATGCCCTGCCGCTCCGCATCCTCGGGATGATTCAGGATCGCCTTCGGCCGATGCTCTGTCTCTCGCATGCGACTACGAGTTTCTCTTAGTGGTCTTCCTTGTCGATCTGCCCTGGAGCTTCAGCGTGCCCGAGGCATCTCGGTGAGGGCCCGTCCGCTGTTTGACCGTGAACTTCGGTCCCTTTCGGATCACGTAATCAAGCGCGCGGGCGTGTCCCAGACCGAGGCCGAAATCCTTCTTGAGCCAGGCGATGATGTCAGCTGACTCCGTAAGGCCCTTCTTCTTGGCGATGGCGACGAACTGGGCTGGCGTCTTACCGGTCTTGGCCTCGATATTGTCGAGGTACGCCTGAAAGGACATGTCGCGAACGATACCGCCCGTCGGTTCACGAGCGGGCACGGCAATGTCGGTGGAGCTGAGGGGAGTCGAACCCCTGACCTCTTGAGTGCGATTCAAGCGCTCTACCAACTGAGCTACAGCCCCGGAAGCGGCTACGCCGCTTCCGGGGCTGCTTCCCTTCGCGAAGCGAGCGTAGCGAGCTGAGCGAGGAGGGAAGACACAGCCCCAGGCGGCGAAGCCGCCTTAATCGTAACCGAGCGGAATGCCGATCACTGGACCACGGCTAGAGTCTTCGCGTTCGTATAGGAGGAGCCGCCGTGAAGTTGGGAACGCATCACACCTGGGACCGCATTCCGAAAGAACGCATGACCGCGCAGATCGAGCGCCGTTTCGTTCACGGCGAGCGCGCGATGGTCGCGCAGGTCTTCCTGAAGAAGGGCGCGATCGTGCAGACGCACACGCACGAGAGCGAGCAGATCACCTACATCCTCGAGGGCGCGCTGCGACTGTGGCTTGGCGCGAACGGCGAGCAGGACGTGACGGTGCGCGCCGGCGAGATACTCACGATCCCGTCCAACGTCCCGCACCGGGCAGAGGCGCTCGAGGACACGCTGGACGTCGATGTGTTCAGCCCGCCGCGGCAGGACTGGATCGACAAGACCGACGACTACCTGCGGCGCTGAGCTCGGGGCGGTTCAGGCGATCCTGAGCACCACCGGCGCATCGCCCCAGAGCCGCTCGAGCCGGTACAGCTCGCGTTCCTCGGGAACGAAGACGTGCACAACGACGTCGCTGAGGTCGATGAGTATCCACCGGCCGCCGTCGTACCCCTCGATGCCGAACGGCTGCTGCGCTGCTGCCTTCGCCTTCTCCACGATCCCGTCCGCGATCGCCTGCGCCTGCCGCTCGCCTCGCGCGCTGCAGATGACGAACAGGTCGGCGATGGTGGATACCTCCGAGATGTTGAGCACCAGGATGTCCTCGGCCTTCTTGTCGCTCGCCGCTTCGACGACAAGATCGGCGAGCGCTCGTGGTGGAAGCTCGGCGCGCGTGGATGCCGTCACCTGTAGAGACCGCGCCTTTTGATGTGCTCCCACACTGCGTCCGGAACAAGGTAACGCAGGGACATACCGCGGGCGGCCCTGGCGCGTAATTCGCGCGAGCTGATATCGAGTCGCGGCGCATCGAACGCACGTGCACCGTGCATCGGGTCCGGCTCGGGAGCGCCGGGCCGCGCCGCGACGAGGATCGTCGACAGCTCGCGGATCCGATCGGGCGCTCGCCAGCGCGCGAGATCAGCGAGCGCGTCGCTACCGAGGATCAGGAAGAGCTCTCCCTCCGAGCGCAGCGCCTCGAGCGTGTCCACGGTGTACGAGACGCCGTCACGATCGAGCTCGACCCGCGAGAGCACGAAGCGAGGCTCGCCAGCGATCGCGGCCTGCAGCATCGTGACGCGGTCCGCCACGCTCGCGAGCGGGTCGCGGTCCTTGAGCGGCGATCGTCGCACGGGAACGAACACCACGCGGTCGAGCGGGATCGACTCGAGCGCTGCGAGCGCGATCGCGAGATGCCCGACGTGCACCGGATCGAAGGTGCCGCCGAAAACTCCGATGCGCGACTTCAACGCTTCTTGGTCGCGCCTGGAGCAGCCAGCTGCTGGGGGGCGTCCAGCCATTCGAGCTCGAGCTTGCCGATCCGCACGGTGTCCCCGCTCTTCACGCCGAGGGTCCGAAGCTTGCCCTCGACACCCGACCTGAGGAGCAGGCGATGGAAATACGCGGATGCTTCCGGACTGTCCCAGTCGATGCCAGCTGCGAGCCGCTCCAGGCGATCTCCGCGGACGCGATACGCCTCACCCTCGCGCGACACCTTCACGTCCTTGGCCCCGCCCGCGAACACGATCCGCCGTTCTGTCGGGGTGATGGCCTCGGGTTTCGGGCGCGGGGCGCAGAGCGCGAAGATGCGCTTGTTGAGCCGATCGACGCCCTCGCCGGATGCCGCGGAGACGGCGAGCGCCTCCCTGCCCGCGGCCTCGAGGGCCTCAACGATCCCGGGCACCGCGTCGCGCGCCTCCGCGAGATCGATCTTGTTGAGCGCGAACAGCTCGGGCAGCTCGTCGAGCGCGTGCCCGTACGCGGCGATCTCGGTGTCGATGGTCTCGATGGCCGCGAGGGGATCGGGCAGCGACGCATCGACGACGTGAACGATGAGCCGCGTGCGCTCGATGTGCCGCAGGAACTCCTCGCCAAGGCCGGCGCCTTTGCTCGCGCCCTCGATCAGACCGGGGATATCGGCGATCACAAGCTCGCGGTCGTCGAGGCGAGCGACGCCAAGGTTCGGCGTGAGCGTCGTGAACGGATAGTTCGCGATCTTCGGCCGGGCACGCGTGAGCGCGGCGAGAAGGCTGGATTTGCCGGCGTTCGGAAGACCGGCAAGGCCGATGTCGGCGATGAGCCGCAGCTCGAGCTCGAGCTCGCGCTGCTCGCCCGGCTGGCCGTCCTCGGCGATGCGCGGCACGCGCCGCGTGCTCGATGCGAAGCGCGCGTTGCCGCGGCCACCCCTGCCGCCGCGCGCGACGATGATCTCCTGACCGGGCACGATGAGGTCCGCGACGATCTCGCCGGTCCCGACATCCTTCACCGTCGTGCCGGGCGGCACCTTGAGGATCAGATCGCCGCCGGCCTTGCCGGATTTGTTCTGGCCGCTGCCGGCGCCGCCGCTCGTCGCCGCGTGCAGATTCTGGTTGCGGTAATCGCCAAGTGACGCGATCTGATCGTCGACGCGGAGGACGACGTCGCCGCCTCTGCCACCATCGCCCCCGTCCGGTCCGCCACGCGGAACGTGCGCCTCGCGGCGGAAGGAGATGACGCCCTTGCCACCGTCACCGGCGCGGATCGGCACGCGCGCGCGGTCGAGGAACACTTAGATCCTCGCCAGCGGTCGCACGAATGAGCCGACACGCAACTGCGGCAGCTCGTGACGCAGTCGCTCCAGTGCGTGTGCGACACCGATGCGCGCGTCGCGGCTCTTGACCGCGGCGAGCGCTCGAAGCGGATCCGCCGCGAGGTCGCGCAAAAGGATCGCGCTCCCCTCACGCAGCTCGCCCGCCAGCGAGATCAACGCGGCGATTTCATCGGCGCCATCGAAGATGCCAGGGAGAACCGGGATCAGCATGCTCGTCGCGAGGCGCTGGTCGGCCGCCACCCGAAGCGACGCACGAACATCGGCGAACCGATAGCCATCTGGCCGGTGCAGCGTGTCGTAGGTGTCCGCGCGCGCCGACATGATCCGGATCGTCACGGAATCGAGTCCGTTCGTCGCGAGCCGCCGGAGCGCGGTGGGCATCGAGCCGTTCGTCTCGAGGTGGATCGTTCCCGAACGTGTCGCCCCGCGGATCAGCTGGATCGTTTCCTCGACCATCCGCGGGACGAGGAGCGGCTCTCCTTCACATGCATGCCCGAACGACACGAGCGACCCACCCGCGGCGATGTGCTGCGTCGCGAGATGTGCGAGCTGCTCCACGGTGGCGTGGAACGCGGCGGGCTCGCGCGGCTCGGCCTCGCCATCGAAGCGCGGCGCGATGACGGCCAGCGGATGCTCGTTGGCCGGCGCAGTGATGGGCAGCGCGCATTCCCAGCGCCCGTAGAACGCGTTCGCGGCGGCGCGGCATCCGTACTCGCGCGCGCAGCGTGCGAGCTGGCGGATCAGGCTGTCCGCGGGCCGCGAGCGGAGCGCTTCATTGACCTTCGAGGCGATCTCGGACTTTGGATACGCGTCGACCTGGTGCGTTGGATCGCGATCGAGGAGCGCTGCCGCGACGACGACGTCGCCGGCCTCATCGGCCGCGACCGCCGCGTACGCGCGCGGCGTCAGATCTGGTCGATCCGTCGCGTCTGCGTATGCCGGTAGCTGCGTGCGCAGATGTCCCGGTGGCAGGACTGCCGCGACAGCCAGCCGGCCCGCGCCGACACGACGCGCGCGACCCGTCTTGTCGAGCGTTTCGGCTTCGCGCTCGACATGAAGGACGGTCGCGCCACTCGGAAGCGGGAGCGCGTCGGCGAACGGCACGGTCGAGGCGCCATCGAACGCCGCCGCTGCGTAGTCGGAGACGATCACCCGTCCCGCCCGATCCGCATGGACTGCTCGATACATAAGACGAGTATGCGGAGCGCCCGCGAGCGCGCAGTTCGCGCCGCGGGTCCTGCCGCGGCTCGGGGTCCTCGCTCGCTCAAAACTCGCCCGCTCGGCCTGCTTGGGATGTGCACCCTGATACCGCGGGCTCAACTCTCGCTCGCGAGAACCCGACTCGCCGCGTCACCCGCGGCGCGATCTATGTGCGCAGTCTCAGCAAGCGCGCCGAGCTAGTACGCGAGCGGGTCTTGGGCTACCCCATTCACCTTAAGTTCCCAGTGAACGTGAGGCCCCGTCGTGACGCCGGTGAGGCCAATTGCGGCGATGAGCTGTCCGCGCGCCACGGTCTGTCCCGGGCTCACGTAGACAGCGCTCGTGTGGTAGTAGCAGGTCTGCAGACCACCTGAGTGCTGCACGCAGACGCGCAGTCCACCTACGGCGACGGGTCCCGTTGCGACGACGATGCCGTCATCGGACGCGACGATGCTGCTGCCGTACGGCGCGGCGATGTCGACGCCGGTGTGGCCCCACCAGAAGTACTGAGTGATCACGCCCTTCACCGGCCAGCCAAGACGGCCGGTACGCGCCGGCAGTGACGCGTTCGAAGGCGTTGCGATGGACTTCGGACGCTCGGTGCGCCTGAGGGCGGGGAGCACGGCGCCCGGTACGAAGATCAGCTGGCCCACCGCGAAGTGCTCGGGCTCGAAGTACACGCGGTTGTAGGACATGACCACCGCAGGGTCGACCTTAAATCGGTCCGCGACGCTCTCCGGTGTGTCTCCGTCCTTCACTTTGTAGAGCGCGCCCTCGCCCGGCGGGATCAGCAGCTCGTGTCCGATGGTGAGGTTCTGGTCTTCCTCAGTGATGTTGTTCGCATACGCGAGCGCCTCGAGGGAAAGGTCGTAGTAGTTCGCCATCGAAGAGAGCGTGTCTTCCCTCACGATCGTGCGGACCACGACGGGTCGTGCCTCCGGAGCTGCGACGGTCGTGGGGCTACGCGTGCCGGCGATGACACCGCGCGGTGCGACCTGTGCACGTGCGACATCGTCCATCGGCACCGCGGCGAACGATGGTGCTGCAGCGTCAGCCGGTGAGGCTTCGGCGCGTCCAGCCGTCGCGGCGGTGTACGGGAGCATGACGACCAACATCGCGGTGGCGAGGTTGAGCACCAAACGAAGGCCCTTCGAGCCGAAGTACGCAGCGAGGGCGCGTGGGATGCGACGGATCATCACGTCCACGAGCCGTTGCTTCGAGTGTTGACCCGAGGTGATCAGCGACGTAGCGCTCCGACGGACCATCCTTCGCGTGCCGAGAGTCAGCGAAGGTGTGGCATGCGCCCTTCTAACGTTCGTCGCCAATACGGTTTTTTCCCTTCCCCAATAAACGCCGATCCATGTACGCATTGCGTACTGCTCTGTCCTGAGCCGGGGTACCGTACCCACGAGGTCCAACGCTGTCAATTGCAGGGCCGTCACGGGTTTGCTCACCCATTAGTACCTCCGTAGGCTACGGGCGTGCCCGACTACAACCTCTCCTATGTGTATGTGTTCGCCTTCTTCGTAGCGGGAGCACTGGTCGTCACGGTGATGATGCTGCTGAGCCACTTGCTTGCTCCCTTCAAGCCGACGCGCGAAAAGCTGAAGACATACGAGTCCGGCGAGGAGCCCGTCGGTCAGGCGTGGGGTCGTTACCCGACGCATTTCTACGTGTTCGCGCTGCTTTTCGTGGTCTTCGATGTTGAGGTGATCTTCCTGTTCCCCTGGGCGGTGTTGTTCCGCGAGCTCGGGTGGTACGGCCTCGTCGAGATGACGATCTTCATCGCGATCCTCGTCGTGGGCCTCTTCTACGCGTGGAAGAAGAAAGCGCTCAATTGGTACTGAGCACGCCGCGCCCGACGATCGACCTCACCGCGGTGCGCGCGGCGATCGCGAAGAGCATCGGCGACCGAGCGAAGGTCTCGACGCTGCATGACATGGTCGTGGTCGATGTGGATGGCCCGCGGCTGGTGGAGGTCGCGACGATCGTGCGCGATGACCCATCAACCCGCTGCGACCTCTACTCGGTCAACGCGGGTGTGGACACCGGGACCGAGCTTCGGAGCGTCACGTTCGTTCGCGGTACCGAGACGCACGTTTTCGTGATGCTTCGCACGCCGTGCGACGCGGCCGAGCCGCACGTGCCAACGCTCAGCTCGGTCTGGACCGGCGCGAACTGGTGCGAGCGCGAGACGTACGACATGTTCGGCATCGTGTTCGACGGTCATCCGGATATGCGACGCATCTTCCTCGAGGAGTCGTTCCCCGGTCACCCGATGCGCAAAGCGTTCCTCCCTCCACGCAGCGACGCGCGCGGAGGCTGATGACGCTGTGCCGGTAGGTCCATTCGGGATCGATCCCGCGATCTGGGCCCCGCTTCGACTCGTGATCGCGGTCCTTCTGGCAGTCGGCCTCGTCTTCAACGGCGCGCTGGCGCAGATCTATCTCGAGCGCAAGATCCAGGCGATCATCCAGGACCGGCTCGGGCCGCTGCACACCGGTCCCTGGGGCCTGCTCCAGACGTTCGCCGACGCCATCAAGCTGCTGGGCAAGGAGGACATCCGCGCGCGGCTGACCGACAAGTGGTTCTTCCTCGCCGCGCCGTCGATCGTGTTCAGCCCGATGCTCGCGAGCTACGTCGTGATCCCCTTTGCGCCGTCGATCGTCGGCGCTGACCTCAACGTCGGGCTCCTGTATCTCACGACGCTGGGCTCGATGACCGTGCTCGGCATCGTCATCGCCGGTTGGGCTTCGAACAACAAGTACTCGCTGATCGGCGGCCTTCGCTCGGCGGGGCAGCTCATCTCCTACGAGGTGCCGCAGATCCTGTCGCTGGTGACGGTCGTGCTCGTCGTCGGAACGCTCTCGATGGTCGGTATCGCCGAGAGCCAGCCGGGCTGGCAGCTGAATGTCCTCGTGCTGCCACTCGCATTCGTGACGTACTTCATCGCGGGGCTCGCCGAGACGAACCGCAACCCGTTCGACCTTCCGGAGGCCGAATCGGAGCTCGTCGCGGGCTTCCTGACCGAGTACTCCGGGATGCGCTGGGCCATCTTCTTCCTGGCCGAATACGGTGAGGTCACGGTCGTGTCCTCGATCGTCGCGACCTTGTGGTTCGGCGCATGGCACGGCCCGTTCGTCGAGGTCTTCCCGCTCCTCGGTGTGCTGTGGTTCACGCTGAAGACCTACTTCTTCGTGCTCGTCTTCATGTGGATCCGCGCGACGCTTCCGCGCCTGCGCATCGATCAGCTCATGTCGCTCTGCTGGAAGATCCTCATCCCGCTGACGCTCACGAATCTCATGGTCACGGCGGTCCTGCTACTCGTCTTCCCCACGACCGTGGTGCCGGTCGCGATCGCGAACTGGATCCTCCTCGCCTTGTTCGTCATGGTCCTGCCGTACGTCCAGCGCCGTCGCCTTGTCGCGCTCCGCGAGCGCCTCCGGACCGCCGCGTAGGTGTACGACTTCATCGAGCCGGCGCTGTTCGCTGTCCTGACCATTGCCACCATCGCGTCCGGCGCGGGCGTCATCCTCGCCAACCGCATCACGACGTCGGCGCTGCTCATGGCCTTCACGTTCCTCAACGTTGCCGGGATGTTCCTGCTGCTCGGCGCGGAGACGGTCGCGATGTTCCAGGTCCTCATCTACGTCGGCGCGATCACGGTCCTGATCCTCTACGGAGTGATGTTCACGCCGCAGTCGCCGCGTCCGTACGGACTCTTCTTCCAGACCCAGAAGTGGTGGGCCGCGCTGTTCGTCGTTCCGATCGCGATCTTCGTCGCGCTCGTGTCGTTCACCTTCCGCGATTCCGCGACGCTCGCTCCGAAGGGCGGCGACCTCTTGCCGCTCGCGACGAGCGTGTTCCGCGACTTCGCCTTCCCGTTCGAGGTCGCGTCCGTGCTGCTTCTCGCAGCCATGGTCGGCGCGATCGTGCTCGTCAAGCGGGACGAGGAGTAAGGTGGCCGTTCCGCTCGGAGCCTTCATCGCGGTCTCGGCGGTGCTCTTCTTCATCGGCACCGCGGGCGTCCTCGTTCGACGCAACGCGGTCGTGATCCTCATGTCGGTCGAGCTGATGCTCAACGCGACGAATCTCGCGCTCGTCGCGTTCTCTCGGCGCTACTCATCGATCGACGAGCGCGGGAGCGTCTTCGTCGTCTTCATCTTCGTCGTCGCGGCGGCCGAGGTCGCGGTCGGCCTCGCGATCGTCCTCTCCGCATACCGCAACCGGCCGACCGTCGACGTCGACGAGATAAGGTCGATGCGCGGATGATCCATAACGTCTGGCTGATCCCGGCGTTCCCGCTCGCCGCGTTCCTGATCGACGGCCTGTTCGGCCGCAGGTGGCTGCACAAGTGGACCGGGATCATCGCCTCGGCCGCGGTCGGTGCATCGGCGCTCGTCGCGATCGGCGTGTTCCTCGAGGTCCTCGGCGGCGCTGAGCGCACGACCGTGACGCTGTACGAGTGGATCGGCGTCGGGGACTTCCACATCAATGTCGCTGCGCTTGTCGATCCGCTCTCCTCGGTGATGCTCCTCGTCGTCACCGTCGTGAGCTTCCTCATCTTCGTCTACTCGAACGGGTACATGGAGCACGACCACGGCTTCGCGCGTTTCTTCACCTGGCTCTCGCTCTTCGTGTTCGCGATGCTCATCCTCGTCATGGCCGACAACTACCTCCTGATGTTCGTCGGCTGGGAGGGCGTCGGACTCTGCAGCTATCTCCTCATCGGGTTCTGGTTCGAGCGTTCCGAGCCCTACGTCGCGGCGAAGAAGGCCTTCGTCATGAACCGTATCGGCGACTGGGGCTACACGATCGGCATGATCACGATCTTCCTCGTCTTCGGCTCGATGCAATTCGTGGACGTCTTCGAGCACGTCGACATCGCGACCGAAGCCAACCTCACGCTTATTTGCCTCGCCCTCTTCTTCGGCGCGACCGGCAAGTCTGCCCAGCTGCCGCTCTATTCATGGCTGCCGGACGCGATGGAGGGCCCGACACCGGTGTCCGCGCTGATCCACGCGGCGACGATGGTCACCGCTGGCGTCTACCTGGTGGCCCGCTCGATGCCGCTGTTCGAGGCGGCAGGGCCGTCGCTCGCGGTCGTCGGCACCGTCGGCGCGGTGACCGCGATCTTCGCGGCGACGATCGCGCTCGTCCAGTTCGACATCAAGCGCGTGATGGCGTACTCGACGGTGAGCCAGCTCGGCTACATGTTCCTGGCGCTCGGCGTCGGCGCGCCCGTCGCGGCGATCTTCCACCTCGCCACGCACGCGTTCTTCAAGGCGCTCCTATTCCTCGGATCCGGCTCGGTGATCCACGGACTCGGCGGCGAGCAGGACATGCGAAAGATGGGTGGGCTGCGGCGCAAGATGCCGGTGACGTTCTGGACGATGCTCCTCGCCGGTGGTGCCCTCGCCGCGCTGCCACCACTCGCCGGCTTCTGGTCGAAGGACGCGATCCTCGCGACGGCGTTCGTCAATGGACATCTGGCGCTGTGGGCCGTCGGGATCGTGACCGCCGTGCTCACCGCGTTCTACGTGACGCGCGCGATGTGGATGACGTTCTACGGCGAGCCGCGCGACCACCACCTGTACGACCACGCGCACGAATCGCCGGCGGTCATGACGCTGCCGCTGATCGCGCTCGCCGTCGGAACGGTGGTGCTCGGCATTCTCGTGGGCTTCCCGCCGGAGCAGGGCTTCATCGACACGTTCCTGGGGCCCGTGTTCGAGGGCGAGGGCGGCCATGTTCCGGAGGTCGCGACGCTCGTGACGCTCGCCGTGGTGTCCGTCGCGGCGGGCCTGCTCGGGATCCTGGCCGGCCTCTCCATGTACGTGCGCCACCGGCCCGACCCCGCCGCGGTGTCGCGTGCCGCAGGTCCGTTCTACCGGCTGCTCGTGAACAAGTACTTCATCGACGAGCTCTACGACCGGCGGATCGTCGAGGCCTTCCGCGCCGCGTTCGGAGCGATGTGGGCCTTCGACATCCACGTCATCGACGGTCTCGCGAACCGGCTCGGCTGGCTCGCGGCGCTCGGCGGGGGCGCACTGCGTCGCGCGCAGACCGGCATCGTCGGCAACTACGCGCTCACGATCGTCGCCGGTCTGCTCGTGATCCTTGTGGCCTACGGCGGATACGCGGTGGGGATCTTCAGCCGATGACGATCGACCACATCATCACCCTGCTCCTCGTGGTGCCGGCCGTCGGACTCATTCCGCTCTACGCGTTCCGGAACGATCCGCGTTCGGTGAAGCAGGTCGCGGTCGTCACGACGCTCGTCGAGCTCGCGCTCTCGCTCGTCATGCTGGCGCAGTTCCACGCGGGCGAGGCGGGCTTCCAGCTGGTCGAGCAGGCGGACTGGCTCCCCAGCCTTGGCATCCGCTACCTCGTCGGCGTCGACGGGATCTCGGTCCTGCTGGTGCCGATGACGACGCTGCTGACCTTCATCTCGGTGCTCTATTCGTCGGGGGGCGCGATCAAGGACCGCCTCGCCTCGTTCATGGCGGCCTTCCTCGTGCTCGAGATCGGCATGGTCGGCGTGTTCGTTTCGCTCGACCTCTTCCTCTTCTACGTGATGTTCGAGCTGATGCTCGTCCCGATGTACCTGATCATCGGCATCTGGGGCGGGCCGCGTCGCATCTACTCGACGCTGAAGTTCGTGATCTTCACACTCGCGGGCTCGCTCCTGATGCTCGTGGCCATCGTCGCGGTCTGGCTCGCGTCAGGCGACGAGGGCTCGCGCACGCTCTCGCTCCCCGAGCTGCTCGCATCACGCGGGCGCTTCTCCGCGGAGTTCCAGTTCTGGGTGTTCCTCGCCTTCGGTCTGGCGTTCGCGATCAAGCTGCCGATGGTCCCGTTCCACACCTGGCTGCCCGACGCCCACGTCGAGGCGCCGACCGCGGGCTCGATCATCCTCGCCGGCGTTCTCCTGAAGGCGGGTGGCTACGGTTTCCTGCGCTTCGCGCTGCCGCTCTTCCCGGTCGGGACGCAGCTGTGGCTGCCGGTGATCATCGTCCTCTCGGTCATCGCGATCCTGTACGGGGCTGCCGTCTCGACCGTGCAAAAGGATCTGAAGAAGCTCGTCGCCTATTCATCGGTCGCGCACATGGGGTTCGTGACGCTCGGCATCTTCGTGCTCAACGCACAGGGCGGGGTCGGAGCGGTGCTGCAGATGCTGAACCACGGGTTCGTCACCGGTGCCCTCTTCCTCTTCGTCGGCATCCAGTACGAGCGCACCCACCGCCGCCTCATCGCCGATCTCGGCGGCCTCGCGAACCGCTGGCCGCTATACACGGCGTTCTTCGGCGTCTTCGTGCTCGCATCGCTCGGCCTTCCGGGGCTCAACGGATTCGTCGGAGAGTTCCTCGT
>Ga0114129_10006226_pt1 | contig 16916 bp, 17 predicted proteins | sample RhiMetdeltSRZDD1_FD_80071 | JGI IMG/M metagenome (GOLD analysis project Ga0114129, IMG submission 80071) | Populus rhizosphere microbial communities from Tennessee, USA - Rhizosphere MetaG P. deltoides SRZDD1 (version 2) (version 2) | ecosystem: Host-associated > Plants > Roots > Rhizosphere >... | reverse complement strand
CTTCCTCCCTTTGATGAGGAAGGAAACCGGACACCCTCGGCGAGTTCCCTCCGCCGCTCAGTCCTCCCCGCGCTCGGTCCGGAACAGTTCCTTCTTGAGGTAATCGTCGTAGGCCTTCCAGGCGCTGCCCGAGCTGTGGAGCCGCGCCTTGGAGCGCAGCGTGTGCCCCGCGAGCGGTCCCTCGGTCCACCGATACGTGAAAGTCAGCGTGGCGGTCTGACCGGCTCCTCCCATCGGCCCGTCGTCCTTGACCGTGAGCGCCTGGATCTCGAGGATCTCGCGCCGCGCGTTCTTGCTGGGCTGGAAGGTCGTGTCGGTGAACACGATTCCCGCCTCAAGCGGCGCGCGGAACGCCTCCGACGCCTCGATCGCCGCGCGCGCCGTTTCGCGCGTCAGCTCGGGCGGCTTCCCGCAGGCGGTCGCGGCGGCCGCGAGGAACAGAGCCAGCAGTTTTCGCATGTGCGGGTTGGAGCCGACGACCGGACTTGAACCGGTGACCTGCGGTTTACGAAACCGCTGCTCTACCGACTGAGCTACGTCGGCTCGGAACGGCGAATCCTACGGGATGCGGGGCGACAGGTCAAACGCGAGTCGCAGTCATCCCGAGCGACAGCGAGGGATCCTGTGCTCGATCACCACTTCCGCAATCGAGTCCGGGATCCCTCGTCGCTGCGCTCCTCGGGATGACCGCAATCGACGTGAGCGGCTCTCACGCCGGAGGCCGCGTGGATCAGTCGAACTTGACCGAGACGATCTTGGAGCAGCCCGGCTCTTCCATGGTGACGCCGTACATGACGTCGGCGGTCTCCATGGTGCGCTTGTTGTGCGTGATCGCGATGAACTGCGTCTCCTCGGTCATGTCGCGCAGCAGGCGCGTGAAGCGGTCGATGTTGGCCTCGTCCAGCGGCGCGTCGACTTCATCGAGGATGCAGAACGGCGACGGCTTGTAGCGGAAGATCGCCATCAGCAGGGCGATTGCCGTCAGGGCCTTCTCTCCCCCCGACAGCAGCAGGATCGACTGGTTGCGCTTGCCGGGCGGGTGCGCGTCGATCTCGATACCGGACTCGAGGATGTCGGTCTCGTCGAGGAGCTTCATCTCAGCCGTGCCGCCCTGGAAGAGCCGGGTGAACATCTCCTTGAAGTTGGCGTTGATGTTGTGGAACGCGTCGGCGAACCGCTCCGAGGACGTCGCGTTGATCTTGCGGATCGACTCCTGGAGCTCGGCGATCGAGCGCAGGAGGTCGTCGCGCTGCGTCGTCAGGAACGTCAGGCGCTCCGACATCTCCTTGTGCTCCTCGAAGGCGAGCACGTTGACCGGGCCCAGGCGCTCGATGGACGCGGCGAGCTCCGCGACTTCGGCCTCGAGCGTGGCCAGGCCCTCGGGCGAGATATCCTCCGGACCCTCGAGGGCGTCGGGCTCGACGCCGAATTCCTCCCGCGCCTGGGTCACGAGGTGCTGGAGGTCCGAGGCGCTCCGCGTCGCCGCGACCTCGGCTTCGAAGCGGGCTTCGCGGGCCGCGTCGAGGGTGCCCCGTTCCGTGCGCGTGGACGCCTCGTCGACCTCGACGCGCACGGAGGTGCGCCGGGAGATCTCGACGGCGTCGCCGTGCGCGGCCGCGCAGGTCTCGCGGGCGACGAGGTTGTTCTTCTGGCGCTCCCGGGCCTGCGCCTCCTCCTCCGTGAGCTCCGAGGCGCGCGCGTTCATGCGCGCCTCCTCCTCGGTCGCTTCCGCCATCCGGCGCTCCAGAGTCGTGCGCGCATCCAGAAGCGCAACGCGCGCGGTCTCCATGGAGCGGCGGCGCTCGGCCGCGACCTCGGCTTCGGTACGCCGATGCGCGAGCTCTTCGGCGGCGGCCATCGCCGTCGCCCTCGCCTCCGACAACGCCGCGGAAAGAGCGCGAATCCTCTGGTGCGCGGCGTCCTCGGCCTCGCCCAGCCGCCGTTCCTGCTCCTCGAGGGCGACGCGCTGCGTCTGGAATCCCGACGCGTCCGCCGTCAGCGCCTGCCGCTCCAGCTCGAGGGTGTCGCGTTCGCGGCGCAGGCGGTCGCGCTCGGCCAGGCGCTCCTCGAGCCGGGCCGCGAAGGCCCGGTGGACTCCCTGCGCCTCGAGATCCTTTTCACGCAGGGCGGGCAGCGCCGACTCGGCACTCTCTCTCGCGCCCTTCGCTGCTTCGACCCGGAGGACCGCCGCTGCCAGCGCCTCCTGCGTCTCACGGCGTCGCGCGGCGAGGGACTGCTCTTCACGCCGCAGCGAGAAGAGTCCCGACGCCTCCGCGGCCGGGCCCGCGACACGCAGAACCGGACCGCGCACGACCTCGCGCGTGCGCGCGACGAAGGGAGTGCCGGGATGGCGCTCGGAAAGGGCCAGGGCCTCCGCGAGCGTCTCGACGAAAGCCGCCGGCGGCAGCGCGGCTTTCTCGGCGGGCGAGAGCTTGCCGTAGCCTTCCAGGACCCCGTCCCAGCCGAGCGCGCCGTCCGGTCGCTCGGTCGCGGGCTCGCGGCGCCATTCCGAGCGCACCATCCGCGCGGCCGGAAGCGAGCGCATCGCGTCGGCAGCGCGGCGGGGATCGCCGGAGGCCACGAGCGCGTCCGAGTCCGTCCCCAGCACGATTCCCACGGCGTCTTCCCAGCCCGCGCGGGGCCGGATCCGATCCGAGAGAGCGCCGTGCTCGGAGAGGCCGGCGCTCTTGAGCGCCTGGCGCACTTCGTTGACGCTGACCTCGCGCGCCCGAAGCATCTGAGAGAGCGCGGCGATCCGGTGCTCGATCGCGCCGTGCGCCTCGTGAGCGGCGAGGCGCGCCGCCTCGGCCTCTTCGAGCGCGGCCGAGGCCGCTTCGAGCTTGGCCTCGACGTCGGCCACGCGGCGCGAGGTCTCCGCCGCGGCGGCCGCGAGGCGGCCGGCTTGGGCCTCCGCTTCGGCGGCTTCGCGCTCGCGGCCTCCGAGCTCCTGCGCGACCTTGCCCGCGGCCTCGGCCAGGCGCGACAGAGACGCCGCGATGCGTTCGGCCGAGAGATCGACCTCGTGGCGCGCGTTCCGCGCTGCGACGCGTTCGCCGGCACGCGCCAGGGCGTCGTTGCGCGTCTCTTCGAGTGCCCTCTCGAGCGCCGCGCAGGCGAGAGCGGCCTCGGAGGCCTTCCGGTCGGCCTCCTCGCGCGACTCCGAGCGGGCGCGGGCCTCGGCCACGGTGCGCGTCAGCCGCTCTTCCAGCTCCGCGAGCTCCCGCGCCGCGCGGCTCTGCTCGGCCGAGAAGTCGCGTCCTTCGCGTTCGAGAGCGGCCCGGCGCGCGGAAAGGTCCGCGACCGCGCGCCGATTGGCGTCGAGCAGAGCGTCGTCCCGCGCGATCGCCGATTCCAGTCCCGCCAGCTCCTCGCGCAACGCGTCGCGGCGGCCCGCCGCCTCCGAGGCCTCGAGCCGCGCCGTGGCGAGCGCCGATTCCGCACGCGCCAGCGTCGCCGCGGCTTCGGCCTCGCGGTCGCGCCGCTCGTCGCGGAGCTTCTCCGTAGCGGCGAGCGCTTCCCGCAGCGCGTCGCCGCGGGCACGCGTCAGAGCGGCCTTGCGCTTTTTCAAGAGCTCGGTCTGTTCCTTGTAACGCGCGGCGCGCGACGCCTGGCGCTTGAGCGAGGCGACGTTGCGCTCGATTTCCGCCACGATGTCGGAGATGCGAAGCAGGTTGCCCTTGGTTTCCTCGAGCTTGCCCTCGGCCAGCCGCTTCTTGAGCTTGTACTTGGTGATGCCCGCGGCCTCTTCGATCAGACGCCGGCGGTCTTGCGGCTTGGTCGAGAGGACCTGGTCGATGCGGCCCTGCTCGATGACCGAGTACGCGCGCACTCCCAGACCCGTGCCGAGGAGCTGGTCCTGGATGTCCCGCAGGCGGACCTGCTTGTCGTTTAGGAAGTACTCGCCCTCGCCGTCGCGGTAGACTCGGCGGCCGACCCGCAGGGTGCCGTTCTCGTCGGCCTTCTCGCCGTCGCCGTTGGTCGCCGAGAGCGTGAGGATCACCTCGGCCATCCCCAGCGGCCGGCGCTTGGCCGAGCCGTTGAAGATGACGTCGTCCATCTTTTCGCCTCGCAGGACCCGGGCGCTCTGTTCGCCCAGCGCCCAGGCGACCGCGTCACTGATGTTGGATTTGCCGCAGCCGTTGGGGCCGACAACAGCGGTCACTGCGCCCGGAAAAGACAGATCTACCTTCTCGTAGAAGGACTTAAAGCCCGAAATCTCCACGCGTTTTAACCGGAGCATCGGCCTTCAATGTAGCAAATGGTCCCGCTCCCTTCCACAAGTTATTGGGTCGGTCCGCTCGCGATACCCAATACCCGGTGTCGGCGCCACTACCTGCTAGGATCCCGCCCGCGATGAAATCGGACATCGAGATCGCCCAGGAAGCGAGGCTGCGTCCCATCGAGGAAGTGGCTCGCGACCTGGGAATCCACGCCGACGATTTCATCCCCTTCGGCCGCGACAAGGCCAAGATCCGACTTTCGGCGATCGCACGCGCCGATGGGCGCAAAGAGTCTCCGCTCGTACTGGTTTCGGCGATCACGCCGACGCCGGCGGGCGAGGGCAAGTCCACCACGACGGTCGGTCTCGGCCAGGCGCTCAACCGGCTCGGCAAGCGCGCGATCATCGCCCTGCGCGAGCCGTCGCTCGGCCCCTGTTTCGGCGTGAAGGGAGGCGCGGCCGGGGGAGGCTACTCCCAGGTCGTTCCGATGGAGGACATCAACCTCCACTTCACCGGCGACTTCCCGGCGATCACCGCGGCCCACAACCTGCTCGCCGCGATGATCGACAACCATCTCCACCACGGAAACCCGCTCGGCATCGATCAGCGCGACATTCCCTTCCGCCGTGTGCTCGACATGAACGACCGCGCCCTGCGCGACAGCGTCATCGGCCTGGGCGGCAAGGTCAACGGCGTCCCGCGCGAGACGGGGTTCGACATCACCGTGGCCTCGGAAGTCATGGCGATCCTGTGTCTCGCCCGCGACCTCCAGGACCTCAAGGAGCGCTGCGGTGCGATCGTCGCGGGGTACAAGCGCGACACCGAGGCCGTCCGCGCGCGGGACCTGAAGGCCAACGGCGCGATGGCCGCGCTCCTGAAGGACGCGATCCATCCCAACCTCGTCCAGACGCTGGAAGGTACGCCCGCCCTCGTGCACGGCGGCCCCTTCGCCAACATTGCGCACGGCTGCAACTCGATCCTCGCCACGCGGATCGCCATGCGCTACGGCGAGATCGCGGTCACGGAGGCGGGGTTCGGCTTCGACCTCGGCGGCGAGAAGTTCCTCGACATCAAGTGCGCCTACGGCGACATGTGGCCCTCGGTCGTCGTCCTCGTCGCGACCGTGCGCGCTCTGAAGATGCACGGTGGAACGCCCAAGGACCAGCTCGGCGTCGAGGACCTGGCGGCCCTCTCCCGGGGCGTCGTCAACCTCGAACGCCATCTCGACAACGTCCGGATCTTCGGCCTGCCCGCCGTGGTCGCCATCAACCGGTTCCCGACCGACTCGGCGGCCGAGATCGCGTTCCTGGAGAAGCGCTGCTCGGAGCTCGGCGTGAAGGCCGCCCTCTCCGAGGTCTTCACCCGGGGCGGCGCGGGCGGCGAAGATCTCGCGCGGGCGGTGCTGGCCGAGATCGGTGCCGGAGCGGCGCGCTACCGGCCGCTCTATCCGTGGGATCGTCCCCTCGCCGAGAAGATCGAGATCATCGCGCGGCGTCTCTACGGCGCCGGCGGCATCTCCTTCTCGAAAGAGGCGGAACAAAGGCTCGCGCGCTACGAGCGCCACGGGTTCGGCAATCTGCCGATCAACATCGCCAAGACTCCCTACTCTTTCTCGGACGATCCCAAGAAAGGCGGACGGCCTGCGGGGTTTACGCTGCATGTGGATCGCACGCGCCTGTTCGCCGGTGCAGGTTTTGTCGTGGCGGTGTGCGGCGACATCATGACGATGCCGGGTCTGCCCAAACAGCCGGCGGCGGAGACCATAGACGTCGACGCCGCAGGCCGCATCTCGGGCCTTTTCTAGAGCCGCGCCGCACGCCCGCGGCGCAATGTGACCGTCGGTCGCATAGGCAACTTTTCAACAGTGTTGCGCTCCGACGCAGATCCTGTGTAATGTCTCGTATTCTCAAGGGGTGCCCCAGTCATGCTGACCCTCGAAGTCCGCAGGCGCCCGGGGACGGGCGCCGAAATGTTCCGAATCGCAGGCGGTACCGCAACGGTAGGTGCGTCTTCGGGCAATGAGGTGGTGGTCCGGGCCCGCGGCGTCTACGGGCGGCATGTGCGCCTCTTCGAGCGCGACGGTTCGTATCACCTGGACCTCTTCAAAGGCATCGAGACCGTTCATGTCAACGGCCGGGAGTTCTTCGGCGGAACGATCTCCGTCGGAGACCGCATCACGATCGGCGAGGCCACCATCACGGTGGTCGAGGCCGCGCCCGCCACGCCCCGCGCGGGTACACCCGTCGAAGTGACCTCGGGCGAGCCGCCTCCGCCTGCCGCCGCGCCGTCCACCGCGGCCTCGCCGACGCCGGGCGCCGCGCCCCCCCCGGCGCTTCCGGTCACCGAGGTCGAGTACCGGGGCATGCGTCTGGCCGCCTACCGCCTCTGCCGCGACGCGCAGACGACCGAGGATCTCGCCAGCGAGCTGACCGATTTCCTGGACCGGGAGCTGCCGCCGAGCGAATGGGCGGTCGGGGAATTCTCCCCGGTGGCGGGATTCCGGCCGCTCGCTTCGACGTTCCGCGAGAACCCGATGCTCCCTCCGCGCATGACCCAGGATCTGCGCTCGGGGGAACGTCTCGCGCGGGCCGAGACCGTCACCGGGGTGCTGACACTGATCGTCGAGCCTTCGACGGAGGGGATGGGAAGCGTCGGCATCCTCGTGCGCGAGACACCGAGACTCGCCGCGCGCGCAGTGCTGTTTCTCGAGGAGCTCGCCCAGCTGGCCGGGATCGCGTTCGCGGGCATGGGTGTGGAGGCGTCGGGAGAAGCTCCGGCGAGGCACACGCCGGAGGCCACGGTCCCCGCCGCGCCGGTCCCCGAGCCGACGCTGGCCGAGCAGGTGCTCCGTCAGACCGACGACTTGAAGAAAATCGTCGAGACAGTCGAGCGAGAGGTCATCGACCGCGCGATGCGTCGCGTCGAGGGAAATCAGAGCCGTGGCGCCCAGGTCCTCAACATCTCCCGCGGGTCGCTCATCGCCAAGCTCAAAGAGTTCTCGATTCCCGATTACCGCTACCTGCGACGCGAGCGCGGCCGGAGAAGCTAAAGCCTCTCTTTTCTAAGACTTGGTCTCGGGAGGCGCCTGCGGGCGCCCCAACGCCCACCACAGCGCGAAAGGCGCCGCGAACCGGCCGGCGATCAGGTAGAAGTGGAAGGCCCCCGCCCACAGGTTCCTCGCCAGCGGTCCGTAGTGCGCCTCGCTCCAGGGCCCAAGGCGCGTGGCGTACACGGACTCGACCTGTACGGCAAGCGCCGCGACGTGAACGACCCAGAGGAGCGCGGCTGCCGCCCAGAAGCGGCCGAAGTGGCCGGGTGAGAGCGGCCGCGGCGTCAACGCGAACAGCGCGCAAAGAAGAACGAAGTTGAAATGGAGATCGCCGGCGGGCAGGCCTGGCCGAGGAGAGGCCTCGGGGAAATCGGAGCGATCCACGATGATCTCTTCGCCCGAGGCCTCGAGGCGCGTGACCGGAGGCTCCTCGAACGCGCGCAGCAGCACCTGACCCGCGGCGGCCATCGAGCGCTCGTAGGGAGCCGCGAAGGCGAACCAAACGGCGAGCCCGACGCCGAATCCTGCCGCCAGGCGCAGCAGCGAGCGCCGGTCGACCCGAATCCCGAGCCGGGGAGATCGTTCAGCGTCCTTTGCCCGCGCCATGCCTCTCGACGGCGGCGCGCCGGCCCGTTCCCCATGTGGCCCAGAGCAGGAAGAGCAGCACGCCGCAGAGAACGACGACCGACTGCCAGAGGACCGTGTGCGACGAGGTGAAGAGGGAGGGACGATGCGCGCCGATCCAGAAGAGGGAAACGACGCGCACGAGGTTGATCACCTGGATCGCGGCGAGACCGAGGAGGAGCCCGATCAGCCGGCGTTTCCAGGGCGCCGGAAACGCCAGCACCGCCGAGACGAAGAGCAGCGCCGTCTCCACGCCGTTGCAGCCGTTCTCGATGTTGACCGCGAACCGGTCGGACCGGATCTCGGTCCCGACGACGTGCGTGCCCTCTCCGAGGATGGAGAGGATTCCCGCGGAGACCCGCGCGATGGCCGCCGTGAATGGGACGATGACGGCGTCGTTGACGGGCCGCCAGGCCACGACGAAGTAGAAGACCACCAGCAGGGCGAGGAAGCGGGCGAGAAAGCCGAGGGAGCGGCGGCGGCCGGCCGAAGCGGCCTCCGTCTTCATGGCGTCGCGGGCTCGCCGTCGAGGGAGTCCTGGAACGCGAGGATCGATGTGCAGAGAGACCGGAGGCCCGAGGGCAGCGTCAGGAGCAGCTCGCCCTGGGCATTCAGGACGACCTGTTCGGTCTCCGCGGCGCAGAGAAGGTCTCCCGATTCGCTCCGGATCTCGTAGTCCATGACGAGGCGCGCCACGGCGGGAGAGCGCAGCCGCGCGGTCACGTGGATCGTCTGGTCGGGACGGGCCGGAGCCCGATACCGAAGCTCCATGCGCGTGACCGGAACGAGATACCCCATCTCCATCGCCCGGGCCGCGGTGAAGCCGAACTTGCCGGTCAACGCCTCCCTCGCGTGCTCGAGATAGAGCACGTAGTGCCCGTGCCACACCACGCCGTAAGGATCGCACTCGGCGAAGCGCACCGGGACTTCCAGCGTGAAGCCGCGGAGCGGCTCCGCGGCGCGCGGGGAAGCCTTCATGGGGCGGATTCCATCACGGCGGCGAGGAAGTTGCCTCCCGCTCCGAAGGAATTGACCAGGGCGAGCCGGGCCTCGCCCGCCGACAGGGCCCGGGAGGCCGCGACGAGCTGAGCGCCGCCCGCCGCCGCCATCTCGCCGATCGCGTCTTTGACGACGACGCAGCGCGGCGGCCGCGGCCCGAAGACGCGGTCCATGGCCTCGGCCTCGGCGCGGTCCATCGCGACGACCCCGTCGCGGGAAGGGAACCAAATGTCCACGTCCGCCTCGGAGGCTCCGGCGTCCGCGAGAGCTCCCCGCATCGCGCGCTCCATCGCGCCGGCATCGGGCGCGAAGCGATAGGGCTCGGAGGCCACGCCGGCCGTCGCCACACCGGCAACCCGCGCGAGGGGAGCGGCGCCCCGCGAACGCGCCGCCTCTTCGCTCTCGAGGAGAACGACGAAGGCGCCTTCGCCCTGCACGATCCCCGTCGGGCGCCGGGAGCCGCGAAGCGCGCCGACCCGATCGAACCCCATCGCATAGAACTCGTTCCACTCGTCGACGGCTCCGACGAGCATCGCCTTCGCGCGGCCCGACGCCAGCGCGAGTGTCGAGAAGAGCAGCGCGTTGAGGCCGGAAGGATCCTTCTGCGTGATCGTAACGTTGGGCCCGTAGATCTTGAGCTCGATCGAGACCTGCGAAGCCGGGGCGTTGGCGACGGTGTTGGGGAAGTGAAAAGGGGGCGCCGCCTCGGGAGACTCGAGGAGGAGGACGCGCAGGAACTCGGTCAGCGCACCGGCGCCCGCCGAGCCGGTGCCCAGGGCGATGCCGATCGCCTCGGGATCGGGTGCGATCGCGTAGCCCGCTTCCGCCACCGCCTGCATGCATGCGATCAAGGCGAACTGGCTCCCGCGGTCGAGGCGGCGCGCCTTCATGGCCGGGATCTCGGGCTGCGGCGAGAAGCCGTCGTAGCGGGCCACGTGGGTGGCCTGGAGGCTTCCACGCTCCTGTGCGGACATCTCCCGAATCGCGGATTCGCCGGCGCGCAGGCGATTCCAGAACTCCGGCGCGGAGCGGCCCAGCGGCGAAACTGCTCCGGTCCCGGTGACGAGACCTCGCGACGCCATCAGCCCCGTTCGCCGTAGCGGGCGAGGACCACGACCGAGCTGTTGCCGCCGAAGGCGAAGGAGTTCGAGAGTGCCACGTCCACGTCCGCGTCGCGGGCGACGTTGGGAACGTAGTCGAGGTCGCAGGCGGGATCCGGGTTCTCGTAGTGGATCGTGGGCGGGACCTTGCCGTCGCGCACCGACAGCGCCGTCGCCACGGCCTCGATCGCGCCGGAGGCGCAGAGGCAGTGGCCGATCATCGACTTGATCGAGGAGACCGGGATCTGCCGCGCGCGAACACCCAGCCCCGCCTTCAGCGCGGCGGTCTCGGCCGAGTCGTTCTGCGGCGTTGCGGTTCCGTGCGCGTTGACGTAGTCCACGTCCTCGGGATTGACGCCGGCGTTCTCGAGCGCCGCCTTGATCGTCCGGCCGCCGGCGGTCCCGGAAGGATCCGGTGCCGTCATGTGGAACGCGTCCGAAGTCACGCCGTACCCCAGGAATTCGGCGATGACCGGGGCGCCGCGCTTTCGGGCGCGCTCCTCTTCCTCGAAGACGAGAATGCCCGCCGATTCGCCGATCGAGAGTCCCTTGCGCTCGCGGTCGAACGGGCGGCAGGGCTCCGGGTCGACCGACCGCAACGAATTGAAGCCCCCGTATGTCAGCCGCGCGAGGACGTCCGAGCCGCCCGTGACGACGACGTCGGCGAGGCCCGCCCGGATCGCGTCGAAGGCGTAGCCCATCGCGTTGGCCGAGGACGAGCACGCGGTCGTGATCGTGGACTTGATGCCCTCGAAGCCGAATCGCTGCGCGATCCGGTCGGTGATCGAGTCGGGCAGGTGGTTGAGGACCTTCGAGGGACGCGCGCGGCGACCCCGGAGGTACATGTCGAAGAACGTCTCCGAGTCGATCAACCCGGACGTTCCTCCGCCCAGGATCACGCCCAGGCGCGAGGGGTCTTCGCGGGAGAGATCGAGCCCAGACGCCGCCAGAGCTTCGCGCGCCGCGGCCACGCCCATCCGATCCGCGCGGGACATGCGGCGCCTCTCCGAGGGCGTCAGAAATGCGTCCGGAATTCCCAGAACCTCGCCGGCCGTCTGCGTCCGATAGGCGCTCGGATCGAACAGCGCGATCGGGCGGATTCCGCAGACGCCCGCGAGCAGGTTCTTCCAGAACACCGAGAGGGAGGCCCCGATCGAGGTCACGGCTCCCATTCCCGTGATGAGGACGCGGCGGTTGGGGGTCACGCTCCGATTGTGACATAGCCTCTTCCATCCCGCCGCGGCTGGTCCGAAGAGGCTTGACGGGTCGGGCATAATGCGCGCCGATGAGCGAAGATCGCGTCGACTGGCACACCTACTTCATGAACATCGCGCGCCAGGTGTCGACCCGATCCACCTGCCCGCGCAAGCACGTCGGGGCGGTGATCGTCCGCGACAAGACGATCCTCTCCACCGGCTACAACGGTTCGATCCGCGGACTGCCGCACTGTTCGGATGTCGGGTGCGTCATCGAGGATGGACACTGCGTGTCGACGGTCCACGCCGAGACCAACGCGATCATCCAGGCCGCCAAGAACGGCGTCGCGATCGACGGCGCCGAGCTCTACACGACCGCGAGCCCCTGCTGGCCCTGCTTCAAGCTGATCGCGAACTCCGGAATCCGCCGCGTCTACTACGGGGAGTTCTACCGGGACGAGCGCTCGATCAAGGTCGCGCGCGATGCGGGGATCGAGCTCGTGGACCTGTCGGCTCGGCCGGCCTGACGCGGCCGATCCCTCCCGTCGTTCCCCAACATCCGGTTCACAGCTGCCGCGGCGCCGTCGCGGTCCGCACGCGCCGGCATGCTTCCAAAGTCACCTCCGGCCGGCGCTGAGTTCTCGGGCCCAGGCGCGCAGTCGCGGTGAGTCCCACCGAGGCGTGGCCCTCGGATTCCGGTTCTTGCATCAGGCGAAGCCCGGGAAGAAATCGGTCTTGATCCGGCTCTTCGGGACGCCAATATTCTCCAACACCTCCTCGAAGCCCACGACAAGAGAGCGCGGGCCGGAAAGATAGAACGTCCTCTCGCTGTAGTCGGGAACCGTTCTTGCGATCATCTCCCCATCAACCCGCCCGGTCCCGCCCTGCCAGTCCGGCGGAACGCCTTTCGCATCTGTCAGCGTGTACACGGTTTCGATCCCCAAGCGTCTGCGGGCCTCCTCGAGCACGTCCGCATAAACGATTTCCGGCGCGGTTCGGTTCGAATACAGCACCGCGATTGGCCGCTTTTCGTCATGATCCAGAAGATGTCTGATCATGCTGCGGAAAGGCGTGATGCCGATACCGCCAGCTATGAAGACGAGCTTCGCCCGCTTGTCCGTCGGCAGCACGAAATCACCGGCCAGCTGTGACGCGACGATCTCCTCCCCTGGACTCATCGCGAGAAGCGATCTTTTGAAACTGCTCGAATCGGGGTAGAACTTCACACCAATCCTCACCTCGCGCTCGGCTGCCGAGGAAGCGATCGTGAAGTACCGTCTGTTGCCACGACTATCGGGCCGCAAATGCCCCAAGGTCCATTCCAGGAATTGCCCGGGCCGAAACCGCACTCTTCGGTCGGCTGTAAACCGAAACTCATATACGCCGTGGGCGAGTTGCGTTTTGGCTGCGAGCTTCAGCACGTATCTCGCCTTCGGGCTCATGAGATAGGAAAGTACGTTTCCCACGAGAAGCGCGAGCTCCGGCGTCGAATACACTCTGCCGACATGCAGTGAGGGCGCCAGGAGAAACCCCACAAGCGCGCCGTACACAAGCCGGGGGGCTCGCGCGGTCGGCGATGTGAGCGGCTCCGTAAGCATCACGAACGCAAAGAAGAGAATCGGGGTATCCGCAAGGAATTGCCCCGCGGCAGAAAGAAACCCCGTTCCGCCCGCCAACGAGGCGCCAAGGGTAACCGCGCAGGCGGCCGCCAGGAAGCACAAGATCAGATCAAACCGGGCGATCTTTCTCGCCACGAGGAGTCCGCCGGCGAGCACGAAGGGCAGCATGGCGAACGTTCCCACCCACCAGCTTGCCGCCCGACTCAACGTGAATGCCGAGAGCGCGACTGCGAGCGCCGCGGGGTTGAAAATGTGCTGTCTGCGGATCGCGAGGATGTATTTCGACGCCATTGCCAATGCCCCGACCCAGATCACGGACGCCGAGCCGGCAGCGAAATATTTCGAGGGTGACTGCGGTGTGATGAGCAAGGCCAAGATGAGCGCGGTGATGTAGAGGGACTCGGCGTTTGCCGGAACCTTGAATGCCTTCGCGAGAATACGGTTTGAAAGCCAGCAGACGGTCACCAAAACCGAAGTCGAAGCCAGGAGATCAACCGGCTGAAATGGCAGAAGTCCGAAGAGGGACAAGGCCGTCGCAGCCACCACAAGAAAGATGAGGTAGTAGAGAACGAGCCGGTACATCGTGACTCGGTTGAGCACATTGTCGATCAGGCTCATCACGGGCTGAGGACCTCCGCCAGACCGGGTCGTCAGAGGAGCACGCCGCCAGCCATCAACCCGATCAAGATTGCCGCCGGCGGCGCGGAATCGGGGGATTGAGAAGTCAAGTAGAGACCCTCTTCATGACCAGTCCTTCTTCATGCATCGCAACCACCCCGCCCGCGAGCTAATGCACCGGGCAGGTCGTGTCAGACGGTTTCCGAACGCTTCGGGCTCTGATGCGGGACGTCGGAGGACTCGCGGATGGAACGGGGCCCGACGGCGTCTTGCTCTCGGGTGGCCGGTGTCGGCGGTGTCGTCTCACCGCCGTCGAACGAATTCTTGAATCCTCGTATCGCCTCCCCCAACCCTTTCCCGAGCTCCGGGAGCCTTCTCGGCCCAAAGACGAGCAGAGCGATGGCGAAGATCACCAGTAAGTGCATCGGCTGAAGGAGACCTTCAAACATGTTGACTACCCTCCGTCAATTTCTGAGTTCTCAATGCGAGCGCGACTTCTTGAAAGCACTTCTCATGGTGTTGGGCGCACCGGGACGTTCACGCTTTGCCAGGACGGGAACCAACGGACGGCGTACCCTGCCCGCGACGGCGACCTTGCCCGCGATCTCGCCCGTGTAGTGGCGACACAGATCCATGAAGTAGGTCGTTTGGTCGACCGTCGCATGGAGGGCGACGTAACTGACCAAGGCGCAGGCGAGATCCTTGTACTCCTCTCCAGTCAGACCGATGAGGGGATTCGCGCGAGCAAAGCTATTTGTCAAGACGCACCAACCCGGCATCTTCGTAGAGCTGGACCAGCCGGCGACTCCACCAGCGCCTGCCTCGCTCCGATGCCTTGCAGATCTCGACGTCGACCCGCTCGCGATAGCGACGCGCCGTCAAGGCTCCGAGCGGAGGCGCGTCATTCCGGCGCCACGCTGCGTCGCCCGCGGCGTCGCTCACCCCTCTCCTGAGACTCGAACTGGAAGGACGAGCAATATCGATCATCTTCAGCATTGCAGACCTCCTCGGGTCCTGAAGCGGGGACGTCCCGCGCTCGGTAAGGAGTTCACCGGCGGGCGAGGAATGGATTTCGGGGGCCGCCGACCTTAATCCCGTCTTGAGAACCGCGTTGTTGCCCGCGCCGACTCATCCCCGCCGAGGGGGAGCGTGTGCCTTGCTTGCACGACGAATCTGAAACATTCCTCAAGAAGCGAGGTGGCCTCAATCCAACCGCGCGCAGCGGTGTACTCCTCACCGAAGTGCGAATAGCCCGGTTTGATCTCGAAGAGGAGTTCCCATGAAGAAGACTCGTCCAGACGACAAGACTCGCCTCACTGAGATAGGTGCGGATTCAAACGAAAAACCCCCAGGCCTGGTCGAGCCGTCCAGACGGCCGGCAGCCTCCAAGGAGGAAGGATGAAAGACCCCGTCGACAGAAGAACGTTCATGAAGATCGCCGGCACCTCGATCGGGGTTGGCGCGCTCTTCCACGTGGCGCCACTCCTGGGCGCCTCGAGCGGCGGCAGGCGGATCGCGGCGCTGCTCGGCAAGAAAAACGGAGAGGCCCCAACCCCCTTTTCCTTCGTTCAGCTCTCCGACACGCACGTGGGTTTCTCGGGGCCGCCCAATCCGCTCGGCACACAGGCGTTCGAGAGGGCGGTGGACATCATCAACGGTCTGCGAGAGCGCCCCGATCTCGTTCTCTTCACCGGGGACCTGACGCACGACAGCGAGAACCCGGGAGAACACGCCGATCGAATGAGGCTCTTCCAGAAGATCGCCAGTCGCCTGAAGGTCCCTCTGATCAAGTCGGTTCCCGGCGAGCACGATGCCGGCCTGGACGGCGGCAAGCTTTTCCGGGACGCCTTCGGCGAGACGCACTATTCCTTCGACCAACGCGGCGTGCACTTCATCGCGCTCGACAACGTCTCACTGTCGCGGCCCAACGTCGGCCCGGAGCAGATCGCGTGGCTCAAGAAGGATCTCGCCCGCTTCCCGACGACCGCGCCGATCGTTGTCTTCACCCACCGCCCGCTCTTCGATCTGCGCCCCGACTGGGAGTGGTTCACCGGAGACGGAGACGAGGTGATGAACGCTCTCGCCCCCTACGAAAACGTGACCGTGCTCTACGGCCACATTCACCGCGAGCACACGCACACGGAGGGACACGCGACTCACATCGCGGCGCGTTCCCTGATCTTCGCGTTCCCGGACCCCGAAGCGGGCGTCCCCAAGAAGCCGATTCCCTTTGACGCGCAGAAGCCGTTCCAAAACCTCGGGCTGCGCGTCATCGAAGAACCCGGAGCGGGAGCCGGAAGTTCGCCCCGAATCGAAGAAGTCGAGCTCACGCTGCGCGAATACGCCGGCACCGTCGGCATCCAGCAGCTGCTGAAAGAAGGAGCATCTCTATGAGGTACACCCGCTTCCTCGCTCTTCTCCTGCTTCCCGCCCTGGTCATGACGGCCAGGGTGAGTGACGGCGGCGAAGAGCCCCGCGCGATTGCGATCACCGCCAAGCGCTTCGAGTTCGTTCCATCGACGATCACGTTGAAGAAAGGGGAGACCGTCAAGCTCGTCGTTACGAGCGAGGACGTCACGCACGGCTTGTTTCTTCGTCCGTTGAAGATCGACACCGACCTCGTCCCCGGAGAGACGCAGCAGATAACCATCACCCCACAATCGGCCGGAACGTTCACGGCCATCTGTCACCACTTCTGCGGCGCGGGGCACGGCAACATGAAGCTGACCGTCGTCGTCGAGTAACACATGCGGACGATCGGCAGGTTACTTCTGCTGCCAGCGCTCGGCGCTCTTTGCGCGGGAATCGCCCTCACGGCCGGGCTCGTCGACTTCTCAGCCTCGACACCACCGGGACGGCTCGAGGAGCGGCTCGCCACCTTTGCGCTCAACCGCTCCATCGCGCGACACGCCCCAAAGGTGGCGAACCCGCTCGCCCGCTCGCCGGCGGCCGTCGCCGCAGGACTCGCACTGTTCCGGACCCACTGCGTCACTTGCCACGGCGCTCCGGGAGTCGATCCAACGGAGGGCGGAGCAAGCCTGAACCCTCCAGCCCCGGGCCTCACCCTGGCGCGCGTCCAGGCCCGCTCGGACGGCGAGCTCAACTGGATCGTTTCGAATGGCATCCGCATGACCGGAATGCCCGCTTTCGGCGGCTCGAGGAGCGAGGAAGAGGTCTGGCAGCTCGTCGCGGCTCTGCGCCGGTTGCCGCAACTCTCCCCGGAAGAGCGCCAGACGCTCGCGAGGGACCGCTAGGATGCACGTTCCTCGCTTTGGGCGTCTATCCGCTTCGCCTTCGCCTCGACGCGTCTTTTGGGTCTTTTCGCGCACTCTAGCGGCGTGCCTCATTTTGCTGGTCATGACACCGGATTCCGCACGGGCCTGCGCCTGCGGATGCGGCGTCTTCGAAGTCGGAACCGGCCTCATGCATCCTCTCAGTGCAGGAGGGTTCGCGTCGTTCGAGTACGACTACATCAATCAGAACCAGAACTG
>Ga0114129_10006225_pt1 | contig 16917 bp, 14 predicted proteins | sample RhiMetdeltSRZDD1_FD_80071 | JGI IMG/M metagenome (GOLD analysis project Ga0114129, IMG submission 80071) | Populus rhizosphere microbial communities from Tennessee, USA - Rhizosphere MetaG P. deltoides SRZDD1 (version 2) (version 2) | ecosystem: Host-associated > Plants > Roots > Rhizosphere >... | reverse complement strand
GTCGTTCCTGAGCTACTTTTCCGTGCTCACCGCGACCCGTGCAGCGGGCATTGGCGCCTGCGTGGCGTTCAACCAGCAGACGCCGATGTCGGCGTTTCTTCGCGACGCCGACTACCACTGGCGCCGCCCGTGGCATCGGCGGGCGTTTTCCATCGTCACGAGGGCGTTCTATCGATTCGCGGACGCCATCATCACGACGTCGAAAGGCGTGGCGGACGATCTGGTGTCACAGTTCGGCGTTCCGCGGCGCCACATCCGCGTCGTCCACAACCCCGTGGACCTTCAGGCGATCGCGGCCGCGTCGACCGAGCCGCTGGATGCCGAACACGAGCGCCTCTGGTCGCATCCGGCGATCGTGGCCGCGGGTCGCCTGGCCGATGCCAAGAACTACCCGCTGCTCCTCGAAGCGTTCGCGGAGGTGCGGCGCGCCGTGCCTGCGCGTCTGTTCATTCTCGGGGAAGGGGAGCGGGAAGCGGCGCTGCGGGAACAGGTCGCCGCGCTCGGTCTCGAGGACGCCGTGGTGTTCTGCGGATTCCAGCGCAATCCCTGGAAGTACATCGCACGCGCCGATGTGTTTTCCCTGAGCTCGCGGTACGAGGGCTTCGGCAACGTGCTCGTTGAGGCCATGGCGTGCGGCGTGCCGGTGGTCGCCACCGCATCGCCTGGAACGCGAGAGATTGTCAGTGTCGGCACGGACGGCCTGCTCGTCGATCGGCACGAGCCGCATGCGCTGGCGGCGGCGCTCGAGCGCGTGCTGTCGGAGCCGGCGCTGCGTGAGCGTTTGTCGCACGGCGCGAGGATCAGCGCCCAGCGGTTCGCATTGCCGACGATTGCGGACGCCTACGATCGCGTGCTCGGGGCGCTGGTCAAATGACCCCGCTGTACCTTTCAGTCGCCATCGGAGTGGCGGTGGGCCTGCTGTACGCGCTCTCGCCGCTCACCGTGTGCTTTGCGCTCGCGATGATCGCGTTGCTGCGGTGGAGCGGCCGCGGTCTGCCGAAGACCGAGCGGCAGTGGGTTCAAGGGCTTCTGGTCGCGGCGATCGTGGCACGAGTGGCCGTCATCGCCGGTCTGTTCGTGCTGACCGATCACACGCGCGTCCCGTTCGGCAGTTTTTTTGGCGACGAGGAGTACTTCATCAAGCGGTCGATGTGGCTGAGGAACGTCGCGCTGGGCATTCCCATTCACCGCGCCGACCTCGTCTACGCGTTCGACGACTACAGCTATACGAGCTACTTGTACGTGCTCGCGTTGCTGCAGGTCCTCTTCGGACCGGCGCCGTACGGGCTGCATTTGTTCGGCGCGGCTGTGTACCTGGCGGGTGCCGTTCTGCTCTTCCGCGTCGTCCGGCCTTCGCTGGGCCCGGTGACTGCCGTTTGCGGACTTGCCTTGCTGCTGTTCCTGCCGAGTCTGTTCGCGTGGTCGATTTCGGCGCTGAAGGAACCGCTGTATTTCGCCATCGGGGCCGGGACGCTGGTGGCAACGGTGAGGGCTGTGCGGGAGCCGCGCTGGACGACGCGCCTCGGTCTGACTGTGGCCATTGCGGGTGCCGCGATCGTGATGCAGACGATTCGCGAAGGTGGATTCGCGATTGCGGCTGGTGGCATCGTCGGGGGCCTCGTACTCGCGGCGCTCAGCCTGCGTCCGCGAATCGCGTGGACCCTCGTCCTCGCCGCTCCATTTGTCGTCATGTTCGCATGGCGAGTGCCCGACGTGCAGGTAGCCTCGTGGCGTGCAGTGCGCCAGGTCGCGAAGGTGCACTGGGGGCACATTCAGACCGCCGGCTATACCTACAAAGTGCTCGATGACCGGCTGTATCCTGCTCGGTCGTCGATCGATTCCATGGACCGCGGCGAGGCTCTCCGTTATCTCCTCCGCGCCGGTGTTGCCTATCTGACCGTTCCGCTTCCATGGAAGATCGAGTCGCGGGCGGCGCTCTCGTATGTGCCAGAGCAGATGGTCTGGTTCCTCATGCTCGCGCTGATGCCATTGGGAGTGGCGTCAGGTGCCCGCCGCGATCCGATGGTCACGTGGCTATTGGTCGCCTTCACGCTGGCAGCGGCGGTGCCCGTCGCCCTGACGAGCGGGAACGTCGGCACGCTTGTCCGGCACCGAGGCCTTGCGGTGCCCTTTCTCGTCTGGCTCAGCGCGGCTGGAGCGGCGGAATTGGCCGTCCGCCTCGGCCGCCGATCGCGTGCGATCGATTCCATCACAGTTCCGCATACGCCGGCGAAAGTTGAAGCGACATGCCCTTGATTGACGACAACGGACGCCTGTTCGGGCGCGTGAACCTGTTCGATGCGCTCGCCGCAGTGGTCGTCTTGGCGATGATTCCACTCGCCTACGGCGCGTATCTTCTGTTCCGCACGCCACCCGCGCGCCTGGTGACGGTCGAGCCGAAGACGTTTACAAAGGGGCCGAACCTGCGCCTGCAGATCTTTGGCGAAAACCTGCGTCCGTTCATGCGTGTCTCGCTGAACGACGTGCAGGCACGCACGTTTCTCATCGAGAGCACGAAAGGTGCCGAAGCCGACCTTCCGGACAACCTGGAACCTGGCACCTACGACGTCGTGCTGTACGACTACGCGCAGGAACTATACCGGCTGCCCAAAGCGGTGACGATCATCGCGAATGCCCCCGTGCCGACGCTCGCGCTCGAGGTGACTGGCGCGTTCGTCGGGCTGACCGCGGACGGCGCGAAAGCGATCAATGCCGGCGACCCTCTGACCGAGGGCAAGTCGAAGGCGAACGTTCTGGCGGTCGATCCGCCGGTGGCGGCGCAGATGCGGCTTCGGTCGGGCGAATTGACCGTCGGCGTGCCGGTCGAAGGACAGTGGCAACGTCCCGCCACGCTGCGGGTCAGCTGTTACCCGGAATCGTTCCCTGACGGATCCATCCGCTGCATGGCTCCCGGGGAGCAGCAGGGGGTGATGCTCGTGCCGGACGCGCTCCTGACGTTCAGAGCGCGAGGCACGTGGTTGATGTTTCAGGTGAGCGAAGTTCACCTCGATTCGAATCCGACGATCAGGGAAGCGCGCGTGCGCTTCGCCGGGAGCGCGGCGTTGCTGGGGCGCATCCAGAACGGCGACATCGACACGGCCAACCGGATCTTTTCGCGCGCGCACGCGGCTCGCGTGGTGGCGCTGGAACCAGTGCGGGCGTGGAGCAGTGGGGCGCCGGCAGTGCTCGGTCTGCTCGCAGCTGGCGAACCGGCCAGTGTCCGTGACGTCGTCCTGCGCCTTCCGGTGGACCGATCGGCGAACGGCTGGACTTACAGGAACCGCCCGCTCAAATCCGGCGCTCCCTTCACGCTCGAGACGGCTGACTACCAGGTGCAGGGGCAGGTGCTGTCCGTCAAATGAGCGATTCGATGGACGATCGCGTCGCGGTGATGATCGCGCACGACAGCGCGATCGCGCGCGCCCTCTCTTCGTCTGTGACCACGATTGCGCGCGCCTGGGACACTTCAGCGGTACGCCGCTGGTCGGAGCCGGTGCCACGCGCATTCAGCACGCTGACCACCGCGGATCGGCTCCGCTATGGCCTTGTCGCCGTGGGCGCCGCCGTGGTCACGCGCCTGATACTTCTGTTCCTTTGATATCCACCGACTCGCGTCCGATTCGGGTGCTGGCGCTCTCGCCGATTCCGGAGGAGGGCGCCGGATGCCGGTTCCGCGTCTCTCAGTACATTCCCTACCTCGAATCGCATGGCTTCGAGGTCACGTTCAGCTCGCTCTTTACACCCGAATTCTTCCGGCGCGTCTACCAGCGTGGGAATCATGTTCGCAAGGCGGCGGCGTTCGTCGGTCTCTCGTTCCGTCGGCTGCAGTCGTTGTCGGCCGTGAACGCGTACGACCTTCTGCTGGTGTACCGCGAGATCTTTCCCGTTGGTCCCGCGATCGTCGAGCGCCTTCTCGCGCTGCCCGGCCGGCCGCCGATCGTGTTCGACTTCGATGACGCGATATTTCTGCCGAGCGTGAGCGACGCGAACCGGCTGATTGCGGCCCTGAAGTTTCCTGGCAAGGTCGCAACCATCGTGCGCCTGAGCGATCACGTGCTCGCCGGCAACGACTATCTGGCGGCCTACGCCCGACGGTTCAACGACGCCGTTACGATGATTCCCACCTGCGTCGACACCACCAAGTTCGTGCCCAGGTTCGGCGGCGGTCCGACGGTTGGGCAGCCGCCTGTCGTCGGCTGGATCGGCAGCCCGACGACCGGCACCTATATCCGTGGCCTCGCGCGTGTGCTGCAGCGAGTGCACGCGCGGCATCCGTTCGTCCTCCGCATCAGCGGCGCGGGCGAGCCGATCGTGGTCGACGGCGTGCCGACCGAGGAGATTCCATGGACGCTCGATCGCGAGATCGAGCTCTTCAACACGTGCGACGTCGGCGTCTACCCGCTCGAAGACGACGAATGGGCGAAGGGCAAATGCGGCTTCAAGGCGATTGAGTTCATGGCCTGCGGCGTGCCGGTGGTGGCGTCGGCCGTCGGCGTGAATCGCACGCTGATCGATGACGGCGTCAACGGCTTCCTCGCGTCGACCGAGGACGAATGGGTCGACAAGCTGGTCCGGCTGTTGAATGACGCGGCGCTTCGCCGCAGGTTTGCGGCGGCCGGCAGGCGCACGGTCGAAGCCGGCTATTCGCTCCACGTGAACGCGCCCCACCTCGCCGCCACGCTGCGGGGAGTGGTCGACCGCTCTCGCGCGCGCATCGCGCCGGCGCAACCCGCTTCGGCACACAGGACGGGACGATGAAGAACTTTGCGATCACGGGCGTCGCCGGCTACGTCGCGCCGCGCCACCTGAAGGCGATCCGCGACACGGGGAATCGCCTCGTGGCCGCCGCCGATCCGCACGATGCGGTCGGCCTCCTGGATCGCTATGCATTCGACGTCCGCTTCTTCACCGAGATCGAGCGGTTCGACCGTCATCTGGAGAAGCTGCGCCGCGGACCTGAATCCGATCGCATCCACTACGTGAGCATCTGCTCGCCCAACTATCTTCACGATGCGCACATCCGGCTGGCGCTGCGTGTCGGCGCGCACGTCATCTGCGAGAAGCCGCTGGTCATCAACCCGTGGAATCTCGACGCGCTCGAGGAGGTCGAGCGTGAAACGGGCGGCACGGTGAACACCGTGCTGCAACTCCGGCTGCATCCGGATCTCATCGCGCTGCGCGACCGTCTGCGGGCGGAACAGACGTCGACGCCACATGAGGTCTGTCTGACCTACATCACGGCGCGGGGCAGCTGGTACGACGTGTCGTGGAAGGGATCCGCCGAACGATCGGGCGGCGTCGTCACGAACATCGGCATCCACTTCTTCGATCTGCTGATCTGGCTGTTCGGCGACGTGCGCGCGTGCGAGGTGCACGTCCACGATCGACGGCGCGCGGCGGGCTATCTCGAGCTCGATCGCGCGCGTGTTCGCTGGTTCCTCTCCACCGACGCGCGCGATCTGCCGGCGGACGCCCACGCTCGCGGCCGCGCCACGTTCCGCTCGATCGCGGTCGACGGTCACGATGTGGAGTTCAGCGAGGGATTCGCCGATCTTCACACGCGCGTCTACGAGGAGGCGCTCGCCCGGCGAGGCTTCGGCATCGCGGACAGCCGGCCGTCGATTGAGCTGTCGCACCGCATCCGCCAGACGCCGCCGGCGCTCGAGGCGGCGCACCTGCACCCGATGCTGAGCGAGCTCCGGTGACCCCATGAGCGACTTCTTTGCGCACGAGTCGTGTTACGTGGATGAGGGCTGCGAAATCGGCGCCGGCACGAAGATCTGGCACTTCACGCACGTCATGGCCGGCGCGCGCATCGGCCGGAGCTGCAACATCGGCCAGAACGTGGTGATTGCCCCTGACGTCGTCGTTGGCGACAACGCCAGGATTCAGAACAACGTCTCGATCTACACCGGCGTCATCCTCGAGGAGAACGTCTTCTGCGGCCCGTCAATGGTGTTCACGAACGTGGTGAATCCGCGCAGCCACGTGTCGCGAAAGCACGAGTTTCGCCAGACGCTGGTCAGGCGCGGCGCCACGCTCGGCGCGAACAGCACGATCGTCTGCGGGCACACGATTGGGCGTTATGCGTTCGTTGGCGCCGGCGCGGTCGTGACGAAGGATGTGCCGGACTACGCGCTCGTCGTCGGCAATCCGGGGCGCGTCGCCGGCTGGATGTGCGAGTGCGGCGTGAAGCTGGCGCGCGGTGCGCAGTCGCCGGAGCAGGCGTCCTGCGGCGTGTGCGGCAAGCGCTATCGGACGATCGACGGATCGATGACGCAGACAGATTGAACATGGCGACGGCGGTCCAACAGATCCTCGAGGCCCATTGGCGGCTGCGACGCGTCCTGCTCGCGTCGGCGCGGGTCGAGCTGCAGAAACGGTACGCCGGATCCTTGCTCGGGCCCTTCTGGACCGTGCTCTACCCGTTGCTTTTTCTCAGCGTGTACCTGTTCCTCTGGCTCGTCGTCTTTCGCGTCCGCTTCTCGCCCACGACGAGCGCGCTCGACTACGTGCTGTTCGTCTTCGGCGGCCTGGTCCCGTACCTGTTCCTGGTCGAGAGTGTCACGAGCGCCGCGGTGTCGATCCGCCAGAACATCCACCTGGTCAAGGGTGTCATCGTGCCGGTAGAGCTCATTCCGACACGAGCTGTGCTCGTAGCTCTGGCCGCGCACGCCGTCGGACTCTGCCTGGTGATCGCGCTCAGCATCGGAAACGGCAGCCTGTCGTGGCACGTGGCCTGGTTGCCCGGAGTGCTGGCGCTTCAGATCGTCGCGGTGGCCGGCGTCGCCTGGATCGTCGCCGCGCTCGGCGTCCTCATCCCCGACACGGCCTACCTGGTCAATCTGGCGACGATGCTGCTCATGTTCGTGTCGCCGATCGCCTTCAAACCGGAGATGGTGCCCGAGCGGTTTCGAGCCGTCGTGTGGCTCAACCCGGTGAGCTACATGACCGACGCCTATCGGGCGGCGTTGCTCGGAGCGTCTGTGCCCGTGTCGAGCCTTCTGGTCTTCGCGGTCGGCGCCGTTGCCGCCTTTGCCGTCGGAGCGACCTTCTGTTGGCGCTTCAAGAACTTCATCGTCGACTTTGAGTGACGTGGCCATTGCGGCGACCGATGTGACAAAGGTGTACCGGCTGTACGAGCGTCCGCGACACCGGCTCCTCGACGTGTTCGGGCTCCTCGCCGCCGGGTCGCACGGCTATCGGGAGCACAAGGCGCTCGACGGGATCACGCTCTCGATCGCCCGCGGCGAGAAGGTGGCCGTCATCGGCCGGAACGGCGCGGGGAAGAGCACGTTCATGAAGCTCGTGAGCCGCGTCGCGCAGCCGACGTCAGGTCGGCTCGACGTCTCCGGACGCATCCACGCGCTGCTCCAGATCGGCACCGGCTTCCATCCGGATTTCACCGGACGCCAGAACGTATTCGCGTACCTGGCGCAGTTGGGGATCGACGGAGCGGCGGCGCGGCAGCTCTTTGCGGAGATCGTCGAGTTCTCGGAGCTCGAGGAATACATCGATCAACCCGTGAAGACGTATTCGACCGGGATGGCCGTGCGACTGATGTTCTCGACTTCCACGGCGATCCGGCCCGATCTGCTCCTGCTCGACGAAGTGCTCGGGGTCGGGGACGCGTACTTCACGCAGAAGAGTTTCGAGCGGATCAGCGACCTCTGTCGGCGCGACGGTACGACGCTCCTGCTCGTCACCCACGATCTGTATGCCGCGGTCCGGCTCTGCGATCGCGTCGTCTGGATCGATCGTGGGCGCGTGGTGACAGACGGCGCCGGCGCGCCGGTTGTTCGTGCCTACGAAGATTCCATCCGCCTCCAGGAAGAAGAGCGGTTGCGCGAGAAGAAGCGGCGACGGCTGAGGGAAGAGGGCGGCGAAACACACGTGCACGTCATCGTCGAGTTACGCAGCGCCCATGCCGGGTTTCTTCAGGCGCCCGTGTATTTCAGCGACGTCGAGTTGCGTCATCGAGGCGCGGTCGTCGCGCGCGTCTCAATGTCAGAGGAGTCGTCCAGCGGTGCCTCTCACATCGTTTCGGAGGGAAGCGCGTGGGGCGCCCCCGGAATGTGGGCAGGGCGCGACGCTCGCGCGTTTCTCAATTACGGATCGCCCTTCCGCAAGGTTGCCGCCGCTTTCGCCCTGCCCGTCGCGCTGTCAGAGGATCTGCACGAGGTCGACCTGCGAATCAGCGCCCAGACTGCTGTCGCGTGTGATCTGGCGGCCGCGGCCTTCATCGACGGTGCCGAGCGTGCGCTCCCGAACGTCAGTCTTCCTGCGGGGCGCTGGCATGACGCCATCGTACCGCTCGGCGGCGCAACCGCACCCCGCCGCCTCAACGTGGGCGTACACGGAACGGGCGCGATCGCCGTCGACGATGTGCGCCTGGTGTCGCCGCGCGGAACGGACGCACACGTTCTGACGCATGGCGAGCCGCTCGACATCGTGTTCGCGTACCGTGTGAACGATCCCACCGTATCCGAGCGCGCGCAGATTCTGATGGCGATCCATCGTGACGGCGTCCACGACGTCTGCCGCGTCGGCACGACGGGCCTGTCATTCGACACGCAGTCGCGAACCGGCACGGTCAGCGTCCATTTCGATCGTCTGCCGCTGGCCGACGGACGCTACACCCTCACGATCATGGTCGCGCGGCAGGGCTATTACGACGAGCGGCCGACGCAGTACTTCTCACTCAGTCCCGGCGTCTACGCGTGCCTCTCACAGGTACTCGAATTCGTCGTCGAAGGTGGCGGCGCGATCGGCAGCGGCACCGCCGTGGTACTCGAAGGCGAGTGGTCGGTGACGCGCGCGAGCGCGCCGCAACCAGCCCATGATTAAGCTGCCATTCATCCGCCGGCCGCAGCCGAGCGCCGATGATGGCACGGCGGTTCCGACACTTGACCTGGACTTTCAGGGAGTCGCCGCCCGGCGGTTTCCCGAGACGCACGATCTGGCGACGCGCGCCGCCAATCAGGTCCTAGCCGCGACGCGCGCTGCGGACTGTTCCGCCCTCGCTCGCCGTTCCCCGGGACTACGCGGGTACGACTGGACCGCCTACATCCGCTGCAGTGTCATCAGAATGCTCAACGCGCTCGAGGTGATGCGCGGCGCGGGTGTGGTGAAAGGCCGCATCCTGGATTACGGCGCGTATTTCGGGAACATGGCGCTGTTCTGCCGACTCGCCGGCTACGAGGTCGCGGCCGCGGATGGCTATCGCGAGTACGGCGCCGTGTTCGATGGCTGCAGGCGCGACATGCAGGCGGCAGGAATTGAGATCCTGGATTTCGCCGACGTCGGACTGGATCTGCGTGGCATTGGTCCCGAGAGTCTCGACGCCGTTCTGGCCCTCGGCGTCATCGAGCACGTCCCGCACACTCCGCGCGGCCTGCTCGAATCGCTCAATCGCGTGCTTCGACCCGGCGGTGTTCTCGTCCTCGACACGCCCAACTTGGCCTACTTGTATACGCGCGAGCGTCTGGCACGCGGCGAGACCGTATTTCTCCCGATCGAACAGCAATACGACACGGAGGTGCCGTTCGAAGGGCACCATCGCGAGTACACACCTCGGGAAATCCGCTGGATGCTCGAACGACTCGGGCATGCTGTCGCGGAGCTCAGAACGTTCAATTACAGCCTATATGCCTTGGGGACGCTCTCCGGAGACGATGTCGCTCGCTACCGAGCGATGGAGCGCGACCCCGAACTCCGCGAGATCATTCTCGCGGCGTCAATAAAACCGACACACGCGTGAAGACGCTGATTAAGCGCGCGCTCGGGATGGACGATCCGCGGCCGCGGCTCGTGAATCCGTCCCGCGAGTTCGCCGTCGAGCTCTGGGACTGGCTCGCGGACTTCGACCGTCCTGTCGTCGACGCCCTTCGCGCGGGAGTAGCCGGGGAAGCCGGCGGCGCCGTGGCTGTTCTGCCGACCCGCGCCCTGGACCAGTTCAAGCTCGAGGCGGACAAGTCGATTGACCTCGTCAGGGAGACGGTCGAACGGCTGCGGGACCACCGCGCGACGCTGGTCATCTGGTGCCTCGACGAATACCAGACCCACAGCCTCGACGAAGTCGAGGCCGAAGCCTTATTTGGCGAGTGGCTGGCGATCGAGACCGTCGAGCGGGTGGAGCGATCGACGCACTGGAAGAAGCTGCTCGTCGTCGGCCGACCGCGCACCGAACAGATCGGCTTTGCGTTCGAGATCGGTGCCGTGCGTGGGGCGGCGTCGCTCGCGACGCTGCTCGGCATCGAGCTGCTGGAAGCGCCGCTGTCTCCGGCCCGTGCCACGGTTCTCTTTCTCGATCGCGATGCTGCGGCGTTTCTCACGGCGCGCCCGACACACACCATCACCCGGGCGGTTCGCTCCGGTGTGCGGGACGGGGCGTTCGCGCTCGGCGCGATCGTACGAGCGGCGCACGCAGCCGACGCCGAGACGCTCGGTCGGGAACTGCAGCCGGTTCGGGCGCTGGCGGCCGATGCAGAAATGGTCTGGGCTCGCGTGCGTCCGACGCGTGCGTACGCCGCACGGCCGGAACTGCTACGCCTGCTCCGTCGCGAGGGCATCGACTGCGATTGCTCGTTCGTTGCGGATTCGCAACCGGCGGCCGCCCCGTCGTTCTTGCGCGCAGGCGCCTACTGGCCGCAACCGTTCGACGCGCGCACTCCGGGCGGCGTCCGGTCGCCTGACGTGCCGATGGAGGTCGTCGCACTCGATGCCGCATCCCGCGCTCCAGGGGACGCGTGGCAGGATCGCACCGCGTTCGATCGACGCCTGCAGTCGCTCCTGTCGTTCAAGACGTCGGAAACCTTCCACCGCGATCTCGAACCGATCCTGGAGTACGCGCAGCGCTATCACGAATACCGCGTGTTCAACTGGCCGCCGCCGGATGCCGCGTCACGGACGACCCTGCTCGATGGCGGTCAGGTGGGGCCGGCGAGCGTCCTGCGCCTGATGCGCTTTGGGCGTCGTCTTGCGCGTCAGCTCGCGCTCGTCGATTTTCCTGGTCCGTCTTTTGTCGCGCGCGCCGAGGCGGAGGCCTCGTCGCGGCTGGTTCGCGCCGATCTGGCGCTGCGGCATCAGAGGGAGATGCATGGCTACCTCGAAACCACACCGCGCGACGGCCAGCTGCGCGGCGACTATCAGCGCTTCGTCGACTTCATGCCCGAACGGCTCGGAGACGTCTTGGAGCTGGGGAGCGGCTACGGACAGCTTGTTGGCGCGCTGAGGTCGAGGGCGACCCGGTATGTCTGCCTCGAGCTTGAACGAGCGATGGTGCGCGAGATCCGCGCACGGCTGGGCGTGTCCGGCATTGTCGCCGACATCCATCGGCTGCCGTTTCGCGATGCGGCGTTCGAAACCGTCGTCGCGAACAACGTCATCGAGCATGCGCACGATCCCGTGCGCGCACTGAGCGAGATCCGGCGGGTGCTGAGGCCGGCCGGACGGTTCCTGGCATTGCTGCCGCTCGACGCGCTGAATCCGTCGCATCAGCTGCGCGCCCATTGGTGGAAGGCAGACGAGACGAACATCGCGTCCGCGCTCGAGATGGCGCAGTTGACCCCCAGGCGTCTCGAGCGATTGAACCTGTACGAGCTTGGCGTTCGCGGCGCGTTCCCGTCGTGCAATGGATGGGGATGCGCCGTCGAAGCGCTGCGAGCCTGATCCCACATGTGCGGTATCGTCGGCGCATTCAAACCTCTCGGCGACGCGAGTGACACCGAGACCGTGGCTCGCATGCGCGACCGCATGGCGCACCGAGGACCGGACGGCGTCGGCGTCTGGACGTCGCCCGATTGGCATTGCACGCTGGGCCATCGGCGCCTGTCGATCATCGATCTGTCCGATGCGGCCGCGCAGCCGATGACGAACGCGGCGGGGACGGTCGCGGTCACCTTCAACGGCGAGATCTACAACCACGCCGACGTGCGCCGCGAGCTCGAGTCGCTCGGCCGATACGCCTGGGTGACCGATCACTCGGACACCGAAGTCCTGCTTCATGCGTACGAGGAGTGGGGCCTCGACTGCGTCCACCGGTTCTACGGCATGTTCTCGGTCGGGATCTACGACGGCCGGCGGCCGGGCCGGCCGGTCGTGCATCTCGTTCGCGACCGCGTGGGCGTCAAGCCGATGTACTTCACGCGCACGACGTCGGGTGAATGGTTGTGGGCCTCTGAAATCCGCGCGCTGGTCGCACATCCCGACGTGCCGACCGAGATGGACCGCACGGCGTTCTGGCACTACCTCACGTTCATCGTCACGCCCGCGCCGCTCACGCTCTTCCGCGGCATCTTCAAGCTGCCGGCCGGCCACACACTGTCGATCGACCACACCGGCCGCGCCGTGGCGACGAAGTACTGGGACTGTCGGCCGTCGCGCTCCGCGACGCTGTCGGAGCGCGATCTCAGCGAAAGCGAAGCCACGACCGAGCTGACCCGGCTGCTTCGGCAATCGATTGCCCGCCGCATGGTCGCGGACGTCCCCTTCGGCGTGCTGCTGTCGGGAGGCGTCGACTCGTCAATGAACGTGGCGCTGATGAGCGAGCTGATGGACAGGCCGGTGACGACGTTCACGATCGGCTACGAGGGCAAAGACGACTACAACGAGTTCGAGTTCGCGCGACGCATCAGCCGCCGCTACCGAACCGATCACCACGAAACGACGATCGACCGGCGTGAGATGCAGGAGTTCCTGCCGCGTCTGGTCCGGCTGCAGGACGAGCCGATCGCCGACAACGTGTGCATCCCGCTCTACTTCCTGGCGCGGCTCGTCAAAGCGACCGGCACGACGGTCGTGCAGGTGGGCGAAGGCGCGGACGAGAATTTCCTCGGCTACTGGTGGTGCGAACACTACCGGCAGAAGGCCGCGGCGATCTACGAGCCGGTGCTCGCGGGGCAGCAGGGGCCGCTTCGCCGTCTGTGGTCGTCGCTGAAAGCGACGACCCCGGGTGCGAGCGCCGAGGATCTCGACATCCAGCGGCGCGCCGAGCGCGGCGAGGAGCTGTTCTGGGGCGGCGCCGTGTGCTGGTGGGGCGAAAGCCGCGCGCGCCTCACGCCGGACAGGTCGCCGTTTCAGCAGGAGCTGTCGTGCCCCGTCGACGGGCTGCTGCCAGAGGGTCATCGCCGCCTCGACAGCCACGCGGTCGTCCGCGACTACCTGGCGCCGCTCGACGGCAGGCTGGCGGAGCCTGAGGTGCTGCAGAAGATTCCGTATCTCGAGATGAAGCTTCGCCTGCCGGAACACCTGCTGATGCGCGTCGACAAGCTGACGATGGCGCACTCCGTCGAGGCGCGCGTGCCGTTTCTCGATCACGACGTGGTCGACTTCGCGACCCGGCTGCCGCCGTCCTACAAGCTGCGCGACGGCATCGGCAAACGAGTTCTGAAAAAGGCCGCGGAGCCCTATCTCGACCGCGACCTCATCGATCGGAGGAAACAGGGATTCGGCGCGCCGATGGACGAGTGGTTTCGCGAAGGCGACTTTGGCGCGCGATGCCTCGCGGCGTTCGAGCGCTCGCCGCTGCGCCACGAAGGCTTCTTCGATGCTGAGTACTTCAGCGGCCTGCTGAAGAATCAGATTGCGGGGCGCGCCGGTGTCAGCTTCCAGCTCTGGACGGTGATGAACGCCGTGCTGTGGCATGCGTCCTGGATTGAAGGGCGCGAGGACTGTCTCTAGCGTGAAAGTGTTGTCGGTCGTCGGCGCACGCCCGCAGTTCATCAAGGCCGCTCCGCTGCTCCGGGCGCTGCGCGCGTCGCACACCTCGGTGCTCGTGCACACTGGTCAGCATTACGACGCGAACATGTCGCGCGTGTTCTTCGACGAGCTGGCGCTGCCCGACCCCGATCATCACCTCGGCGTCGGATCGGGGCGCCACGGCGCGCAAACCGGCGAGATGATTGCGCGTCTCGAGACGGTGCTCGAGGCCGAACGCCCCGACTGGGTGGTCGTGTTCGGCGACACGAACTCCACGCTTGCCGGCGCGCTCGCGGCGAGCAAGCTGTGCCTGCCGATCGCGCACGTGGAAGCGGGGCTCCGCAGCTTCCATCGCGCGATGCCGGAGGAAATCAACCGGATCGTCGCCGACGCGCTCGCCGATCTGCTCTTGTGCCCGACCGACACGGCCGTCGGCAACCTCGAGCGCGAGGGGATGGTGCGGGGCGTGCATCTGGTCGGCGACCTGATGGCCGAGGCGCTGGCCGACGCGTGCGGCCGCGCGGCGTCGCAGTCGCCGGTGCTGGAGCGGTTCGAGCTGGCCGAGCGGGAGTTCGTGCTCGCCACCGTGCATCGCGCCGAGAACGTCGACGACCCCAAACGGCTGGAGCAAATCGTGAGAGGACTCGAAACCACACAGCGCCGGCCCGTCGTCTTTCCGGTGCATCCGAGGGCACGCGCGGCACTCGCGAACATCGCGCTCGCGCCGGCATCACCGATCCGGATGATCGAGCCCGTCGGCTACATCGACATGGTGCGCCTGCTCAGCACCGCGCGCGTGGTCGCCACCGATTCGGGCGGCGTGCAGAAAGAGGCGTACTGGCTCGGAACGCCGTGCGTGACGCTGCGCGCCGAGACCGAGTGGGTCGAGACCGTCGCGGCGGGCTGGAACACGCTCGTCGGCGCCGACACCGCCGCCATCGCCCACGCGCTCGCGCATGTCTCGCCGCCCGCAGGCCGGCCGGCGCTCCACCAGCATCCGCCGCCGTCGTGCCGGATCGTCGAGCTGCTGGGCGCACGCTGATCATGGATTTGCGTAACGAGAAGATCGTCCTCATCGTTGGCGCCGGTCTCGTCGGCTCGCACATTCTCGATCAGCTCGTGCACGAGCCGGTGCGCGAGATCGTCGTGTACGACAACTTCGTGCGCGGCACGAGGCAGAACGTGAACGGCGCGGCCGCCGATCCGCGCGTCCGCATTGTCGACGCCTCGATCCTGGATCGCGACGCGCTCCGTCGCGAGCTCACCGGCGCGGGCGGCGTGTTTCTGCTCGCATCGCTCTGGCTGGGCGAGTGCGTGACCGATCCGCGAAGCGCGTGGGAGGTCAACACGCTCGGCACGTGGAACGTTATCGAGGCGTGCCGCGAGGCCGGTGTGAAACGGATCGTGTATTCCTCGTCGGCGTCGGTGTACGGCGACGCCGTGTCGACGCCGATGACCGAGGAGCACCCGTTCAACAACCGGACGACCTATGGGGCCACCAAGATCGCGAACGAGCAGATGCTTCGCGCGATGTACGACCAGCATCGGCTGCCATACATCGCGTTCCGCTACATGAACATTTACGGGCCGCGAATGGACTATCGCGGCACTTACGTCAGCGTCATCATGAAAGTGCTCGACAAGATCTTCGCCGGCGAGCCGCCGGTCATCTTCGGCGACGGCTCGCAGACGTACGATTTCATCTACGTTGAAGATGTCGGCCGCGCCAACGTCCTGGGCATGAAGGCCGACTGCGCCGACGAGTGCTTCAACATCGGCGTCGGCGTCGGCACGACGATCAACGAGCTCGTCGAGCGGCTCCTGCGGCTGACCGGCTCGACGCTGAAGCCCACGCACGCCCCGGGGGCCGCGAGCTTCGTCACGCACCGGGTTGGCAGCACGGACAAGGCCAGGCGGCTGATCGCGTTCGAGGCGACCACGAGCCTCGACGAAGGCCTCCGGCGCGTCGTCTCGTGGCGCCGGGCGCACCAGTGATCTGGATCGTCCTGCCCGTGTTCAACGAGGAAGCGTCACTGCCCAAGCTGCTGCCGGCGCTCGATGCGACCTTGCGCCGCCACGGCGAGCCGTACCGGATGGTCGTTGTCGACGATGGCAGCCGCGACGACACGGCGGACATTCTCGGGGCCCACGTCGATCGGATGCCGCTCGACGTCATCACGCATCCGATCAACAGAGGTCTCGGCGAGACGGAGCGCGACGGGTTCGAATTCGTCGCCGGCCGGTGCGCGCCCGATGATGTCGTCGTCCGCGTCGAAGGCGACGACACCCACGACCCCGAGTACATCTTCTCGCTCGTCGCGAAACTTCGAGAGGGGCTCGACGTCGTGAACACGTCGCGGTTCCAGCCAGGCGGCGCGCAGAAGGGTGTTGACGGATATCGCGCGTTCATCAGCCGCGGCGCGAACATGTTCATGCGCCTGCTGTTCGCCATTCCCAACGTGCGCGACTACTCCTGTGGGTTTCGCGCGTATCGCGGACGCGTGGTCAAGGACGCGGTAGGCATCTTCGGCAACAACTTCGTGCAGCTGCGAGGTCTCGGGTTCACGTCGACGCTCGAGATGATCGTCAAGCTGCACCTGCTCGGCTGCCGGTTCGCCGAAGTGCCGTTCGTCCTGCGCTACGACCAGAAGAAGAGCCCGAGCAAGATGGTGGGCAGCATCACCACGCTCGGGTACCTCATCATGGCCGTTCTCTATCATTGGCCGTTTGGCGGCTGGCGCAGCCAGTACCACGGCCTCGGCGCGCTGTATCGCGCCGACCCGGACCAGGCGGTCGAGAAATTCGCGCTCCCGGCGCTGCGCCGCCGGCGGGTCAGCCAGATCAGTTTCTAGCACCCGGCACCCAGCACTCAGCACCCGAGAATGTGCGGCATCTGCGGTCTTCTCCACCTTGATCCTGAGCGGCCGGTCGATCCGACGACCGTCGAGCGGATGGCAGCCGTGATCCATCACCGCGGTCCGGATGGCGACGGATTTCATTTCGATCGGAACGTGGGGTTCGGGCACAAGCGACTGAGCATCATCGATCTGTCGAACGCGGGTCTGCAGCCGATGTCGAACGAGGACGGGCGGCTGTGGATCGCCTTCAACGGCGAGATCTACAACTACCGCGAGCTGCGCGCCGATCTCATGGCTCAGGGACACCGGTTCCGATCGCAAACCGACACCGAGGTCGTGCTGCACTTGTTCGAGGAGCGCG
>Ga0114129_10006224_pt1 | contig 16917 bp, 17 predicted proteins | sample RhiMetdeltSRZDD1_FD_80071 | JGI IMG/M metagenome (GOLD analysis project Ga0114129, IMG submission 80071) | Populus rhizosphere microbial communities from Tennessee, USA - Rhizosphere MetaG P. deltoides SRZDD1 (version 2) (version 2) | ecosystem: Host-associated > Plants > Roots > Rhizosphere >... | reverse complement strand
GTCCGCGCCCGCGCCTCACCGCGTTGGATGCACTGCGCGGTCGCTAATGAGGATCGCAAGACTTAACAGGAGCATGCGCTATGGACATCGAAGGAATCGGCTTTGTCATCGGTCTGATCGGTGCCATCTGGATGAAGAGCTCGATGAACTTGATCCGTGACCATAAGGATCAGCCGGAGCTCAAAATGATCGGCCGCGAACCGGAGAATCCGGCGCTTAAGGCCTTCATCCGAGGTGTCTCGTTGGTGCTGCTCGGTTTGGGAATCGAAACCTACGCGCGGTTGTTCTTGAATTGACAGCGGCACTTGTCCAAGATCTCCCCCGGCCTCTCTTTTTAAAAGTTTTCAAAGAGCCGAAAGATCCTCGGATTTGACATGTTAGCGCTGCACAGCGTATCGTAAAATGATCACAATCACGCAACGCAACTCATTAGGAGGATGCCAATGGCTTATGATCTTTTGATTCGTGGTGGGCGCGTGGTCGACGGCTCCGGGTTGCCATCCTACGTGGCCGATGTCGGCGTAAAAGACGGCAAAGTCGTTGCAGTGGGCAAGCTCAATGACAGCGCAGCGCGAAGGATCGATGCAACCGGCCTGGCGGTGTCCCCGGGATTCATCGACCATCACACGCATTTGGATGCGCAGATGTTATGGGATCCCTACGGCACATGCGAACCCCAACACGGAATTACCACCGTGGTTATGGGCAACTGCGGTTTATCGCTGGCGCCGACTCGAACGGGCATTGAAGACGCGATAGTGAAAAGCTTTGTGCGCGTGGAAGCGATTCCGCGTTTTGCCTTGGAAGAGGGAGTCAAGTGGAACTGGCATAGTTATGGCGAGTATCTCGACAACTTAGAGGGAAAACTCGGCATCAACGTCGGCGGTTTGGTGGGACATATCGCCGTGCGCCACAACGCGATGGGCGAGGATGCTGTGGAGCGTAAGGCGACGGGCGCGGAAGTGCAAAAGATGCGTGGATTGGTGTTGGAAGCTATGGAAGGCGGCGCTCTAGGATTGTCGACGAACCGTAACGAGCGGCATATGCGCGAAGACGGCAAGCCGGTGGCGAGCCGCTTGGCGGATGACGGGGAATTCTTCGGCTTGTGCGACGTGTTGGCCGAACGAAATGCCGGCGTTATAGAAACGATCCTGGGCAGAAACAAGATCGAACACTTCGAGTTTTACCACGAGCTCGCCAAGCGCACACAGCGGCCGGTGCTTTGGCAGAGCTTGCAACATCGCTGGGTCGAGCCGAATCTTTGGCGCGAGCAACTCGCCGCCGTCGAACCGATTTTTAGGGCCGGTTATCAAGCCTACGGGTTGTCGCACACGGTGCCGCTGGTGCGCCACTTCAGCCTGAAGGAATGCCAAGTCTTCGACGAATTCCCAACCTGGAAGAATCTCATGTTCTTGCCGGTGGAAGTGCGCAAGCAGGCCCTCGGCGACGCTGAAACCCGGCGAAAAATGCGCGCTGATTTCGCGGATCCGCGGCCGACAAATTTTCATAGAAACTGGAATATCCCGAAGGTCGAAAAGGTCTTTAAAACGGAGAACCAAAAATATGTCGGGAAGAGCATCCAAGAGTTGAGCAAGATGCAGAACAAAGACCCGCTCGATGCCTTCCTGGATCTGGCTCTCGATGAAGATCTCGCGACGGTGTTCTGGAACGCTAACAACGGCGGCGACTGGAATGCGATGGGCGAGATCTTGCGCAGCCCCTATGTGTTGGTCGGGACCTCGGATGCCGGGGCGCACGTGCAATTCGGCGCTGATTTCGGCTACGGCACGATTCTTCTCGGACTTTGGGTGCGCGAACGCCAGGTGATGACGTTGGAACAGGCGATCCATAAGCTCACGTTCCACGTGGCTTCGATCTTCGGTCTACAGGGCAGAGGATTGTTGCGGCCAGGCTACGCCGCCGACTTGGCGATCTTCGATCCGAAGACCGTGCAAGCGCACGAGCCGGAGTGGGCTGATGACTACCCGGCGGGAAGCAAGCGGATGGTTCAGGGGTGCGTCGGCCTGCACTACACCATTGTCAACGGAACCGTGATCCATGAGGACGGCCGCCTGACGGGAGATCTTCCCGGCCACGTTATTCGTGGTCCCCTCTATCGCCAACAGAAAGCGGCTGCGTAAGGCATGGGAGTAAGTTTTGTTCCCGTGGCGCGCGTCGGCGAATTATCGCCCGGCAGTATGAAGGAAGTCGACCTCGGCGGACGTCAAGTGCTCTTGATGTTTGTCGAGGGAAAATATTTTGCTTTTTCGAGACAATGTCCCCACGAAGAAGCCGATCTGAAAACAGCGGGTCAACTTCTCGACGGGACGACTATCCGCTGCAATAATCACAGTTATTGTTATGATCTCAGGTCGGGCGAGTGCACGCTGCCAAAGGGGGCGGCGCCGCTCACAGTCTTAACGGCCGAAGAAAAAGGCGACGAAGTTTGTATTCGCCTCGAGTGGTAGATTTCTAACGGCAATTCTTCCCGCCGCGATTGACTAGTTATCCGGCACAAAGGGCCAACATGAAAGTTGCGCGAGCCAGCCGTGGTGGAACACGTCGGACATTGCGGCGCGTACTAATATTGGCCGTTTCGCTTGCGTGGCTTGCGATCGGCCACGGGATCGACGCGCAAGAAAAAACCTTTCTCTGGGAAGTCAGTAAAGACAATCACAGCATCTATTTGCTCGGTTCCATCCACTATCTTAGAAAAGAAAATTTTCCGCTCCACAAATCTATTATCGATGCGTTTGACGGCAGCAAAAGGATAGTGCTTGAAATCGACCTGAACCGGATTTCCCCCGGCGTGGCGCAAAAGGTGACGCTTGATAAAGCGGTATATCGAGACGGCCAAACGTTGCAGCAAAACGTCAGCCAAGAAACTTACCAACTCGCCGAACAACGTGCGTCGAAGTTGGGCATTGATATGAGAGTCATGGCTCCCATGAAACCGTGGTTCGTTGCGTTGACCTTGGCGGCTATCAAATTTCAGCAGATCGGTTTGGATCCCAATCTCGGCGTGGACCATTATCTCGCCGAACGCGCCAAGCGCAGCGGCAAGTCCACCGGTGGGCTGGAAACGCTGGAATTCCAAATAGGCTTATTGGATCAATTGTCGAAGCGCGATCAGGAGTCCCTGTTGCGGGAAACCGTCGTCGAATTGGACCTTTTGGATACGAACATTAATCAGATCGTGCAAGCCTGGCTCAAGGGCGACAGTGGCTCATTGGAGGCACTTTTGCTGGCGGGCATGAAAGAGTATCCGGAGGTCCACGAAAAGATTATCGTGGACCGCAACCGGCGTTGGGTGCCGCAGATTGAAAAAATATTTGCGCAGGGCGACGGCGCGATGGTGGTGGTCGGCGCTGCGCATTTAATCGGCAAAGATGGAGTGATTGAGATGTTGAAAGCGCGAGGTTATAGGCTGGAGCAGAGATAATGGCGGCGAACAAATCTACCCTGGGCGGCATTCGCGTGGCGGATTGGATGACCGAGGCGGTCTTGGCCGTGGAAACGTTTGACAGCATCGCCGTTGCCCGGCAACTGATGTCCAAGCATCGCGTCAACCAGCTTCCGGTGCTGGACAATGATAACTTGGTAGGCATCGTTACCGATCGAGATATTCGCGACGCGTACCCGACCAGCATGATGATCGACCGCGGCGAAGAAATCGACCGGTTCGCTGAAAAGATCACCGTCGAGGAAGTCATGACCCACGACGTTTTTATCGTCCGGCCGGAAACGGCGCTGGCGACCGCCGTGAGCCTGCTGAGACGCCATCGGATCGGGTCACTGCCGGTGGTGAAAGACAAAAAGCTCGTCGGCATTATTACGCGCAGTGACATTCTCGATTTTGTATTGAACGGGCCGGGAAGACGCCCGCGGGCGCAAAAAAAGCAGGCCAATAAGAAAAGACAACGCAAACGAAAAAAATAACGCGCATCTCGTCAGCGCTAGGGATCATTTAACCAGGGGCCGCAGAACATGCCGTCCTTTGATATCGTCAGCCGCATTGATCTTCAGGAAGTCGACAACGCAGTCAATATCACCAAGAAGGCGATCTTGTCGCGTTTTGACTTTCGCAACTCCAAAACAGAAATCAACCTGGACAAGAAAGACAAGAAGATCCACCTGGTTACTGAAGACGAGATGAAGCTTCGCGCGGTGCAGGACTCGTTGATCGAAAACCTGGTCAAGCGCAAAGTGGACCGCAAATGTTTGGAGGCCAAACCGACCGAGATGGCAGCGCATGGAATGATTCAGCGTGAGATCGCGATCAAAGAAGGCGTGGATTCCGATACCGCGCGCGACATCGTCAAGATGATCAAGGAGCGCAAGTTGAAAGTCCAGGCGGCGATCCAAGAGAATCAAGTAAGAGTCACAGGGAAGAAGATCGACGACCTGCAGGAGGTTATCCAAATGCTGCGGGTAAGCAGCATGCCGATTCCGCTTCAATTCATCAACATGCAACGCTAGTTGAATGAGTTAAGAATTGCGCAAACTTTGTGGAGGCATCATGGAAAAGATCAAAAAAAGCGAAGAAGAGTGGAAAAAAGAACTGACCAACGAGCAGTTCTACGTCTGCCGAAAAAAAGGCACAGAGCACGCCTTCACGGGCCAGTACTGGAACAATCATGATAAAGGCATGTACCGCTGTGCGTGCTGCGGCAATGAGCTGTTCAGCTCGGACACCAAGTTCGATTCCGGCACCGGCTGGCCGAGCTTCTGGGCGCCGGTTTCAGAAGAGAACGTGGAGACCGAAGAAGATAACAGTCTGTTCATGCGGCGGACCGAGGTGCTGTGCAGCAAATGCGATGCGCACTTAGGCCATGTCTTCGATGACGGGCCCAAGCCTACCAACTTGCGCTACTGCATTAATTCTGCCTCGCTAAAATTTGAAAAGGCAAAATAGACGTGCTTGATGAATCAGTCGGCGCGTTCCAGGACCAAGGCTCGGTTCTCCACTGTCATGGTTGCGGCGCTGATAATCCAAAGGGATTTCAGCTTAAGAGCTTTTGGGACGGTGACGAGGCAGTTGCAACGTGGCGCGCTCAGCCGCACCACTGCGCCGGTACAGTAAACAGTTTGAATGGCGGCATCATCGCCTCATTGATCGACTGCCACAGCCTAAATCTCGCCATTGCCCATGCATACCGCGCTGAGCAGCGCCCCATCGGCAGCGCTCCGCGAATCGGCTACGTTACGGCTAATCTAAACGTCTCGTATCGCCGGCCTACGCCCATTGACGCGTTGATCGAACTGCGCGCTCGCATCACAAGGTTAGAAGGGCGCAAGGCGTGGGTAAGCTGCACACTGAGCGCAGGCGGCGAGGTGCGCGCGAGCGGCGAAGTGCTGGGCGTGCGGGTGACGTGGGAATAAATACTTTTTGTTCAAAATGTTCAATTCGTTCAAACGGTTCAAGCCGTTTTGAAAACATTCTGACGATTTGAACGGGTGAACGGCTTGAACTTCTAGGAAATGGAATACACGACTCTCGGGCGAACCGGCTTAAAAGTGAGCGTAGCCGGCCTCGGTTGCGGCGGACCGAGCCGGCTGGGAATGCGCAATGATCCGCAATCGGCGAGCCATGCGGTGGCGTTGGTCAGACAAGCGATCGAACTGGGCGTCAACTTTCTCGATACCGCGGAAAGCTACGGTACCGAGCCGATCGTCGGTAAAGCAATCGCGGGAATCCCGCGCGAGCGGCTGGTAATATCGACAAAAAAGGCTCTGCCCAGAGCGCGTCATTTCCGCCCTCAAGCTAAAGTCGTCAAAGGTTTGGAGCAGAGCCTCAAGTCGATCGGCACCGACTACATAGACGTGTATCATCTGCACGGCGTCGAGCCAAAAGATTATGAATTTGCCAAGAACCGGCTCCTGCCGGCGATGCGCCGGCTCAAAGAGCAAGGAAAGATTCGTTTCATCGGCGTCACGGAGGGGTTCGTTGCCGACCCGTCGCACACGGTGCTGCAAGCAGGTCTCAGGGAAAATCTCTGGGACGTCGTGATGGTCGGGTTCAGCCTATTAAACCCATCGGCGCGAAAGACAGTCTTTCCTCTGACGATGAAGACGGATGCCGGCGTGCTCAATATGTTCGCCGTGAGGCGCGGATTGAGCGAGCTAGGGCGATTAGAAGGGATCTGCAAGGAGCTATTAGCAAACGGCGCAATCAAGAAGGGCGCCGTAGATCCAAACGATCCGCTCGGATTTCTCCTCAAAGAAACCGATGCGGCGACGTTGCCGGAAGCGGCCTATCGTTTTTGCCGGCATGAGCCGGGTGTTCATGTGGTTCTGACCGGAACCGGCAATCCGGCTCATTTGAAGGAAAACCTTGCGGCGATCTCAAAGCCGCCGTTACCGAAACCGGCGCTTGAGAAATTGGAAGAGATTTTCGGCGGGTTGGACTATGTGACGGGGAATTAGCTGAATTGCGCGAAGTCGAGGATTGAAGATCGAGGATGGAAGTGGCACATCCCGATCTGCTATCCTCCATCCTCGATCTTCAACTGTGACAAAACTACGCGCTCTGAAATAACTTCGAGTATTGCTCCCAGGACGCTGGCGCGAGTCGCGCAGTACTTAGATTTTCTTCGACGTGACTCAATTGTTTCATGCCGACCAGCGCCGTAGTGACTCCCGGCGTCGAGCGAACAAATTGGAGGGCACGCTGGCCATCGGTGTCCATGCCTGCGAAAGTTTCGCTGATGATACTGGGAAGATTGCGCGTTAGCTGTCCTTGCAGCACCGACGCGCTGCACATCACCGTAATGTCGAGTGCTTGCGCCGCTGCCAGAACGGTCAGTTCCTTGCCGTCGACGCGTTGATTGGTGCTCGACAACGCCTCACTCATACCGAGATTGAGCGGCAATTGAATGACTTTGAAATGGTGATTCTTGCCGCCGGCGGTTTCCCCCAAAGCAACGACCTCCGCCAGGGATAAGTAATCCTTTGCGCTCACTTCATTTCGGAAAGCGTTCCAAGTTGCTATTCCGTACATGCGGATCTTCCCAGCGGCGACGGCTTCCTCCATTGCTTTGAACGCGTTCAAGAGCCGGCCGTCGAATTCGTCCCGCGTTACCGCTCCGAGCTGTGTTTCCGGATTGTGCACGTAATAGATATCGATGCATGCAACATCAAGATTGCGCAGACTGCAATCGAGTTGGTTCAGTAGGTACTTTGGCGTCATACAGTGTGAACCAATGAGATCGGATGGCAGCGCGACACCGGGTTTGATGAAGGTCTCTTCGAAGTAGCGACGCGTATCCTTGGGCGGTGTGCCATCGAAGGGAATGAAACCGCCTTTCGTCGCGACCACGATCTCGTCACGCTGGTAGCCTTTTTTGGCGAGTTCTTTGAGCGCGGTGCCAATGGAGCGCTCGCTTCTCTGGAGCCGGTAGTTGATGGCGCTATCGATGACATTGCAGCCGGTTTCGACAGCTCGGACAAGCGCTTGATGGTACGCCTGGTCCGTTTCGTCATCGTAATTTCCCAGGTAAGTCCCGATGCCGATGGATGACATCCACAAGGTTTGAGATTGACGAAAATGTTCCACCGGGATTTTGCCTGCGAAGCGTTTTCGATAACGATCGGTGCCTTCCGGCGTCGCCGATCCTGGAAGTCTCATCGTGCCTCCTTTCCTCTTCCGGCGCTGAAGAGAAGGCCGCCGAGCCCTAACGTTCGGCCGGGATTCGCCAGCACGAAAACCACCAACGCGATGATAAAGGTTTGCTGTTGCGCTAGCGACGCGCCGCCGCGGGCCATGCCGGGCCCGAGGTAATAGTTAATCAGCATGAACAACCCAACACCGGAGCTGAATCGAGTGAAAAGACCGAAAAGCAGGCAAGCGCCTACCAAGATTTCTCCAAGCATCACGAGGTAGCCAAATAGTTCGCTATGCGGGACGACATAATTCTGTAGAAAAGCCTTATACCATGGGTAAAGATCCAGCGTGGCAATATCGCCGATCTGCCGGCCGATCCAATCGCCTTTGGGAAAATCGCGCTGAAATTTTCTGATGCCCTGCTGGAGAAAATAGTATCCGACGTAGATGCGCAGCACAGAGAGATACCAAAGATAGGTTCGTTGCTTCAGGTTCATCTTTTGTCTCCGTGCTCAGGAAGCGCGGTTGCTCATGAGAGCAATTGGATCACATCGGCGGGGCCGTTATCCGCCCCCGGAACCTTGGCTCAAGATAACCTCGATGCGCAGGCGGTTCAAGCAAAATTTGTTTGCTGCGCACGCCGAAGTGACCATTGACAAAACCGCGGCGCGGGACTAAGAATCGCCCAATTTTGCAGCGCCTTTCGAATTACGTATCGGCGGCGTTTTAGGACGGTTAGCGGTGCACCACAACGGGAGGATCGCGATGCGAAGTTGGCGAACACTTTTTCCAATCCTATTTTTGGTTTCGGGGTTGCCGAGCGTTTACGCGCAAAATTCTCCTGGCGGGCTCAAAGCGGAAATCACTGGCGTCGCTATACCCGCGAGTCGCCGACCGCTCGTCACATTCAAGGTGAGCGATGCAAAGGATAAATCGCTAGATCTCGACGACCTCGATCCGAACAGCGTGAAATTCACCATCGCCGCTCTGAAAGTCGGAAAAGGCGGCGAGAGCGATTATCAAAATTACATCCTCACAAAAGTCGCCGGCAGGGAATACGTTTACAAGGGGGAAACCAGAAAGCCGGCTCTCGCGGAATCTTTGCAGCCTGATTTTGATCAAGGCGGGGCGTTGACGCGCGCCCGGCCCGGAGTGTTGACCTACGCATTCAAAACGGCGCTGCCGGCAAATTTTGATCAGAGAGCGACTCATGTAGTAGCGGGCGAAATGTCGGTAGGGAATCGAAGATATGTAGCCAACCCGGTCTACCGGTTTATTCCCGCGGGAGGAAAAATTCAGACGAGTCGCTCGGTCATCGAAACCGCCACTTGCAACAACTGTCACGATCCACTCAAGGCCCACGGCGGCGCGCGAGTGGAGACCGCCTATTGCGCGCTTTGCCATACGTCGCAGCTCATTGACCCGGAAACCGGCGAGAATCTCGACTTTAAGTATTTCATCCACAAGGTCCACCGTGGGAAGGATCTTCCCACGGTGAAAGAAGGGAAGCCGTATTTCACCGTAGGGGTGCGCCAGAGGGTTTTCGATTATTCCACGATTGTGTCGCCTCAGTCGGCGGTCACGGAAACCATTGGCAAAGAGTACCGCAACTGCGCCGCCTGCCATGCCAATCCGAAGGTCATCGAGTGGAAGACTTTGCCCTCCAGTGGTGGTTGCATCTCTTGCCACGACGACGTCGATTTGAGAACCGGCAAGAAGCATGGTCCGGGTCCCGCACCAGAAGGCACCTGTGTAAACTGTCATCAACCGGAAGGGCCGGAGTTCGGGCCGTCCGTTGCCGGCGCTCATGTCTTTCCGGGAAATGCCGCTCAACTGCCGGGGATGGTGTTCGACATTCTAAAGATAGAGGGAGGGAAACCAGGCACCAATCCGGTCGTGACATTCAGCCTCAAGGAAAAAAATGGCGCGCCGGTTAACGCTGCGCAAATGAACAATCTAGGTTTAGTGCTGGCGTGGCCGACCGTCGATTACAAACTGGAAGTGACCGAGGACGCGCGCAAGGCCGAGCCGCGGGGGAACGGCGTGCACGTTTACAAGTTTCAATATGCGATTCCTGCTGATGCTACCGGCTCGGGCGCGATTGGCATTCAAGGCTACCGGGTGTTCGACGTGAAGCGCCCGAGCGGCACTATTGTCGAAAAAGGGCAAAGGAACGCCGGTCTCAACGTGGTTAAATATTTTTCAATTACCGACCGCGAAGCGGTGCCGAGGCGACAGGTGGTAAAAACGGCGAATTGCAACGTTTGCCACATGAAACTGCAACTGCACGGCGAGAACCGTAACAATACCGAGTTTTGCGTTCTGTGCCACAACGCTAATCACACCGACGCGGACAAACGAAAAACCGCCAACGGGCCGATGCCGCCGGAGAATGTGCATTACAAACGGCTCGTGCATCGCATTCACACGGGCCGAAACCTTGGGGAACCGTTTATCATTTACGGTGGACCCGCGGCCAAGCCCGTGCCGATCGATTTTGGCGGAATTCGTTTTCCGGGAGACCGGCGCAACTGTCTCAAGTGCCATGAGAAGGACGGCAATGAGCTGCCGCTCCCAGACGGTGTTCTACCGACCGCTATGCCGCAGGCGGATGGAACGATGAAAGCCTTAACCCCGATTATGAGTGCCTGCGTCGGTTGCCACACGAGGGAGCCGGCCAAAGCGCACATGGAAGCGCAGATCGCCTCCGTCGGGCGAGAAAGCTGCGTGGTTTGTCACGGAGTTGGGAGGGAATTTGCCGTCGACAAGGTGCACCGCAAAGGACGGGAATGATTCTTCGGTACGAGAAAAAACAGATTGCACCACGAAGGTCACGAAGAGCACGAAGTTAAGAGATTCGAAAATGTCAATTGCCGAATCCTTCGGGTCCGTAGCCTGTGGTGAGCTTAGTCGAACCATGCTCTTCGTGGTGAGAAAGTCTTTCGGCGAAGGAGCATTGACATCGCGGCGCTAGAAGGCGTCTTTCATCTTTCGCACCGCGGTGAAAACTGAGACCGGATCGAGGCGAGCGTCGGGTTTCGCCGACTTGACGCTGGCTTGAATCTCTTTGCTGTCCCAGCGCAAAAACGGATTGGTTTGTTTTTCTTCTTCCAGCGTCGACGGTACGGTCGACACACCTCGCGAGCGCAATCCTTGCACGCGTTCAAAGCGCGAAACCAGCTTGGGATTTTTTGGCTCTACCGACATCGCAAAACGAAGATTGCTCTCGGTGTATTCGTGGCCGCAGTAAACTTTGGTATTGTCCGGCAGCGCCATCAGCTTTTTGAGTGAAGTGTGCATCTGCTCCGGAGTGCCCTCGAAGAGGCGGCCGCAGCCCGCCGTAAACAGGGTATCGCCGCAAAAAAGATTGTTGTCGAAAAGATAGGCGATGTGGCCGGTCGTGTGGCCTGGGATAAATAGCACTCTTCCCCTCGATTCGCCGAACTCAATCTCATCGCCCTCATCAATCCCGCGGGTGAGTCCCGGAATTCGCGCGCTGTCGCTCTTATGGCCGTAAACTTGAGCCTTGCGCTGCGCCAAGATTCCATCGTTGCCGCCGGTGTGATCGCGATGGTGGTGCGTATTAAGGATGGCTTGAAGCGTCACCTGTTCTTGTTCGATTCGGCGCAAAACAGGGTCCGCTTCCGATGGATCGACAATCGCGGCTTGTTTGGATTTTTCACAAACTAACAGATAGCCGTAGTTGTCCCGCAGCAAGGGAATCTGAAGAATTTTCATACTGTTTAAGTGGTGTGATTGACGAAATGACGAACAGCCCGATTGTAGTCCTAAGGCAACCCTTTTTCAATCCAAATATCTTGACTCATTACGCTTGACCCTGCGATTAAGACTTTCCTATAGTACGGATATCATGATTCGCGCCGGAGTTGGACAGTCTCAACAGCAATCGACTGCACAGGCGGTGGAAGAAGCTGCTCGGCAAGCGCTCGCGCGGGCCGGTATCTCTCGCGCCGACTTCGCGGTCCTATTTTTTACCGCGGATCACGCCGGGCACCAGCGTGAGCTCGTCACGGCTCTGATTCGCACTGTGGGGACCGATTGTGTCGTCGGTTCCAGCGGCGCTGGCGTATTGACGGGTGAAAGTGAAATTGAGGGCAGCCGTGGAATTGCCGTGCTCGCGCTTGCCTCGGACGAAATCATCGGTCGTCCATTTCTATTCGAGCCTTTGAGAGGAAACGAAGCGAACCTAGGCACGAGCTTCGGAGAATTCCTTGCCAAGACGCACGAGCAAAATTCACTGATGGTTCTGCTGCCGGATACCTACAATGGTAATCCGCAACCGTTGCTGCAAAGCCTGGTGAGCAAGGCCGGCTTTCATCCGGTGGTCGGCGCGGGCTCAACGGAAAACGGAACGATGGGTGCGACCTATCAACTCTGCGGCGATAAGGTTGCAACCAATTCTGTAGCCGGGGCATATCTTTCCGGCGGATTCAAAGCCCACGTGGATATTACCCAAGGGTGCCAACCGATCTCCGATCCGATGATCATCACCAAGGCCGAGGGTAATTTGATCCACGAGATCAATGACCGCCCGGCCATCGAGGTCTTTGCGCGCTTGCTCAAAGGACCACTCGCCGAAGATATCCGACGCGCGCTCATGGTTTTGTTTGTGGGAGTGCCGGCGGACCGGCGAGAAAACAGCGTCGCTGCCGGAAAATACTTGGTCCGAAATATCGTTGGCTTGGATCCCGAGAAGGGGATCTTAGGAATCGCCGAGGCAGTCAGCGAAGGCGAGACGATGATCTTTGCCATGCGGGACGGCCAACGCGCCCGGGAAGACCTCGGTCAAATGCTCCAGCGACAGGTTACGGCGCTCGGTGGGAAAAAGCCCGCCTTCGGCTTGTATTTTAATTGCTGCGCGCGCGGCAGCTCGCTCTACGGCTTTCCAGGCATTGACTCGGCCTATATTCATCAGGCGCTCGGCGACTTTCCATTGATCGGTATGTTCGGTGGTTACGAGCTCGCGCCGCTGGGACGAGCCAACCACCTGTTCGCATACACGGGCGTCTTAGCGCTGGTTACAGAGGCAGGTTAAGCGGAGTAATGGAGTATTGGAGTGATGGAGTAATGGATTTCGCAATACTCCAACACTCCAGCACTCCAACCGAGGTCTTTGGAGCTATCGTCCGATCCGTTTGCGCTTATTATTGAGATAGTCGACGACGATGTAGTTGCCCATTTGATCGGGCGTCGTGTAAAAAACGCGGCCGGTATTCAAGCGCGACAACTGGTCAATGAAGCCCTGCCGGTAAAAATCCGAGCCGAGCATGAAAGTGTTGATCTTGATCCCAGCTGTCGTGCACCGCTTGACCTCTTTGAGCGTCTCGTGAACGATGCGGCTGTGCAGCAGCGCCGAGCCCCAGCCGCTATGCAGCCGCCCGCCGCGGTCGAGCGTCGCTGCCGTCGGCTCGCCGTCGGTGATGAGAATAATTTGACGGTTTGCACTGCGATTGGAGCCGAGTAACTGACGGGCGAAGCGCAATGCCTCTTTGATATCCGTGCCATGTTCCATGAAATAGGTCAGCGACACGATTGACGGCAGATCCTCGGCGTGGATCAGCTTCGCATTGGAGCGAAAGGCGACGAGATGGAGCGTGTCCTGCGGATATTTGGTTTGGATCAGCCGATGCAAGGCGAGCGCTACTTTCTTTCCGGCGTGAAGCGCGTCGTTCATCAGCATCGAGTAGCTAACATCGATCAAGAGCGCGGTTTCGCTGACGGTTGAGAACTCGACGCGGTGCACATGAAAATCTTTGGGGGCGATTCTCAGAGGCTCGCCCGGCTTGCGTTTCTCCAGCGCACTGAGCAAGGTCTCGCCGATGTTGACGTTCAGCGGATCACCATATTCGTAGAGCTTGGTTTCCTCCATGCGATCGCCCTGCGAGCCACGGATCGAGGTTGCATGATTGCCCCAGCGGCCTTTGTTGAGCATCTGGAAAATCTCGCGCAACGCCTTGTCGCCGATTTTTCTCATTCCCTTCGGAGTTAGGCGAAGTCCGTGGTTGGTCCGGACGATATAACCCTCGTCTTCGAGCGTCTGCTCGACGCTTTGCAGGTATTTGAGGTGTTCGTAGGCCTCGTCGCCCAGCAGCTCACGCAGCTCATCGAGATTGAGCTCGGAGGGATCACCCATGCCGCGTTGGCCCCAGCGGAGAAATCGTTCGAGCCCGCGCATCTGACCGAGAATCTGTCCCGCCTCGCCCATGCCCATGCGCTGCGAGCCTTGAAAAGGAAACTGGTTAAGCAGCTGTTCCAGCTGCTGCATCTGGTTCATCATGTCGCTGAGTTGCTGCAGCTGTTCCTCGGTCATGGAGTTGAGATTCTCCAACATGTTTTCAAGATTGCCGATGGCGGCATCCATCATGTTGGGTAGATTCTTGAGAAAATTCTCGTCTTCCAGAAGCTTCTGCATCCGGTCGAGCATGTCCATCAGCGACTGCGGATCCTGACCGTTTATGTTCGACTGACCGCGCGTGCCTCGCTCGCGGATTTGGTTTTGCAGGCGGTTTCTCAGCTCCTGGTAACGCTGGTATGCCTCCTGCATCTTCTGGCTCATCTCGTCCATTCGGTCGGCGTATTTGCCGGACATTCGCTCCATGAAATTGCGCATCTGCTCGTGGTAGGCTTCGAGCTTTTCCGCCAGACTGTTCAGCTTATCGGAGAGAGCTTGTTGTTGATCCGGGGTGAGCTTGAATGAATCGGGGGAATACTTGCTGAGGAGTTCGCGCCGTTTCTCATCGGCCTCACGCAGAAAGTCACGCATGCCTTTGACGCTGCGTTGACCATCTTCCGAGGTAAAACCGCGGCGCATCAGATCGCGCAGCGCGCGCCGGACGCCTTCTTCTTCCAATAGATGATCGGAAAGATGCTTGAGTAAATCATCCGTGGTGGGAAACAAAACCTGTTGCGTGCCGTCCCACTCGGTGTAGCGATGGACTCTCATTTGTACTCGACTATAGCGCAGTTTGGTTGGGTTTCAAACCCCAATTGCGGTTCAAGAGTGGGCGATGTTCAGTCCTGATGCGGGGGTTGGACGCAACCCTTTGGAATTAGTCGTGACTTCGTATAGAAATGGAGAGAGTCGCCGGCAAAATCATGAACACTTATGATTACCTGATCATTGGCGCAGGTTTTGCCGGCGCCGCCACCGCTTACCATCTAGCGCTGCGCGGCGTTGGCGATATATTGCTCTTGGAACAGGAGAGTATCCCGGGATTTCATTCGTCTGGCCGCAACGCGGCCATGATGCGCCAGTGCGTGCCAGATGCGGACTTGGCGAAGCTGACCCGCGACGGTGCGGCGTTTTTGCGCGATTTGCCGAACGACTGGCCCGAGCCGGTAGGATTCAAAGAAAATGGGTCGTTGCTCTTGGGCAGCGGCAACGGGTGGGAAAAGCTCAAGAAAGATGCTGAAATCGGTCGAAAGACCGGTATCGACGTGGTCTTGTGGACGCCCGAGCAGGCAAAACGTCATGTAGCGGTCCTCGAAGGGGCTGACTTCGACGGCGCGGTTTGGTGCGCCAGCGACGGCATCATCGATATTCACGCGCTACTTTCGGGATATTTGAAAACGGCCGCGAGTAGAGGCGTACGGCTTCGATACGATTGTAGAGTTGAGACGATTCGCGCTGTAAACGGTCGGGGCTTTGAGGTCGTCACCAATCACGAGACAAGCCGCGCCAACGCTATCGTCAACGCCAGTGGCGCTTGGGCGAATGTCATTGCCAGGATGGCGGGCGCAAGAGAGTTGCCCTTACGGCCCTGCCGGCGCCATCTCTTCGTCTCGCCACCGATCGATTGGGTCGATCCGACTTGGCCTTTTGTCTGGGACGTGTCTCACGACATTTACTTTCGGCCAGAGGGCAAGGGCTTGCTTCTTTGCCCTTGCGATCAAGAGGAGCTCCCGCCGGGCGATCCGCCGGCCGAAGAGAGTATCAAGGAATTGCTGGCGGAAAAAATTGAACGGTTCATCCCGGCTCTTTCCAGCGTCAGCATACACAAAGGTTGGGCTGGTTTCAGGACCTTGACGCCAGACGGGCGGTTCATCATAGGCTGGGATGCAGTAATCAAGAATTTTTTCTGGGTCGCTGGGCTCGGCGGGCATGGCATGACGGCGAGTTCTTCAGTCGGCGAATTGGCCGCCGCCCTTCTGATCGGCGGTCCGGATAAGAAATCCGCGCCGTTCTCGCCGGAGAGATTCGCCGTCTAATCCACTCTTGTCCAAAACCCTTGTGCAAACTCTGTTACCATGAGCGGTCCGAACTTCGCCCTTCGGAAAAAGGGGAATGAGACAACAACCCGCGGAGCAAAGACCATAGCAAGTTGGACGGTGGTGAGTTATGGCGCTGAAGATCGAGTTGGGAAAAAAATATTCGGCCGATGAGGCGAAAGCGATCGTCGATCAACTTTATTCGAAGGTGCGCGAGCGCTGGGAAACAAAGGTCAATCAGACCCCATTCATGCAGCAGCTGATGGCGGGAAAGCTGCCGCTCAAAACGCTGCGGACCTTCTTTCGAAATTGGGGTGCGTACACCATCGAGATCAACACGCTCACGGCATGCACCTACCACCGAAACATCACTTTCCTGAAAGTTAATCGCGATCTCATGGGTCCGATCGGCGAGAAGATAGCCGACGAGTTCATTCACCCGAAACCGCCGGGCCATTTTTTGGTCATGCTGCAAACCGCCAACGCTTTCGGCCTGACCGAGGACGAAGTTTTTACCACGCCGATGCTTTCAGAGTTTCGTGCTAAAATCGATTTCATGCGCGGCATCGTCTACGAAGGGACGGCGGCCGAGTGGTACGCCGCCGTGACCACCGAAGAACAGATCGGTTACTGGTCGGCAGCCTGTTACAAAGCGCTGACGAACCATTACGGCTTCGACCGCGACAAAGCGATCTATTTTGCGACCCATGTCGAGGCGGATCTCGGCGAGCATGAGGAAGGTGTCATGGGCCATGCCAGTTTTAATCGCATGGCGTTGCAACGTTTACTGGAAACCGGCATGGCCGACGAGCGGCCCACTTATGGATTGGAATATTGCGCGATGACATCCGTCGATTTGCATGGCGTCATGTTGCGCGCGGCGATGGAAGCGGCGAATCGGGAAGATTAACCACAAAGAGCCCAGCGCGGAAAGGTCGCAAGCAAAATCGAAACAGAGATTGCACCACGAAGTGTGTCATGAGCTTACGCTCGCCCACAGAGAATGAAAATCGAGTATGTCCTTACAACCCCTAATTCTCCGACGAGTCCGTCATTCCCGCATGCTTTTAGCGGGAATCCAGGCG
>Ga0114129_10006222_pt1 | contig 16925 bp, 20 predicted proteins | sample RhiMetdeltSRZDD1_FD_80071 | JGI IMG/M metagenome (GOLD analysis project Ga0114129, IMG submission 80071) | Populus rhizosphere microbial communities from Tennessee, USA - Rhizosphere MetaG P. deltoides SRZDD1 (version 2) (version 2) | ecosystem: Host-associated > Plants > Roots > Rhizosphere >... | reverse complement strand
GATCCGTGGAAATCCGTGGCTCTGATCCCGTGGGAAGATCCGTGCGAATCCGTGGCTGAGCTCATCCATGCGTCGCCAGAAGCCGCGAGAAATCGATCCGTGGCGCGCGCTTTGCGCTAGAATGAAGCGCTCCCACCATTTTCCATCGATGACGCACATTCGCGTGGCTGTGTCTGCATTCGTGCTGGTGTTCGTGTGCGGAGCCGCGTCCGCGCAGCAACTCCGGTTCGATGATGTGGTGAGAAATCTTCGCAATCCCGACCCGAAGGCGCGGTTGAGCGCCGTGCGCCTGCTGCGCGACGCGAAGTACCCCGAAGCGATCACGCCGATGGCGGCGCTGGTGAACGATCCGCTCGACGAGATTCAGCTGGAGGCGATCGCCGCGGAGCTTTCGTTCTTCCTCGGCGAAGAAGTGAAGTCGCGGCGGATGCTCGGCTTCGTGCTCGAGCGGCGGAATCCCGCGGTCGCGAACGCGGCCTTCGACCTCGGTCCCGCGGTTGTGTGGCCGCGGCCGGTGCCTCCTGAACTGACCTCGTCGCTGATTCAGGCGATCGACGATGACAATGCGAAGGTCCGGCTCGAGGCCATTTACGCGCTGGGCGTGATCGCGCGGCCGCCGCTCGCGCCGGAGCACGCGCAAAAGCTGACGAAAGCCCTCGATCATTACGACCCCGCCATCCGCGCTGCTGCCGCTCGGGTCATCGCGCGCCTGCAGGTGACGCAGGCGGCGGACGTGCTGTTGAAGGCCATCAACGACTCGCATCCGGAAGTGCGCTACGCGTCGATGCGCGCGCTTGGAGCGCTGCACGACGTACGGGCCGTCCCGGCGCTGACCGAGCAGCTCGCGTTCTATAAGAAAGGTGAAGGGGCGTGGTCGGCGCTCGACGGCCTCGCGCACCTGGCGCAGCCCTCGAGCGCGCCGCTCTTCAAAGAGCGCCTCAGCGACAAGGATCCCTACATTCGGCGCGCCGCGGCTGAAGGGCTCGGACGGCTGGGAGATCCTTCGGCGGCCAGCCTGATGGAATCCGGTGTCACCTCGGACGAAGCGGAAACCGTGCGCGTGGCGATGGCCTTCGCACTTCAGAAGCTCGGACGCAACTACGCGACGCGCATCGTGGACGCAATGGACTCCGCGAAGATGGCTCCTCAGGCGCAGGAGTATCTGATCGAGCTGGGTCCCTCGATCGTCCAGTCGCTGTACCCGCGTCTGCAGGAAAGCGATGCCGGCATTCGAGAAGGGGTTGCGGAAGTGCTCGGCGTGATCGGCGACGAGGCAGCCATCGCGCCGCTCACGGCCGTGACCCAGGATCGCGATGCGAGCGTCGCCAACGCCGCCAGGCGAGCGCTCGAACGCATCAAAGCTCGGCGTTGATTCTTCTCCGCAGATTCTACGATCGCTCGACGCTGACGGTCGCCCACGAGCTGATTGGCAAGGTCCTCGTCCACGACACCCGTGCGGGCCTCGCGTCGGGCGTGATCGTCGAGGTCGAAGCGTATATCGGCGAGAGCGACCCCGCCTGCCATGCGGCGCCCGGGCCTACCGCGCGCAACGCGCCTTTGTATGGCCCGCCGGGCGTCGCCTACGTCTACCTCAATTACGGCATCCACTATCTCGTGAACGTGGTGACGGAGAGTGAAGGCGCGCCGGCTGCGGTGCTGATCCGCGCGCTCGAACCCAAGGATGGCGTCCCGCTGATGCGGCGCCGGCGCGCTGTTCGCAAGGCCAGGCGCGTCGCGGACCTTCCGGTCAGCGATCTCTGTCGCGGTCCTGGCAACCTCACGAAGGCCCTCGGGATTACGCTGCGTCAGAACGGCGTCGACCTGACGGGAAGTGCGCTGCGCATCGAGGATCAAGGCGATCCCGCGCGTCCAGTTGAATGGAGCCGCAGGATTGGCATCACGGTCGGCGTCGAACAGGAATGGCGGGTCCATGCCGTCGACAGCCCCGCCGTGTCGGGCCGGAGAAGGCCCGTCAGCGCCGCCGCGTCGGACGACCTCTCGTAATCGGAACCTCGACAGCGAGCCGGCGGCTCTCGCGCAGAATCTCGAGTTTGGCGACCGTTCCAATCTTGGAGTCGGCGAGCATCCGCAGGAACTGCGACGTGTCGTCGATCGGACGGCCGTTGAACGAGATGATGATGTCGCCCGCGCGAAGTCCGGCGGCCCAGGCGTCGGAGCGCTGCGAGATCTCGCTCACGAGCGCTCCTCGCGTATTGGGCGCACCGAGCTGCTCGGCGATTTGCGTGGTCAGCGCCATGAGCGAGATGCCCGGAATGGTGCCGCGCTGGACCTCGCCGAACTTGAGCAGGTCGTCCATCACGTGCCGCGCGAGATTGCTGGGCACCGCGAAACCGATCCCCTGATAACCGCCGGTCTCGCTGAAGATCGCGGTGTTGATCCCGATCAGCTCGCCACGAGCGTTGACCAGTGCTCCACCTGAGTTCCCCGGGTTGATCGCCGCGTCCGTCTGGATGAAATCCTCGTACGTCGCAAGGCGTCCCTCCAGGCTGCGCCCCAGCGCGCTCACGATGCCCAGGGTGACGGTCTGATTGAGCTGGAAGGGATTGCCGATCGCGAGGACCCATTCAGCGACCTTCAGCTTCGACGAGTCTCCCCACGGCAGGACGGGCAGACCGCGCGCGTCGATTTTCAGCAGCGCGATGTCGGTCCACTGGTCGGTGCCGATGATCTTCGCCTTCAGCTCGCGCTTGTCGGGCATGACGATCGACACGTCCGCCCGCGCGTCTCCAATGACGTGGTTGTTCGTGAGAATGTAGCCGTCGCTCGACACGACGACCGCGGAGCCCAGGCTTTGGGAGACGCGGTTTCGAGACCCGTAGACGTCGTCTTGTCCGCCGAAGAAGTACTGGAAGAGCGGGTCGCTCGCAAACGGCGATCGCGCGCGCACTACCTGCAGGGACGAGATGTTCATCACGCTCGGCACGGCTTTGGCCGCGACGCTCGTCAGGTCCGGCATCCCGCCCGGCGCCGCCGGCAGCCGGGCGTCCATCGCCGGGGCCGCCTGCGACGAGGCTGGCGCCGGCGTGGCAACCGATTCATCCGCAGTTCGCATCCGGCCTGTCAGCACCATCCCTGCGAGGAACCCCGACAGGACGAAGATGAGAGCTAGAAGTATTCGTCTCATCACTGCACCTCGATTCGTCGAGGCGGAGCCGGCGATATTTTCGGCAGCGTGACGGTGAGGATGCCATCGCGCAGGTCCGCGGTGATGTTCTCGGCAGCGATGGCGTCGGCGAACTCGAACGTCCGCGAAAAACTCCCGTAGCCGCGTTCGACCTGATGGTAATGGCGATGGTTGCTGTCGGGAGTCCCCACGGGGCGCGAGCCGCGCAGCGTCAACCGGTTTTCCTCGAGCGCCAGCTCAATCTGCTCGCGTACGAGCCCGGGGACCTCGGCCGTCAGGACGTACCGATCGGCGACTTCATAGATGTCGATGGGGGGCGCCCACGCAGTGCCCGGCTGAGCGGCAAGGCGCTCCAGACGTTCCTGCCAGGCGCGGAGGTCACGCAGGGGATCGCACGGCATAAAGCGATCGTAACACGTGATAACATCTTGAGGTTTGGGCGCACTGACCCGCCCGCATAGGTACCATGAGCTCCATTCAAGCGACACGAATGAAGAAGGGCATGCTGATCAAGCTGGGGCCGGATCTGTTCCGCGTCCTCGATCTGCAGCACTTTACTCCCGGCAACAAGCGTGGCTTCGTTCAGGCGAAGCTGCGCAACATCCGGACGACCGCGCTCAGCGACCACAAGTTCCGCTCGGAGGACGACGTGGAGCGGGCCACCCTGGACGAGCGCGAAATGCAATACATGTACAAGGACGGCGCCTCGTTCCATTTCATGGACACGTCCACGTACGAGCAGCTCCACATCGACATCGAGGTCCTCGGCGACGCCGCGAACTACCTCGTGCCTGAAGCGACGATCCGCGTCGAGTTCTACGGCAGCGAGCCGGTCGGCATCGAGCTGCCCCAGACCGTCGATCTGAAAGTGGGCGACACGGTCCCGGGCATCAAGGGGGCCACCGCCAGCGCGCAGGTGAAGCCCGCGACCCTCGAGACCGGCCTCGTCGTCCAGGTTCCGCCGTTCGTCAGCGTTGGCGATATCGTCCGCGTCAACACGGAAACGGGCGAGTATCTGAAGAAGGTGTAATGACGGATGTTCCTCACCGCGCCGGCGGCGGTTGGATCGAGGTGATCACCGGCAGCATGTTCAGCGGCAAGAGCGAAGAGCTCATCCGCCGGCTGCGGCGGGCGCAGATCGCCAAGCGCAAGGTCCAGATCTTCAAGCCGTGCCTCGACAATCGTTACGGCGAAGACCACATCACCTCTCACAGCGCCATGCGGATCGAGTCGCAGAGCATCAGTTCATCGAGGGAGCTTCTCGAGCGCGTGTGTGCGGATACCGAGGTGGTTGGCATCGATGAAGGGCAGTTCTTCGACGCCGAATTGCCGGCGGTCTGCAATACGCTGGCTGATCAGGGCAAGCGCGTGATCGTTGCCGGGCTCGACCAGGACTACCTGGGCAAACCATTCGAGCCGATGCCTCAGCTGCTGGCGATCGCGGAATACATCACGAAGACGCTCGCGATCTGCATGGTGTGCGGCGCCCCGGCCAACCACACTCAGCGGCTCGTCGCGAGCAGCGAACGCGTGCTCGTCGGTGCACAGGGAACCTACGAAGCTCGATGCCGGCACTGTTTCGATCCGAGGTTAGGGCAGTAAAATAGATGGCGGTTGCCGAATGCCCATTGGCGACTCACCACTCCTGCCTCGCATCCTGATCGTCCTCGGCGTTGGCTTCCTCGTCGTCAATCTCCGACTGTTCCTGCAATTCTTTCGGTTTCGACGGCTGCGCCGGTCGGCGCTGTTGATCTGGCCGGGCCGCCGGCCGCCGCTCTACACGCTGTTCTTGGGCGTTGGCGCGCTGCTCGGGCTCCTCATCATCTACAAGCTCACCGTGCTGCGCCTGCATCCGATGCAGGTCTTCGGCGAGTCGATGATGCTCGTGTATTACGTCTACGCGCTGCCGCTCAGCCTGCGGATCGGACGCGGCTTCTACGAGGATGGCATCTGGACGGAGGCGGGCTTCATGCCGTACTCGCGCATTGGCGGCATCACCTGGCGCGAGGAAGGTCAGATTACGCTCGTGCTGATGTACCGGATGCGCAACTTCGCACGGCGCCTGATCGTGCCGGAACGCTACTACGGCGCCGCGCGCCGTGTGCTGCGCGACAAGATCGCGGCACACGATATCCACTTCACCGGCAAAACGCTCGATCTCGGCATGCACGACGAGCGCGACGACGTCTGACGGTCAGCGGAGGTGGTCCAGCAGCCAGCCGATCGGCCCGCGGCCGTGAGCCATCGGATCGTTGAGCCAGTCCGGCGGCGTGAGCCACACGAACGCCAGGATCGCGATCACCATCACGTCGTACTGCCAGGTCGCGCGCTCGTAAGTCCAGAAGAAGGCGTTCCACAGCACGCGGCCGGGAAGCGTCGCGGGATTCTTCATGCGACGACCTCGCGCTGGGCGCCGCGCAGCTCGCGGTAGGTGTGGATGACGCGATCGGCCACGGTAAAGACCGACAGGACGAGGATCACCCACAGCACGGCGGCCATGCGGTTCGTGAAGGCCCCGATCATAAAAAGGACGATGCGTTCGGGGCGCTCCATGAAGCCGACCTTGCACTTGGCGATGAGCGATTCGGCCCGTGCCCGCGTGTAGCTCGTCATGAGCGCGAACATCATCGCGAACGACGCGACCATGACGTAATCGGTGCGCCCCATCTGCGCGTAGAGATAGATCAGGCCGATGAAGAGCACGATGTCGGAGAAGCGGTCGATCACGGAGTCCCAGAACCCGCCGAACTTGCTGACCTCGCCCAGCTCGACCGCGACCTTGCCGTCGATGAAGTCGAAGATGTTGGCCACGATCATGATGAAGCCGGCCCTGACGAAGCGGCCGTGCGCCAGCTCGTAAGCGGCGATGCCGTTGATGAGGACCCCGACGAACGTCAGGATGTTGGGGTGGATGCGAAGCGCAACGCACGCCGCAATGATGGCGCGCAGCGGGAACATGCAGATGCGCCCGATGAAACCGGTGAACGTCATGCGGCTGGTATAATGAAAGGTTCCAAAGCTCGGAAAACGCACAGTGTAGTCCATGCCGATTCGGGACCTCAAGGGGCAGATTTCACGGTTACCGGAGCAACCCGGCGTGTACCTCTATTCCAACGAGGTGGGGGACACGCTGTACGTCGGCAAGGCGCGCGTGCTGCGCGACCGCGTCCGGAGCTATCTGGGAGCGCAGGGCATGAGCCCGCGCATCGACGCGCTGCTCGAAGAGGCGTCGCGGCTCGAGGTGATCGTCACCGACTCGGTGGTCGAGGCGCTGGCGCTCGAGAACCACCTGATCAAGCAGCGCGCGCCGAGATACAACATCCTGCTGCGCGACGACAAGAACTATCCCTACCTGCAGCTGACGACCGGTGAGGCGTTCCCGCGCGTGCTCGTCGCACGCCGCGTCGAGAAGGACAGCCACTTCTACGCGGGTCCGTTCCTGCCCGCCTCGCTCGGACGCAAGACGATGTCGCTGACGCATCGGCTGTTTGGCATGCGTTCGTGCAACGAGGTGATCACGGGGGAACGCGGCCGGCCGTGCCTGGAGTTCGACATCGGCCGCTGCATTGCGCCGTGCGTCCGCGAGATCTGCAGCGAGGAGCGGTACGCGGCGGCCGTCCAGCACACGAAGCTGTTCCTCGAAGGACGCAACGACGAGCTCGTCAGCGATCTCCGGCAGCGCATGACCGCCGCCGCCGCGGCCGAGCGCTTCGAGCAGGCGGCGCAGTTGCGCGACGCGATCCGGACGATCGAGACACTCCGTCAGCGCCAGCAGAAGATGTCGTCCACCGAGATGGGCGATCGCGACGCGTTCGGCATCAAGGTCGGTCCTGCCGGCGCCATCGTCCAGGTCTTTCAGGTTCGCGGCGGCAAGGTGGTCGAGCGGGTCGAGTTGGTGACGGAAGGTGAGGTCCGGCTAAAGCCGGAAGACGTCCGGCAAAAGCCGGACACTACAAGTGACCGTGGCGTCCGGCTTCAGCCGGACCAGACGGCGGAAGAAGATGTTCTGCAGGCGGCGGTGGAGCAGTTTTATACGGAGCGCCCGGCGCCGCCGGAGATTCACCTCCCGACGGCGTTGAGCGCGTCCGAGACGGAGCTGCTCGAAGCGTGGCTGACCGATCGCGCCGAGTACCGCGTGCGCATCGTAGTTCCGAAGCGCGGCGAGAAGCGGGGTCTCCTCGAACTGGCCGCGAGAAACGCCCAGGTGGCGTATCAGACGCGCTTCAACGAGACCGTCGCGGCGAATTACGACGCGCTCGAGACCCTCCGCAGCGTCCTCAGCCTGCCGTCGATCCCTCGCCGGATCGATTGCTTCGACATCTCGACCATCCAGGGCAGCGAGACCGTCGCGTCGATGGTCGTGTGCGAAGACGGAAGGATGAAGAGGTCGGAATACAGAAAGTTTCGGATTCGAGGCCGGTCTGCGGAATCCGGTACGCGGGATCCCGGATCCCGGATCCTCGACGACTTCGCCTCGATGCACGAGGTCGTGCTGCGGCGTTATCGCAAGGTCCTCGAAACCGGCGGTCCGTTCCCGGACTTGATTCTGATCGATGGGGGAAAGGGACAGCTGTCCGCGGCGTATGAGGCGCTCGAGGCGCTGGGGCTCGCGAACCTCGTGGCCGTCGGCATTGCAAAAAAAGAAGAGCTGCTCTTCACGCGCGACCACGTCGATCCGATCGCGCTCGCGCCCAACAGTCCGGCCCTGCTCCTCGTTCAGCGCATTCGCGACGAAGCGCACCGGTTCGCCGTGACGTTCCATCGCCAGTCGCGCGCGAAACGCGATCTCAGGTCAGCGCTCGACCAGATCTCAGGCGTCGGTCCTCGCCGGCGCAAGGCGCTGCTGACTTCTTTCGGCAGCGTGGCCGGAGTCCGGCGTGCGAACCGTGAGGAATTGACGGCGGTCGTCGGCGCGAAATGCGCCGACGCGGTGCTCGCGCACTTTGCCGGGCTGGCGGGCGGCTGATCGCTACTTTTTCGCAGCGGCCGGGAGCTTTTGAAACGGTCCGCTGACGACGTACTTGACGGGGTGGCCTTCGAGCTCGTCCGGCAGACGCTTGCGGACGTCCGAGGCATTGCTGTCGAGATGCACGGTCAACACATAGCTGCCGGTCTCGTCCTTTTCGATGCCCACGCCGCAGACTCCAGGTTGACTCAGAAGCCCCGGCGCGTGCCGTCGCTTGACGTTCCGAATCTCATCTTCGGTTGCCATTTCTTTCTCACAGGATCCCGAACGCGTCAGATCGTCAGCTTGACGGTGAGCGCATTCAAAACGTCCGCGATGTGATTCGCAATAGTATGGGTTGTCGAACCCGCGAAAAGCAAACCGACAGCTTTATTCGTGCTGCGCTCGAGGATCAGCGACCCCGAGTCGCCGGCCGCGCTGAACGGCTCCGCGTCGAGGCCGACGATGATCATCTGGTTCTCGAAGGAGACGATCCCCATTTCGTACTGCACGGTGACGTCTGTCTCGATGCTCGTGACCCGGCCGACCGTGAAGCTGGTGGTGCGGCCGAACTTGTGCACCACCATGTCGATCTGCGCGACGGTCTTCCCGGTCGGCGGTCCGATGAACAGCACCGAATTGGTCGCGAGGTTGGTGGTGTGCAATTTGGCGATGGCGCAGTCCACCTTGTTGGGCGCGCCGACCACGAGCGGAACGAACTTCGTCAACTTCGCGATCGCGCTGTTGTTCGGCGGATTGCCAGCATCGAGGAACCCGGGCTGAAAGATCGGCGATCCGATCGCCAGCTTGTTCTCGTCGGCAATGACGTGGTTGTTACTGAGGATGAATCGCTGCCGTCCTTTGCTGACGAGCGCGCCAAACGTGCCGGCCATGATGAACTGATTGTTCGGGTCCTGGAAGCCAATCGAACATCCCGGGCGCGCGGGGCGGATCTTCGCGCGCGGATTCGGAAGCGGCGCCGGTGGCATGAACCGTCGAAACGTGCCGACCTGCTCCACATCGACCGGATGGCCGTTGACGTGACGCGGCAGACGCTCGTCTTTTGGAATCTGGTTGTCGGGATACTTGATGCGCACCAGGAACTTCACCGCCATGATCCCTGTGTGCTTGCCGCTGGAGATCTGTTCGCCGATGCCAACGCCCACGAGGTTCGTCCTCGGGTTGGGGCTCGTCGAGGCGGCGAGCGCCGAGAACGCGGCCGCGTGTAGCGGACGCAAAAGCCGATGCGCCGCCACTTCCTTCGCCGCACGCAGCGAGTTGATCTGCTTGGTCGAGAGGCTGCTGAAGGCGGCGGAGACGGGTTTCTTGGCCATCGGAGGCTCCTTTGCCATGAATTCTTGATAGTTCAGCGGTTCTCACGTATTCTTAACCGGCCTTTTCATCGTCCAGCGAACGAGATTCTTGAACATCGATCCGCTCGCAGTAGCCATCGGCTTCGGTGTGCTCCTGCTGTCGCTCACAATCCACGAGGCCGCGCACGCCTTGACCGCCGACCGGCTGGGAGATCCCACGGCACGGAGTCTCGGACGCGTGTCGCTCAACCCGCTCGTACACATCGATCTGCTGGGAACGATCGTGCTTCCGCTGCTCGCGATCGTCAGTCACCTGCCGATCATTGGATGGGCGAAGCCGGTTCCGGTCAACATTCGCAATCTCCGCCATCCGCAGCGCGACTTCGCCATCATCGCGGCCGCGGGGCCGATCAGTAACCTGCTGCAGGCCGTCGTCGCGGCGATCCTCGTTCGCGCGTTCGTTCAGGACCCGGAGCTGCCCGGTGGTCCCGTTCAGTACGCGCTGCTCGTCGCTGTCCAGATCAATATCCTGCTCGCGTTTTTCAATCTCATTCCGGTGCCGCCGCTCGACGGCGGCAACGTGCTGCTCGGTCTGCTGCCGCCGCAGCTTGCTTACAGGTATGCACAGCTTCGGCAGTACGGCTTCTTGATCCTCTATGCGCTCATGCTCAGCGGCGTGGCTAGCGCGCTGATCATTCCGCCGTCACAGTTCATGATGAGGCTCCTGCTCCCGTGAAGCCGCGCGTCGTCTCCGGGATGCGGCCCACCGGAAAGCTGCACCTCGGGCACCTGGTTGGCGCGCTGAAGAACTGGGCGACGCTGCAGGACAAGTACGACTGTTTCTACTTCGTGGCGGACTGGCACGCGCTGACGAGCGATTACGCCGACACGTCGGCGATTGTCGAGAACGCGTACGACATGGTGGCAGACTGGATTGCAGCGGGACTCGACCCGGCGAAAAGCACCCTGTTCGTGCAGTCCCTCGTGCCCGAGCATGCCGAGCTGGCTCTGCTGCTTTCGATGGTCGTCCCGATTCCATGGCTCGAACGCGTGCCGACGTACAAAGAACAGATGGACCAGATCCGCGACAAGGATCTATCCACGCTGGGGTTCCTCAGCTATCCTTTGCTGCAGACGGCGGACGTCATTATCTACAACGCGCATTATGTGCCGGTTGGCGAGGATCAGGTTCCACATCTGGAGCTGAGCCGCGAGATCGTGCGGCGTTTCAACAATTTCTACGGCGAGCTGTTCGACGAGCCGCAGCCGATGCTGACGACGTTTCCGCGTCTGCCGGGGCTCGACAATCGCAAGATGAGCAAGAGCTACGGCAACACGATCAATCTGTCGGATGACGCGGAAGCTGTTCGCAAGAAGGTGATGCAGATGTACACGGATCCCAAGCGCGTGAGGGCTGACGTGCCCGGCACCGTCGAGGGGAACCCCGTGTTCATGTATCACGACGCGTTCAATCCCGACACCGCCGAAGTCGACGATCTGAAAGCGCGATATCGCGCCGGCAAGGTCGGCGACGTCGAGGTCAAGACGAAGCTGGCGAACGCGCTCAACGCGCAGCTCGATCCCATGCGGGCGCGCCGTGCCCGCATCCTGGCGAAACCGTCGGCGCTGAAGGAGATCCTGGTCGAGGGATCGCGCAAGGCACGCAACGTGGCCGAGGAAAAAATGGAAGTCGTCAGAGGCGCCGTGAAACTCAGATATCTGTAGCCGTGAAACTCAGATATCTGTAGCGCGGGTCTTTAGACCCGCGAGTGGGTCTTTAGACCCGCGAGATGATCGAAATCCAATGGAACACCAACCGGAATTCGAGTCGATCCTGGAAGCGTATCCCGTCCGCCTTCAGAACTTCGAGGGACCGCTCGATCTGCTGCTGCACCTCATCAAGACGAATGAGGTCGACATCTACCAGATCCCCATCACCCTGATCACGTCGCAGTATCTCGAATACATCGACCTGATGCAGGAGATGAACCTCGACGTCGCGGGGGAGTTTCTCGTGATGGCAGCGACGCTGATCCACATCAAGTCGCGAATGCTGCTGCCGCGCCCCGATCCGACGCAGGAAGATCCCGAAGAGGATCCACGCGAAGCGCTCGTTCGGCGTCTGCTGGAGCACCAGAAGTTCAAGGCGGCGGCGGAGCTGCTGCACGAGCGTGAGACGCTGCGCAGCGCACAGTGGACGCGTGCGGACGGGCCGATCGCGGAGATCGCCGGCGAGCCGCCCGAGCCGGAGATCGAAGTCGATCTGTTCAGCCTGATCACCGCGTTCCGCGCCGTCGTCGAGCGCGCGAAGTCGCGTCCGCAGGTGTACCTCCCGGCCGAACAGATTTCGATCGAGACTCGGATCGAACAGCTGATGGAGCGCCTGTCGGAAACCGAAGCGTGCGGCTTCGAGGATCTGTTCGCCGACGTGCAGACTCGTCCCGGCCTGGTCGTCACGTTCCTGGCGCTGCTCGAGATGATCAGGCTCAAGCTCATTCGGGTGTTTCAGAGCGGGGTCATCGGACCGATTCGCGTTTACAAGCGTGCTCGCCCCGCGGACGCGCCGCGGCCGCTGCACGATCCGGAGGAAGTGCACGCACAGCACGTCGCCGAGCTGGCGCGCGCACGCGAAGACGACAAACGGGAGTAACAACGTGTCTGACCATTTGAAGCCCGTCATCGAAGCGCTGATCTTCGCGTCGCCGGACCCGGTGACGAAGAAGACGCTCTATAAACTGCTCGACGGCGAACCCAAGGAAGATGTCGACGCGGCGCTCGCCGCCGTACGCGCGGATTACGATCGTCCCGGCGGATTGCACATCGTCGAAGTAGCCGGCGGCTACCAGATCACGACGCGCCCCGAGCTGCACGAATGGGTCCGCAAGTTGTTCCACGAGCGGACGACGCAGAAGCTGTCGGTCCAGGCGCTGGAGACGCTCGCCGTGATTGCCTACAAACAGCCCGTGACGGCTCCCGAGATCGCCGAGATCCGCGGCGTCAGCAGCAGCACCGGCGTGCTGTCGACGCTCATCGAGCGCAAGCTCGTGAAGACGGTCGGACGCAAACAGGTGGTCGGCCGTCCGTTCATGTACGGGACGACGAGAGAATTCCTGGAGCGCTTCGGGTTGAACGACATCAGCGATCTGCCGAAGGTCGACGATCTGTCGGACGCGTTCGGCTTCGAGCTGCCCGGCGCGCTCGCGGAACCCACGGTGACGACGTCACCGCTGCCGTTCGATTCGTCGGCGGAAGAACCCCAGCCGTCAAAGGAGCCGCTCGTCGAGGACGGGGAGACGGTCCATTAAATGCGGGTTCGCGGAGCTAAAGCTCCGCGCTACGATCCGCGTTCTTTAAACGCGCGACCGTAGCGCGGAGCTTTAGCTCCGCGAACTTTAGCTCCGCGAACTCCGCGAACCCGCCGACTTCCGCAGCAATACGAGCTCGCGCGGCGTGAGCTCCCGGTAATGGCCGGACGGCAGCGCGTCGTCAGCGATTGGACCGATGCGGATCCGCCGCAGGCGCACGACGGGATGGCCGACCGCGTCGAACATCTGTCGCACCTGACGGTGACGTCCTTCGTGCAGCGCGATCTCCACGATCGCCTGTTGCCCCTGATGGCGCATTCGTACCCGCGCGGGCGCCGTCCTCCGGCCGTCGATCACGACACCTCGCGCCAGACGATCGAGCACGTGCTCGTCCGGAACGCCGCGCACCCGTGCCTCATACACGCGCTCGACCTCGTACCGTGGATGCGTTAATCGCGCCGCGAGCTCACCATCGTTCGTGAGCAGCAACAGTCCCTCGGAGTCGTAATCGAGCCGTCCAACGGGATAGACGTACTCTGTGATGCCTTCGAGGAGGTCGAGCACCGTCGGACGTCCCTGCGGATCTCGCCTCGTCGTGACGTAGCCGCGAGGTTTGTTCAACAGGATGTAGCGCCGCCTGCGCTCGACATGGATCCGGCGTCCGTCGACGCGGATGTCGTCACGAGTGGCGTCCGCCTTGGTGCCCAGCTCGGTGACGACATGGCCGTTGACCGAGACGCGCCCCTGCAAGATCAGCTCTTCGGACAATCGGCGCGACGCGACGCCGGCGGCGGAGAGAATTTTCTGAAGGCGCGCCGGCGCTTCGGCTGGCAGGCCGCCGCCACGCTGTGGCCGCAGGCGCTTATTCATCAAAGAGCTTCGTCCAGAAGTCTATCAGCCGCCAGATAGCAGTGGCGGCCGAGCTGCGATCCACCTCGGCGTGCGTGATGAGTGGCGTCGCGAGGTGATGCACGATCACGCCGCGCGCGCGGTAGTCCTCCGCCACGAGCGCAGACTCGATGGCTGGCACGACGTTGTCATCCGTGCCGTGCAGCAGATAAACAGGACAGCGCGGGGGTGCGGAGCGCGCCGGAGAGAGTGCGGGATCGCCGACCTGCTCGGCAAGGAAAGGAAGGAGCACCGGCCCGAGGCGTTGAACGTCGCGCGCGTTCACATAATTCATGTACGTTCGCGCGGGCTCCGCCAGCGAAGCCTCGAGCAACTTCGCGCGCGCGAATTCGGCCGCCGCCTTTGTCTTGTCGACCATGTCGAGACGCGACGCTTCCAGAAACGACAGGATCGCTTCGCGTAACGGCCCCGCCTGTTCAGCCGGCACCACCTTGTCCGCGGCGCCCAGCAGGACGATGGCGAGGCCGTAGTCGTGGGGTGGCCGTCTGGCGCCGTCGGGTTGCACGCCGGTGCAGAGATATCGCAGCGTGCGCGGCAGATCGCCGTGGCCGCCGAAAGACATCGCGAACGCCACCCCGTTCGCGATGGAGGGACGACCCGCGGCGACGAGCGTCAAGCCGCCGCCGAAGCTGATGCCCAGCATCCCGATGCGCCCGTCGCGTCCGCGGTACTCGGGACGCTGGATCATCCAGGCAGCAGCGTCTTCGATCATGTCCGTGGTGCGCACCGTGACTTGGTAGTGCGCGAGGTCGGGCAATTCCACGGTCAGGACCGGGTGGCCCATGGCGGCGATGTCCCGCGCGAAGCCGACGAGTCGCGGCTCCTCGATGCCCGCCGCGTGGACGCCTGGAACCAGGAGGATGCCTCGATCGCCGCGCTCGTGCAGCGGCCGGTACGCGCGCGCCTCGAGCGTCCCGCCCCGCCACGGAACCGTCGCGGGAGCCGCACTGACCGGATCCATCTCCCAATGCGAGATCGACCGGGCAGGTCCCTGAATGCCCGCCGCCTGCACGACGAACGCGGCGCCGCGCTGGTAGGGGCGAGTGGCGATCCCGACGACCGTCAGCGCAGCCGCCGCGATCGCCGCCGTCACGACCGATCTGCCGCGAATGAAGGAGACAGCCACCGTTATGCTGCAAATAAGCGGACGCGAAGGATAATAGCAGCGTGACGAAGGGGATTCTCATCGCCATCGACGGTCCGTCGGGCGCGGGCAAGGGCACCATCGCCCGCGCGGTCGCGGCCCGCCTCGGCTTCCGCCACATCGACACGGGCGCCATGTACCGCGCGGTCGCGTGGATGGCACTTCATGACGGCGTCGATCCGGCCGATGAATCGCTCGTCGCGTCAATTGCCGAACGCGCGTCGATCGATCTGGACGACGGGCGTGTGCTGATCGATGGCCACGATGTATCGCGCGCCATTCGCACGCCAGAAATCGATCGCGCCTCCACGACCGTCGCGCGGCACCCTGCCGTTCGCCGCACGCTCGTCGCGCGCCAGCGAACCTACGGCGACACCGGAGGGGTCGTCATGGAGGGACGTGACATCGGCACCGTCGTCTTTCCCAAGGCTGACGTGAAGATCTATCTCGACGCCTCTCCCGAGGAACGCGCCCGCCGTCGCGCGGCGGACCCCGCGCACACGTCCAAGGGCACGCAGCTCTCCGAGGTCGCAACCGCATTGGCCGAGCGCGATCGCAACGATGCGACGCGGGCGGTCTCGCCGCTGGCCATCGCGCCGGACGCGGTCGTCATCGATACGACGGACCTGCCCGTCGAACACGTCATCGAAAAAGTGCTGGCCGTGGTCAGAGAACGGATGGCGGAAGGCGGCTGACGGCTCCGAACGGTGCTGACGACACAGAAAAGAAGGGTTGCCCGCCGGGTCCTGCTGCCCGCGGTGATCCTGATCGTGCAGGCGTTCCAGCCACGACCCAGGATCACCTGGACCGAGTCACCGCATCCGATCCGCGACTGAGATCAGTCGCGATCCGTGTAGTCCTCCGACGAAGCGGGGTCGAGCTCCCAGCGGTGCTTGTCGCGGCTGGCGATCTTGTCCGATCCCTTGAGCTCCTCATTGTCCTGATACTCGACGCCGAGCGCGCGGCCTATGTCGTCCACGCGATCCTGATCCGGCGTCGGGTTGTCCCCGCCGGGGGTTTCGTCGCCAACTGCATCGGCCTCTTCCCAGTCCGCGTCCACATCTCCGCCGGTCATCGCGGGGCTGGTCTGCGTGTGCTCCTGCTTCGCGTGACGGAGGACCGCGCGGCCGGTGCGGGCGGCAGAGCCGTGGCGGTCCAGATTCAGACTGGATGGAGGACCTGGAAACGGTTCCTCGACGTCGCGCAACTGCCGTCGCTCGCGGTCGAGCGACGGAGGATGGCGCGGGACCGACTGAATCGCCGGCTTCCTGGCTTTCGCTGCCTTCGGGGCGCGACGTTTCGCGGGCGCACGTTTCCGCGCGGCTTTCCGGGACGGTTTTGCGGACGACCGGCGCGTGCCGCGGCGCGCCGATGAGCTCCGGCGAGCCGAAGATGAGCGTCGGCCAGCCGACCTCCGACCTGCCCCTTTCGCCCGTTTCGCCTTCCGCACCGGTTTCCTGGCCATCGCCTTTGTCCTTTCGATTCCCTGGTGGTCCCGTTTTGGTGGTCGGCGGTCCGATGTTCCGTGCGCCGCTTGACCAAGCGTCCGTAAGTAGTGGATAATCTACTGCTTATCGCAACTCAAGCGATTCGACATCTACAGCCCGCCGGAGCTGAAATCCGGTCAGTACGTGTGAGGAGGACCCGCTCAGCATGCCGCAAGCAGACAATCCGAAGAACAACCCTACACAAGGAGGTGCGACGACCGGGACCGCCGGAACTTCAACGGGCTTCTCCCCGCTGGACGATCAGGTAGATCCGCAGGAATACGCGCGCCTTCTGGACCTTTACGATAACAGCTTCCGCAACATCGCGGAAGGCGAAGTCGTGAAGGGGACGGTGCTGAAAGTCACGCCGTCCGAAGTCATCGTCGACGTTGGTTACAAATCGGAAGGAATCATTTCCGTCGACGAATTCGTGGACGAGAACGGCCAAATCACGGTGCAGGCCGGCGACATCGTCGACGTGCTCCTCGAGCGCACCGAAGATCGCGACGGCTACGTCGTCCTCTCGCGCGAAAAAGCCGAAAAAATGAAGATCTGGGACGAGGTCGAGAAGGCCTACGCCGACAAGAAGGTCGTCATCGGTCGCGTCATCGAACGCATCAAGGGGGGCCTTGCCGTCGATATCGGTGTGCGCGCGTTCCTTCCCGGATCGCAGATCG
>Ga0114129_10006221_pt1 | contig 16927 bp, 9 predicted proteins | sample RhiMetdeltSRZDD1_FD_80071 | JGI IMG/M metagenome (GOLD analysis project Ga0114129, IMG submission 80071) | Populus rhizosphere microbial communities from Tennessee, USA - Rhizosphere MetaG P. deltoides SRZDD1 (version 2) (version 2) | ecosystem: Host-associated > Plants > Roots > Rhizosphere >... | reverse complement strand
TGTTGTTTGTTGGCATCAATCCGGGAATCCGGTCCGCGTTGACGGGACATCACTTCGCCGGGTTCTCGAACAGGTTCTGGAAGCTGCTTTACGACTCCGGTCTGGTTCCCGACCGTATCACGTTCGTCGATGACGATCGCCTGCCGGACTGGGGTTTCGGAATTACCAACATCGTTCCGCGTGCGACGCCCGGCATCGATACGCTCTCGCCGGATGAATACGTGCGCGGTCGGACCCGGCTTCACGTCAAGATCCGCAAGTTCCGTCCTCGCGTCATCGCGCTCGTCGGCGTCACGGTGTTCAGGGCGATGTTTCCGGAACACCGGGGCCGTGTCGTCGCCGGATTGCAGAGCCAGACATTCGAGGGAACGCCGGTTTTCGTGCTGCCGAACACCAGCGGCCGGAACGCCAACTTTTCGTACGCGGAAATGCTCGACGCCTTCAAATCGCTAAAGCGATTTGCCGGAAATCCCAAAACCCAAATCCCAAAACCCAAATCCCAACGAAAACGGTCCCGTGACTGAAACACGTCGCTTTTGATTTGGAATTTGGGATTTGGGATTTGGGATTTGCTTAATGAATGCGCGGAGCAACCTCGGACGCCGTTTCGCCACCCAGGAAGGGCGGCCTTCGGCCCTCGGTTGCGCTGGCGAGCGCGATGATCGCGGTCGCCTGGACGCCATCGACAGGTTTTGAGAAATAGAACCCCTGTGCGTGCGGGCAGCGAAGCTTGCGCAGCCGTTCGACCTGTTCGGCCGTTTCGATGCCTTCGACGATGACGCCCTTTCCGAGGTTCTGGGCGAGCGACACCACGGCGGCGAGCACGTTTGACCCGCTCGGGTCCAGCGGATCCTTTGCGAGGAACGATCGATCGATCTTGACGGTGTCGACGGGGAACCGGTGCAGGTGGCCGAGCGACGAATAACCGGTTCCGAAGTCGTCGAGGAGCAGCTGCACAGGCAACATCTTCAGCTCTTTGATGACTTTCATTGCGGTCGCCGCATCCTCGGCAAGTGCGCTTTCGGTGATCTCGAGCGCAAGCGTTCCATGGGCGAGCGAATGCTTGCGCATCATCTGGCCGACGGCGTCCACGATGCCCGGCTGCATCAACTGCCGCGGCGAAATATTCACGCTCATCGTCAGCGGCTGGTCGAACGGGTACTGCCGCTGCCAGAGCGCCGCCTGGCGGCACGCTTCGCCCAGGACCCAGATGCCGAGCGGAACGATGACGCCTGTTTCTTCGGCCAGCGGGATGAATTCCGAGGGGGGAATCAGCTCACCGTCCGAGCGCTCCCAGCGGAGCAGCGCTTCGAAACCGGACAGGCCGCCATTTTTCAGCGAAATCACCGGCTGATAGACCAGCCTCAGCTCGTTGTTGTCCATCGCACGCCGGAGCTCGGTCTCCAGATTGAGCCGTACCACGGCGTGGTCGCGCATCCGCTGCTCGAACACCACGTGACGAGCCTTCCCGAGCGCCTTGGCGCGATACATCGCGGTGTCGGCGTCGCGCAGCAGCTCCTCGGCGTGCTCGTAGTGCGGACCGCCCATCGCGATGCCGATGCTCGTGGTCACGAAGATCTCGCGCCCGTTGTTCACCCTCATCGGTTCGCGGAAGATCGATTGGATGCGTTCGGCAACGAACGCTGCGTCGCCGGGTCCGTTGACGCCGTCGAGCAGGATCGTGAATTCGTCGCCACCGAGACGGGCGAGCACGTCACCTGTGCGAAGACAGGTGGCGAGCTTATACGCCACGGCCGTGAGCAACTGGTCGCCAACAAGGTGACCGAGGCTGTCGTTTACCAGCTTGAAGCGATCGACGTCGACGAACAGTACCGCGTAGCGGTAGTCGCCCATGCGCGTGGAGCGCGCGAGTACGCGTTCCAGTTCGTGCATGAACGCAGAGCGGTTTGGAAGGTTCGTCAGCGCATCGTGACGGGCCGCGTGTTCCAGCCGTGCCTGCGCTTCGTGGCGGTCGGTGACATCGGTCTGCGAACCCGCCAGGCGCGTCGCGGTGCCGTCCGCATCGCGGACCGCGATGCCGCGGCACAGCATCCAGCGGTACGCACCGGCCGCCGTCTGAATGCGATGCTCGTGTTCGAGATGCGGCGTTTCACCCGCCAGATGCGCCCCCAGCGTCGCACGGAGTCCCTCGACGTCATCCGCATGAACCCGGCTCAGCCAGTCGAGCAGCGTGGTGCCGACTTCGTCGTCACCGAGGCCGAGCATCGCCTTCCATCGCGGCGAGAAGTACACCCGATTTCGGACGACGTCCCAGTCCCAGAGGCCGTCGTTCGAGCCGGCGGCGGCAAGCGCGTAACGCTCCTCGCTCTGCTTCAGCAACTGCAGCGTTTCACGCAACCGGCTCTCGGACTGCTGCGCAAATTGCAGCGCCTTCTGCGCCTGAACGTGCAGTTCCGTCACTTCCTTCGTGTGCCGCTGTTCTGCCTCGATCCGGCCGAGATAGACCTTGTAGCTTCGGAACGTCAGGTAGACCGGTGGAATCAGGATCGGCAGCAGCCACTGGTCGGCGCCATCGACGATGGTCGCGGAAAGCGCCGCGACAGCCGCGCCGACGAAATAGTTCGGTGCGGTCCACAGAAAGTTGTCGTTCCAGACCCGCAGCAGCGGCTGCGTCGACGTGAGCGCGACCGCAATGGAAACCGACGTCGTGTTGGCCAGGTAGTACGCAGTCGCCGACGCAAGCAACGGTGTCGCGATTTGCGGCCAACTCAGATCCCCCGCATCACCCCCGCTCCATCCGAACACCAGGCCGGCGAACTCGATCGTGAGGACGATGGCCGCGATGTTGAACAGCGTCCGGTAGAACGGATTCCCTTTCCGGACATTTAGCGTGGACTGCGCGATCGCGCTCGATGCCGCAACAAACACCGTCTGCTCCGGTCCGAGGAGCAGCAGCGCCGTGAAGTCGACGACGTACGATACCGACATCGTCGACGCGCTGCGGGCGAGCGGCAACCGTATTTTCAGCGTTGATGCGAGGCAGGAAAGAACGATCAGCGAGAGGAAGAGCGTCGGCTGGGTGACCTGGACGTGCAGGGCGCAGTAGACGAGGACGAACGCGCCGGCGGCGATGACGGCGCCGACATAGAGGCCTCCCAGAATGGGCAGATGCGCCTCCTGCGTGGATACGGGCTGCGGCGGCGCCGCTTTCGTTGCGTCCTCGCTAACCTGCACAGCGATTGTCCGGACGGCTGACGAGCCGTCGTTCAGCCGTTTCGTCTACGGCCTACTGCACAACGGGGTTCCAGGTTGCCTTCGCCTGGAACCAGTCCTGCGAAATGATCGACCACATGATCTGATCGAGGTACTTGCCTTCCTTCAGCAGTGATCCGCGCAGAACACCCTCCTGCACGGCGCCGAGCTTGCGCAGCGCGCCGTTGCCGCGGCCGTTCTGCACGACCGCACGGGCTTCCAATCTGTTGACCGCAGTGTGTTGGAAGGCGAAGTCGAGCGTCATCCTCGCGCTCGCGAGGAAGAGGCCCGTTCCCCAGAACGGAGAGCCTACCGCAAATCCCCACTCAGCTACCGAGAATCTCGGAGCGATTGCCCGCACCTGCACAAGACCCACCGCATGATCGCAGCCTTCAGGCACCATGCCGAACGTGAACTGGTTGCCCGTCTGACGTTCGCGGTGCGCCCACGCGATGAACTTCTCGAACCCTTGCGGCGTGGTCGGCGGCGGTGAAATGAATTTGGCGACTTCTTCCGACGACAGCATCGACAGCAGCGAGAGCGCATCGCTCTTCACGAGCTCGCGTAGCATGATCCGACGGCCTTTGAGCACCGGCAGTCCGGTTGTCCAGTCCGCGTCGGCTGCGATCACCGGTTGCTTCACCGGTGCGGAATCGAAACGAATCGGCTCGAGATTGGTCACGGCGGTTGCCTTTTTAGCGCGATTCACAGATTCACGGTTCATGGCGGTGGAGGAATTCAGGTGGGTCATCGGACACCATCCGTTCCACCGTCGGTGTTCTCGCCCCAGACGATGTTCTCGCCCCAGACGATGTTTTCACCCCAGACGATGTTCTCGCCCCAGACGATGTTCTCGCTCCAGACGATGTTTTCGCCCCAGACGATGTTCTCGCCCCAGACGATGTTTTCGCCCCAGACGATGTTTTCGCCCCAGACGATGTTTTCGCCCCAGACGATGTTCTCGCCCCAGACGATGTTCTCGCCCCAGACGATGTTTGAGCCGCTGATCGCGATTCCGGGGGTGAGATTGGCAACCTTCGCGTCGCCAGCAATAAGCGTCTGTGACCAGTGGTTGGTCTCGAGGCCGAAGGTGCTGGTCAGCCCGAGCGGTGCGACACCCCACGGAGTGATTCTCGTGTCGAGCGCGCGCGTCAGTGCAATCGCTCCGTCGGCGTTAATCTCGCCGGCCCCCTGGGACAGCGTGTCAGTGTTGGCAAGCGACGTCGCCGTGTACTGAAGGATTGTTTTCACCGCGTACGGATTCAGCGGTGCCTGGCGTGTTCCGTCCGGATAAAGCGCGGTGCGATTGGCCTCGATCACGAGCGCGACGACGCCACTCACAACGCCGGCCGCCATGCTCGATCCGCTCAAACGGATGTACTTGCCTCCCAGTGAGGGTGATGTCACCACCCACGTGGGGTTATTCACGTACAACGTCGCCTTGTTGTCGATGTCCGCGACGATTCGATGCCCCGGTGCAACCAGATCGGGTTTCGCGTAGCCGTCGATCCAGGACGGGCCACGGGAGCTGTAAGGCGCGACGAAGTCGTCGGCCCGGTTCAGCGTTCCGGAGGTGTTGGTTGCACCAACGGTGATAGCCGACGGCGCATTACCCGGGGACGTAATGCCGCCGTAGCCAACCTGTCCGGTATCCGGGTTGCTGCCGTGGTTTCCGGCGGATACGACGACAACGATCCCGCTGCGCACGGCGGCTTCCACCGCACGGACGAGCGGGTCGGTGTCCGCCGACTCGTAAATCGGATGACCGAGCGATAGATTGATGACGTCGATGCCCAGGGCCGCTTTGTTCGCGGTCGCGAATTGCAGCGCACCTATAACCGCGCCCGTCGTGCCCGCGCCGTTCTTGTCGAGCACCTTGAGGCCGATCAAACGGGTTTTTGGCGCAATGCCTTGATAAGCGTAGAAGTTCTGCTGGCCGCTGCTCGCGATGGTCGCCGCGATGTGCGTTCCGTGGCCGTAATCGTCGTAGGCCTGGACCGCCTTGCCGCCTTGTGTGAAGTCGTAAAACGCACTGACCTGCTTAGCGATATCGGGAATACCCGCGTTGATCCCGGAGTCGATGATTGCGATGCCGACGCCGTTGCCGGTCAGGCCTTTGGACAGACTCCCGATATCAGCGCGTACGAGGTCGAGCGTCAGCAGGGAATCGGTCCCTGTCAGGGCGTCCGCGTGCACCAGCCCATCGACTGACACGCCTGAGACCGCTGGATTGGCGACGAGGTCCGCAAGTTCCGTGGCATTCAGCTGCGCGCCGAGCGCCCTGATATTCCTGAAGTCGCCTGTGATCTTGCGTCCCAGGGCGGCAAGCCTTCCTCGAACCGCCAGTTCGCCGCCAGGAACGATCTGGATGATCACCGGCTGTCGATCCTTGGATTTGCGGTCGGCCGCGTGCTCGAGGGCACGATCAAGCTTTGGTTTCCCCTTGGAGGGAGATTTCGGTGCGGCACTCACGGTCGACGGCATCAAGACCATCACCGCGAGGACCGCGACAGACCATTTGCGAAGCCAGGAGGGACTCATGACGGCGAGCCGTTGAGCAACATCGGATCCATGAGCTCTGCTGTGCGCTTTGGCCACATAAGTTGTTTGGTTTCAGCTGCTTGTCTGATCCGGCGAGACGCTGTGTGCGATCCGCACATGCCCCGTGTTGGAACACGCACAGACGCTCTCGTCGTTGGGCTTATCGGCACAAGTCGGCCGTAAAACATTCCCCGCGAGTCGGTTGAACGGGGACGTGCCGGAATGAAACACCCGTGGCTGAAGACGGCACACGAAAGAGCGGGTGCGCGTACGTGTGTACGTAGTGCCCCGGACAGAGTCATAATCGCGCGCACACCATGCGCACGCGCGTGCTCTCACGAAGAGATCTGCTCAAGACCGGCGCGCTGGTCGTCGGCTTCAACTTCTTCGAGCCGCTGACGCGCGTCCTGGGCCAAGGCCTTCAGGGTGGGACGCCGCTCTCCAACGTAGGGGGCCTCCCGGCCGATCAACTCGACTCGTGGCTCGCCGTTGCACCGGATGGCACGGTGAGCGTGTTCACGAGCAAAGTCGATCTCGGGACTGGCACGGGGACCGCGCTCGGACAGATCGTCGCCGAGGAACTCGACGTGCCGATTGCGAAGATCAGCATGGAGATCGGCGACACGACCAGGAGCGTCGATCAGGGCCGCACGTCCGCGAGCCGCACGCTCGAGCGTGCGGGGCCGCAGTTGCGTCAGGCCGCCGCGGCAGCGCGTCAGGAGCTGCTGAAACGTGCATCCATGCAGCTCGGTGCTCCCGCAGGCCAGCTCACCGTGGCCGACGGCGTCGTGAGCGTCGCCAGCAATCCGGCGAAGAACGTTTCATATGCAGCGCTGGTTGGAGGCGCGCGCTTCAATACGAAGATCGATGCGTCCGGCGAGCAATGGGATCTGAAGCTGGCATCGGACGTCAGGCCGAAGGACCCCAAGGACTACAAAGTAGTCGGAACATCGGTTGCGCGTTTCGACCTGCCGCCCAAAGTTAGGGCCACATTCCTGTACGCGCACGAGGTGCGCGTCCCAGGAATGCTGCACGGGCGGGTCGTGCGGCCACCCGTCGTCAACTCGCGGCCACAGTCCGTTGACGAGCAATCGATTGCCAGTATTCCAGGCATTGTTCGCATCGTGCAGAAGGGGAGTTTTCTCGGCGTCGTGGCAGAAACCGAATGGGCTGCCATTCGAGCCGCGCGCATCCTCAAAGTCACCTGGTCTGCACCGCCCGCGCAGCTGCCAGCCGGTCCCGATGGCATTTACGACTACCTCCAGCACACGAAGCCTGTAGCCGAACGTGTCGCCACCAACACCGGCAACGCGTCCGCGGCGTTTGCGCAGGCGTCGAAAACCTTCGACGCGACCTACCGATGGCCGTTCCAGATGCACGGGATGATCGGTCCGTCGTGTGCCGTGGCCGATGTCCAGGGCAACAAAGCGACGATCTGGTCCGGGTCGCAGGCGCCGTTCATCACGCGCAATGGCATCGCACGTTTGCTCGGGATGGCCGAACACGACGTGCACTTCATCTCCTGCGAAGGCTCGGGTTGTTATGGTCGACTCGAACCCGACGATGCTCCCGAAGACGCGGCGCTGATGTCGCAGGCAGTTGGCCGGCCGGTTCGCGTGCAGTGGATGCGCGAGGACGAGCATGGCTGGGAGCCAAAAGGCCCCCCGCAGCTGATCACGATTCGTTCGGGTATCGACGCCCAGGGCAACGTCACCACCTGGGATTACGTCGAGCACACCATCCCGTGGACGGACGCGCGGTTGACGCCGATGCTGGCGTCGCGACAGACGGGTATCAAACCCGACGAGAACGGTATCGCGCTGGGCGGCGGCGATGCCTCGCCGTACGTGTTCCCGAACCGCAAAGTCACGGCTGCAACGATGCCGTGGATCATGAGTCCGAATCCGTTGCGGACGGCCAACCTTCGCGCGCCGTACTCGCAGGCGCGTTGCCTCGCCGCCGAGTCGCAGATGGACGACATGGCGGCAGCCGCAGGCATAGATCCCGTGGAATTCCGACTCCGGCATCTCACGGGCAGCAACAACGAGCGTGTGGCCGCGGTGCTGCGCGCGGTCGCGAAGCAGGCTGCGTGGGTACCCCGTTCCAGCGGGGCGGACCTTGCAAGGTCCGCTGCCGCACGAACAGGGTCCGCGACCGCAGCAAGCTCCGCGATTGCCAAAGGGCGCGGCGTCGCTATCTCCGGACTGGCAGGCACCGTCGTGGCGCAGATCGCGGACGTAGAGGTGAATCGGTCGACGGGAAAGGTGACGGTCAACACAGTCACCGTCGCGCACGACTGCGGCATCATCGTCAACCCTGACGGCGTGCGGAATCAGATTGAAGGCAACGTCGTTCAGGGATGCAGCCGGGCGCTGATGGAGGAGGTCGACTTCGACTCCGCCGGTGTCAAGAGTCTGAACTGGAACAGCTATCCCATCATGAAGTTCAGCGACGTGCCGGCGGTCGACATCGTCCTCATCAACCATCCCGAGCTGCCGCCAATGGGCGCTGGCGAAGCGTCAACGACCGCCGTTGCCGCGGCGATTGGCAACGCGATATTCGATGCTGTTGGTGTGAGACTGCGCCAGGTTCCGTTCACGCCCGAACGCGTGCGCAGCGGGTTGGCACAGTCGAGCAGAAAGGCTTAGAGCATGCAGCGGCGCGAGTTTCTCGCCGGTCTGGCCGCGATGGGTGCCTCGGCGCTCGTACCTGACATCCTTACGGGCGCTCAAAACCCTGTGGCTGCGCCTCCATTCCGGATCGATGTCCACAACCACGGCAACTCGCCGGGCTTCATCGCGGCCATCAAGGCGCACAACACCGGTCAGACCGCGCTCATGAACTGGACACCGACAAAGGCGCTCGAGGATATGGATCGCGACGGTGTGGCGACGGTGATCATGTCCACGAGCGAACCAAGCGTCTACTTCGGGGACGCGATGGCCGCCCGCGCACTCGCCCGCGAATGCAACGAGTACTTCGCACGCCTTGTTGCCGATCATCCAACCCGCTTTGGCATGTTCGCGACGCTGCCGCTGCCGGACGTCGACGGCGCGCTTCGCGAAATCGATTACGCCTTCGGCACGCTCAAGGCCGACGGCGCCTGTTTCATGAGCAGCTACGAAGGGAAGTACCTGGGCGATCCGGCATTCGCGCCGGTGATGGATGAATTGAACCGGCGGAAGGCCGCCTGCTACACCCACCCGTTCCGCGGCGGAATGATCAATATGCTCCCCGAAGGGCGTGCGCTCGGCATCACGCTCTCCACGGAGACGACGCTGACCATCCAGAGCATCCTGTACACGAATACGGCGACGCGCTGCCCAGACATTCGTTTCATCTGGTCGCATGGCGGCGGAACGGCGCCGTACATCACGAGCCGCCTTGGCGCGGCGGTCGGTCCGGACGGAAAACCGAACGCGAACCTGGCCGCGCTGCAGAAGTTTTATTACGACACCGCGCAGGCGTTTAATCCGTATACGCTCGCGACGTTCACCAGGGTCGTGCCGATGTCCCAAATCCTGTTCGGCACTGACTATCCATTCGCCCAGGCAGCAACGGTGGCGAAAGGGCTCGCCGATTACGGCTTCAAACCGGCGGACCTGCGTGCGATCGAGCGTGACAACGCGCTCGAATTGTTTCCTCGATTGAAGAGAGGGTAGGCGGGTCCAAAAGGACCCGCCTACCCGGGTGACAGCAGTCTCTTGGGAATAGTAGGCCGGGTCCTTTCGGACCCGGCGCATTGATCATCGGAGGCACCATGGTGCGACGGGTTTCCATCGCTGCGCTGCTGTTCGTACAGATCGCTGCGGCCATGCCCGCGGCGGCTCAGACGACCAACGGCGTCATCTCGGGCATCGTCAGCGACGCGCAGGGAGGTGTACTCCCGGGCGTCACCGTCACAGGACGTAACATCGAGACGGGTATCACGCGGACAGTGGTCACTGAATCGGACGGCCGGTATCGTCTCGCCGCGTTGCCGCCGGGACGCTACGAAATCCGCGCGGAGCTTTCCGGCTTCGGCACCGCGAACGTTCCCGAGATGACCCTGCTGACCGGCACGGAGCTCACGCGCAACATTACGATGCAGGTGCAGGGGCTCAACGAGTCGGTGACCGTCACCGGTGAAGCGCCGATCGTCGAGATCACCAAGAGCGATGTTTCGGGCGTCATCACGCAGGATCAGATGCAGAGCCTGCCGCTCGCAACGCGCCAGCCGATGGACCTCGCGCTGCTGATGCCCGGCACCAGCCAGGACGCGATACGCGCACGCAAGGCAAACTCCAACATCGGCGCCGGCGCTTTTACCAACGGGTCGGCTCTACTCGTGGACGGCGTCTGGAACAAGGAAGGCAACACAGGCGAGCCGCGTCAGGATTTCCCGCAGTCGGCCATCCGGGAGTTCAAGGTCTTTCTGAGCCAGTCACCCGCTGAATACGGATGGACCGCCGGCGGCGCCGTGTCGATGGCGACCAAGAGCGGAACGAACCAGTTCCACGGCGAGGCGCTCGAGTTCTATCGGAACAAGGCGCTCAACGCGACCGATTACTTCGTGAAGGCGACGGGACAGCCCGAACAGAAGTTCAGCCGTCATCAGTACGGCGGCGCGATTGGCGGTCCGATCATCAAAGACAAGATCCATTTCTTCGAAGCGGCTGAAGGACTTCAGAACAATCTGTATGACTCGGTCATCGTACGGCGGCCCGAGTTCTACGGCAGCCTGAACGGAACGTTTGCGAGTCCGGAATACAACCACATGTCGTTCACGCGCGGCGACTGGCAGATCAATCAGAAGCAAAACCTGTTCGTGCGCTACGCGTGGCAGGTGTCGGATTTCACGTGCGAGGGGTGCGCCGCGTCGTCAAACAATCCGTGGTTCTCGGGCGGCGGCGGGATCAAACAGCATCGCTACGCATGGGCGGGCGCTCACACATGGGTGCTGTCGCCGCGGGTGCTGAACGAGGTTCGCGGTCAGTGGACCACGTACTTGTTCCGCGCCCATGTGCCCGGTGTCGTCCCACGTAAGAAGCTGTTCGACGAATCACCCGAGCGGACGGCGAACCTCACCCAGATCTTTAACTTCCCGACGCTGACGTGGGGCGCCAACACGAATCAGTACGGCGACCTGCTTTCGCGGCAGCTTCGCGATGACCTGTCGATCACGACCGGTCAACACACATGGAAGTTCGGTGCCGGCGGACAGAGTCTGCCCATCCGGCAATCGATTCGAAAGCAGAACGGGACATGGACATTCAATGCGGATCAACCGTTCAACCCGTCCAATCTGTCCTCATTCGTGCCCCTTCCGGGATCGGTCACTCTTTTTCAGACGGCGTTGCTCAACGTCGGACTGTACGCACCGAACGTGTTGTGGGACACCTATGTCGAGGACGAGTGGAAACCGCTTGCCGGCCTTACGCTAAATCTCGGCCTTCGCTATGAATACCAAGCCAAGGTGTTTGACCAGGGCCGGGATCTGAACGACAAAACGATTTTCCCCACGACCGGAACAGCGACCAGCCTTGCGCCGCTCGTTGACTTCTCCCATCGTGGCGACAAGAACAATTTCGGCCCGCGTCTCGGCCTCGCGTGGGACATCAGGAACGATGGGAAGACCGTCGCGCGCGCGCAGTACGGTCTCTACTACAACGTAATGAACACGCAGACCGAGCTGTCGGAGATTCAAAACTTCCGCCAGTTCACCGCGTCCATCCCGAATCCAACATATCCGGATCCGTACGGCGGCAGGGATCCGTTTTCTGCCGTCGCGGCCATACAGAACATCGCGGTGGAGGCTAACGATCTGGAAAACCTCCAGTCGGCTGCGTACACGGCCGGGATCTCGCAGGCACTGACCTCCGCGATCGCGCTCCACGTCGACGGCGTTTATAACAAGATGACCAAGGTGCCGATGGCGATCGACATCAACCCGCGGAGCGGCGGCACAACGGGTACGCGTCCGATGCCGCAGTTCGGGCGGGTACTGCAGACACAATCGATCGGGTACGCAAATTACAAGGCGCTGCTCGTGCGGCTCGAGAAACGTCTCGAACACAACTACATGTACACGGTCTCGTATACGCTCGCGAGCACCGATGGCAATGTCAGCAGCTCGAGCTTCCTGTCGACGGTGACCGATTCCGCGCACATCGACTACGACGTTGGGCCGAACAACAGCGACCGTCGGCACGCACTCGGGCTGAGCGGCTCGCTCGTGCTGCCATATGATGTGTCGGTCGGCGTCGTCTTCGGGGCCCGATCGACGATGCCATTCAGCGCAATCGCGGGCGTGGACCTCAATGGCGACGCCAACGTCACCGACTACGTGCCCGGCACGACGCGCAACGTCTTCAATCGTGGGAAGGACGCCGAGATGATGGCGCTCGTCAACGTCTATCGCGCCGCGAACAACCTCCCGGCGCTCCCGGTTTCGCAGATCGACACGAATGAGTTCTACTCGCTCGATCTGCGGGCGAGCAAGTCCGTCAGGGTCAGCAACGATCGTCGTGTCGAGCTGGTGGCGCAGGTGTTCAACCTCCTGAGCAGGAAGAACCTGCTGGCTGGTGGCTGGGTGACCAACGTGCGCTCGAACACTTTCGGCACCAGTGTCTCTGCCGGCCCGATGCGCCAGGCGGAACTGGGTCTGCGATTCGTCTTCTGATGCGCCAGGTTTCAGGTATCAGGTTTCAGGCATGGCTCAGACACGAGGAATCAGGTATCAGGCAATGGGCGTTTGCTTCGCACTTGTAGCGACCGTTCACGCGCAAAGTACGTTGCTCGCGCCGACCGGAACGCTGCGTGCCTCCTTCATTGCCACCAATCCTGTGCAGGGGCGAGTGGATGCGAAAACGGGCGAGACCACGGGTCCGGCCGCCGATCTGACGCGCGAGCTCGCGCGTCGAATCCGCGTGCCGGCCGTCGTCATGCCGCTGCCCGATGCCGACGCGGTACTCGAAAGCGTCAAATCCGGGAAGGTCGATATCGGGTTCCTTGCCGTCGAAGCGGAGCGCGCCCGCCAGGTGGATTTTTCCGATGCGTACTCGAGTTCAGGTGCGGCCTATGCGGTGCGCACCGACTCGCCGTTCCAGAAATCGGAAGACGTCGATCGAGCCGGCGTGACGATTGCGGCCATCAGCGGCCAGGCACCCGAAGTGTACGTGCGCGAGCATGTGAAGAACGCGAAGGTGCAGTCACTTCCCTCGGTGCCGCCGAACGCCGAGATGGGCAAGATGCTTGTAGACAGGCGTGTCGACGCGTTTGCGGCGAATCGTACCCGGATGGAGGAGCTCGTCCGTGACGTGCCGGGGTTACGTGTGTTGCCCGATGACTACATGGTGACGCTGCAGGCGATCGTCGTCGCACAAGGTCGCGCGCCGCAGCTCGCCGAGATCAACCGGTTCCTCGCCGACGCCCGCAAGTCCGGGTTCGTGCAGTCGTCGCTGGATCGCGGCAGAGTCGCCGGGGTGAAGGTCGCGCCCGAGCCTAGATAGAAATCCCAAACCCCAAATCCCAAATTCCAAATCCCAAAAGGGGCGACTCCTCTTGCTTGGGATTTGGGTTTTGGATTTGGGATTCGGGATTTTCATCCCTTAACGTAAGCCAGCTTCGCCGCGACCTTTCCGTCGCGCACGCTGAAGACGTCGACGCCGCGAAGGTGCCATGGCCGGCCATTCTGCACCTTCCGGTACACCCAGCGGACCACCGCGCGATCGTCGGCGACGATCACCTCTTCTGCGTCGAAGCGCGCGTCCGGGTTCCGCGCGAACCACGCGCGCCAGAACTCGACGACGGCGGCCTTTCCCTCGATCCGGCGGCCATCGGGCGGGGGCGATGTGTTCTCGAACACCGTATCCTCGGTGAGCAGCGTTGCCAGCGCCTCGGCGTCGTGGCGATTGAATGCGTCGTTGAAGTGATCGATCGTCGTTCTCGTCGAGGAGTCGGGCATGGACGAAGCCTTTCGTGGATATACTACGCCCGCCTTCGCCTTTGGCGAGGCAGGTCGCGTCGTTCGCCCAGAGAGGGCGGGAAACGAGGAACATCATGATGCGAAGGACGGGGTTGCTCGCGAACGTCGTCGTCTTGACCTTCATGCACGTTCTCGCCGGCGCCGCATCGGCGCAACAGACCAGCAGCATCGCCGGCCTCGTTCGCGACGCATCCGGCGCCGTGCTTCCGGGCGTCACTGTCGAAGTGGCGAGTCCCGCGCTCATCGAGCGGGTCCGCACGGCCGCGACCGATGCTCAGGGCCGCTTCAATATCGTCAACCTCCGGCCGGGCACCTACGTCGTGACGTTCTCGCTGGCCGGCTTCAATTCCGTGAAACGCGAAGGCATCCAAGTGACCGCCGGCTTTACCGCGACGGTCAACGCCGACATGCAGGTCGGCGCGCTGGAGGAAACGATCACGGTCAGCGGCGAAACGCCGCTCATCGATACGCAGAACACGCGGCAGCAGAAGGTGCTCTCGGACGACTTGCTGGAAGCGCTGCCCAGCGGCCAGAAGACCGCCATCAACGTCGTTTCGCTCACGCCGGGGATGACGACGCTCGGACTCGCGGATGTCGGGGGATCGCTCGGCACCTACAACGCCGGTGGTAACGGCACGACGTTCCACGGTAAGGCGGGCTTCAAGCGCGAATTCGACGGCATGCGCGTCGAGAACATGGAAGGGGACGGCAACAACGGCTACATCCTGAATGCGATTACCGTGCAGGAAACGACGGTCGAAACCGGCGGCGTCTCCGCCGAAAGCGACATGAGCGGCGTGTCGCTGAACATGATTCCGAAAGAGGGTGGCAACGCGTTCCGGTTCATGGCGTCGGGCCTGTTCACCAACCAGCACCTGTCCACCGACAACTTCGGCGAGAACCTGCGCGAGCGAGGCGTCACGCTGCCGAGCAAGGTGATCAACATCTACGATGGGTGGGGTACCGTCGGGGGCCCGATCAAGCGCGACAAAGTGTGGTTCTTCGTCGCCGAGCGCATCTGGGGGAATCGAAATCAGCGGGCGAACACCTTCTGGAACAACACGCAGGGAACGCCGTTCTATTCGCCCGATCCGGAGCGGCCGTTTCAGCCGAACGAGTACTACAAGTCTCACGCAGCGCGCGTCACGTGGCAGGCCTCGCAGCGCAACAAATTGAACTTCTTCGTCGATGTGCAGAAGAACTGCAAATGCTATTCGGGGACGGGACTCACGGCCGTCACGACGACTGCGCCCGAGGCCGACGCGCAATTGAGGTTCTGGCCGCAGGTCCTCGCGCAGGTCGCGTGGTCGGCGCCGCTGACGGACCGGCTGCTGGTCGAAGCCGGTTACTCCGCGACGATTTCACACTGGCCGCGCGTGTCGAATCCGGGCGTCCCCACCGATTCCATCCGGATCACCGAGTCGTCGACAGGGTTCGTCTACGGCGCGCCGGAAACACTGCAGGACCTGCAGGACAGCGATCGATATGCGCAGCGCTTCAGTATGTCGTATATCACGGGCACGCACACCTTCAAGACGGGCCTTCAGCTCGGTCAGGGCATCAAGAACCTGCACCAGTATTCCTGGACGGACTTCAACTACACGTTGCTGCGCGGCGTGCCGACGCAGATCACGCAGCTGGCAACGCCATATCTCCGGAAGGAGCGCATCCGCGCGGACCTCGGCGTATACGCGCAGGATCAGTGGGCGATCAGACGGCTGACCGTGAATTACGGTCTGCGATTCGATTACTACAACGCCTACGTTCCGGAACAGCACATGCCGGCGACGAAGTTCGTTCCCGCACGCGATTTCGAACCGGTGTACCACGTGCCGCTCTGGAAGGATGTCAGCCCGCGCGTTGGCGCGGCCTACGATCTGTTCGGCAACGGCAGGACCGCGGTGAAGGCCTCGTTCGGCCGGTACGTCGGCAAGACCGCCATCAGCGTCGCCGCGGATAACAACCCGGTGACTCGCTCTGTGCTGAGCGTCACACGTACGTGGACCGACGCGAACGGCAACTACGTGCCGGACTGTGACCTGAGAAACTTTTCAACCAACGGCGAATGCGGCGCGATCAGCAACACAAATTTCGGACGGGTCAATCCAAACGCGACGCGGTATGCCGATGAAGCCATCCACGGATGGGGAGTGCGCGACTATCTGTGGGACGTGGCGGCGGAAGTCCAGCAGCAGCTTGGCGCGGGTGTGTCGCTGACCGGCGGCTACTACCGGAACTGGTACAACAACTTCCTCGTCACCGACAACACGGACGTCGCGCCTGGCGACTACAACCCGTTCTGCGTGAGTGCGCCGAGCGATTCACGTCTGCCGGGTGGCGGCGGGTATCAGGTGTGCGGGCTGTACGACATCTCACCGGCGAAGTTCGGACGCGTGACGAACCTTGTCACGCTGGCGAAGCAGTACGGCAAAGAAACGTTCGTCTCGGACTTCTTCAACCTCACGTTGAACACGCGCCTGAGATCCGGTGCGCAGTTCAGTGCTGGCTTCGATACGGGGCGGACGGTCAACGACGCGTGCTTCGATGTGGACTCCCCGGGTGCCGGTGTTGCCGCAAACCTGCCCGGGGTCTCGCGAACGCCGACGCCGTTTACGGCCACGACGGTGAATGGCAGGAAGATCTGTCGTGCGGTCACGCCGTGGGGCGCCAATGCGCAGTTCAAGGCGAACGGCACGTATCCTCTTCCCGCGGACTTTTCCCTCAGCGGCACGCTGCAGAACGTCGCCGGGCCCGTCATTACCGCCAACTACACCGTGCCCAACGCGGTGGTTGTCCCCTCGCTTGGACGTGACCTCGCCGCGTGCGCCGGCCGGACGCCGTGCACCGCGACGACCGCCGTGCCGCTCGTGGCCCCACAGACGATGTTCGAGCCGAGGAGGACGCAGCTCGATCTGCGGCTGACGAAGTTCTTCGGGTTGCCGCGTGGACGATTGCAGGTGAACCTCGACGTGTACAACGCCCTGAATGCGAGCGACGTCATCACGTTGAACACCAATTACGGTCCGAGCTGGCTGCAGCCGACGTCGTTTCTCACCGGCCGGTTGTACGAGTTCGGCGCGCAGTGGAGTTTTTGAAAGTAAATCCCAAGTTCCAAACACGGGCCCCAGAGACTCAGAGACACAGAGACCCCCTAATTTCCTCTGAGTCTCTGTGCCTCTGTGGCTCGTGATTCGGATTGGGGATTTG
>Ga0114129_10006220_pt1 | contig 16930 bp, 19 predicted proteins | sample RhiMetdeltSRZDD1_FD_80071 | JGI IMG/M metagenome (GOLD analysis project Ga0114129, IMG submission 80071) | Populus rhizosphere microbial communities from Tennessee, USA - Rhizosphere MetaG P. deltoides SRZDD1 (version 2) (version 2) | ecosystem: Host-associated > Plants > Roots > Rhizosphere >... | reverse complement strand
TGGCGAGCGTCATCGGCTCATAGGCGACCTGCTTGGGCATTCGGGGATCGTGCTACGTCTCGCCGATGCCCCGCAAGCGGAAATGGCCGCCTCGGTTAACGGCGTCGGCTCAATCATCGGCGCGCGGCGTCGGCAAAGGCGACAGGTCGACAGCGAAGATGTAATAAAGGCAGCCGCAGATCCCCTGTCAGCAGAAGCGAAAGCGCAAGGGACCGCCGCCTCATGCAGTTCTCCCAAGGCTCTGTGGGCCACGTTTCCCGACCAATGCGCGCGCGATCCGGCACCCGATTTCTGGGACACGTACCCCAACGCTGGTACCGCCGAACGATCCTCCCGCGCTCGCAGTTGCGATCGAACCCTTCAACGCGGCACCGAATCCGCGCGCGCTACGGCGCTGCGGAGCGGCGACTCGCCGAAGACCGATTAAGCGAAGCCATAGGGCATGCGACCGTGAGTCTCTACCGAAGCCTGACGAACAACCGGAAAGCCTTGGCCCCCATGACTATCGCACCAGATTCCCAGGCATTGGTCGAAGTCGTGCTCGTGGTGCTCGCCGCAAGTCTGCTGACCGCGGCGCTGATAGCCGCGCTACTGCCGTTCCTCGCACGTCATGCGCTGGCGAAACCCAATCCCCGGTCCTCACATGTGAAGCCGACGCCGCAAGGCGGAGGGGCTGCCGTAATCGCAGCAACTATGATCGTGGCCCTGGTGGCAGCCATGTCGTCGCCGCACCTGCCGCGCCTAGAGGCATTGCAGCTTGCACCACTGTTCGCCGTTGTCGTTTTCCTGTCAGCAGTCGGCGCTGTGGACGATATCAGCCCGCTCGGCGTGTGGCCGCGGCTCGTCCTTCAATTTGCCGCCACGATCGCAATGATCGCCCTTCTCCCGCGAGAGCTGCGCGTCCTTCCTGACGTTCCCCTCTGGCTGGAGCGCGCCATCGAGGCGCTCTTCGTCTCTGGTTTATCAACGTGACGAACTTCATGGATGGCATCGACTGGATGACGGTGGCCGAAGTTCTGCCGGTCACAGTTGGCCTCTCGGTTCTCGGTCTCTTGGGTGCGCTACCTGAGCATGGACTCGTCCTTTCGCTGGCGCTAAGTGGCGCCATAATAGGCTTTGCGCCATTCAATCGACCAGTTGCCAAGTTATTCTTGGGCGACGTCGGAAGCCTGCCGATCGGTTCTCTGCTTGCATGGCTTCTGATTCAGCTGGCAGCGCACGGCCATCTTATTGCCGCGTTGCTGTTGCCGCTCTATTACCTCGCCGATGCTACAATCACCCTCTTGCGGCGGGTCATCAATGGAGAGCGCTTTTGGGAAGCTCACCGCTCGCATTTTTATCAACGCGCGATGGAGCGAGGACTAAGTGTGCCTGCCATAGTTGGGCGCGTCTTTGCGGTCAATCTCTTCTTGGTCGCGCTTGCTGTCATGACGGTGCTGATGCCAGGGGTGCCGAGTGGATCGTTCTCGGCCGTGTGCGGCTCGGTCCTGATCACATGTTTACTGGTGTCATTCACGCCACGTCGCCGCTGCGCCTGTGGCCAACTCGCGATAAGCCGGCGCGACGAGACGCTGCTTGTTGTCAATCGTTCTGCCGCGCTCTAGCTTGGCGCCGCCCTCAAGCACAGGAATGGCAACCCCCTGTAAGAGCTGTCACCGGCGTGGCGACCGAGACCTCGCCAGCCGAACTCGTCGGGGGAACGCGCTTTGCTGCGGCTGACGCACTCGCGGTTTAGCGCCGCGGCCATCTACGTCGCTATGACCTCAGCCAAACTGTGGCAGGCAAGCGGCCGATAGCTATCGCCCATTTGCAGGCCGTCCGCCTGCATCACCTTCACGATCTCAAACGCCACCGTAGACTCTCAATCATAGCAGCTTGCTGTGACATCCGAGTACTTCTTCACGGCTTTTGGTCAGCCACAGGCCGTAACCCTTTCCTCGCCTGACACAGAGACTGTTACGTCACCCCTCTCTGACCCCTCTCTGCCGTCCCGTTGACGATTCCAGTGGTTCCGTGCGAATATTGCTATGTCAGTTTTTATTCTGACCATGCTCGTCACCTTAACGGGAATCTCGTGCCGATCCGGGCAAATGTAAGGGGCTAAGGTTCGCGTGACGATAATGCATGCTGACGCCGCCGCGACAAGTCTGACTTACGCGCTGCTTGAACCCGGCGACCCTGCGCCGTGGTTCCAGCAACGCTCGAGCAACGGCAATCCGCGCTTTACGTTTCACACTATCGCAGGCCGTTACATCGTGCTGTGCTTTTTTGGGTCGGCCGCCGACCCGCAAAGTCGTGCCGCACTCGATTCGGTGCAGACCAACCGCCAGGTCTTTGATGACAACCGTGCCAGTTTCTTCGGAGTCAGCCTTGATCCGGCCGACGAGACCGAAGCGCGCGTGCGCGACAGCATGCCTGGTCTTCGTTATTTCTGGGATTTCGACGGGACCATAAGCCGACGCTACGGGGCTATTGGCCGGGAAACACAAAGTGACGTCACTCTCCGCAACGTGCGGCGGTTTTGGATCGTGCTCGACCCGACCTTGCGGGTCCTTGCGGTTATCCCGTTCGCGCCTGATGGAAGCGACCGCGAAGCGCTGTTTTGTTTTCTGCGCCAACTCCCCGAGCCCGTACGCTTTGCCGGGACTGAGCTGCAAGCTCCCATTCTCCTCCTGCCCAACGTGTTTGAACCAGCATTCTGCCGCCATTTGATTGGCCTCTACGAACAACATGGAGGCAAGGAATCAGGCTTCATGCGCGATGTCGACGGAAAGACCGTCGCCATTCATGACCACGGCCACAAGAGCCGGAAAGACTACACCATTGAGGATCAGGAACTCATTAAGCAAACTCAGGCACGCATAATGCGCCGCGTCGCGCCGGAAATCCTCAAAGTCCATCAGTTCAAGGTCACACGGATGGAACGTTACATCGTCTCGTGTTACGCGGCCGAAGATGGCGGGCATTTCCAGCCGCATCGCGACAACACCACCAAGGGTACTGCGCATCGCCGCTTTGCGGTTTCGGTCATTCTTAATGAGGATTTCGATGGCGGCGAAGTCAGTTTCCCGGAGTACGGACAACGAGGTTTCAAACCGCCCCCAGGCGGAGCTGTCGTGTTCTCCTGCTCCTTGCTTCACGCTGTATCGCGCGTCACACGCGGGCGTCGATTCGCCTTTCTGCCGTTTCTCTATGACGAGGCAGCGGCGAAGATTCGCGAAGCGAATAATCAATTCCTCGGCATGGGGGTCGGTGCATACAAGTCTTGAACGTATCGGCCGAGGCGAGATAGTTGCCGGCCGGAGCTTGCGAGTCACCCGGAGCAGCGGGACCGTGCCTATTGTCCGAACGGTTCGATGTTCGGTCAGTGGTCTGCGAGAGCGGTGGCGGCAAATTGTTTGCGGCCACGAGAGTTCGTTGTGTGCACGACTGCCACGGGGATGTATGCAATTTGATCATCGCTGTGTCGTTCCTCCCCAGTATCGCCCGACCCAAGTTCCCCAACGATAAACGCCAAGGTTTTCGACAAACCCTGAGGCGACCGCCTGATCGACCCAGGCCTTGGTCGTGGTCTGCTTCTCCGGCGCTTCTTGTGTAAGATAATCGTCAAAGACAAGGATGCTTCCGCGACTTAAGCGCCCTCGATACAATTCAAAGTCGCGCTCGACGTTGCCGTCGGCGTCTAGGAACAAAACGCCTATCCTCCTGCCGTCTAGGATCCGATTTACGGCAGCTTCGACCGCCGCATCGGTCGTAAAGCCCTCGATGATGTGCACGACTCCGGTCAACCCATAGGCTTCGACATTGCACTTGAGATCGGTGATGATGTCATTCGTCGGCACTGCGTGGCTCGGGTAGGCCCCGCCCATCTCGACCGAAATCAAGGGCCCGCCACCGCCCATCTGAAGGCCTCTGCCCAGAGCAATTGTGGAGCCGCCGATATAGGGACCGACCTCGATGATTGCATCGTTGGTGCGCGCCGCAAACGAGCGCAAGAGGTAAAGCGTCTCGAAATGCAGCATCGAAATGCTGCGCACAGACTCAAGCTCCGGCCACCAGGAGTCTCGTCGATAGCTCCTCGCGAGTCGCACCAACGGCTGTTCCTCGAATACCTTGTCGCGAACGGCGATTGCCTCCTGCTCTGCAATCAAGCGAGCCAAGCCTTCGATGCGCGAGAATTGCCCCGCCTGTTCGTCCTCCAGAGTACGTATAACCGCATCGATATTGGAAACGGCCACCTGCGCGTTTCGCAATTCGTCCCGTGGCTTGCGCAACTCAAACGCCTGCCAACGAAAGGTTCTTCTGGTCAAAACATGTTTGAGGGCCGATTTAAGAAATATGAGACCGCTCGCCACACGACCCAACTTGAGTTGTACCAGCCACTCCAGGACTGCTGCCCAGCGTCGCCGTATAATCAGCTTGGCCCTAGTTTTTGCATACTGCCAGTCCAAATCTCCGGCTCGCGCTTTCTGTTCAGACAGCTGCCGCCTAAGGTCCCGCAAACGTGTCTCCAATTCCGGAAGCGCGGCGACGTCCTCGTTTGCGGCCGGATCCGGAACGAACGGGAGCGCGAGCTGCTCCGACGATAACGGCTGAGCACTGTGGTCTGGCCCTGACGCGATCTTCAAAACGAGGCTCCTGCCTGTGGATCGATGCCACGTACGTCAAGATGCGCCAGAACGGCCGGAAGTAAGAGCCCTTGCGCAGTTGGGGATACGGCGAAGCCGCTTGCTCGTTATTGCGCTATTGGGCGTGTTCGCGAGCGGCTTCGCTGCCGCAGAGCTACACCACCACTGGCACCCCTCTCTGCCGCGCTACCTAAGCGGCATCCATGCCGCCCCGCTGGACGTCCTCTACGGCGCACGCAGTTTGTGGCACTAAAAACGATTGTACAGCAGCTTAGGTAGCAATTGCGCGTATTGCCAGCCCGCAATGTGGTATGTTGAGAGGCGCTCGGGTGGAGTGTGGAACGTAAAGGGATGGGTGGAAACGCAACCCGTCGCTTCGATCCTTCAGGTTCTTACCCGCTGTGCGGGTAGTACCGAGCACGTGACAGGGGAAGCGAGGGCTTCCGTCAGAAGGAAAGTACGAAGAGTCTTTCAAGCTCGATTTGTCCATTGCGCGATACACTATAGGTTGCTTCATAACGGCCAGCGGGCCATCCCCCGGGCGGGCGTTTCTTTCCGACAAACAATAACATCTGGGCCTTATCGCGATCGAGCGGCTTTTCAGTACGGTCGGCAATCACTTGCTTGTCCGGACCCACAAGTGATAGCCGCTGCACGTCGCCTGCCTTCAAGCCGATGGCCCGAATAAAGGCGACGAGCGCTGCGGCGCGGGGCCCGGGAGTAGAGAGCTCAGCCGCCCCAGCCTCGACCTGCTCCATGGTGACCGGGCCGTCCGTAAATCCGGTATTCAGAACAGTCCGTGCTTCGTAGGTGAGAAGGTTTCGAACCGCAGAGCTCCACAGCGAGGTGCCTCCCCCACATGTGCCTTCGGTCATGCCGAAGGCAAAAGGATCAACGATCTGGCCCTGGTGTCTGACGGTGAAGTGTAGGTGTGGAAATTGGGTCTTTCCAGAAAGCCCAACCCGGCCGATCGGGCGTCCTGCAGTGACGCGATCTCCAGGCTTCACCAGCACGCTGCCTTGCGCTAAATGACAATATTGGGTTTCCCATCCCTCATCGTGCAAGATGACAACGCCATTGCCGCATTCGCGGTCCGCGACCGATGACATTTCTCCCGACGACAACGAGATGTCTGGCATGCCGTCCCGCGTGCGCAGAACCTGCCCTTCCGCAGCGGCCAGCACATTGACGCCAGCAAAACGGGCAGCGAGGTTTGGCAGTCGAAAATCTGTCCCTGTGTGTCCGTCATAGGTCAGGGTACCACACTGATAATCCCGCGCTTTCGCTGATGAATCATGATCAACATATTGCTGGATCACACAGTTGCGCCCGACATCGCAGTCGACCGGCAAACTGAACTCGATTGCATGACCCGTCATTGAAGAAACGAACATCACACAAATGCTGATCAAAGCCCTTGCTCGTGCGCGCTTGTCTCGTCGCATAGAAGCGTGTCCGGCTTGAGTGGTTACGGTAGCCCTAGACAAACTGGACCTTAACTTGAACAACCCATGATTTTTCAGGCGGAATTCCTGACTCTCCTTTTGCAACGCCGATCCAAACCACGCTCCTTAGACAACGTTTGATCAAAGACCTATCTACTATAGCGCACAGATTGCACTTCCTCGGCGTGCGAAGCTCACCACACCCGCACCGGGCGGATAGCCAGCGACTATCGCGGGAATTTCAGTACTTGACAACCGTACAAATCTGACCGAGCCTACGAGTTTGGGGACTATTCTACTATCCGAGCCTGAGTTACTTCAGATCATCGGGTTGCGCAGCATTGCGGCTGCCACCGGAAAAGCACGAGGAGAACGACTATGGCAAACTTCTACGGCGGCGACGGCGACGACAGCAATGCAGGCAATCCGGGCTTTACCAATCTATATGGTGGCGATGCCAATGACTTCATGGCGGGTAATGCCGGGGACAATGAAGTCTATGGCGGCCAGGGTAATGACGTCGTGTTAGGCATCGAGGAGACGGCCTTCACGGGTACGGGGACGGCCGACGATCCGTTCGTGCTCACCGAGTTCGGACCGTCCGGAAATGACTACCTCGAGGGGGGCGCCGGCCCCGACGTCGCCTATGGTGCTGACGGTAATGACGTGATTTACGGCGGCGATGGCAACGAGTCTGGCCTCATCACTAGCTTTGGCGGTCAGGTCTTTGTCGGCGGCCTCTTTGGCGGCGACGGCAACGACTTCATCGATGGCGGTAGAGGCGATGATCACATCGAAGGCGGCAATGGTATTGACAATCTGATAGGGCTTGCCGGCGACGACACTATTGACGGCGGTGACGGGGCAGACAGCATCAGTGCCGGAGGCGGCAATGACACCGCCTTTGGAGGTGAGGGCAACGACATAATCGACGGTAGCACCGGTAACGATGTCCTCAAGGGGATTGGTGGCGACGACAACATCGAAGGTGGCTCGGGCGACGACATCATCACAGGCAACGATGGCAACGACTCCCTCAGCGGCGGCCTGGACAACGACCAGCAGCTTGGCCAAGCTGGTGACGACGTACTGGGTGGTGGGGCCGGGAACGACCAGTTGTTCGGTGGTATCGGCTCCGATCTCCTGGTGGGCGACGACGGCGACGATTTCATACTCGGCGACCAGGACAACGATTTTCTCTACGGGCAGCTTGGGAACGACCAGCTCTTCGGCGGCGATGGAGACGATCAACTTAACGGCAATCAAGATGTGATACCGTTAGGATTCACCGACGATGACTCCCTGGACGGTGGAGCGGGGAACGATATCTATCAGTTTAGTGCGGTAAATGGAGGCCACGACACGATATTCGGCGGCGAATTCGGACCTAGTGCTGCCGGACACGATGTAATCCAGATCATCAACACGGGTGGCCAAGTTACGGTGGCCGAGCTGTTGGCATTCACTGGTAGCACGTTCACCTTCGAGAATGGCTCAAGCCTGACCCTAAATGGTCAGACGTGGAACCAGCTCACCGCGGATGACATAGTGCTCCAGGCATAATCGGCCCGGACAGCATACCTGTTGTTCGAGAGGTCCGGCCGCGAGGCCGGGCCTTTCGTTTTGTGTGCCGAGCACGAACGACAGCTTGGAGGTTGGAAGTCCTCCTATCCCGCCTGATGGCGGCGAAGGATCAGCGAAGCATCGGGTCGCGGCTTTGCTCCACACTTCCTTCAGACCCCGCCTCGCGGCGACGCCCTTGCGCCTGGGTAACCCCCGTCATCCGGTTCTTGTCCAGGACGAGCGAGCAAATGATCGCGAAGTCCACGGCCATCAAAGTCTGGGGTGGTAGATCCGGCGGGTGTGCGGTGAAGGCGGTCGGTCTTACCTCGGGAGGTCTGCGCCTGCGTCCCGGCAAACGGGACTGAGGTCGTCGCAAGGCGGCTGATCGCAGCGCAGAAGTCAGCAGAGGGCATAGTAGGCGGGAACGTCCGCCGAAGGCCCGAACGGTGGGCTGGCCAGTAGAGCGGCAATCTCGCGCGCGCCATGCGGCAGAACAATCGGATCGAGCTGAACTTGGGCGCCGGGGCGAGCGGTGAAGCCGCGAACACCGCCGCCCGAGCAACCGAAGCGCACGCGGCGAGAGTCGAGGTCGAGGGCCGGGCGGTCGCGTTGGGACCGTCGATGGAAGCAGTTGTTGAGCGTGCGAACCTGAATAAGGCGCTGGCGCAAGTGAAGCGCAACAAGGGCGCCGGCGCATCGACGGGATGACTATCGATGATCTGCCGGCCTACCTGAAAGAGCATTGGCCCACGCTCCGGGAACAGCTGCTTGCTGGCACTTACAGACCGCGGCCGGTGCGGCGAGTGGAGATACCGAAGGCTTCCGGCGGCACACGGCCGCTGGGCATCCCAACGGTGCTCGACCGTTCATCCAGCAGGCGGTGATGCAGGTGCTGCAGGCGGATTGAGACCGGACGTTCTCCGAGACCAGCTTCGGCTTCCGGCCGGGGCGCTTGGCGCATCAGGCGGTGGAGCGGGCGCAACAGTACATCGCGTCCGGCATGTTGATATCGACCTGGAGAAGTTCTTCGATCGGGTCAATCACGACATCCTGATGAGATATATTCTCGCATTCTATCCACACCTTCTCGACCACGCACCGCCGCCGCTGGTCGGGCAAACACCGCTGCAAGTCTTCCGACGTGGTCCGCCGGAAACGTGCTATCATGGCCGAAAAAGGGGAGGAAGCTGATGCAAGAGCCGGCGACCAAGCCCGAGGCTGCGGCGCCTGCGCGGCCCGAACTGAGGCTATTCCGGCCCGACAACCCCTACGTGGGGCTCGGGCTTGCGGTGACCCACTTAATGACCAAGCCGGCCTTTGCGGCGTTGCGCTTCGGCGACTGGTCGCGCATCCTGGTCGGCCAGATCAACCGCAAGCACTACTACTTCGCGGTCGATGCCAAGAACCAGATCCAGGGATTTCTAGGCTGGATGGTGACCGGCAAGGCCAGGGCCGAGGCGTGGGTCGAAGGGCGCGGTGGACTGCCTTACGAGGACAACTCCGATCGTTCCTGCATCGTCATCAACGCCTGGGCGGCGAGCAATGGCAAGGTAAACGATTTCCTGCGCCAGCAAGCCCGCAAGATGTGGGTCGACAAGGACACGATCTACTTCAGGCGCGTTTACAAGGACGGTTCTACGCGGCCCATGCGCCTGCGGGTCAACGATTTCGTCGCGAAGCACCTCGAAGAAGACCCCGAGCGCGTACTGACTCCGATTGTTGAAGGCCAACCCTGAGCCAACACGCTGATGGTTAGTGCTACGCTATGGGCGTCCCGCGCCGAAAACAAAGCCGCGACAGCCGTGAGATGCTTTGCAAATTAATTCCGATAGCAGCCCGCCTATCGTTGGCAACCTCAAATATTACAAGTGCAGGCATTAGAACGCAGGCTGCCAAGCAAAGAGGGCTGGCGGAGACCAGAATGCCGTCACGCTCGCCGTCCGCAGAATTGGAGTTTATAATTATAATATGATTAGGAGCTATTACAGCGATAACGCTCTGAGCGTAAGATTCTACGACGTCGTGACGAGCATCGACCCGAGCGTGAGAGGCGATGTGGATGCAAATTTCTATGCAAATTGCCTTTACTCACCGGCTCAGCACGTACTTGAAATAGGATGTGGAACTGGTCGCGTGGCAATCATACTCGCGGCACAAGGACATTTCGTCATTGGCATTGACAATTCCGAGCCGATGCTCGAGCTGGCTCGCATGAAATGCAGGAAATTGTCGCCGGACGTATTGAAGAACGCTCAATTCCTGAAGTATGACATGTTGAAACTGGATCTTCCCGTTCGATTTCATCTGATCATCGCCCCGTACTTTACGTTCAATCACCTAAGAACACCTGGCCTCAGGGCTCAGTGTCTTACGATATTGGCGAAGCACCTTTTGCCAGGGGCACGCGCAATAATCCATGCGGCTTCGCCAGATGAGTTGCGCAAAAGCCGAATGGCGCGAAAGCATGTGTTTCGCTTTAGGGAGCCGAATGGACATTTAGAGGTGACCTGGCGATCATCGAAAATCGATGAGAGAGAACGAAGGCTCACCCAGTTGGTCGCATACGAATTATTTGCAGCGGATGGTTCGACTGTCGCTGCGTCCGTCGAGCGCCTGACGTTGTGGTGGTTCAGCGACGTCGAGTTAGAAAGGTCGGCTCAAAACGCGGGATTACAATACGATGGGACATTAACCTGCTTCGGTTCTGAGGGTGCGAATCAACGTATTTATATGCTCAGAAAGCCGCCCTAGTATTACGGTTCGCGACTATGCGCCGAAAAGCGACGAGCACCTCGCGATCGATCGTGAGAGGGTCGAGGAGGAACAAGTTCAACGGCATCTTAGTGCTGCGGCCCACGCCGGTGATCGTTCAGGTCCCTCATGCAACAAAGAACACTCATTGTCACGGCTCGATGAGCTTGGCTGGCTCCCGGACGACGAAGATTGCTATGCCTGCTCCAGCGATAGAGGGCCGAAGCCGACAGGCCTGCCCACATAAATTAGACGCTGGAAGCGCCATACAGTAGGGCGTGCCGGCGCGCCACGGGTCTGGACAATTGGAACTTGAGGTGTAAGCTCCTGGTTCGATCTTGGCTCCAAGCGGCTCTGTGGACTCGTCGAACAAGTGGGCCTTTAGCTAATGTTAAGCTTCCTCAGGACGCGTTCCACTTTATTGAGTCGAACCGTCGAGGTTGGATGGCTCATTGATACTGACAAAGCAGGGTTCATATGGGAGGAGCCAAAAAGACTCATGCGAGAACCTCCTTCTACACTTCACGCCAAGTCGGTCCGGTACTGCCCCGCAGTGCTGGATCATGACGCTCGCCTATTCGAAGTAAGCTCACCGATCGACCTGTGTTTGCGTGTAACCCTTGGCTCCGAAAAAGAACCGCCACGATTGATCAACGCCGCCGGGGATAAATCTACAATAAGGCCGAAGTATCTGGGCGAGATGGTGCACCTAATACCAAGAAAAGAGTGGCGGCATCCAGATCGACCGATTTTGCAGATCTTCACTCCCTACCTTTTCGTGGCAGATGAGCCGGTCTATATGACCCAGTTTCCGCCATTTTCTCATTTCCGAAGTTCTACCTTGCCCGGTTTGATGATCGGGGGGCGATTCCCGATTCATATCTGGCCCCGCCATCTGATGTGGGCTTTTGAATGGTATGATCAGAAACAGAACCTGACCTTGCAGCGGGGTGAGCCGTGGTTTTATGTTCGTTTTGAAACTCAAGATCCCTCACGGTCGGTGCGCCTAGTAGAAACCGAGATTACCCCTCAGCTCAGGGAATATATCACGGGTGTGCGTGGTATTACAAACTATGTGAACCGAACGTTTTCGATATTTGCGACTGCTCGCTCACGTCGGCCGAAAAAGGTTGTAATCCCGAAGAAACGATGAGTCGTTTTTTGCTGTTTAGGACCGCTCCTCAATTACCGGAGCAGATCTAACTCGATCTTCAAAATGTAACGATCCGGTTGGCCCCCGCCGTCCGCGCATGCCGCACCGCGGGTGATAACTCGACGCCCCTCCACTGAATGTCTCCAGATCGGCACAGCGCGAAATATGTATTCAGCGCCCACTCCCAAGCAGCACCGTCGGCGGAGGCTCCATATGCTCCATACTTCTATCGCGCGCTTGGTAAAATCAAGGGTGGTGGGAATAAACTCCTACCACTAAAAACCCAGGGCGCCATCGACCTACCGACGACCCTCCCAATTTACCATCCATCCATTCTCCATCGTCGGTCCCAACGCCGGTGCGGCACCCATTCGATCCGGGTACGTCGAGGCGATGACGGTCCGAAGAACCGCACTTAGGGGCACAAGCTCTGGGGAGAGCGGGCCGCAGCTCCACGCGGTCGGGGCCATGAGGGTCAGGGGCATATTTTGAAATCTTTTCGAAACACCTGTGATATCGTTGGTCGTGGTGAGGGAGCCTGTGGACCAAAGGGCAGCCAAATTAGCATCTTCAGACGTTGTAGCGGCGGCGCTGAGGGGCTGTCTCCGCGCATGCTGGAGCGTCGTGTTGTTCTCTGGCGCCGTGAACGTGTTGCTCCTTGCGGGCCCTCTCTACATGTTTCAGATCTACGACCGGGTACTCGGAAGCCGAAGCGTACCGACTCTCGTGGCACTGACCATCCTCCTGTTCGGCGCCTATGCCTTCCTTGGAGCGTTCGACCTGATTCGTTCCCGGATTATTGTGCGCGCAGCCGTCCTGCTTGACCGACACCTTGGCACAACCGTGCATGGCGCGGTACTTCGCATCGGGGTGCAAAACCCAAATCCAAGCGAAGCGCACCAGCCGATGCGCGACCTCGACCAGATCCGCGCCTTTCTCCTTAGCCCTGGTCCAACCGCCATCATCGATCTGCCGTGGATGCCCGCATTCCTCGCCATCTGTTATTTGATCCATCCTTGGCTCGGGCTGCTGTCGCTCGCCGGAGCGTTACTGCTGTTGTCTCTAACCCTCGTGAACGAACGAGCCAGCCGTGCACCGGCGCGCGCCGTTGCCCAGGACATCGGATCGCGATTGACGATGCTGGAGGCCGGCCGGCGCAACAGCGAGACAGTTGTCGGCATGGGCATGGCGGCGGAACTGGCGAAACGATGGACGAACGTTAACGACCGGTTCATAGCAGCGGTCGTGCGCTCGACCGAAATCGTCAGCTCCTACAGCAGCATCTCGAAAGTTTTGCGGCTTCTGTTACAGTCGACCATCCTTGGGCTCGGCGCTTATTTGGTGATCAAGCAGGAACTTTCGCCTGGCAGCATGATTGCCGCCTCAATCATGATGGCCCGCGCCCTGGCCCCCATCGAGACAACGATTGCCAATTGGCGCGGCTTCATCGCCGCCAGGGAAAGCGTCCACAGGCTTTCACGGACGCTGGCGAGGGTCCGATCGGATCGAACCGCAATGCAGTTGCCGAAGCCGGCGCGGAGCTTGCTTGTAGAGCAGGCCATGGTGGCGCCGCCCGGTGCACGGACACCGATCCTCACCAACGTGCGGTTCCGACTCACCGCCGGTGAAGCGCTTGGCATCATAGGGCCGAGCGGATCGGGTAAAACATCGCTAGCGCGCACGCTGATTGGCATCTGGCCCGCAGCTAAGGGCCGGGTGTGCCTCGACAGTGCCGCTCTTGACCAATGGGACCCCGAGTTTCTCGGGCGCCATGTCGGTTACGTGGCGCAGAACGTCGAGCTATTTGATGGAACAGTCGCGGAAAACATCGCTCGGATGAGCGTCGAGCCCGATGCAGCGGATATACTTGAGGCGGCGATGGCGGCGGGCGCTCACGACCTAATCGTGCGACTTTCATCCGGCTATGAGACTAAGATCGGGGATGCAGGTACGGTTCTGTCAGGGGGCCAGCGGCAGAGGATCGCGCTGGCGCGCGCGCTTTACGGTCGCCCATTCCTTGTGGTGCTGGACGAACCAAACTCCAATCTCGACCGCGAGGGGGAGATGGCGCTGCAACAGGCAGTCCGTGACTTGAAGGCACGCGGCGCCATCGTTGTGCTCATCGCACATCGACCGGCCACCCTCGCCCAATGCGACAAGGTGCTGTTCCTAGCGAAAGGCGTGCAGCAGGCGTTCGGGCCCCGCGACGAAATCTTACGCAAAGTCTTTGCGCCACCGGTTTCACCCGCCGCAACGGCCAGTCACTTGAAGGTCGTCAGTGAGGCAACAGAGCGAGGGGAACGATGAATTCGGACGTGCAGGATCCGCGCCGCGTCATCCGCAAGCTCAACCTTCTCGGCTGTGCCTTAATGGTTCTGCTGATCGCCGGCTTCGGCGGCTGGGCCACAACGAGTGAGCTGTCGGGCGCGGTGATCGCGCCTGGCATGATCGCGGTCGAATCTTACGTCAAAAGAGTGCAGCATCCGACTGGGGGGATCGTCGCCGAAATCCCTGCCAAGGAAGGCAGCAGCGTCGAAGAGGGGCGGATCGTGATGCGGCTCGACGACACAAAAACGCGAGCGGCGCTTGGCGTAGTACTATCTCAACTCGATGGACTGCTGGCGAAAGAGGCGCGACTTGTTGCCGAGCGTGACGCCTCTGAGAACATTACTTTTCCCGAGGAGCTGTTGATCCGGCAAGTGGAGAAGACCGTAGCCACCGCGATCAGTGATGAGATGAAACTATTTGAGTCGCGTCGTAGCAGGCGAATCAGTCAGCAGGCGCAGCTGCGCGAGCGGATTGCGCAGAGCAACGAAGAAATCCGTGGCTTATCTGCACAGAAGCAGGCCAAAGAGCGCGAGATCCAATTGATCGATGAAGAGCTTGTTGGCGTCAAAAATCTGTATGACAAGAACCTTGTTTCGATCTCGCGCCTCATGACGCTCCAGCGCGACAAAACTCGGCTGGAGGGACAGCACGGCGATTTCGTCGCGGACATAGCGCGCGCTCGGGGAAAGATCGCCGAAACCGAACTGCAGATTATTCAGCTAGACCACGATTTCCAGACCGAGCTACTGAAGGATCTCCGTGACACACAAGTTCGGATCACCGAACTAGGGGAACGACGCACCGCTGCTGAGGACGACCTGAAGCGTGTCATTATCAGGGCTCCACAATCCGGTATTATCCATGACCTTGCCGTTCATACCGTTGGTGGCGTGATTGGCGCCGGTCAAACCCTTATGCTGATTGTGCCGCGTGCGGACACACTCGTCGTCGATGCCCAGGTGGCTCCGCACGACATCGATCAGATCGCCCTCGGCGCCACCGCGGCGGTGCGGATCAGGGCCGGCAACCAGCGAATGTTGCCGGATGTGAGGGGGAAGGTCATTCATGTATCCGCCGATCTGACGCAGCAGCAGGGATCGCAACTGGCCCAACTGCCGCAGCAACCGGGCCAATCACCACAGCAGACACTACCGACGGCGCAAGCGGCTTATCGCGTCCGCATTTCGCTACCGGAAGAGGAGGTGAAACAACTCGGAGATTTGCGACTGCTGCCAGGAATGCCGGTCGAGACCTTCATCCAGACCCTTGCCCGGACCCCCCTGGAATATCTGCTGAAACCGCTTCGTGAACAAATGGGCCGGACATTTCAGGAGCGATGATCGGTAAGGAAGCACAGCTTTTGGCAAAAAGGCACCGGGCACGATCCCTCAGGATTCGCAAATCTGCATTGATCGGCTCGTCCTCCGATGCAGGCTGCGCCAATTCACGCGCAAGCAACGCCAGCATGGGTGTGTCGGGAATGGCCCGACGCGAATCGTGAATAACCGGACCGCGCCGTGTCGCGGGAGCGCGGTGAAGCTCCTCAACTTCTCAAAGCTGCCTTTCTTTTCTGGTTCAAATTGAATACTAGCGGACCCAAACAGTAAGGAGCGGCGAATGTGCGGGATTGCCGGCATTGTCGACAAACGTGGAAATCTCGGCCCGGCTCGCTTGGCGCAGCTCGCCACCGACGCGGCAGACCGCATGCGGCACCGCGGCCCGGACGATTATGGCACGTGGTTGTCGCCGGATGGACGCTGCGCATTATCTCATCGCCGCCTCTCAATCATCGATGTGAGCGCGGGCGGCCATCAGCCGATGGTCTCAAAGACTGGCCGTTCCGTAATAACGTTTAACGGTGAGATCTACAACTTTTTAGAGCTGAAGCGTGACCTTGAAGCGCAAGGTGCGATATTCCACTCCAGCAGCGACACCGAGGTGCTCGTAGAGTTGCTCGAGCGGGCGGGCCACCATGCGCTGCCCCGGCTCGATGCAATGTTCGCTCTGGGTTATTACGACGTATCCTGCCAAGAGCTGCTGTTGGCACGGGATATTTTTGGGGAGAAACCTCTATATTACGTGGACCATGACAACTACTTCGCCTTCGCCTCGGAGCTGCATGCGCTTGCCAACCTTCCAGGTTTCGACGCCCGCATTGATCGCTCATCGATCGCGAGCTACCTTTGCTTTCAGTATGTACCGACGCCGCAGACGATCTACAGAAGCGCGCGCAAACTTCCCCCGGCATCGTACCTGACGGTTGGTTCCTCGGGCGCCATCACAATTCGACCGTACTACAGTTTCTCGACAAGCGCCTCAGAGCAATCGGGACGGTCTCTCGATGACCTCGCTGACGAGCTGGAAGCTATCCTCCTCACCTCACTTCGTCGTCGCCTGATTAGCGACGTGCCGCTTGGCGCTTTCCTCTCAGGCGGCGTTGATTCGTCGACGGTCGCAGCCCTCGTCACCAAAAAGCTTGGGATCCCGCTTCAGACCTTTTCCATTGGCTTCGCTAATCATCCGGATTCGGAGCATCTGGAGGCTGCCGAGATCGCGCGCATGCTGAGCACTGATCATCGCGACCGGGTGCTCAACGCCGACGCGATCGAGCTCGGCCACCATATTGGCACTGTGCTTGATGAGCCGAACGCCGACAGCTCTTGTTTGCCAACTTTCCTGCTGAGCGGTTTTGCCCGGGAGCACGTCACGGTGGCGCTGTCCGGAGACGGCGGCGATGAGATGTTCGGCGGCTATGGCCGTTATTTCGTGACAGTCGACGAGTGGGCGCGGAAGCGGAGGGGCGATAAGTGGCTCGGCTGGTGGCGAGCTGGTGAAGTGTACTGGTCTAACCGCATCCTGGTCTACCCAGACGATGAGCTCGAGGCGGCGATCGGCGATATACCAGGCGAGCTCGCAGAACGCCTCGCCAAAATGCGGCGCGCTGTCGAGGAGGACCGCCGTCCTTTGCTAAACGTGTTGCGGGAGGCCGATGCCTTAAATTATATGCCCGGCGCGGTACTGGCGAAGGTCGACCGCATGAGCATGCAGCATTCGCTCGAGGT
>Ga0114129_10006219_pt1 | contig 16932 bp, 17 predicted proteins | sample RhiMetdeltSRZDD1_FD_80071 | JGI IMG/M metagenome (GOLD analysis project Ga0114129, IMG submission 80071) | Populus rhizosphere microbial communities from Tennessee, USA - Rhizosphere MetaG P. deltoides SRZDD1 (version 2) (version 2) | ecosystem: Host-associated > Plants > Roots > Rhizosphere >... | reverse complement strand
TCCTGACGTCTCGAACTCTGGACATTCCCGGCGGCGGCCGGCTCGACTATCGTGAGCCGGCGATGACAGGCCGGCTCCGCTTCTACGATCTGCCGACGGCGTGGGGTGTCGTCGCCGGTGACGATGGCCAGCTCTACATGATGCAGGGCCAGCCGACGGCGGGCGCGCCGTTGCGCGTCGGCGAGCGCGTTCGTTTCGAGCCCGCGCTCGGGCCGGGCGGACCGCGCGCCACCGGCGTTCAACGTCTGGACACGGTCAAGGGCGCGACGGGCGGGCGGACCAGCGGAGAATGGCGATGACGACGCCCGTCTCATAGAGCTCTTCCGCCAGGAACACGCCCCCGAACACCAGGAGCCATGTCTGTCCGAAGAGCAGCCCGCCGGCGAGCGCCCACGCCGCCACGGCCAGCACGACGCCTCGGATGCCGCGGATGATCCACAGCGACGACGCGGCCTCGTCGGCACGGCGCAGCGCGCGGGCGGCGAGCCGCGCGCCGTGCACCGCCGCGCACGCGCCGGCCACGGTGAGGATCGCGGCGACGATCGGCACCATCATCACGGCGCCATCGTCACGCCGCGGCGCCGGCGCCGCAATGACGCGCGAGGTAATGCGGTACACTCCCCGAACACCATCCCGTCCAGGAGATCGTCATGGCACTGCTCGAGGGCAAGGTCGCAATCATCACCGGAGCATCGAAGGGCATCGGCCGCGCGCTCAGCCTGCGGTTCGCGCAGGAACAGGCCGACGTGATCTGCGCGGCGCGCTCGGCGGAGCTCGTGCGCGAGACCGCCGAGCTCGTCACGAAGGCCGGCGGGCGCGCGATCGCCGTGACGTGCGACGCCGCGAAGGAAGACGACGTCAAGCGGATGATCGCGGACGGCGTGAAGGCGTTCGGACGCATCACCACGCTCGTGAACAACGCCGGCGACGGGGGACCGACGAAGCCCGTGCAGGACTACACGATGGACGACTGGATGTACACGCTCCACTCGTGCCTCACGAGCTCGTACGTGTGCACGCGGTTCGCCGTGCCCGAGATGATCAAGGCCGGCGGCGGCTCGATCGTCAACATCTCGTCGGGCGCCGGGCGCCGCGGGCTGCCGTTCCGCATCGGCTACTGCTCGGCGAAGGCCGGGCAGGTGGGCATGGCTTATGGCCTCGCGCTCGAGCTCGGTCCGCAGGGCATCCGCGTCAACGTCGTGGCGCCGGGCGCCGTCGAGGGCGATCGCATCGATCGCGTCATCGCCGGTCAGGCGCAGGTCCGCGGGATCAGCGAGGAGGCGATGCGGCGAGGCATGCTCGAGCGATCACCGCTGCGACGGATGACGACGGCCGCCGACATCGCCGAAGCGACGCTGTTCCTCGCGAGCGACCTCGCGAAGAACATCTCCGGCCAGGTGCTCGCGGTGAACGCGGGCGAGCCGGCCGGCTAGGCGATCACCAGCGCGCGGAGATTCCGAGGAGGCCGGTGTGGGTGTCGAGATCGGGCTTGAACGTCGCCTTCGCGGCCGACGAGTCGCGGATGTCGAAGTCGTGCTCGACGTGTGTGAAGCGATACTCGCCGAACAGCATGAGGTTCTTGTAGACGTAGACGGCGAGCCCCGCGCCGCCCTTGTAGCCGAAGGAGATGTCGGTGTCGCCGTCGGCGTTACGGAACAGCCGGGTGTTCCGCGGCGTGAGCGTGCTGATGAACACCGGCGCGCCGCCGAGGATGTAGGGCTGCACGCGGCCGCCCGGCGCGTTCTCGGATCTGAACAGCGGCAGGCGCAGGAAGACGTCCAGCGAGATCGCCCTCACGGTCAGGTCGAACGAGCCGAGGCCAACCTTGTTCGTGCCGCAGCCACCTTGATCGATCGGGCAGCCGTCCACGCGCACCGACTGGGGACCGATGCTCGCGTCGAACGAATAGTAGTCCACGGCAAAACCGAGGAACGGAACGGCGTCGAAGTAGCGCCCGAAGCGCAGACCGTACGCGAGGCCCTTGTCGAATTCGACATCGCGATACGTCGCGAGGCCCGCGCCCTTGCTGTTGACCTTGATGTCGTCCTTGTCGGTGAAGGCCGTCCCGACGTAGATGTCGGCGAACCATTCGGCCGAACAGGGCTCTACGCTCACGATGAGGCAGGCGATGGCCAGCAGCGCTTTCTTCATCGGGTTCCTCCGCGGGCTCAGTGTAGCCGAGTCCGGCGGATTTCGGTCGCTCTTTCGCGGCGCGCGCCACGCTCGTGAGCACCCGCGAGCTCTACGACACGATCGGGCGGGGCTATGATGCCCATCGTCGGCCCGATCCGCGGGTGGCGTCCGCCGTCGCGGCGGCGCTCGGGCGAGCGACGAGCGTCGTCAACGTGGGCGCCGGCGCCGGCTCGTACGAGCCCGCCGATCGTCCGGTCATCGCCGTCGAGCCGTCGGCGGCGATGCTGCGTCAGCGCGGTCGCGACGCGGCACCGGCCCTCCAGGCGTCGGCGACGCATCTGCCGTTCCGCGACGCCGCCTTCGGCGCCGCGCTCGCCGTGCTCACCGTGCACCACTGGCCCGACCGGGCGCGCGGCCTGGCGGAGCTCGCGCGCGTCGCGCGCGAGCGCGTGGTGGTGCTCACGTGGGATCCGCAGGCGCGATTCGCGTTCTGGCTGGTCGACGACTACTTCCCCGGCATTCCCGCGATCGATCGACACATCTTCCCGACGCTCGACGATTTTCGCCGCCTGCTCGGCCCCATCGAGGCGCGGACCGTGCTGATCCCGCACGACTGTGCCGACGGATTCCTCGGCGCATACTGGCGGCGGCCGGAGGCGTACCTCGACGCCGGCGTGCGGGGCGCGATCTCGACGTTCACCAAGCTCGGCGACGTGGAGCCCGGGCTGGCGCGGCTTCGCGCCGATCTCGCCGATGGCACGTGGGAGCGGCGCCACGGCCACGTGCGCGGGCGCGACGCCGTGGATCTCGGATACCGGCTGATCGTCGCCGAGCGAGGCGCCGGGCACGCGTGACCGCGCCGCTACACTGGGCGCGGTGGGACATCGCACGCGCATTCAGTGGACGCGCTACCGCAGCGCCGGCGCCGAGGTCGGCACGCCCGACCCCGAGCGCTGGGCTCCGCTCGGCTTCCCGGCGCCGCCACCGCATCGACCGTGGATCTTCGGCAACGTCGTGGTCTCGGCCAACAGCGTCGTCGCGTGGCGCCGTCGCGACGCCGGCGACGACCCCGTGCGCGAGATCCTCGGCGGCGAGACGCGCCTGGACCGCATCGCGGACCGCCGGCTCATGCGCTACCTGCGCACGATCGGCGACGTCGGCATCGGCGCGCAGACGATGCGCGAGCAGCCGACGCTGGTGCTGACGCCGCAAGAGCCGGGCGACGAGCGTGCGCCCGAGCTCTACGCCTTTCGCCTGGCGCGCGGCCTGCCGCACCATCCCCGCAACATCATCTATTCGCTCTACGGCCGCGTGCCGCCCAAGCATCCGATGCTGAGCACGCCGGGATTGGCGCCCATCATCCTCACGACGCCGGCGGGGCGGGCGGAGCTCGCCCGCCGCGGCATCCGGGACGCGACCATCATCGTCGAGTCGCTGCTGGAGCCGGAAGGCCTCGAGCGGGCGCACGGGCGGCTGCGCGCCGAGCACGGCGTGCGGTACATCGCGTGCGAAGGCGGCCAGACGCTGTTCGCAGCACTGCACGCGGCGGAGCTGCTCGACGAGATCTTCGTCACCACGACGGACGTGGTGGTCGATCGTGCCGCCCACGAGGGCGTGCTGACGACGTTCGACTTCGCGGCGGAGCGCGCCACGCTCGTGGCGGAGGGACGGCTGGAGCCGGCCGGCGTGTACACGTTCAAGCGCTGGCGATTCGGATCGGCGCGGCGCTGAGGCGCCGCCGCGGGCCGTCAATTGCGGTTCTGCGGCCTCAGCGTGCGACACCGCGTGCCGTCCCAGACGAGCACGGTGGGCGCCATGCGCACGAACAGTCCCGTGCCCACGACGCCGGCGATGCTCCGCAGCGTGGCGTCGAGCGCGGCGGGATCGGCAATGGGCCCCACGCGACAGTCGAGCAGGCGGTTGCCGTTGTCAGTGATCACCGGCGATCCGCCGGCCATACGCGGATCGGCCGGATAGCCGAGCGCCTCGAGGCGGCGTCGGCATGGTCCGGCGGCGAACGGCGCGACCTCAACGGGCAGCCGCCCGCGACTGCCGAGCACGGGCACGAGCTTGTCGCCGCCGACCAGCACGATGAAGCGGCGCGCGAGCACCGCGACGATCTTTTCCCGGAGCAGCGCGCCGCCATAGCCTTTGATGAGGTCGCCGTGTGGATCGACCTCGTCCGCGCCGTCGACGGCCACGTCGATCGCCTCGATGTCGTCGGGCGTGACGAGCTTGATTCCGACCTCGCGCGCGAGGGCGGCGGTGGCCTCCGACGTCGGCAGCCCACGCACGTCGAGCCCGCCGGCGACGCGCTGGCCGAGGGCGCGCACGAATGCGCTCGCCGCGTGGCCGGTGCCGAGGCCGACGACCTGGCCGCTCGCGACGTGGCGCAACGCTTCGGCGGCCAGCGCCGCCGCCCCCACATCGTCCAGTCGCGCCTCGTCGTGCATGCGACGACAGCATCCCTCAGGCCAGCGCCGTCGTCCACCGTGGGCGAGCGAACGCGCAGACCACCGCCGTCGTCGCGCGTGCGCGCGTTAGAATCCGCGCCGTGAGTGCCGACGCCGCGGATCCGGTCGAGGAGCTGTTCGCGCGCGGTGTCACCGACGGCCTGCCGGTGGTGCCGCCGACGGCCGAGCGCGTGCGCGCGGCGGTCGCGGCGAGCGGACGGCGCGGCGACGAGGTGATCGGGCTGGTCGCGCCCGCCAACGGCCGCGCCACCGTCGAGCGCATCGCCGTGAACGCCGTGATGGCGGGCTGCCGCCCGGAATACCTGCCGGTGGTCCTCGCCGCCGTCGAGGCGATTTGCGATCCTGAGTTCGCGCTCGTGGGCGTGTCAGGGACGACCGACGCCGTCACCCCGCTCGTCATCGTGAACGGTCCGTTGCGGCGCGCGCTCGACGTCAACTGCGGGGCGTCGGTCTTCGGCGCCGGCTTTCGCGCCAACGCCACCATCGGCCGCGCGGTGCGGCTCGTCTGGGTCAACGTCGGTGGCGCGCGTCCGGGCGTCATCAGCATGTCGACCTTCGGCCAGCCTGGGCGCTACTCGTACTGCATCGGCGAGCACGAGGAGGCCAGCCCATGGGAGCCGCTGTCCGTCGAGCACGGCTTCGCCGCCGATGAGAGCACGGTGGCGGTCATGGCTGCCGAGGCGCCGCAGGTGGTCGTGAACACGGCCGGCCGGACCGCGCGCGAGATTCTCTCGACCGTCGCCCGAGCCGGGACGGTGATTGCCAGCCCCGAGACGGCGCCGCTCGGCGACACGCTGCTGGTCATCGGGCCCGAGCACGCCGCGACCATCGCGGCGGACGGCTGGTCCAAAGCCGACGCGCGTGCCTTCGTGTGGGAGGAGTGCCGTGTGATGGCCGACGGCACGCCGGTGCCGAAATTCAGCGAGCCCGCGCGCCTGCACATCGTCGTCGCCGGCGGCACGGCGGGACGCTTCTCCGCCTGGGTGCCGGGCTGGCCGTTTCGGGGCGCGCCGTCGCGGCTCGTGTTTCGGCGCGTCGCGCCCGTGTGAGAGAATCGCGCTCCTCCATGACCGCGCTCCTCGAGATCCGAGGGCTCGCCAAGCGCTTCGGCGGCGTCATCGCGGTCAATGGGCTCGACCTCAGGATCGAGCCGGGCGAGGTGCGCGGCCTCATCGGCCCCAACGGCTCGGGCAAGACCACGACGATCAATCTGATCTCGGGCCTCTACCGGCCCGATGGCGGCGAGATTCGCCTCGATGGCGAGCGCATCGAGCGGCTGCGCCCGCACGAGATCGCGGGGCGCGGCGTCGCGCGGACGTTTCAGATCAGCAAGCTGTTCTCCAACATGACCGTGCTCGAGAACGTGCTGGTGCCGGCGCTCGCCGAGCGCGATCGCGGCGGCGCGCGGCGCGAGCTGCCGGAGATCCACGACCGCGCGCGGCATCTGCTCGACCTGGTCCTGCTCGGCCGCCACCGTGATGCGCTGGCCAAGGAACTCTCGGGCGGGCAGAGCATGCTGCTGCAGATTGCGCGCGGGTTGATGCTGCGGCCGATCCGCCTCTTCCTGATGGACGAGCCCTTCGCGGGCGTCCATCCGACGATCAAGGACACGATCATGGAGACGATCCTCGAGGCCAATCGCCGGGAGGGCGTGACGTTCCTGATCGTGTCGCACGAGATGGCGACGCTGCGGCGGCTCGCGTCGCGCGTGTCCGTCATGCACGAAGGCCGGCTCATCGCCGAGGGCTCGTTCGAGACGGTGGCCAATCAGCCCGCGGTCCTCGAAGCCTACCTCGGAGCCTGAATGGCGCTTCTCGAGGTGCACGACGTCGTCGCGGGCTATCTGGAGGGCATCGACGTCCTGACCGGCATCTCACTCACGGTCGAGCGCGGCAGCATCACCGGCATCATCGGCGCGAACGGGGCGGGGAAGTCGACGCTGCTCAAGACGGTGTTCGGCTTCCTGCATCCGCGCCGCGGGCGGATCGTGCTCGACGGCCAGGAGATCCAGACGCTGCCGCCGCACGCGGTGAAGCGGCGGGGCGTGAGCTACGTCGCGCAGGGTGCCAGCGTGTTCCCGCAGCTCACGGTGGAAGAGAACCTCGACGTCGGCGCCTGGGTGTTCCGGCGCGACCGGACGCGCATGCGCGCCATGCTCGAGCGCGCGTGGTCGGCGTTTCCGCGGCTGCGTGAGAAGCGGCGCGCGCGCGCCACCACGCTCTCCGGCGGTGAGGCGAAGATGCTGTCGCTGGCCAAGGAGCTCGTCACGGATCCCGCCCTGCTGCTCGTGGACGAGCCCTCGGCCGGCCTGTCGCCGAAGATCACCGAGCAGGTGTACGAACGACTCATGCAGGCGCGCGCGGCGGGCGCGACCATCTTGCTGGTCGACCAGAACATCGCCAAAGCGATCGCCGTGGCCGACTACCTTTATATGATCGAGATGGGCCGCGTCCGCCATCACGGGCCGCGGGCCGTCTTCGCCGAGCAGGTTCGCGACCTCGTGCGCGATGCCCTCCTCGGCGTGTGACCAAATGGGGGGCCTCGAAGGGCCGCCGCTCTGGCGACGCGTCGGTCTGGCGCTGGCCGTGTACGCGGCGCTCGCGTGGCTGCCGTGGGCCGTCTCCGAATACCACCTGCACGTGCTCGTCACGAGCTTCTACTATGTGGTGCTGGCCATCGGCTGGAACCTGCTCGCGGGCTACACGGGACAGTTCTCGCTGGCGCATCACACCTTCGCGGGCGTCGGCGCCTATACCTCCGCCCTGCTCGTCGTGCACGCCAAGGTGCCGATCGTCGTCGGCGTCGCCGCCGGCGTCGCGCTCGCCGCGCTGCTCGGTTGGGGCCTCGGCACGCTGTGCCTGCGGATGCGCGCCATTTATCTGGCCCTCGCCACGTGGGCGTTCGCGGAGTCGGTGCGGCTGCTGGTCGCGGTGGAATACCAGATCACGCGCGGCGACCTCGGCCTGATGACGCCGTTCCTGTTCGGCACCGCGCGCCCGACGCCGCACTATTTCGTCTTCCTCGGCCTCGCCCTGGCCGCGATCCTCGTCGCCTGGCAGCTCGTGCACTCGCGCGTCGGCGTCTATCTGCGGGCCATCCGTGACGACGAGGAGGCGGCGGCCGTCATGGGTGTGGACACGTTCAAGTGGAAGCGCGTCGTGTTCGCCGTCTCCGCGATCTTCGCCGCCGTCGCCGGCGGCTTCCAGGGGCACTACGTCGGCCTGCTCTCGCCCACGCCGATGAAGTTCAACGAGATCGCGATCATCGTCATCATGGTCATCATCGGCGGCCTGCGAACGTTCTGGGGACCCGTCGTCGGCGCGATCTTCGTCGAGATCCTCTCCGAGGCTCTGCGTCCCTGGGGCGAGACGCGCATGGTGCTCTTCGCGCTGCTGGTGATCCTGGTCGCGCGCGCCTATCCCGCCGGCCTCGTCGGCGTGGCGGCGGCGCTACGCCGACGGCTGCAAAATCCGCTTTCTTCCGGGCGGCCGTTAATGCTTTGATCGAGGAGACGGGCAGCCGCGACGTGCCGTTCGCGGCGACGCACCGCGCGACAACGCCACGGAGCTCTGGGCATGACCCGCGACGAAGTGCTCATCGGGATTGCCCGCATCCTGACGACCGAGCGTGACGTCACCGAAGCCCTTCGGTTGGCGGCTCGAGAGGTGGCCAAGTTCGCCGGTGCCGAGACGGCTGCGGTCTACCTGATCGACCGCGAGCATCGCGTGCTCCACCCTGTGGCGGCCTACCGTGTGCCCAAGGACACGCTGCCCGTCGTGACGTCGGCCATGCTGCCGATCGACGCGCAAGGATTTCGCGACAGCGTGTTCACCGCCGCCGCCGTGACGTGGAGCGACGACGTTCAGCACGACCCACGCTTCGCGTTCGAGCTGTTCCATCGATTTCCGCACCGCTCCGGCGTCGTCGTCCCGGTGCACGTGGACGGCGACGTGGGGGGCGCGTTCTATCTCGTGTGGTGGGAGCGGGCGGAACGACTCGATCCCGAGCGCACCGCCGCGCTGCAGGCGGTCGGCCAGATGGTCGCCTTGCTGCTTCGCAGCGCCTGGGCCCTGCGCGAGGCGGCGCGCGAGCGGGCGGAGGCCCTCGCGGCCAAGGAACGGTATCGCGCGCTGTTCGAGCGTGTGCCGATCGGCCTCTATCGCACCACACCGAGCGGCAAGATTCACGACGTCAATCCCGCGATGGTCGAGATTCTCGGGTTCCCCGATGCCGAGTCGCTCCGCGGCGTCGACGCGCGATCGTTGTGGGTCAATCCGGATGACCGGCGACGCGAGGATTCCACGGAGCGATCGCGGGACGTCCGCGCCGAGCTGCGGACCGCCAGCGGCGGAACCGTGTGGGTGCGTGTGCGCTCCCGAGCCGTCGAGCAGGACGGTGAGGTGTACTGGGAAGGTGTCCTCGAGGACATCACGGCCGAACGGCGCGCCGAAGCGGCCGAGCGTCGGGCGGAGACGCTGCGCGCGGTGGCGCAGCTCGCCAATGCCGCGGCGCACGAGATCAACAATCCGCTCGCCATCATCGTCGGTCGCCTCGAGCTGCTCCGACGGCAGCTCACGCAGCCCGAGTACCAGAAGCGCTTCGACGACGTCATCGCCGCGTCCAAGCGGATCACGGACATCGTCGCGCACATGGCGCGCATGACGCGGCTCGAGACGGTGCCCGGCTCACAGGTCCCGGCGATGCTCGATCTGCGCGTGTCCGGCCCGTTGCCGGACACGCGGTAGCCGTCGGCCGCGCGCCTACACCGTCCGCTCGCGCTCCCCGAACAATCCCGTCGGCCGCACGACCAGCACCACGATCAGCAGCACGAACCCGTACAGATCGCGGTACGCCGACGAGATGAACACCGAGCCGAGCGCCTCCAGCACCCCGAGCAGGAGGCCGCCGACCACGCTGCCCGCGATGGAGCCGAGCCCGCCGATGACGATGATCTCGAAGCCCTTGAAGGTCGAGATGGCGCCGTTCTCGGGATAGACGAGGAAGTCGGGCGCGAGGAGCGCGCCGGCGGCGGCGGCGAGCGCCACACCGACGCCGAACGCGATCATGTCCAGCCGCAGGACGTCGATGCCGGCGGTCTGAATGCCGACGCGGTTCTGCGCCGCGCCGCGCAGCGCGCGACCGATCGCCGTGTGCTTCACGACCAGATAAAACAATCCAAGCAGCACCAGCGTCGCCACCAGCGCCACAAAACGATTTCCCGAGATGGGCAGCGGCCCGAGCGACGTCGGCTTCGCGTAGTCGCCCGGCGCGTACTGGTTGGGCCCGCCGACGACGATGGCGAGGTTTCGGAAGAACACCATCAGCGCGATGGTCACGATCGTCGCGTACTCGTCGCGGCGCTCGACCACACCGACGAACATCGGGCGCAGCAGCAGCCGCTGGATGATCAGCCCGAGCCCGAACACGGCAGCCATCGCGAGCGGCAGGGCGAGCCACCAGCGCCGGGGCCCGAGCAGGTTCGCGATGAGCGCGTACTGCACGTAGCTGCCGAGCATGTAGAACTCGCCCATCCCCCAGTTGATCATCTTCATGATCCCGTAGATGAACGTGATTCCGAGCGCCATCAGGCTGTAGATCAGCCCGATCACGACGCCGGCGAGCACGTACTGGGAGACGAGGACGGCGTCCACGCGCGCGCGTCCTACTTCGGCGGACTCACCCAGTCACCCGTCTTGAAGTCGGCCGGCGCGACGATCTTCGCCTCGCCGAACGGCTGTTCCACCTTCGTGTACTGGATCATGAGCATCGGGGGCGACCAGTGCTGCCAGTACGGTCCCTCGCCGCGTGGGAACGTGATCGTGCCGTTCCACCCCTCGAACTTGCCGGCGAGCAGGGCCTTGACGAGATCGTCGATGCGGTCGCTCTTGGCCATGTTCAGCGCGTCGGCGATCACCTCCACCTGCGCGTACGCGTTGAGCGCGGCATACACCGGCTCCTCCTTGAACTCGGCCATGTAACGCTTGCGGAACGCGTCGCCGCGCGGCGGCAGCTTCATGGTCGGATGGTAGTAGGCGAAGAACGTGACGTAGTTGCCCTTCTCGGCGACGGTCTTCCAATACTCGGGGCGCACCGGCGCGTCGTAGCTGATCAGCATCGGCGCCGCGGGGGAGAGCCCGACGTCGTACGCCTGCTTGAGGATCAGGTACACCGGCGTGCCGATGCCTCCGTTGATGAACAGGTCGGGCTTCCAGTTCTTGATCTCGAGCAGCTGCGGCGTGAGGTCCACGGCGGTGCGATCGAAGATCACCGTCTTGAGCTCGGCCTTGACGTCCATGGTCTTGAACTGCTTCTTCGTCTCCTCCACGAGGCCGACGCCGTAGTCGGTGTTCTCGGAGATCAGGGCGACGCGCTTGAAGCCGCGCTCCTTGATCCAGCGATTCCAGATGGTCACGCGGTCGGCGTCGATCACGTGCGTGCGGAACGTGTAGTTGAGGTGCCGCTCGGTGATCTCGCGCGCCGACGCCTGCGTGGCGAAGACGGGCACCTTGAACTGCTCGGCCACCTGCTGCACTGCGGTCATCACCGAGCTGTGAAACTGACCGACGACGGCCACGGCCTGATCCTGGGAGGCGAGCTTTCGGAGGCCGGCCACACCCTTCTCGGGCGTGCCGCCGTCGTCCTCGATCACCGCCTCGATCTTGCGGCCCCCGAGCACGCCGCCGCGCGCGTTGATATCCTCCACGGCGATCTTCGCGCCGCGCACGATGAACTGTCCGGCGATGGCGTCGCCGGGGGGCGAGAGCGGAGTGAGCACGCCGATCTTGATCGGCTTCTGCGCCCACGCCGCGCCGGCGAGCCCGGCCGTCGCGAGCACGACAAGTACCACGCACGTCCACAGCCGTCGGTTCATCGCGTCCTCCTCGAGCTAGTGTCTGAGCCACTCCTTGAGCGCGGCCTCGTCGACCTCCACACCGAGTCCGGGCGCGTCGAGAGCGAGAATGGCGCCGTCGGCGTAGCGCACGGGCTCGCGCACGACGTCGCCCTGCAGCAGCAGCGGACCGAACAGCTCGCAGCCCCACGTGACCGGCGCCGCCGCCACCGCCGCCGCCAGATAGGCCGCGGTGCCGAGCGAGGTCTCGATCATGCAGCCGACGTAGCAGCCGAGCCCTGCGGCCTGCGCGATCCGCGCGATGGCCATGGTGCCGACGAGACCGGCGGACTTCGTGAGCTTCAGCGCGAGAATCGCCACGCCGCCGCGCTGCGCGATCGCGAACGCGTCATGCTCGCTGGCGCACGACTCGTCGGCCATGATCGGAATGCGCGAGCGTCGCGCGATCTCCGCCATGCCGTCGAGGTCCCAGCGCGGCACCGGCTGCTCGACGAAGTCGAGGCCATACGGCTCGAGCGCCTGCACGGCGGCGAGCGCGGTCGGACGGTCCCAGCCCTGGTTGGCGTCCACGCGCAGCGCGACGCCGGCGCCGACCGCCTCGCGGATGCGCCGCACGCGCTCGACGTCGACCGCGAGCGGATTGGCCGCGGTTTTGATCTTGAAGATCCGGTGGCCGAGCGCGACCTTCTCGCGCGCCTCCTCGAGCTCGGCCTCGGGCGTGGTCACCGCGAGCGACCAGGACAGCGGCACGCGGTCACGCACGCGGCCGCCGAGGAGCCGGTGCACGGGCACGCCGAGCGCCTTGCCGCTGAGATCCCACAACGCCATCTCGACCGCCGCGCGCGCGAACGCGTTGCCCTGAACCCGCCGCGCCATCTCGAGTCTCAGCGGCTCGATGGCGGCCGCGTCGCGGCCCACCAGCCACGGCGTGACATACCGCTCGAGCACGACCTGCACCGACTCCGCGGATTCATCGCTCCACGTCGGCCCGCCGAGGCACGCCGCCTCACCCCAGCCGACGAGCCCGCCGCGCGTCTCGATCCGCACGAAGGCGAAGTTCATCTCGCGCAGCGTGGTGAACGACATCTTGTGCGGGCGCTTCACCGGGATGTCCGCGAGCAGCACGCGGACGTCGGCGATGGTCAGGTCACTCGGCATCGGGGTTTTTGTTGGCCGTGGGTGGGCTGAGAGAGACGGGCGTGGCTCCGTCCGCCTGGCGGCCCGCCGCAAAGCGGCCCGGATCGAACAGCGAGAGATCCATCGATGGCTTGCCGTCGACGATCCAGTCGGCGACGTGACGGCCCGTGGCCGGCGAGTGCTGGAACCCGTGACCGCCGAACCCCACGGCGAGGAAGAAGCCCTGCACGCCGGGCGCCCAGCCGATGATCGCGTGATCGTCGGGCGTGAGCGGCCGCAGCCCGGCCCAGCCGCCCGCGATCGTCGCCTGCTCGAGGACGGGCACGCGGTGCACGGCCTTCGTCACCGTCTCCTCGATCTTGGCGCGGTCCACCGGCACGTCGAAGTCCGCGCCGATATCCTCGACGTCGCCCGGGCTCAGCAGCACCTGTTCCATCTCCTTGCGGAAGTAGAAGCCGCTGGCGCGATCGGTGGTCAGCGGGATGGGACCGGGGATCGCGGGAAAGGGCTCGGTGAAGAAGATGTGACGACGGCGCGGATGCACGGCGACGTCCACGCCGGCGAGGCGGCCGATCGTGGCCGCGGCCGGGCCGGCGGCGTTGATGACGAGCGGCGCGGACACCGCGCCGTCGCTGGTCGCCACGCCGGTCACGCGATCGCCATCGCGGACAATGGCGGTGACGCGCACGCCCTCGGCGATCTTCACGCCGCGCTCGCGCGCGCGCTTCGCAAAGCCGCTGGTGACCTCGGCCGGACCGGCGAGGCCGTCGCCGGGGCTCCACACCGCGCCGACGAGGTCGTCGACGCGCAGCGCGGGGACCAGCTTCTTCGCGTCGTCGGGCGCGATCACGCGCACGTCGACTCCGAACCGCCGCTGGAGCGCGATGCGCGCCTCGAAGCCGCGCAGGTCGTCGGCGTCGGCGACGAGGAAAAGATAGCCGATCTTCTTGTAGCCGGGATCGACGCCGAACTCGTCGGTGAAGCGCTCGAAGACGCGGATGGCCTCCAGCGAGAAGCGAATCTCCGTCTCGGTCGGAAACTGCGCGCGGATGCCGCCGGCGGCCTTCGACGTGGTGCCGCTGCCCACCGTCTCGCGCTCCAGCACGAGCACGTCGCGGACGCCGCGCCCGGCGAGGTGGTAGGCGATGGAGCAGCCGACCACGCCGCCGCCGATGATCACGACACCGGCCGTGCGGGGAAGAGCCATGTGCCGGGAGTATACTGCCGCCATGCTCGACCCCGTCACCATCTCGGTCCTCACCCATCGCTTCTCGGCCATCGTCGAGGAGATGGGCGAGGCGATGCTGCGGACCGCCTACTCGCAGATCCTCAACTCGAGCCGTGACTTCTCCACCGCGATCTGCGACGCGCAGGCGCGGCTGGTCGCCCAGGCCGACCACGTGCCGATTCACGTCGGCGCGATCCCGTGGGCGGTGGCCTCCGTGCGCGACTTCTTCGGCGACCGCGTGCGGCCCGGTGACGTCTTCCTGCTCAACGACCCGTACCACGGCAACAACCATCTTCCGGATTTGACGGCGTTCGTCCCGGTGTTCGTGGACGGTCACGTGGCGTTCTGGTCGGTCAACCGCGCGCACCAGTCGGATATCGGCGGCTCGACGCACGGCGCGTACAACCCGGGCGCCACCGAGATCTGGCAGGAGGGGCTGCGCATCACGCCGCTCAAGCTCTACGACGGGGGCGAGCTGCGGGACGACGTGCTCAAGTTCGTCGCGACCAACGTGCGACACCCGCACGATTTCATGGGCGATCTGCGCGCGATGATCGGCTCCGCGCGCGTCGGCGAGCGTCGGCTCATGGCGCTGATCGAGGAGTACGGCAGCAAGACCGTGCTCGAATCCGTGGACGAGATTCTCGACGGCGCCGAGCGGCAGGCGCGGGCGTGCATCCGCACCTGGAAGGACGGCGTGTTCCGTGGTGAGTCGGTGCTAGACGACGACGGGCACGGCATCGAGAACATCGCCATTCGCGCCACCGTGACCAAGAAGGGCGACGGCCTCACCGTCGATCTCAGCGCTTCCGATCCGCAGGTGCACGGTTTCGTGAACTCGTCGTTCCCCAACACGATGTCGTCGGTCTACATGGCGCTGGCGTTCCTGATCGACCCGCGCACGCCGAAGAATTCCGGCGCGTTCCGCCCCGTGAAGGTCATCACGCGCGAGGGCACCATCGTGCATCCGCGGCCGCCGGCGCCCGTCACGCTCGCGACGAACCACTGCGCGCAGGAGATCGCAGAATCGATGATCAAGGCGCTGGCGCGCTCGTGTCCCGATCGCGCGCTCGCCGGCTGGTCGCGGCGCTTCCGCATCGCCATCAAGGGCGTGAATCCGCGGACCAAGCGACAGTTCATCTGGCACATGTTCCACGCGCGCGGCGGCGGCGGCGCGTGCGCGGTGGGCGACGGCTGGGAGACGGCGGGCGAGGGGCAAGCCGTCGGCGGGATCAAGTTCGGCTCGGTCGAGGTGGCCGAGGTCCGCTTCCCGCTGACGTTCGAGCTGCACGAGTTCCGGCCGGACTCCGCGGGTGACGGCCAGCATCGCGGCGGCGTCGGCTCCGTGCTGCGCCTGCGCGTGGACACGACGGAGGCCGGCGTCGCGAACACCGCCGGCGACGGCACGCGCCATCCCTCCTACGGAATTCTCGGCGGCAAGGACGGCCTGCCGCATCGCTACCGGCTGCTCTCGCGTGGCGCGGCGCCGCGCGTGCTGAAGACGAAGGAGGTCGGGATCCCGGTGCGGCCCGGCGACGTGTTCTTCGTCGAGTCGGCCGGCGGCGGCGGCTGGGGCCCGCCGTCCAAGCGGCGCCGCGAGGCGCGCGCCGCGGACGCGGACAACGGCTTCGTCCGACGCCGCGCGCGTGGCTGACGACCTGCTGGCCGTCGCGCGCGACCGCGCGCGGAGCAATCGCTTCTGGCAGCACCTGGGCATCGATGTGGTCGACGTCCGCGAGGCGTGGGCCAGGCTGCGCGTGGACGTCAGCGACGACCTCCGCAATGCCCCCGGCGCGCCGGTGCACGGCGGCGTCTACGCGGCGCTGGTGGACGCGGCGATCGGCTGTGCGCTGGCCACCGTGAACCCGGAGTCCGCGGGCGGCGTGGGCCAGACGACGCTCGATCTCAACGTCAGCTATCTCGCTGCCGCCCGCGGCCCCACGATCTTCGCCGAGGGCACGCTGCTGCGGCGCGGCCGCACCGTCGCATTCGGCGAGGTGCGCGTGACCGACGAGGCGGGAACGCTGCTCGCCGTCGGCCGCGCGACCTATCTCATCCTGCCGCCCCGCGGCTAGCCGCCCCGCCGCCGCCGGGACGCTCCGCGGTTACGAGGTACACTCTGAGCCCCAAGGAGGGCGTTCATGGATCGGCGACTCACGGCTCTGGCTGAGCAGCTCGACGCGGGTCTCATCGCGCGTCGTGAGTTCTTGCGTCGCGCTTCGATCATCACCGGCGGCACCGCCGCGGGCCTGCACGTCCTGCGGCGCATGGCGTCTGCGCAGAGCGGGCCGAAGCTGCGCGTGTGGCTCTTCAAGTCGTACGTCACCGCGGGCAACGACATCCTGGCTCGCCAGGTCGAGGAGTGGGCGAAGGAGCGAAAGGTCCAGATCGAGTTCGACTGGGCGACCTTCGGCGACCGCGAGCAGAAGTTCGTGGCCGCCATCGAGGCCGGCAACCCGCCCGATATCGCCGAGATGAACTACCAGGGCCCGATGCGCTACCGGCCCGCGCTGCGCGACGTCACCAAGCTGGCCAAGGACCTCGCGGGCTCGCGCGGCGGGCTGTTGCCGTTCGCCGAGCGCGTGGCACAGATCGACGGCCAGTATTCCGGCATCCCGCGCCTCGTCTTCGGCGGCGGCCTGCACATCCGCAAAGATCTGCTGGCGGAGAAGGGCCTCAAGATGCCGAAGGTCTACGATCCCGACGTCATCGACGTGGCGAAGAAGTGCCAGGACCCTGCCAAGGACCTGTGGGGCTTCGGCCAGACGCTCAACCGCTGCGACGACGGCAACGCGTTCATGCAGAACATCCTCTGGGACTACGGTGGGGGCACCTGGGACAAGGAGGGCAAGCCCGCGTTGGCCACCACGTTCCTCAAGCAGAACCTGGCGGCGATCCAGTTCGCCGTCGACACGATCCAGAAGCACAAGGTTCAGCCGCCCGGCGTGATGTCGTGGACCGACGTCAGCAACAACGAGGCGTACATGGCCGGCAAGCTTGTGTGCACGAACAACGGGGCGAGCCTCTACTACGCGATGGGCGCCAAGAACCACCCGCTCTACGACAAGACGCAGGTCATCCTCACGCCTGGAGGACCGGCCGGCGCCTTC
>Ga0114129_10006216_pt1 | contig 16936 bp, 16 predicted proteins | sample RhiMetdeltSRZDD1_FD_80071 | JGI IMG/M metagenome (GOLD analysis project Ga0114129, IMG submission 80071) | Populus rhizosphere microbial communities from Tennessee, USA - Rhizosphere MetaG P. deltoides SRZDD1 (version 2) (version 2) | ecosystem: Host-associated > Plants > Roots > Rhizosphere >... | reverse complement strand
GCATGCCAGAGCGGCATTGCGCGACGACGACGTGATCGCGGAAGCCGAGCCGTGAGGGCTAGACACTCAGAAGAGTTGGCGCGCCCGACTGGACTCGAACCAGTGACCCCCGGCTTAGAAGGCCGGTGCTCTATCCACCTGAGCTACGGGCGCGGATGTGCTGGTTCAGTTTAACAGTCCCGACGAAAGGCGATAGCGGAGGAGGAGATCGGATCGCGGGAGCGGTGGGAACCGCTCCCGCTTCAAGTCAGACCCGACGCCGCGACAGCAGGATCACCAGCAACGCCAGCAGGAGGATCCCGACTCCACCGCTCGGATAGTAGCCCCAGGCGGCACTATGGGGCCATGTTGGAAGCGCGAGAACCAGCAGCACCACGATCAGTACGACCAGTAGGTTCACGAGTGACCCTCCGCGTCCGCGATTAGCAAAAGACCGGCCACTCCTGATCAGTACGCGAAGCGCACCTCGGCTACCATCGACCGCTTGATGATGTCGCCGAACACGTGCTGCTGGATGCTCTCGTTCGTGAGGTTCGTGCCCTTGACGAGCGTCGTGATCTTGCCGCCCGACCACTTCACGCCGAAGCTTCCGTTCAGCATCGTGTAGGCGTCGGTGAATCCGTGGAACGGCGACGAGAGCACGTCGCTCCAGAACGCCTTGTCCGAGTAGTTCACCGACACCGCACCGAGGAATCGTCCTTGGTCGGCGTTGACGCCGACGTTGAAACGATTGGTCGGCGGCAGCGCCAGCTCCGCTGCCGGAAACGGATTCGGATCGTCGAGAACCTCCGGCTTTGCCTGCCACGAGTAGTTCGCGAACGCCGACAACCCGCGCCGCACGCGATGATCGACCGACAGCTCGATGCCCTTCTGGCGCAGCGGCCCGAGATTGAGATACGTGAAGCCGGTCCGCGGCAGAAAGATCCCGCGCTGCGCGAGGACGGCGAGGATCGCCGGCGGCAGCGGCCATCCGGGCGGCGGATTCGCGGCGGTATACGGATCCCGGGAGTTGGGCAGCTGTACGAAATTGAGGTTGTCCTCCAGATCGTTCACGTAGAACGCCGCGCCGAGCGTCGTGCGCGACCGGAAGGTTCCGGTGTAGCCGACCTCGTACGCCGTGACCGACTCCTCCTTCAACGGCGTTTGTGCGACGCCGTTGATCGGAATCTCGCTGCCCACCGCCTGGACGACGAGCGGAAACGGGGCGGAGACGAGGGGCTGGAGTGGCGGCGGCAGCAGCGGCGCCAGGCCGCTCAGATCCGTCGGGGCGGTGATCGCGATTTCGAGGAAGTTGTGGATCGTGGACGGCGAGCGGAACGCGCGGTTGAACGACACGCGCAGCGACTGATCGGCCGCGACCTTGAACACCGCCGCCAGACGGGGCGAGAACACCGGATCGCCGAGATTCCCGAACTTGTCGATGCGTCCGCCGAGCGTCAGCCTGACCGGATCGAGGAACACTTCGTCCTGCACGTACCCGCCAATCTCGGTCCGGTTCTCCGAGTTCGGCGCGATCGTGATGTCGAAATTGTTCTGGCGGAGGTTGCCGCCGACGGTGAAGACCTGCTTCGTACCGGCGCGGAACGTGTCGCCGACTTCGACATCGTAGGTCTGCGTCGAAAAATTGAGCTGCAGCGGCCGCCGCGTCGTCGGATCGACCAGCAACAGGTTCGGCGCTTCCGCGTCGGCGATGTTGGTGAACGCCTGGATCTTGAGGCCGCCCTTCCGATAGTTCACCTTCCCGTAGCCGAGGATCGATCCCTTCTGGATCTCGAACGGACCGACGCCGGTGTGGATGATGCCAGACGTGCCGGCGACGCCGCCCTCGTACGTCAGACGGCCGCCGTTGATTTCCTGATCCACGCGCGCGTTGAATTTCGGTTGGCTGGTGCCGCTGTTTTCGAATGCCGTGCCCGGCGTGCCGGACGCGTCCGCCGGATAGGCCGCGCCGCCGACCGTCATCGTCGGATCGCGCGGGTCGGCGATGACCGGAATCCTTCCGGTCGGTCGCGGAAACGGATCGGAGTTGAAGTAGCCGGCCGATACCCGGTACGACCACTTCATGTTGGGCGCCTGCGCCACCGTGGCGTTCGCGCCGAACGTCTTGCCCATGCCTTTGCCGACGCCCGATCCCGCGTTGCGGCTGAAGCCGCCCGCCGTCAGCGAGACGGTCGTGCCCGTCGACTGCCGCGGCGGCTTCGTGAGGATGTTGACGGCGCCCGTCAGCGCGTTCGCTCCCCACACCGCCGACGCCGGTCCGCGCACGACCTCGATCTGCTGCACGTCGCTCATGCTGACCGGCAGGAAGTCCCACAACACGATGCCGAAGAAGTCGAGATAGATCGATCGATCGTCGAGCAGGACGAGCTGCGTGCTCGTCAGCGTCGACGTACTCTGGCGGCTCGTGATGTTCACGTCGCGCGCGGAGAGCTGGATGACGTTGACGCCCGGCACGGCGCGCAGCAGATCGCCGTAATTCTGCGCCGGCGTGCTCTGCAGCAGCTCCGCCGTCACCACGCTCATGGTCGCCGGCGCGTTGATGAGCGTCGCGTCCGACTTCGTCGCGCTGACGACGACCGTGTCGGTGAGGCTGGCGATCCGAAGCGTGAGCCGCGGCACCTCGACGCTCGCGCCGCTGACGATGACGTTCACCTGCACGGCCGGCGCGAAGCCGACGAGCGTCGCCTGAATGCGGTACGTTCCCGGCGCGACATTGCCGAAGGTGTATTCGCCGCGAGGGCCGGAGACGGTTGGGGCGGTGGTTCCCGGGCCGATCAATTCGACAGTCGCACCGGGCACGGCGGCGTTGGACTCGTCCACGACGGTACCCGAGATGGTGGCTGTTTGCGCCAATGCCGGCGTGCCGAGCGAGCACGCCAGAACAGTGGCGAGGAGCGTCCGAAGCATCGCGTTGCCTCCTTATGGCAGAAAAATCTTAGGGTACTCGATCGTGGACGAGCGGCCGCCGGACCGGCAGCACGCAGTGCGCAACGTGTTCAGGGTGACCGCGGGTCTCGTGGCGGCGACCGCGGTGACGCTGCGCCAGCTCATCATTGTCGCGACGCACGCCATTCGAGCTCGGCGTGTGGTGGTCGGACGTCGATCGTTTGAGCGTTCTGGCCGTTGGTCGTTGGGCTACGTGAGAGCCTTCCGCTTGAACTGCCGGAGCCCGAACGCCATGAAGCCTGCGTTGAAGATCACGAGCGCGGCGAGAATCGCGACCAGCGGCAGATGCGGAAATTGCGGCACCAGCGCGCTCCGAAACCCTTCGCTCGCGTAGACCAGCGGATTCACGAGCACGATCCGCTTCAACAGCGGAAACGCCGCCAGTGCCTGCCACGGATAGTAGGTGCACCCGAAGAAAATCATCGGCGCGAGCACGAGGCTGAACATGAGGCCGACTTGCGTCGGCCCGACGGTGCACCCGAGCGCGAGGCCGATCGTGGCCGCCAGGCACGCCACCAGCAGGGCGAGCGTCAGCAGCAGTCCGATGTGATCGCCGCTCAGCGACACCCCGCCCATCACGAGCCACGCCGTCGGGATCACGACGAGCCCGGCGACGAGGGCCTGAATCATCCCGGCGACGACTTTTTCGACCGCCAGCCACTCCATCTCCATCGGCGCCAGCAGGCGGTCCTCGATCTCTTTCGTGAACTGGAACTCCGAGACGAGCGGCATCGCGACCGCCCAGGTGCCGGTCATCACCATGCTCAACGCGATGATGCCCGGCAGCAGCAGCGACTTGTATTGCGGCGACATCAACCCGCTGGTCGTCATGACGCGGCCGAAGACGAAGACGAACATCATCGGCTGGAGCAGCGTCTGGAACGCGAGCGTGACGAAGTTGCGGCGCGCGACGTGCGCGTCGCGCGCAAGCATCGCGAGGAACGTTTTGAAATTCATTCGCGAAGACTCCGGCCGGTGTGGTGCAGAAACAGATTCTCCAGGCTCGGCTCCGAGATGTGCAGATCGCGGATCGTGGCGCCGGCGCTCGAGGCCGCCGAGACCAGCATCGGCACGAGCGGGCCGCCGCGGTCGCTGTAAACGTCGATCTGGCCGTCGCCCGGCGCGCGGACTTCGCTGACGCCGGCGAGCCGCTGCAGCGCGTCGACGAGGCCCGCGGGCGTGGCCTCCCTGTCGTCGATGTGCAGGCGGACGAGATAACCGCCCGGTATCGATCGCTTCAGGTCCTGCGGCGTTCCGAGCGCGAGGACCTTGCCGTGGTCCACGATGGCCACGCGGTGGCACAGCGCGTCGGCTTCCTCCATGTTGTGCGTCGTCAGCAGAATCGTCTTGCCGAGCGCGTTGTAGCTGCGGACCAGGTCGCTCAGGAGCAGCCGCGTCTGCGGATCGAGGCCGGCGCTCGGCTCGTCGAGAAAGAGGACCTGCGGGTCGTGCATCATCGCGCGCGCGATCGAGAGCCGCTGCATCAGCCCGCCCGAGAAGCCGTACACGAGCTGGTTGGCGCGATCGGTCAGCTTGAACTGATCGAGCAGCGCATCGGCGCGCCGCTGGCGCTCGGCCGACGGCAGACCGAAGTACGCGCCGTGAAACGTGAGGATTTCGCGCGCGGTCAGCGCGAAGTCGAGGTTCGGCCGCTGCGGCACGACGCCGATCAGCCGCTTGACGTCGACGCGCCGCTCCCAGACGTTGAAGTCGCCGATCCACGCGCGGCCCGCTGTTGGCCGCACGCGCGTCGTCAGGATGCCGACCGTCGTCGACTTGCCGGCGCCGTTCGGTCCCAGCAGGCCGAAGATCTCGCCGGGATGGATCTCGAGCGTGAGATCGTCGAGCGCGACGACTTCGTACTTCGGTTTGGGCTGGCCCTTCACTCCCGGCGGACGGCGTCCGCCGAACGCCTGACCGCCGATCGCGGGAGGCGTCGTGTAGACCTTGCGCAACACCTCGGTACGAATGCCTACTCGCATGTGATGCGGACCTGCGCTTTGCCCGAATCGATGTCGATGTTCAATTCGCCGAGCTCCTTCAGCATCGTTTCGATCGCGGCCGGATCCAGCTTCGACAAATCGAGATCGATGCCTTGCTCGCGCAGCCGCGCCTGCATGCGGTCGCCGCCGAGGCCGGGAATGATCGCGCCAAGGCGCATCCCACCGCGCACGATCGCCAGGGGGACGCGAATCTTGACATCCTTGCCCTCGTCGCCAGGACGATGCTCGTTGGCCGGCTTGTGGACGGCGATCTTCAAGTAGCGCGGCGGCGGCGCCGCGGCGTCCGCGCCGGCCGCCGGCGCCGCGTCGGACCGCGGACCGAGTGCCGCAATCAGCCGGTGCGCGTCATCGACGGAAATTTTCCCTTGCGCGAGCAGATCGAGAATCCGTCGCACATCGTCGTTGATGGCGGTCATATCTCCTCATTTCTTTCCGAGCTCTGAAAGGACGTCGTCCACGCTCGCCTCGCCGCGCTCGAGCCGCGAGAGGAGCTCGCTCGTCGACGGCCGCGCCGCGTCGCTTTCCGGAGCGGGTGGTTCGACCTCCGCGAACGGGAGCAGCGCGCCGATGCGGTTCAGCCGGTTTTTGATCGTGGGGTAGCTGACGCCGAAGAACTTCTCCATCTGCTTGATCGACCCGTGGCAGCGGACGAACGCGGCGACGAAGATCTGATCCTCGGCGGTCAGTCGAGCGAGCGGCGGCAGCTCGAAGCGCCCGTCGATCGCGACCCCGCTGTCGATCAGGCTCACGCGCTCGACTTCGATCGGGTGGCTGCCGATCAGCTTGGTGAGTGCCTGCCAATCTTGAGTTGCCATGATTTCGCTGATGTTATGCCTCTACGACATACATAAAGTCAATGTTCAACTTAATTAAATTGATATTGCCTACCCATAGGAACTTCCGACATGCTATGGCCGTCCCATAGGAGAGTTTATGGCTGACCGCGTCGACGTGTGGCAGGGAACGCTGGCGCTGATGATTCTGAAAACGCTCGAAACGATGGGGCCGCTGCACGGCTACGGCATCGCGCGCCGCATCGAGCAGACCAGCGGCGATCGCCTCGCGATCAATTACGGAACGCTGTATCCCGCGATGCTCAAGCTGGAGCAGGAGGGCTACATCGAATCGGAGTGGGGCGTCTCGGACAACAAGCGCAGAGCGAAGTTCTATCGGCTCACCGCGGCGGGCCGCAAACAGGTCGAAGAAGAAACGCGCGAGTGGCAGCGGACGACGGCGATTCTCGATTGCTTTCTCTCGCGGCGTGAGGAGTCGTCATGAAGCGGCTGCGCGTCTGGCTCCGGCGTCTCGACGGTCTCGTCAACGGCGCGCGCCGCGATCGTGAGCTTGCCGACGAGCTCGACGCGCACTTGCAGATGCACATCGACGACAACATCCGATCGGGCATGACTCCGGGTGAAGCTCGCCGTCACGCGCTGCTGAAACTTGGCGGCCTCGATCAGACCAAGGAGCAGTACCGCGATCGCCGTGGCGTGCCGTGGCTCGACTCCGCGATGAAGGACGTTCGCTTCGCGCTGCGGTTGATGGCGCGGAGCCCGGGTTTCACGCTGGTGGTGCTGCTGACGCTGGCGATCGGCATCGGTGCGAACAGCGTCATGTTCACCGTCGTCAACACGCTGCTGCTGCGGCCGTTGCCGTACGACGACGCGGCGCGGCTGCTGTTCGTACAGACCGTGAGCGCCCGCGACCGGTCGGCGCAAATGACCGCGCCTCCGGATTTCTACACGTACCGCGCGCAGAACCGGACGCTGGATCGCCTGGATGCGTTCTACACGCGACCTTTCAACCTGACCGGCACTCAGGATCCGGAGCGCGTGCCGACGTTGGTCGTGTCGCCGGGATTCCTGAACGCGCTTGGCACGCCGCCGCTTCTCGGCCGCGGTTTCGCACCGAACGAAGAGCAGTGGGGCTCGCATCGCGTGGCCGTCCTGAGCGACGGACTCTGGAAGCGGCGGTTTGGCGCCGATCCATCAGTTCTCGGCCAGCGCATCATGGTCAACGGCGAGGCGTACGAGGTCGTCGGCGTGCTGCCGCCGGCATTTTCGTTTTACGGCATCGACGCGCAGATGCTCCTGCCGATGGCGTTCGCGCCCGGCGACAACCTCAACACGCACAGCAATTATTTTCTGCGGATGGTCGGCCGGCTGAAGCCGGAGGTGACGCGAGAGCAGGCGGCCGCCGACCTGAATCGCCTCTCGGAGGCGATCATCGCCAGCGAAAACGTGAACAAAGGGACGGTCATCGACGTGATGCCGCTGCGCGACGCGCTCGTCAGAGACGTGCGGCAGGCGGTGCTCGTCCTGCTCGGCGCCGTCGGGTTCGTGCTGCTCATCTCGTGCGCGAACCTCACGAACCTGCTCCTTTCGCGCGCAGCCGTCCGGCGGCGCGAAATTGCGGTGCGTCTCGCGATGGGCGCAACACGGGCTCGGCTGATTCGGCAATTTCTGACCGAGAGCGTTCTTCTCGCGATGGTTGGCGGAGCGGCAGGACTCGGCCTCGCGTACGCGTCGGTCGGCGCGCTGAATGGGCTCAGCCAGCGCGTGCTTCCGCGGGCCGAGGCCATTCACGTCGATCCCGTCGTGCTCGCGTTCACGTTCGGCGTCGCGACGCTCACCGGGATCCTCTTCGGCGTCGCGCCCGCCATCCAGAGTGTCGGAGCGGAAGTGACCGACGATCTCAAGGACGGCACTCGCGGCGCGTCGGACGGCTGGGCCCGTCATCGTCTGCGCTCCGCGCTCGTCGCCGCCGAGGTCGCGCTGTCGCTCGTGCTCCTCGCGGGCGCCGGACTGATGGTGAAAAGTGTCTACCGGCTGCTCCATGTGGACGCCGGCTTTCAGACCGAACGCGTCCTCACCATGCAGATCAATCTGCCGCCGGAAAAATACGTCGACCTGGAGCTGGACCGACGTCTGTCGCCGCTCGCGTACGAGCGCTCGGTCCGTTTCTTTGCCGACGTCGTCGATCGGGCGCGGTCCGTGCCGGGTGTTCATGCCGTCGGTGCGATCAACGGCCTGCCGTTGATGGGCGAGATCTGGGGCAAGAACATCGTCTTCTACGATCGTCCACTGCCGAGCGACATCACCGGTCTCTCGCCGATTCAGTATCGTGTCGTCTCGGGCGACTATTTCCGCGCGCTCGGCATCCGAATCCGGAGCGGCCGTGCGTTCACCGATCGCGACATCCGTCAGGCGCCGAAGGTCGCGATCGTGAACCGCGAGCTGGTCCGGCGGTACTGGAACGATCAGGATCCGATTGGCAAAATCATTTCGGTCAATCCGCCGCTGAAGATTCTTCCGAAGGCGGTCGTCGACGAAGCGATCACGGCCGGCCGCATTCCTCCCGGCTACGAGCCCGACAAGTTCACCGTGGTCGGCGTCGCCGACGATGTGCTGTACGGCGGCCTGAGCCGATCGCCGCTGCCGCTCGTGTATGCGCCGTTCGCGCAAGCGTCGGAGGGCACGACCAACATGTTCCTGACGGTGCTCACCGACCGCGATCCGCTGGCGGTCGCCGGCGCGATTCGCGAGCAGATTCGACAAGTGGACCGCGATCAGCCGGTCGCCGGCATTCAGACGATGGAGGCGCGGGTGTCGGCATCGGTCTCGCAACCGCGCGTGCAGATGAACGTGCTGGGCACGTTCGCCGCGCTGGCGATTCTCCTCGCGGCCGTCGGGATCTACGGTGTGATGTCGTACTCGGTGACGCAGCGGACGCGTGAAATCGGTATTCGCATGGCGCTGGGCGCCGGCCGGCGCGAGGTGCTCGGTCTCGTCCTCGGGCAGGGACTCACCATGGTGACGCTCGGTCTGGTCGCCGGTCTGGCGGGCGCGCTGCTGCTGACGCGCGTGCTGCGAACGCTCCTCTTTGGCGTGAGCACGACCGATCCCGCCGTCTTCGCCGCGATTGTCGTGCTGTTGGCGACAACCGCCTGCATCGCCGCGTATCTGCCGGCGCGCCGCGCGACGAGAGTCGATCCTCTCGTCGCGCTTCGAAATGAATGATCGTAGGGGCGGACCCGCGTGTCCGCCCGGGCCGACACAGGGGTCGGCCCCTACCTAAGATTCAGCGCCAGGGCGGCGTGGCGAGCCAATCGAGCGGCTCGTCGCCAATCGGCGCGCCGGGCGGTGCGTCGGGCGCGGGGGCGGCGATCACGCGTGCCGCTTCGGCCGGCCGTTCCAGAAAGCGCTTGATGTCGGCGGCGATCAGCGTGCGGTGCGCCGTATCCGCCTCGGTCTTCGCAACGCCGGTCTTCAGCCGCGCGGCCAGCTTCGACAGCTTCATCGACGCGATCGCGCGCACCTCGCTGTTCGGCGACGCCGCCGCGAGCCACGTCACGCGATCGACGAGGACGCGCTCTTCCGCGCGCCGCACGGCCGCCTCGTAGCCGGCCGCGGCCGGCGCGTCGAACGTCGCCGCCGTCAACCGATCGATCACGTCTTCGAGACCGGGCAACGCCGGATTCACCGCGTGCTGCGCGACCATGCGCGCCGCGCGATCCGGCTGGAGCAGGAACCCAATCGTCACGTCGGCCGCGACCGTCGCGGGCGTCAGTGGATCGAATGTATCGCCCGTCGTTCGCGGAAAGAGCTCGCGGTGCATGCCGAAGCCTGGCGGACGCGGAGGAATGAGATCGAGCACGCGCTTCGGCACCGTCAGCTCGGACGGCCGCAGGGTATACGCGAGCGCGTCGAGCGCCTTCCGCTGATCGTCGACCGACACGCCTTTGGTCGGCGTGCGCCGATCGCCGCGCATCGCGTAGATGTAGTCCTGCCCGGCGACCATGGACGCCGTCGATTCCACGGCGTAGCGGTGATACATGAAGATCGGTACGAGCGGCTCTTCGATCGTCGCGAGCGGCGCGCCCGGGCGAATCGTGCGCTCGCCGATGCGATCGAGCGCCGAGCGACGCACCTTCATCAGCCGGTACAACTCGTCCGCCTGATCGATGCCGTTCGACCACTGATCCACCTTCGGGTTCGAATCGGTGTCCTGATTCGTCATGTACCTCAGGTCCTGCGACCACGCATCGTCAAGGATTTTCGTCAGCGCCGCCTTTTCCTCGCTGCCAGGGATGCCGGGCGCGAACTGGCGATACCCGTAGGTGATCGCCACTTTGTCCCAGTCGCCGATATGCTGTGGATACGCCTCGGATAGATCGATCGAGCCGTCCGCGTTCAGCTTCTCGAGCGGATGCGGATAGTCCATCACTGAAATCCAGCTCTTGTCGCTGTCGTAGTAATTGTGGCCGAGGCCGAGCGTGTGACCGACTTCGTGCGCGGCGAGCTGCCGGATGCGTTTCAGCGCCGTCTCGTACAAGACGGCCGGCTTTTCGGTGCCGTTGACGTACGGCGAGAGGAGCCCCTCGAAAATCATGTAGTCCTGGCGATCGCGCAGCGAGCCGAGCGTCACCGTGGCTTTGATGATTTCGCCGGTACGGGGATCGGACACGGTCCCGCCCGAGCTCCAGCCGCGCGTCGAGCGGTGCACCCAGTTGATCATGTTGTAGCGGATGTCCATCGGATCGGCGCCGTCCGGAAGGACGTCGACCTTGAAGCCGTTGCGGAATCCGGCGGCTTCGAATGCCTGGTTCCACCACCCCGCGCCTTCGAGCAGCGCTTTCTTGACGTCGTCGGGCGCGCCCGAGTCGACCCAGTACTGAACGGGCTTGACCGGTTCGGACAATGTTCCCGGGGCCGCATTCGGATCTTTTTTCTCGAGGCGATGGCGGCGGATGTAGCGCATCTGCATTGGCTCGCCGATCGGAACACTGTAGTCGACGTATGTCAGGCCGCCGTAGCCGGCGCGCGGATCGTCCCAGCGCGGCTTGTAGTTTTGGTCGGGCAACTCGACCAGCGAAATGTGCTCGCGCATCGTCACCGAGTCGGCCGTCGGCGTAACGCTCGCCACCGTTCCCGAAAAGAGACCGCCGCCGCGACCGCCGCCGCCGCCCGCACCGCGTCCTCCCGCGCCGCCCTCGCCGATCGGCGGAGGACCCTGCTGCGGTCCGCCGCCGCCGCCGCGCCCGCCCGCGGCGTCGTTGGCGAAGGTGAGCAGCACTTCGATCTCGGTGTTCTTCGGGAACGCTTTCGTCCGCGGCAGGTAGAACGCGCTCCGCGTGCGGTCGACGCGGTAGTTGCCCGGGCGCAGCGCTCCACCGGCGCCGTGAATATCGCGGAGCAGGAAATCGGATGCGTCGACCAGCACGCGTCCGCTGCTCTCGGCGGCGATCGTGAAGCCCCAGAGCACCGACTTGGCGAACGAGTCTTCAACGGATTTGCGTTCGGCCGGATTGACGCTGCTCGATCGGAATGATTGATTGCCCTGCGTCAGCAGAATCTTCGGACCGATCCGTTCGAACTTCACGACGCGGCCTTGCCCGCCCTGTCCGCGATCCAGGCCGATGTCGTTCGATCCGAGGCCGGCGGCAAGTCCCGTCGACAGCAGGAACTCGGTATCCAGCTTCGGAATCTCGAGGAAGAGCGTGCCGCTGCGTTCATCCCAGTAGATCGGGAAATAGCCGTCGAACTTCTGCATGCCGCTCGTGCGTTCGTTGATCGCCGGCGCAGGACCGCCCGCCGCTGCGGGCTGGCCGCCTCCTCCACCACGGCCTGCCGGTTGCTGCGCGTGGAACGGCGCGGGCAACAGCGCCGCCAGTGCGAGTGCGAGTGCGAACGTGACTGACGCTCGAAACATATGAGTCCTCATTTGAAGCTGAACCGGCGGCGGTACGCCGTGGGCGACGTGCGGAACGCTCGCTGAAAATGATGCCGAAGCGTCGCCGCAGTCTGGAATCCTACAACGTGCGCGACCTCGTCGATCGACGCGTCCGTCGTTTCGAGGCGGCGCTGGGCGATCAATAAGCGCTGGTGTGTGAGCCATTGATGGGGCGTCGTCCCCGTCTCACGGCGGAAGCGGCGCGCAAAGCTTCGCGGCGACATCGCCGCTTTCTTCGCCAGTCGATCGACCGTCAACGTGTGACCGAGATGCCCGCTGGCCCAGTCCAGCAGCGGCGCGAGACCGCTCGCGGCGTCGCGCCGCACGGCGTCGGCCGCGTACTGCGATTGCCCGCCGTCCCGATGCGGCGGCACGACGAGACGGCGGGCCACGTTGTTCGCAATCGCGGCGCCGTAGTCGCGCCGCACGATGTGGAGACACAAATCGATGCCGGCGGCGCTTCCCGCAGACGTCAGGATGTCTCCTTCATCGATGTACAGAACGTCCGGCTCGACTCGGATCCGGGGAAAACGGGAGGCGAGCTTCTCGGCGTACCGCCAATGCGTCGTGACGCGCTTCCCGTCGAGAAGTCCGGCGGCCGCCAGGACGAACACACCCGAGCACACCGACACCAGGCGCACGCCGCGGCGATGTGCCCGGCGCAGCGCATTCATCAGGACCTCCGGTGGCGTCTCGTCGGGATGTCTCCAGCCAGGGATGACGATCGTCCCGGCTCGCTGCAGCGCTTCGAGGCCGGCGGTCGCACGGACGGTCACGCCGCCGGTCGCACAGAGCGGACCCGGCTCGAGCGAGCAGACCTTGAAGCGGTACCACGGCACGTCGAGCTCGGGTCTGGCGAGGCCGAACACCTCGACGACGACGCCGAACTCGAACATGCAGAGGCCCTGGTAGGCGAGGGCGACGACGGAGCGAGCGTCCCGTGGCATGGCAGGATTTTAGCGAAGATTGGCATTTCTGCCTCTCGACGGCCGCTCGCCACTCGGGGCACACTCACCGGGAGGAGACGATATGAGCGACATCGACAAGCTTCGTTATCCCGTCGGCCCGATGCCCCGGCCGAAGACGCCGCTCGATCGCGCCGCGCGCGAGCAGCATCTGGCGACGATCGAACAGTTGCCGTCCCGGATGCGATCGCTCGTCACCGGGCTCACCGACGCGCAGCTCGAGACGCCGTACCGGCCGGGAGGATGGACGATTCGTCAGGTCGTGCACCATGTGCCTGAGAGCCACATGAACGCTTATATAAGGATGAAGCTCGCCGCCACCGAGGAGACGCCGGCCGTCAAGACGTACGAAGAGCAGTTGTGGGCGGAGCTTCCCGATGTGAAGACGTGTCCGATCGAGGTCTCGATCGCGCTCCTCGACGCGCTGCATCGCCGATGGGTTGCCTTCCTGCGTGCGCTGCCCGAGGGGGATTTGACCAAGGCTTTCGTGCATCCGCAGTGGGGCCGCGTGCCGATTGACGAATCAATCGCGATGTACGCGTGGCATTGCCGGCATCACACGGCGCACATCGAGCAAGCGCTGGCCGCCGCGCGCGTGTAAGCGTCGAGCTGGCAAGGCCTTCGCATTCTGTTGAGCGCAGAGGGGGCGATATGCTGTTTTTGGTATTCCTCTGCCTGATCTTGTGGTTCCTCGGGGTCATGACGACCAACACGCTGGGCGGTGTGTTACACATCCTCCTGGTCGTCGCGATCATCTTCCTGCTGATTCACATCATTCAGGGGCGCTCGATCGGCAACGCTTGAGATAGGGTCCACCAATCGTCGCAGAGGCACAGAGGGTGCATCGACTCTTTCGAGGAGGAGTCTATGCGCGCGCTGTTCATTCTGGGCCGGGTGATGTTCGGTGGCTTCTTCGCCTACAACGGCATCAACCACTTCCGCAATCAGAAGATGATGAGCCAGTACGCCGAAGCCAAAGGCGTACCCAAGGCTGAGGCGGCGATTCCCGCCACCGGCGCGCTGCTGCTTGGCGGCGGCCTCAGCATCATCGCGGGCCTGAAACCGAAGGAGGGGCTCACCGCCATCATCGGATTCCTGATTCCCGTGACACTGCAGATGCACAGGTTCTGGGAAGAGCAGGACCCCCAGCAGCGCATGAACGAGATGATCAACTTCAGCAAGAACATGGCGATGGTCGGTGCCGCGCTCATGCTGCTGGAGTTGCCCGAGCCGTGGCCCGCGAGCGTCGACGCGGCGCGTGCGGCGGACGAGGAGATGTTCATCCGGCTTGGCGGACGGGATCTGCGCGCGCTACCGGCGTGATTTATGCAGCCTTAATGGAGGCAGGCAGTAAAGTCTGCTCAACAACCGGTCGATACCAGGGTACGACGATGAATACCGCGCTCGCCATCGCAGAGACTGCCTCCATCGCTGAGACTCCCGCCGAGAAGCCGGCCCGCCGGGGTCTCGCACTCGTGGGAACGCTCCTCGCTGGTTCGTTGGGAGTTGCCGCCGGAATCGCGATCGCGCTCCTCATCGCCGCCGCGCTGTTCTCCGTCCAGTAACCGGGACTCGGGAATGGGATTCGGGATTTGATTCGTCAAATCCGAATCCCGAATCCCTGATCCCAAGCGAATCCCACATCCCGACTCCCAATCCCGCTGTCGATCCTGCCGACTCCTGTTCGTCTAGAGGATGATAGGAGGCCAGATGTCCAAGTACACCTTGATGCTCCGTGAGAGTCCCGAGGCGTTCGCCAACTTCTCGCCGGCCGAACTGCAGGCGATCTTCAAACGCTATTCGGTCTGGGCCGACGGACTGCGACAGGCCAGCAACCTCGCCGGATCCCAGAAGCTTCGCGATGGCGACGGCCGCGTCGTGCGACGCAGCGGGGGCCGCGTGATGGTGACCGACGGTCCCTTCGCCGAGGGCAAGGAAGTGCTCGGCGGACTATTCGTCATCGAGGCCGGCTCGTACGACGAGGCGCTGAAGATCGCGAACGACTGTCCGCACCTCGATTTCGGCAGCATCGAGGTGCGCGAAGTCGAGATCCTGCGGTGATCGACGGCTTCCGCGAGACGTTCGCGCACGTCGTCGCGACGCTGACGCGCATTCTGGGTCCGCGCCACATCGCGCTCGCGGAGGAAGTGGCGCAGGACTCGCTCGTGAAGGCGCTGCAGACGTGGCCGCACGAGGGCGTGCCGGCGAATCCGTCGGCCTGGCTGATTCAGGTGGCCAAGAACCGCGCGCTCGACGTCCTGCGGCGCGAGAAGTGGCTCGCCGATCGCAGCGACGTGGTGGCGGCGCTGGCCGTGGCTCAGGCGCCGGCCTCCGCGGCCGGCGGACGCGGCTTCAGCGGGGAAGGCGTCGCGTTTCGCGGCGAGCCGGCGGCGGTCGGCGACGACGATCTCTCGATGATTTTTCTCGCGTGCCATCCGATCCTGTCGCGTGAGGCACGCGTCGCGCTGACGCTGAAAACCGTCTGCGGCTTCGGCGTCGGCGAAATCGCCCGCGCGCTGCTGTCGCGGGAAGACGCCATCGCGCAGCGGCTCGTCCGCGCGAAGCGGCAACTCCGCGACGCGGACGTGCGGTTCGAGCTCGATCCGTCGGAGTACTCATCGCGTCTCGAGTCGGCGCTCGACGTCATCTATCTCCTGTTCAACGAAGGATACGCGGCGCACGCCGGCGACGATCTCATCCGGACGGAGCTGTGCGACGAAGCCATTCGTCTCGCGTCGCTCGTCGCGGATCACCCGGCGCTGGCGACGCCCGCCGTTCATGCGCTCCTCGCGTTGATGCTGCTGCAGGCCGCGCGGCTGCCCGCGCGCGTCGGCGACGGCGCCGAGCTGCAGCGCCTCATCGATCAGGATCGTTCGCGCTGGGACCAGGCGCTCATCCAGCGCGGCATGTATCATCTCGATCGCGCGGCGGCCGGCGACACGCTGACGACCTATCACCTCGAAGCGGGCATCGCCGCGTGCCATGCGGCCGCCGCGCGATACGAAGACACGCCCTGGCCGCGCATCGTCGATCTGTACGACTCGCTCGTCGTCATCAAACCGACGCCGATCGTCGCGTTGAACCGCGCGATCGCGCTCTCGCGTCTGCGCGGCGCCCGGGCCGGCATCGCCGCGATCGAAGCCATTGCCGGCGATCCGGCGCTGGCCCGCTACTATCTCCTGCCGGCCGCGATGGGCGAGCTGATGCGGGAGAGCGGCGACCTGGTCCGCGCCGCGGAGTACTTCGAGGCCGCGCTCGAATGCGAGTGCTCGGAGCCGGAACGGCGCTTCATCGAGCGCCGGCTTCGCGAGACGCTGGCGTTGGCCCGTCAGGCGTCGAGCTCGTAGGCTTTCTTCAGCCATCGCTTCAACTCGCCGTCGATATCGGCCCGCGAGGTGACTTCGATCCGGTGCGTGATGCGGTCGCCCTTCTTGAATCCACCGGTGTCGATGAGCCGCTTCGGCGCCTTCGTCGCGCCGAGCGCCAGACCGAAATCGATCCGCGTGCGCGTCGTCGGCTTGATCTGCGCGATGACGTGGTTGCGGTAGAGCGGCACGATCGTCTTGCACGGACAGGCCTTGATGTCCCTGCCGGCCGAGAGGCCCACGTTCAGCAGCGCCTCGTACATCGGACGCAGTCCCGCTTTGCCGCCCGTGAACATGTCCTCGACATAGCGTTCGGCCGCCTCGAGATACTCGTCCGGATCGGCCAATTCGCCTTTGCCCTCGGCTCTCTCGGCGAGCCACCTGGCGTAATTGGTTCCGAGGTTGTGCTCCTGCTTCAGCCACTCGCGCCGCGCCGCCCCGCCTTTCGGACCATGCTTCTTGATGACGGCAATCCACTCGTCGAGCGAGCGGCCGGTCTTGGCCGGCAGGCTCGCGATGGCGTTCTGGACCATCGCGACGCCGGGATGAACGCCGTAGATCGATTGCCTAGCCATGCGACGCCACCATCCGTTCGCGCACCTGCTCGGGCGTGAGCTCTTCCTTCACGGTGCCGAGCGCCCAGAGATGCCCGAAGGGATCCATCACCCAGCCGAACCGGTCGCCGTAGAACGCGTCGCAGATCGGCAGCATCGGCTTCGCGCCGGCGTCGACCGCGCGTTGAATCGCCACATCCACGTCGTCGACGTAGTACTCGAGGATCGTCGTCGTTGCGCCGAGCGATTCGGGCGCCGCGACACCGAGCATGATGCCGTTCGGGGACGGCGGCCGCTCGTCGGTGATCATGATCATCGTCTTCCCGACCTGCAGATGGGCGTGAATGCCGTTGCCGCCGGGCATCACCGAT
>Ga0114129_10006214_pt1 | contig 16940 bp, 18 predicted proteins | sample RhiMetdeltSRZDD1_FD_80071 | JGI IMG/M metagenome (GOLD analysis project Ga0114129, IMG submission 80071) | Populus rhizosphere microbial communities from Tennessee, USA - Rhizosphere MetaG P. deltoides SRZDD1 (version 2) (version 2) | ecosystem: Host-associated > Plants > Roots > Rhizosphere >... | reverse complement strand
GCGGAACCATCTGGTGGCGCTGTGGAACGTCAACAAGAGCCTCCTGCCCAAGGAGCCGAAGAGCCGGTGCGTCCCGCACCTCTGGCGGTGGGAGACCCTGCTGCCGTTGGTGCGGCAGGCCGCGGAGGTGGCACCGCTCAGCCGGGCGGCCGAGCGCCGCGTCCTCGGCTTCATCAACCCGGGGCTGCCCGACCGGTTCGGCGCGACTCATACGCTGTGGGCGGGGTTCCAGTACGTGCTCCCTCGCGAGGTGGCTCCGGCCCACCGCCACTCGCCGGCCGCCATCCGGTTCGTCATCGAGGGGCTAGGCGCCTTCACCACGGTGGATGGCGACAAGTGCGTGATGGCACGGGGCGACCTCGTGCTGACGCCGCCCTGGACCTGGCACGACCACGGCAACGACAGCGACCGGCCCATGCTCTGGCTCGACGGCCTCGACCTCCCGATGGTCGGGGAGATGGAGGGGCAGTTCTACGAGCCCTTCGCCGAGGAGGCTCAGCCGATCGGGAAGCCGATCGGGGACTCCGAGCGCCGGTACGGCATCGGCCAGCTCCGGCCCACGTGGGAGAAGTGGACGCAGCCGTTCTCGCCCCTGCTGAACTACAAGTGGGACCGGACGGAGGAGGCGCTGCGCCGCCTCGCGCCGGTGGCCGGCGGCGGCAGCCCGTTCGACGACGTGGCGATGGAGTACATCAACCCCCACACCGGCGGGCCCCTGATGCCGACGATCGCCTGCTGGATCCAGCTTCTCCGTCCGGGTATCCGGACGAAGGCTCACCGGCACACCGGCAGCGCCGTGTACCTCGTGTTCGAGGGGCATGGGCAGAGCGTGGTCGACGGCCAGCGCTTCGACTGGCGAAAGGGCGATCTCTTCGTCGTGCCGACCTGGGCCTGGCACGAGCACGCGAGCGCCGACGGGGAGGCGATCCTCTTCTCGGTCCAGGACACGCCGATCATGCAGGCCCTCGGCCTCCATCGCGAGCAGGCCTACCGGGAGCACGACGGCCACCAGCCGGTCACGCGCCTCTTCGAGGGCTGACGACCGTGGCCGAATCGAGTCCGCCTCCCACGTAGTGACGCTCAACCCGGGCGACCTCCTCTCCACTGGGACCCTGGATGGCATGGATGCGCTCAAACAGTGGGACCGGGTGACCATGGAGGTGGGATGCCGCCTGCCGTGCACCGATGAGACAGGAGGCGACGATGAATGAGTACGGTGCCACTCTCCTTCGGCTGATGGTTGGGATCACCTGCCTGATGCACGCCTACGTCGTCTTCTTCGTCTTCACGCCAGCCGCCTGGGCGCGCTTCGCTCGGTCAAGTAGCGTTCCACTGCCCGAAGTGCTGGTGTGGTACGTTCTTCTTGCTCACGCACTGGGTGGCATCGCCCTGATCCTCGGGCTCTGGACGCGCTGGGCAGCTCTCGCCAACGCGGTGGTCATGCTCGGTGCCCGTTGGTTCGTGTACCTCAGGACGGGCTTCTTCCTGAAGGGGATCCTGATCGACGCCACCAAGGGAACCGTGGCTCGGGCGGGCTACGAGTTTGCGCTCCTGCTGTTCGTGGCGACGATTGCCCTGGTCTTGCTCGGCGGGGGCGCGCTGGCGATAACAAGGGACGAGGTGCCCCAATAGTTTGGGTTATCCCCGCCCGAGCGCTCCGTTCTCCTCGTCGTCGACGTCCAGAACGACTACTGTGACCCGGTCGCCGCGTTCGGGCGCGCCGGCCGCGATCTCTCGCACGTCCAGGCTGCCGTCGCCCGCCTCGTCCCCTTCGTCGATGGGCGCGGCGAGCGCGCGTGCCGGTAGTCTGGGTGCGGACTCATCACGACCACTGGACCGACTCGCCCGCGTGGCTCTCCCGCGACGTCGCGCTGGAGCTGGCCGAGCGCGTCACGGTTCTCCACTATGGCCGGGTCGTCGCCGACGGCCCCACCGAGGCGGTCCGGCAGGACCCGCGCGTGACGGAGATCTATCTGGGCGCGAGCGATGCTTGACCCGTCCGGGTCACCTGCCGAACATGGGGCGGGGAGGGAACCGCCACCATGAGGGCCCGTCTTCTCGTCGCATCGCACCTGCCGGTCTGGCTCGCCCTGCTCCTCGCCGCGGCGGGGGCAGTCCGAGCCGCGGAGGACTCGGTGTGGGAAGCCCTCCGCACGCCCGGCGCGGTGGTGGTGCTGCGCCACAGCTATGCCCCCGGCGCCTTCGACCCCCCGGACGCGAAGCTCGAGGACTGCACGACCCAGCGCAACCTCGACGAGAACGGCCGGACCCAGGCCCGGCACGTCGGTGAGGCGTTCCAGCAGCACGGCGTCGCGGTCAGCGCGGTGCTGTCGAGCCCGCGCTGCCGCTGCCTCGACACGGCCCGTCTGGCCTTCGGGCAGGTGCAGTCGTGGGAGCCGCTCCAGGGGGCGCTGAACGACGCGAACCGCCGCCAACAGCAGGTAGCCGAGATCAAGCAGAAGATCGCGGAGCATCGCAGCGGTCCCCCCCTGGTGCTGGTCACCCACGGGAGCGTGGTGACCGATCTGACCGGGCTCAGCATCCGGATGGGCGAGTTCGTGGTCCTGCGGCGCGGGCCTGACGGCAGCTACGCGGTCGCGGGCCAGCTATACGTCGACTGACGGCCGCCCTGACCGACCCGTCCCACGATGAACCGGCAGTCGATCCCGCTCGGGATCCTGGCCCAGGCCTGGCCGATCCTCCTCGGCCAGCTCGCCTCCGTGGCATACGGCGTCATCGACACCGTGATGACGGGCCACTCGTCACCCGCCGACCTGGCTGCGATGGGACTGGGCGCGAGCGTGTACGCGAGCGTCTTCATGGGCCTTACGGGCGTGGTTAGCGCGCTGAACCCGATCATTGCCCAGCACTACGGCGCGCAACGCTGGGAGGCGATCGGCTCGAGCTATGTGCAGGGACTCTGGCTCGCGCTGCTCCTGTCAGCCGTGGGGATCCCGCTGCTCGCCTCCCCGGGGCTGTGGCTTGCTCACATCGAAGCCGCGCCCGATGTGAAAGCGCTGGTGTCGCGGTACCTGCGCCTGCTGAGCCTCGCGCTGCCGGCGGCGCTGCTGTTCCGCGCCACCTACGCGTTCAACGTGGCGGTGTCGAAGCCGAAGGTGATGATGACGGTGCAGGTGGCCGGCCTGGGATTGAAGCTCGCGCTGAACTACGCGCTCATCTTCGGGCCATTCGGGCTGCCCAGACTGGGCGCGGTTGGCTGCGGCCTGGCGTCACTGATCGTCTTTTGGGCGCTCTTCCTGATGGGGTGGATCTACATCCATCTCGATCCAGGATACCGACGCCTCGCGATCCGACTGGCGCGGCCCCGAGGGAAAGCGCTGACGGAGCACCTCTCCCTGGGTGTTCCGATAGGCCTGTCGTACGTCCTCGAGTCCACGTCCTTCACCTTCATGGCCCTGCTGATCGCGCGGCTCGGCACGACCGTCCAGGGCGGGCACCAGATCATCTCGAACCTCGGGGCGCTCTCCTTCCAGATTCCGCTCGCGCTGTCGGTGGCGACGGCAACCGTGACCGCCCAGGCGATCGGCGCCGGCGACCTCGCGAGGGCGCGCCGGATTGCGTTCATCGGTATCCGTATGGCGGTGGGGATGGCGTCGATCACGGCCACCACGTTCTGGACGTTCCGCCGCGGGATCGTCGGGCTGTACACGGACGACGAGGCGGTCGCACTGGTCGCGCTGTCGTTGATCGGCTACCTGGTCGCCTTTCACGTTTTCGACGCTCTGCAGGGGATCATCGGATTCGTCCTGCGCGCGCACCGCGTGGTGGTCGTTCCGATGCTGATCTACGCCGTCGCGCTGTGGGGCCTGGGCCTGGTCGGCGGGTACGTCGTGGCATTCGGCCCGGCGCTCGGCGGGCCGCGCGGCGCCCCCGGCATGTGGCTGATGCAGGCCGTCGCGCTGTGCCTGACTTCGCTGCTCCTCCTGGGCTTCTACTTCTGGATCCTCCGGCAACAGCGCCCGGCGGCGAGCTCCATCGCTCGGTGACGGCGGTCGCGCGGCCTCCGAGGGTCTGGGCGTGCGACGCTGTTCGGAGGCTCGTGGTCTCGGAGAACCTCGGTCTCTGCTTGCCGGCTCCTCGGACCTCAGTCGCGCGCCGTCGGCCCCAGGAGCTTCTCGACGATGACGCAGTCGCGCCACTGGCCCTCGAGCTGGCCGTGGCGCCGGTACACGCCGACCGTCCGGAACCCGGCTCGCTCGTGCAGCGCGAGGCTGGCGGTGTTCTCGGGGAAGATGCGCGAGACGAGCTTCCAGAAGCCCCGCGCCTCGTACTCGCGAGCGAGCGCGTCGAGCGCCGCCCGCCCGGCCCCGGTGCCGCGCGCGTGGCGAGCCACGTACACCGAGTGCTCCGCGACGCCGGCGTAAGCCGGTCGTGCCCGGTAAGGACCCGCGGTCGCCCAGGCGACGATCCGCCCGTCCCGCTCGACCACGACCGTGGGAAAGTGGTCACCCTTCTCGGCCAGCTGACCCTCGACGTCCTGTGTCGACCGTGGGGCGGTCTCGAAGGTCGCGATCCGCTCCTCGATGCCCTGGTTGTAGATCTCGGCGATCATGGTGGCGTCGGACGGGGCGGCCAGCCGTACGCGGAGCTCCGGCCGGTCCGTCATCGGGCGCCCGGGACGAGCCGGTCGACGCCCACCAGCGGATGAAGGTGAGCGCCCGAGACCGACCCGAACCGCGGGATCAGCGCCGGCAGGCGGAGAGCGGTGCCGAGACGCTCCGCGCACAACGATCGAGCGCGGCTTCCCGGCACCGCTACCCTGACCGACCCGTCAGGCGGCGGGTTTCCGGGCGCGGACGAAGGCGCTGAGGAATTTGCCGTCCACCTGGGGGGCGACGGTGTCGACGTCGAGTCCCGCACCGGACAGGAACTCGCGGGCGTCCTCGGCCCGGTAGACCCGGGTCGGCTCGACGTCGATCGCCTCGAAGCCCGCCTTGGCCAGCTTCTCCCTGTACTCGTCCTCTTCCAGGGCCCCGGCGACGCAGCCGATCCAGAGCTCGACGCTTCGCCGGATCGCCGCGGGCACCTCGCCGCGGACCACCACGTCCGACACGGCGAACCGCCCACCGGGCTTGAGCACGCGGAAGGCCTCGGCGAGGACGCGGTCCTTGTCGGCTGACAAGTTGATGACGCAGTTCGAGATGATCACGTCCACCGTCTCGTCGGGTAGGGGAATGGCCTCGATCGCGCCCTTGAGGAACTCGACATTCGAGACGCCCGCCTTCCGCTGGTTCTCACGGGCGAGGGCCAGCATCTCGTCGGTCATGTCGAGGCCGTACGCCTTGCCCGTCGGCCCCACGCGCTGGGCGGAGAGCAAGACGTCGATGCCGCCGCCGGAGCCCAGATCCAGGACGACCTCGCCCGGACGGAGCTGGGCCAGCGCCGTCGGGTTGCCGCAGCCGAGCGAAGCGCGCACCGCCTCCTCGGGTATTGCGGTCGTCTCCTCGGCCGCGTACAGGTTGCCGGTCACGGGATCACAGCCGCTGCGGGACGAGGCCGTGCCGCAGCACCCACCCTCGCCACTCGTCACGCGCAGCGCGGCCTTCGCGTACTTGTCTCGGACGATCTCGGTGATGTTCGGCTCACTCATGAGGAGGGCCCTCCGTCTACGACGTTGTTTTTTCCCGTCGGCATCAAGAACCGTTGATACATGAGCGCAAAAAAAATCAGCCGCAGCACCGGGAGGCGATCCGGAGCCCGCGGCCCCTCGGCGCCCCGATGGCCGCCACGACGTCGCGGATCTCGTCAACCGCCTCCGGCCTGAGGGTGTAGTAAATCCATCGCCCCCGCCGGCGGTCGGTCACCAGGCCGGCGTCCTTCAGGGTCTTCAGGTGGAACGACAGCCGCGACTGGCCGGCCTCCAGCGCGTCGGTCAGGTCACAGACGCACTGCTCGCCGTCGGCGAGCTGCTCCAGGATGCGGAGGCGCGTCTCGTCGGCCAAGGCGTGGAAGAGCCGCGCCGTCCGCTGTCCGTCCCGCGCTGTGACCGTGCTCACGGCCGTCATCGTATCAACATTTTTTGATCTGTCAAGTCCTGCGTCGAAGCTGGGGTTCGCCGTCCGGGCCCGGGTCGACGTGTCCGCCGTGCCGCTTCCCTCGGGCTCCCGATGACGTTCCCGCAGTCGTCCAGGCTCGGGCACTCGCACCGGAGGAGTCTGTCCAGGAGCCGCCTCATCCGGCGGGCTCTGGCGAGCTGCGCGTCGATCTCCCGACGCTTGCGGCGGGCGAGCGCACGCCAACGAGCTGGCGGTGGCGCGCCGACCGCGAAGCCGTGGAGCAGGGTCCGGATCTCCGCGACCGTGAAACCGGCCTCCTGCGCGAGCCTGATCACGGCCAGCGTCCGGAGAGCGCTGCCGTCGTAGCGCCGCTGGCCCGCGATTCGGCCGGCGGCGGGGAGCAGGCCCACCCGCTCGTAGTAGCGAAGCGCCGACGTCCTGACCCCGGCGTCACGCGCGACGTCCCCGATCCTCAGCTGGCCCATGGAGCTTTCCCCCGGCAGCCGTTCACTTGACTTGAAGTGCACTTCAAGTCCTAGACTCCCAGTGTACCGCGACGACGAACACCGGCCGAGAGGAGGATACCTGCTATGACTCGCGAGTCGGACGCCCAGGCCCCGATCGCCTGCGACCTCGGGGCGATCGATCCTGCCCGGCGCTCGGGCCACCTATCGCTGGTCGACCGCCTGCTCCGTGAGTCGCCGCTCGAGGTGGAGGAGCTGCCCGACGGCCTCGCGTTCCGGTTCGGCGAGGAGCACTACGCCAGGGTCGCGGAGCTCGTCGCTCACGAGCGCCTGTGCTGCCCGTTCTTTCGCTTCGTCCTGGACGTGGCTCCCCAGCACGGCCCCGTGTGGCTCCGTATCACCGGCCCGGACGGCGCCAGGGTCGTCCTGGCGGCGCTTGCCGGGCGATGAACGACGCGGACCCGACGGAGACGTCACCCTCGGGGCCCACGGGCGGCGCCGTCACCTAGTCTCTCGGCGGCCTCGGTCTCGGGCTACGAGAAGCGGCATCACGGCGAGCACGCAGAGTCTCCCGGCGTAGCCGGAACGATCGCGATCCGGACGGAAACGCGGGTTACCGCTTCTTGAACTTCGGCTTCGCGGCTGGCCAACGCGCGCGAGGATCCTGGGCCGACTGGAGCAGCATGGTGTCTTTCCGGACGGCCGCCTGCGCCGTCTTCTGCCGACGGCGGACGCGCGGGGTCTCCGGCCGCGACTCGGGCGGCCGACCGGCCTTCTTCGACCGGGTCGGTTGGATCGGGCCTCTCTGGCGTGGCATGGCTCCCTCCTGTTCCTAGCGACCCCGGACCGTCAGGACCGGGCAGGGAGCGAGGCGGACGAGGCGCTCGGCAACGCTCCCGAGAAGGACCTTCGAGATGCCCGTGCGCCCGTGGGTCCCGATCACGATCAGGTCCGCGCGCATCCGCCGGGCTGCGCGGGGAACCTGCTCGTGTGGCGCGCCGTCGACCAGGACCGCCGTTGTCCGTACTCCGGCCTTCCGGGCCCGGCTGATGAGCGCGGTGAGCTGTTTCTGAGCGTGTTCTCGAGCGCGCCGGTCGATCGCCTCGTAGGTCCCGGATGGCACGTAGCCGAAGTCGCCGCCGACCGGTAGCGCCAGCGGTGGCAGCGCGTGGACCACCTGGAGTGCGGCTCGGTTCTGGCGAGCGAGGGCGATCGCCTTGGCCAGTGCCGGGCGTGACGCGCTGGAGAAGTCGGTCGCGTGCAGGATCCGTCGGAAGACTCTCATGGCGCCTCCTAGGCGTTAGCCTCGCCGCAGTGGCCGGAACGGGAGCGCCTGGTCGTCTGTCTCGGATGTATGTGTCGTTTCGGCTTGCCGGCGGGCATGATGCGGCCATTCTCAGGCGCTTTGTGAAAGGCCGTCAAGGCTGACCCTGCCACCTCCCGTCAGGTACCGCGCGGTCATCAGGGGCGGTGCGCCCCGCGGGTCAGACGACGCGGGCCTGCCGCAGCGAGGTGATCTCCGCGGTGGTCAGCCCCCGCTCGCCCAGGACCGCGTCGGTGTCGGCGCCGAGCAGCCGGGCGGGGTGTCGACGCGCGGCCCGCCGTCGGCGAACCGGAAGCTGGCCCCCGGCACCGTGAGCGGCCGGTCGACGTCCGGGGCGGGACTTGTCAATCGGGGCGGCGTCCTGGTATTGACAACTCGGGCGGCGGGGCACCGGTCTCGCGAAGTGAGCGGTGCTATCGCAGCGATCGGGTGAAGTTCCACGTCGCCGCGCAGGACCCCCGAGCCGCGCGCGGCGGTGCGGCCGCCGCGACACCCGAACACACGGTGAGGTGACGATGACCGACCGAGGGCTACCGAGCGAGGCCGAGGTGCGGAGCTGGATCCGGGAGCGCAACAACTGGGGCCGCTGGGGGCCGGACGACCAGCAGGGAACGATCAACCTGATCACCCCGGCGAAGCGGGTGGCGGCGGCGCGCCTCTGCCGGACGGGCCGCAGCGTGTCGCTGTCCCGACCATTCCCCAAGGAGCCGGGGATCAACAACGCCTTTCCCGCGCAGCACTTCATGCGGACGATGCCTCGCGGAAGGGGTGGGGCCGCGATGGACTACTACGGGATCTTCTACCACGGCGTCGCCTCCACCCACATCGACGCCCTCTGCCACACGTGGGACGAGCACGCCATGTGGAACGGCCGGGACCCGAAGCAGGAGATCACCTTCGATGGGGCGAGGTTCGGATCGGTGGAGCACTGGAGCGAGGGAATCATCACCCGCGGTGTCCTCCTGGACGTCCCGCGGCACCGTGGCGTGCCGTCGGTGACGCACGAACGCCCGGTACACGGCTGGGAGCTGGAGGAGATCCTGGAGGCTCGCGGTCTCCGCCTCACGGCGGGCGACGCGGTGGCCGTCTACAGTGGGCGTGAGGCCTGGCAGGCGGCCAACCCGGACACGCCGTACAGCCGCCCCTTCGGCGCCGGCCTTGGCGCCCGACCGGGGCTCCACGTGTCGTGCCTGCCGTTTCTGCGGGACCATGACGTGGCGCTCCTGGTCTGGGACATGCTCGACCACCTGCCCATCGGGTACGACATCGCGTGGGCGGTGCACTCGGCGCTCTTCGCCTACGGTATGCCGCTGCTCGACAACGCGCTGCTGGAGCCTCTCGCGAAAGCCTGCGTGGAGGAGGGGCGGGACGAGTTCATGCTGGTGATCGCGCCTCTCCCCGTCGTCGGCGGCACCGGCTCCCCGGCCAATCCGCTCGCCGTGTTCTGAGCCGGCGCCCGGACCGCCTCGGGCCAAAGTGGCCTTATCGACCGTCCACGGACTGGATCTTCGTCTTTCCGAAGGTCGGCGGGAAGCTCGTCAAGGGAGTGCAGGTCAACGGAAAGGAGCGACACATGACCAGCGCAGGACGTCACCCCGCGCATTCCTCGATGGCGGTCGCGGAGCCCCCGCGCATGGGCGGGCCGTACCAGCCCCGCCCGGTCCGGTTCATCCGGCTCGAACGGCGGGGCGACTGGCGACTGAAGGTCTATGGCATCGCCACGCCCGGTCGGGTGCCGCGGGCGGAGTTCGTCACCGCCGCGGTGAATCTCGCCGACGTTGCCCTGCCCGAGCCGGCCGTGAGCGACGAGCGCTACGGCGTCGGCGTCGTCATCGCACACGACTCGGCGACGTACTGCTTCGCCCTTCTCTACTGGTGGCAGTCGGCGAACGAGCTGCACCAGCGTGCCTACGCGGCCCCGCTCGATAGGCCGCATGCTCTGACGAAGCTGGCGGACCCCGCGGCGGGCTGCGTCTGGGAGCTGAGCGTGCTCGACTTCGAGCGGCGCGCGTGGATCGAAGACGTGCTCGCCAACCCGCACGGGCCCGACATCGATCGGTACCTGAGCCGTCAGTTCAACGCCGACGTCTAGCCGGGGCGGCGGTCGCGCGGAGCCTGCGCAGCACCACGCCGGTGGGATCGTGGCGGCGGGTCTTCGGTCAGCGCACCATGCGTCCGGTCTGTGGCCCGGTTCAGTGGCGCGCGGCGCCGGACGTGAGGCGCTTCCCGGCACCGCTCGCCCGAGACCCGGCGGATGAGCCGGCCCGGCTTGGGGGCGGCGCCGGCGGCCGGTCGGACCCCCCGAAGAACAGCCAGCCCGCGGCGACGAGGTAGACCCCGTACGCAAGGGCTTCCCACGTGGACGGCCGAGCCCGGTAGCCGAGGAGCCCCGCGAGGAGCGACCCCAGGAAGCTGCGGTCGTCGAGCCAGCGCGAGGTATCCCACAGGGTGTCCGCGGGAGGCAGGATGCCCAGCGCCTGGAGACGACCCATGCCGGTGCTGAAGAGGCCGGCGGCTAACAGGAGGAGGAATCCCGAGGTCCACGCGAAGAAGCGCCGGAGGCTGAGCTGTCGCGCACCCCGGAAGACGAGCACGCCGAGCACGACCGCACCGAGGATGCCCAGCACCCCGCCGAGGGCGAGCAGCGAGCCACCCGCGTTCGTCCCCACCTGGGTCAACAGTCCCCAGAGGAACAGAACGGTCTCGGCTCCTTCGCGGAAGACGCCGGTGAACGCGATCACGCCCACGACCCAGAGCTGCCGACGGGCCTGGGCCGCATCGATGCGCCGCTCAAGGTCGCCGCGAATGGCGCGTGCGTGTCGCCGCATCCACCAGCTATGCCACGTCAGCATGCCGCTCGCGGCGAACAGGACGGTCGCGCCGATGATGTCCGGTCCGAGGTCAACCAGGGGTCCGGAGAGCACCGTCACCAGAATCCCGAGCAAGATGCTCGCCACCACCCCGAGGAGGGCACCCCCGGTCACGTACCGGAACTCCCGCCGCGCGCCGATCTTTTCCAGGTAGGTGTAGATGAGCCCGAGGACCAGCGCGGCCTCGAACCCCTCGCGCAGCGTGATGACGAAGGTGCCGCCCACGTCGCCGCCTATTCCGCCACGATCCAGCCCTTGGCGGTCGCCTCGTGATACTCGCCGAAGAACCGATAGGTTCCCGGCTTGAGGGCGGGCATCCGGAGCTTCAGCGTCTTGTTGGCGGGGACGATCCTCTCGACGCGGAGCTCCTTGCTCTCGAACTCCTCTGCCGTGGCGTCCTTGTTCGTGATGACGAGCACGAACGCCTGACCGGCCTTCACCTTGAGCTCCTCGGGGGTGAACTTGTGCTGCTCGATGGTCAGGGTGACCTCCGGCAACGCCGGTACCTGCGCATGGGCGGCCGGAAGCCCCGCCATGAGACCCAAGACCAATCCGGCGACGTGACGCATCGCCGATCGCTCCTTCATGGAGGGCCCTATGCCCAGCGGGGTGCGGTGGAGTCGGGTGACCACATGACAATGGTTAAGTACACCTAATCAGGCCGCACTGTCAAGCCTGGCCGACCAAACGCCCCCTGGACGAGGGCCACGAAGGGCCGTTTGGTGGACGCAGGGGGAGCAGAGCAGTGTTCGGGAACGGTGCCCCCGGTGCGCTCCGCTTCCGGAAGGCGCCGGACGTTCGAGGGGGGGGCCCCGCCAGGCTCCCCCCTTCCGTGCTGCCGAGACTGCGGTTCGGCCGTCTAGCCCTTGTTGTGCCGGGCGTAGATCTCCGCGATGGTCTTGTGGGCTTCCTCGACGGCCTTCTCGGCCGGCCAGTTCTCCACCAGCACCCGCTGGGTCATCTTCCCGATGACGTGCGTCGCGAGGACCTCGCCCGCCGCCGGCGTCGGCGAGCCGGCGTAGCTGACCGGCACGCCGGTCTCCGCCAGCTGGATGAAGTGCTTGAAGACCGGCTTCTCCCGCCAGAAGGGGCTGTCGAAGAGCCGCTTGTAGACCGGCACCCAGCGCCCGCCGGTCGACTGCACGATCTTGTCGTAGTTGGCGGGCTGGAGCATGTACTCGATTAGCCCCTTGCCCAGCTCGGGGTACGGACTCTTCTTGAACAGAGTGAGGGACCACGTGTCGATCTGGCTGACGCTCCCGGCGGGGCCGGCGGGGACCGGGAAGATGCCGGTCACCTTCTGGAGGTCCTTGTCGTTGCCGTCGAGGTAAGCGTAGATGCTCGTCGGGTTCATCACGAACGCCGCCTGCTTCGACTGGTAGGCCTTGTTGTTGCCGGAATCGTCCCACGAGATCGCGCCCGGCGGGATGATCTTGTGGGTCTTGAACATCGCCTCCAGCACCTTGAGGCCGGCGATGTTCCCCGGAGAGTTCATGGCGATCGTCTTGCTGTCCTTCTCGACCATCTTCCCGCCGTAGCACCAGAGAAGGTTCATCACGTTGTCGGTCGTGTCGAAGGTGAGACCGAGACAGATGCCGAACGCGAAGAGGCGGGGCGGCTCCTGGATCTTCTTGCTGGTCTCGATGAACTCGTCCCACGTCTTCGGGTACTCGAGCTTGGCCTTCTCGAGGAGGTCGAGCCGCGCGTGCACGGGCCACGGGTTCACGGCGAGCGGGACGCCGAGGTACCGGCCGTTGACCCGGATAGCGTCGAGAGTGGCCTCGAAGATCCCCTTGGGCTCCTTGCGCATCCGCTCGACCGTGTCGGTCATGTCGACCAGGTGGCCCTGGCTTCCGAAGAGCTGGACGTGGGACTCGTAGAGGCGCATCACGTCGGGCGGGTTCCCGGCCTCGAGGGCGGCGGACAGCTTGGGGATGTACGCATCGCTTCCAACCACCGTGAACTCGACCTCTTCATCCTTCAGCCCGGCCGACTTCGCGAACTCGTAGACCTGGTCCTTCTGGAGCTGGTCCGCGATCGGCGTGAAGTTCGGGAGCTGCCAGAAGATGAGCTTCTTGGCCCGCTGGGCGTGGCTCTTGTTGATGAGCCACCACGGGCTCGTCGTGACGATGCCCGTCGCGGCCGCCGCCTTTAGGACCTGTCGTCGGGAGACTCGCGTGTCTGCCATCGTGCTGTTCTCCTTTACCAGGCTGTCTCTGTGCCTGCTCGAGGCTAACCCTTCACCGCGCCCAGCGTCAGGCCCTTCACGACCCACCGCTGGAAGACGAGGTACAGGATGACTGGGGGCAAGGTGCTGAGGACCGAGGCGCCCATCATCGGTCCCCAGAAGAAGACGTCCTCGACGATGAACAGCGTGAGGCCAGATGTAATCGTCCGGACCTCGTTGCTGCTGATGAAGACCTGCGCGTAGAGGAACTCGTTCCAAGCCTGGGTGAACGAGAAGAACGCCACCACCGCCAGCGCCGGGAGCGAGATCGGGAGGATGATGCGTACCAGGGTGCCCATCCGCGAGCAGCCGTCGACCAGGGCCGCCTCCTCCAGCTCGAGCGGCACCGACCGGAAGTACCCCATCAGGAGCCACGTGCTGAACGGAACGGTGAAGCCGAGGTACGCGAGCACCAGCCCGTGGTAGGTGTCGACGAGTCTGAGTGTGGACATCACGGTGAACAGCGGGATGAACAGGAGGGATGGCGGCACGAGATAGCTGAAGACGAGGCCGCGCGCGATGGCACCCCGGCCCGGAAAGCGGAGCCGGGCGATGGCGTAGGCACCGAGGCAGCCGAAGACCAGCGAGAATGCCGTCGTGGCCAGGGCGATGATGGTCGAGTTCCTCACGTACTTCACGAACGGCGTCTTCACGAAGAGGAGCCGATACGCGTCGAGTGTTGGATGCCGCGGCACCAGGGTCGCCTCGAAGCCGTAGATCTCCTTGTCCTTCTTGAGCGAGGTCGCCGCCATCCAGTAGAAGGGCACGAGCGTCCAGACGAGCATGACCACGAGGAGGCCGTTGCCGATCCAGCGGAGCAGGCGCTGGGTGCCGGTCTTGGTCCGCATGGCTTACTCGTCCGCCGGCCGGAGCATGCGCCCCGTGAGAAAGATGATGAGCAGCACGAGGATGGGGAAGAAGACGAGGGAGATGGCCGCGCCCATCCCGAGCCGGAAGGCCCCGAGCGCCTGGGCGTACGCGAGATGAGGGAAGATCTCGGTTCGGCCGGCGGGGCCGCCCTTGGTGAGGACGTAGACAAACTGGAGGTTCGTGGCCGTCCAGATCGTGGAGAGCATCACGGTCGTCACGAAGATCGTGCGAAGCCGGGGGATGGTGACGTGGAAGAATTGCTGGACGATCGAGGCGCCGTCGATCTCGGCCGCCTCGTAGAGCTCCCGAGGGATCGCCTGGAGTCCCGCCAGGAACGTCATCGTGTAGAAGGGCGTGCCCGCCCAGACCACGACCGCGATGACGCAGCCCATGGCGAGGCTCGGGTCGGACAGCCAGGAGATGATGTTCTTCGTGAGATGGAAGGTGATCAGGAAGTTGTTGAGGAAGCCGGAGAGGTCGTCGAAGATCCAGCGCCAGTTCAGCGAGACGATGACAACGGGAATCGCCCAGGGTACGAAGAGGAGGGTCCGGAAGAAGTTGTTGAAGCGGCGCTCCTGGTCAAGGACCAGGGCCATCGTCAGCCCCAGCACGAACTTCAGGGCCACCGCGACGACCGTATAAACGACGCTGTTGTAGGCCGCCCGGATGAACATGTCGTCCCGGAACAGGTCGACATAGTTCTGGAGCCCGACGAACCGCCCGGGTGCTCCGACCATCTTGCTCTGGAGGGACAGGTAGATGCCGATGAAGAACGGGTAGGCGACCAGGCCGAGGATGACGAGAAAGGTCGGGGTCAGGATGGCGTAGGCGAGACGTGTCTCTCCTCCGAACCGGCGCCGCCTCGCGCGAGAAGCCGGCCGCACCGGCGCCGCGACGAGGATGGACTCCGGATAGGCCTCTGTCGGGTCGGCACGAACCGCCACCGGGCCTCCTCTTGGAGTGTCAGCTGGCCAGCGCGTCCCCTGGCCAGCGTCTCCTCTGGATCCTTGAGGGCAGGCTCTCCTGGGTGCCAGTCAAAGATGCGAGTCGGCGTGATTATTTGTCGCCAGGCGCAGCGGTGTCAAGGGTCCCGGATCGCCATCATGGTCTGGCGGAGATCGGGCAGGCCGTGCGAGAATCACCCGCCGGCAGCGGCGCATCTCGCATGACCGACGGCTCGACGAAGAGCGGGGAGCATGGCACGCCGACCCCGGCGACCCGGCGCGACTTGGTCGTCGGGGCGGTCCTGGTCCTCGTCGGGCTCGCCGTGATCGGCCTCGCCCTGCGGGTCGAGCCCGGCGTCCAGACGGATTCCCTGGGACCCCGGGCGTTCCCTCTCGCCCTCGGCGCGGCGATCGCCATATGCGGGTTCCTGCTCGGCGTCTCGGTTGTGGTGGGCGACCGGTGGACGGCATCGGCCGCGGTCTTCATCGAGGCGGCCGACGACGACGCCAGCGAGGGCGAGCTGCTCTCGCCCTGGCGGCTCGTCGGGGCGATCGGAGTGACGGCGGCATACCTGGTCGCCTTCGAGCGCCTCGGTTATCTCCTGGCCACGCCGGCGTACGTGGTGGCGATCCTGCTTCTCCAGCCGGGCAGCCGCGGGCGCGCCTACCTGACGGCGCCCGTCTTCGTGACCGTGGCCCTTTACGCCGCCTTCCGGTTCGGCCTGCTCATCCCGATCCCGGACGGGATTCTCGAGCCGTGGCTGCCGTGGTGAGGGCAGGCCGGTGAGCCTCTTCGAAGGACTGGCCGGCGGCCTCGCCGGCGCGCTGGAGGGGCCGCGGATCATCGCCATGGTCGGCGGGGTCGCGTGGGGGATCATCGGCGGCGCCATCCCCGGGATCAGCGGCGCCGTCGCCATGGCCCTCGCCTTGCCGTTCACCTTCGCCATGGACGCGACGACCGCTCTCGTGATGCTGGCTGGCGTGTGGGCCGGCGCCAACTACGGGGGCTCGATTCCCGCCATCCTCATGCGGATCCCGGGCACGCCGGCCTCGGCGGCGTGCCTGATGGACGGCTACGAACTGACGCGACAGGGCAAGGCGGCAAAGGCCCTCGGGGTCTCGCTCGTCTGCGGGACCATCGGCGGCGTGGTCAGCATCATCGTCCTGATCGCGATGGTCCTGCCGCTCGGGGAGGTCGTCCTGCAGTTCGGCTCGCCCGAAACGTTCGCGCTCGCGCTGTTCGCCCTGACCCTGCTGGCCGGGCTCGCGGAGGCGAGCTTCCTGAAGGGCCTGGCCTCGGGCTTCGTCGGCCTGCTCCTCACCACCGTCGGTCTCGACACGCTCACGGGCTCCCTGCGCTTCACGTTCGGGCGGACCGAGCTGATGACCGGGATCGACGTGGTCGCCGCGATGGTCGGCCTCTTCGCCATCACCGAGATGTTCTACCGGATCGCCCACCCGGGCGAGAGCCCGGTGGTCATCACCGAAGGCGCCCATACCGCGTTCCCGACCTTGCGAGAGCTCCGCGAGCTCTGGCCTGCCACGCTGATCGGCACGATCGTCGGCCTGATCGTCGGGGTCATGCCGGGCGCGGGAGCGACCGCCTCCTCCTTCGTCGCCTACAACGAGGCGCGACGCTGGTCGAAGCGGCCCGAGCTCTTCGGGAAGGGGTCAATGGAGGGCGTGGCCGCGCCCGAGACCGCCAACAACGCGGTGCAGGGCGGGGACCTGGTCCCGACCCTCGCGCTCGGGATCCCGGGCTCGAACTCCGCGGCCATCATGCTCGCCGCGCTCATCCTGCACGGGATCCAGCCCGGCCCCTTCCTGCTGTCGAAGCACCCCCAGCTGGTGTACACGCTCTTCGCCGGGCTGCTGATCGTCAACCTGCTCATGATCCCGGTCGGCCTGGTGATCCTGCGGCTGTGCCTGCTTGCGCTCCACCTGGCGACGCCGGTGCTGGTGGCGGCGGTCCTTGCCCTCTGCGTCATCGGGTCATACGCGGCCGAGTTGCACATCGTCAACCCGTGGACCGCGCTCGCCTTCGGAGTGCTGGGCTGCGGCATGCGCGCCTACGGCTTCTCGCCGGCCGCGATGGTGCTCGGCATGGTGCTGGGAGTCATGGCGGAGAGCGAGCTCCGACGGTCGCTCATCATCTCCCATGGCAGCTGGGCGATCTTCATGACGCGGCCGATCACGGCCGCGCTGATCGTCCTCACGGTGGGCG
>Ga0114129_10006213_pt1 | contig 16944 bp, 10 predicted proteins | sample RhiMetdeltSRZDD1_FD_80071 | JGI IMG/M metagenome (GOLD analysis project Ga0114129, IMG submission 80071) | Populus rhizosphere microbial communities from Tennessee, USA - Rhizosphere MetaG P. deltoides SRZDD1 (version 2) (version 2) | ecosystem: Host-associated > Plants > Roots > Rhizosphere >... | reverse complement strand
GAAGATCTGGACCTGAGTTATCGCGCCCAGATGCGCGGCTGGAAGTTCGATTACCTTCCGGATGTCGTCGTTCCAGCAGAGCTGCCTCCGCAGGTAGAGGCCTATAAGAAACAACAGTTCCGCTGGGCAAAGGGAAGTTTTCAGGTGGTGCGCAAGATCCTTCCCAGCGTGCTGCGCGCCGACCTGCCGCTTTCTGTACGGATCATGGCCATCCTGCATTTGACCGGTTATTTTGTACATCCCCTGATGCTCTCGATGTTGCTGCTGACCCTTCCGGTGGGCCTGTTGGTCCCTGGCGCCTTTAAGGTATTCCCGATCTCGCTACTTGCGGGCCTGGGTCCCCCACTTCTTTACCTGACAGCAACGGCCACCCAACATCGTTCCATCTTAAAAAGAATGAGTTCGTTCCCTTTGCTGGTGATCGTTGGGTTTGGCCTGTCACTCAGCACAACGATTGCAGTGCTGGAGGGGCTGTTTAGCAAAGGCGGAGCATTTATCCGCACGCCGAAGTTGAATATTGGCAACAGGCCCAAACAGAGACAGAAGATCGACCGCAGTTATGTGACCCCACTCAGCGCCATGGTCTGGATTGAGATTATCCTGGGTCTTTACGCCCTTCTGACCGGCATCGTGCTGATGCCGTACCTGGGTTGGAGCATTCTTTTCTGGATGGTGGTTTACATGCTTGGCTTTTTTTATATTGCCGGGCTGAATCTGATTCAGCATGCGCCGCAGACCAGCCACCAACCCTCCGAATCAGGAGCAGCAGATTAAGGACGTTTCTATCTCCCTGTTCGTAAACATCCGGTGCCCATCCAACACCGGATGTTTTGCTTTTCAGGGAGAGAACTGGTTGTTGGCAAGCTTTTGAGAAAAGGCAATCAAAAGGCTTGCACGGAAACTTTGACATCCATTTTCTCTTTGGCGTTCCCCTTGAGGCTAGCGCGCGTTGGGGGGATGTCCGCATCATCGCGCCCGACCGCCACGCGGACAAACTGACCCGTTTGTTCCTGGCCCTGGGTTGGATCGAGCGAGATCCAGTCGCGCCCCGGAATCAGCACATCTACCCATGCCTGGCAGGCGCGGATGACCCAAACGGGTAAGGTATTCCGAAAAGGGTCATTCGAATTTCATCATGGCCTCAATCCACCGGTCGGAGGGATTGTGTCGGCGACACTCAGCCCAAGGGGCGGTGCATATGAATTAGGAACATGATATTTTCGCTGCATATTCATCTTGCAGGTTTATATTAAAGCATCAGCGATCCTTTCGCAATCATGTAAGATGTATGAAAGAACACATACTGTGGAAGACCTTACTGGAAAGCAATTCGGATCGTATCAAATCGTGGCGCCTTTGGGAGAAGGTGGCATGGCAGCTGTCTATAAAGGGTATCAGCCTGCCATGGAGCGCTTCGTTGCCATCAAAGTATTGCCACGCCATATGAGCACCTCCGAGGAGTTCACAGCCCGGTTCCGGCGAGAAGCCCGGTTAGTGGCACAGCTTCAGCATCCACATATCCTGCCGGTGTTTGATTACGGCGAATCAGAGGGGTATCCTTATATCGTCATGCCATTCGTCGTGAGTGGAACATTGGCAGGCATCCTGCGAAATCAGCGCTTGTCACTTTCCGAGGTTCGCCGCGTGATGACTCAGATCGGCGATGCACTCAGCTACGCACATGCCCGCGGGATGGTCCACCGCGATATCAAGCCCAGCAATATGCTGATCGATGAGAGCGGTAATTGTCTCCTGACCGATTTTGGACTGGCACGGATGACCGAAGGAGAGGATAAGCTCACAGAATCGGGAGCGGTCATGGGCACGCCCGCCTACATGTCGCCGGAACAGGGAACAGGGTCCACGACTGACCAGCGCAGTGATATCTATTCTCTCGGAATCATTCTCTACGAAATGCTCACGGGACGCGTTCCCTACACAGCGGAGACACCGGTTGCTGTTGTCTTCAAGCACATTCAGGATCCTCTGCCGTCGGCGCGCCAATTCAATCCGCGTCTCTCGGAGGAGTTGGAGCTGATCCTGTTGAAGAGTCTGGCGAAGAACCCGGCGGAGCGTTATCAGACTGCCGATGCGTTCGTGAAAGCCATCCAGCAGGTGATCGCAGAGAGTCCTTCCGCCGATAAAACCCTGTCGGAGAAGCTCACACCGATCCTCCCATCAGTGGAGCGGAAAGGAAAGATCGCCGAGAAACAATCCCTTGTGGAATCCACGAGGGGAAGACAGACGCCGGCTCGTTTCCCCGCTTTGGCATTGGCAGGAATTGGACTTCTTGCACTGGCTGCCATCGTCGCGGCTGCGATAATGAGCAGGTCAAATGCACCCCGCCCAGAAAACGTCACGCAGCCCACGGCGCCTGGCCTCTCTTCGACGGAGCTGCCAGCGTCCGTGAGCCCGCCCACAATCGTACTGCCAACCGCTACAGCACAAAATGCTATTGTGCCGGCTACTGCTTTTAGAGACGATTTCGAAAATCAACTGGCTAACGGCTGGACATGGATTGCAGAAGATCAGGCGCGCTGGAGCCTGACGGAAATCCCGGGCTGGCTGCAGATCATGGCATCCGACGCCAGCTTTGATGGGCCGAGTTTTCCCACTAATATTCTGCTGCGCGAGGCGCCGGCGGGAGACTTTGAGATCACCACAGTATTACGATTTACTCCCACGAGCAATTTTCAGTTTGCCGGACTGGTCGTATTTCAGGACAAGGCGAATGTCCTGCAATTTGGACGTGCATTTTGCGACCTGGCAGATTCCTGTGTGGGTGACGGCATTTATTTTGATAATTTTGAAGGCGGCTTTATTGTTGCGAACCATAAGGCAACGATCAGCGGACCTGAAATCTATCTTCGTCTGCAGCGGGTCAGAGATACCTATACGGGCTGGTACAGCGAAGATGGGGAGAATTGGATTATCCTCGGTGAACACACCAGAGACCTTACCCAAGCCCGCGTGGGGCTGATGGCAGCTCAAGCCCCGGAGGAAATTCCCGCCGCATTCGATTACTTTACACTGAACATCCTTAACGAATGAGTCAGGCAGAGAAATCCTTCTGCGTAACCTACCATTTGTTTATTTGGGGGCTTATAATCCAATTCCTGGCGTATCGTACACTCCACCACGGGGGTTTTTCTTAATAGATTTAGACAGCTGAAGGAGAGGAAGTTTTCATGAATCGCCCAGAGCTCGCCGAGCTACATATAGAAGTCTCAGCCAGCGATGCAACGGAAGAAGACCTTGACCGCATGACGCGTCAATTGCTTTCCGAATTGCGAGAGACGGACGTGGAATCAGCGGTACTGTCAAAGGGAGGAGATGCTCCACAGGGGACCAAATCGGGCGATTCTATAACCATGGGCTCGATTGTGGTATCGGCTTTGCCTGCTGTCCTTCCGGCGATTGTCGGGTTGGTCCAGGCCTGGGCGGCACGCGGGCAGGGGCGCACCGTCAAATTCAAAGGCAAGGTTGGCGGCGCGGAAGTCGAATTCGAGGGCTCACCCCAGGAGCTACAGAAGCTCCTCGCTTCCCTGGAAGAAAAAGAAACCCTATGGGCTGAGGGGAAGGAAGAGCACCATCAAAAAGCAAAAGAAGACTCTGTTGAATCACAGAAAGCCCGAGCAAAAAATGATGTCCCCAGCGCATTCAACATCTTTATTTCATATCGTCGAGCAGATAGCGCGGATGTCGCGGGCCGAATCTACGATCGGCTCACTGGGCATTTCGGAAAATCGGCAATCTTCAAGGATGTGGATTCCATTCCACTGGGGATCGATTTTAAAGAACACCTGAAAAAAGCAGTCAGCAAGTGCAAGATTTTTCTTGTCGTAATTGGCGACCGGTGGCTGGAGGCCACGGGCTCGATGCAGGAAAACCGTCTTCACGATCCGGGTGACTTTGTCAGGATCGAAATCGAGGCTGCGCTCAACAAGAAGATCCGCATCATTCCGCTCCTGGTCCATGGCGCATCGATGCCGGCAGAGGAGAAACTACCACCCAGCCTGCAGAAACTCATTTATCGAAACGGTATTCCGGTTCGATCTGATCCTGATTTTCACCGTGATATGGATCGATTGATCGCGGCAATCTCAGAATTACAGGATAAGTAATCCGGGTTTATCAGCTTATTTGAAAAGCAGAGAGATCGGTAAACATGAGTGGAAGATTTGCTCTCATTATTGGGAACACAGAGTATAGCGATCCCGGTTTGGCGCAGCTCACGGCACCCGGGAAGGATGCCGAGGATTTTTCACGCGTCCTGAGCGATCGCGAGATCTGCGGGTTTGATGAGGTCAAGCTCTTACGCAACCAACCAGAATATGTGGTCCGTGGAGCCATCGACGAGTTCTTCGATCAGAAGAAACCGGATGATCTGCTCGTCCTGTATTTTTCCGGGCACGGAGTACGGGATGAGCTTGGATCTCTATATCTGGCAGTAAAAAACACACTACGCAGCCGGTTAAGGTCTACAGCTATCAAATCGGACTACATCCGCGAAGCTATGGATCAGAGTCGTTCGAGGCGGCAGGTCTTGATCCTGGATTGCTGCAATAGCGGTGCCTTTGAGCAGGGGACAAAAGCTGCAACAGGCACCAGCGTCGGGACGGCGACCGCCTTTGAAGCGGGGTATGGACGAATCATCCTGACAGCCAGCGACTCGACTCAATATGCCTGGGAAGGTGATAGGGTCATCGGGCAGACAGATAATTCGCTTTTCACGCATTACCTGGTGGAGGGACTTCAGGGCGAAGCGGACCTGGATGGCGATGGGCAGATCACGGTCGATGAGCTGTATGATTACGCGTATGAGAAGGTCAAGCTCGCCACACCCAAACAGACTCCTTCCAAGTTTTCCAGCAAACAGCAGGGTGAAATCATCCTGCGGCAGGGCATGCGACTGGAGGACATTAAGTCTGTTGAGCTTCCTGCTCCATTGCTTGATTCAATCGAAAACCCATTCTCCGATATTCGGCTTGGCGCCGTAATGCAGTTGACTAAGTTAATGAATGGAAAAAATCTCGGTTTGGCTCGCTCGGCAAGGGAAGCGCTGGAGCATATTGCCAAGCATGATGACAGCCGTCAAGTCTCTCAAGCCGCCACACAGGCACTGGGATACCCAGCTCAAGCAGAGTCACCGACCACAGAAAAACAGGCAGAAACGTCCCAATTTCCCTTCACTCAGAAAGAGGAAGCTTCGGGGTATGAAGCCGGCGAGGCAACTTCACTTCCCGGCCGCCAGGCGCTCATGACCGTTGGCTGGGGAATCGCGGGAGCCATCGGCGGCGCAACCTACAATTTTCTCCCTGAACCCATAGGTGGATTGATAGGTGGCGCCGTTGGAGGGACAATCGCCGGACTGACCACTGCAATTGCCTTCCAAAACAGGACGGATCGTCAGAATGGGAGAGCCATATTACCAGTCGTTCTAGCCTGGTCCATTGGGGGCTTAATTGGCTGGGGAGTTGGAGAGTTTCTCACAGAGGCAATTGGCATGGCCATCGGATTCGCCATCGGAGCAAGTGTTAGTGTAGCATTGCTGTTACGCCTTGGATTTATTTCGTTCCATTGGAAACGCATCGCGTGGATCATTCTTGCCTGGACAATCGGTGCCGGAATCGGCTGGTTTCTTGCCAAGACCCTGTTGATCGAAGGACTGGGCGTTGAATATGCAACCAGTTGGACCGCCGGCATGGCCATCGGCTGGGCAATTGCCGGATTTGTGATAGGTGGGCAGTTGGTCAACAACAAGAGTAAATAATGAGCGGGAAATATGCGCTGATTATTGGTAACACAGAATATGCCGATCCGGGTCTGGCGCAACTCACCGCACCTGGCAAAGATGCGAATGATTTTGCGCGTGTCCTCAGGGATCCAGAGATTTGTGCATTTGATGATGTCAAAGTTTTGCTAAACCAACCGTCATCTTTGGTGATTGAGGCGATTGATGAATTTTTTGACCAAAAGAAACCAGATGATTTATTAGTTTTATATTTTTCCGGTCATGGCGTAAGAGATGAGCTTGGTATTTTGTATCTCGCGGTCAAGAACTCAAACCGCTTTCGTCTACGCTCGACAGCGATCAAATCGGACTTCGTCCGCGAAGCCATGGACCAAGGCCGATCAAAGCGGCAGGTCTTGATATTGGATTGCTGTAACAGCGGTGCATTTGCACAGGGCACAAAAGCCGCCACAGGGGTAAGCATCGGAACCGCATCCGCCTTTGAAGCAGGCTATGGACGAATCATCTTGACCGCCAGCGATTCGACCCAATTTGCCTGGGAAGGCAACCAGGTGATCGGCGACACCGACAACTCGCTTTTTACGCACTTCCTGGTACAGGGACTGGGAGGGGAAGCGGATTTGGATGGTGATGGGAATATCACGGTCGATGAGTTATATGATTATGCGTATGAAAAAGTGAGGCTTGTTACTCCAAAGCAGACACCCTCAAAATTTTCAAGCAAACAGCAGGGCGAGATTGTCATGCGCGAAATCAGGCAAAGCGAGCAGATTCGGCCTCTATCATTGCCAGATCAGCTGATCAGCGAAATAGAGAACCCCTATCCGGAAGTTCGCTTAAGAGCAGTGCAGCAATTAACGAGGCTGCTAACGGGCAAAAATCTTGGATTGATGCGCTCAGCCAGGGAAGCCTTACAACGAATCGTCGAAGCAGATGATAGTCGTCAAGTCTCCCGTGCAGCCATGCAGGCATTGGAGTCAGTTCGCCCGAACGAGCGGGACTCGCATCAGAAGGCGGAAGAAGTCGGTCCGACGGAGGAACAGGCCAGAGCAAGACTCGGAGAAGAACAAGCAGGGAATGTACAGGGGACGCCAGAAGAGACGGTCAACAGATCCCGCACCGCGGTGTCACGGCGATATATCCTCCCTGCGGCCATTGCTCTTATAGTTTGTCTGACCTCATCCATTGCGGGATATTATTTACTTCAAAACGGACTACCAGAATCCACAGTAACGTCATCTCCGCCTGAGGCAAGTCCGACCATCATCACGCCAACCTTTACTCGTCAACCCAGTCAAACTGCGCAACCTACTTTAGCTGCGATGCCCGAGTCAATTGTTTCTATCGCTGTGACTCAGGCTAATTTATATAAAGGGCCGGCTCTTGAATACGGTTTTGTCGATCCACATGCATATAAGCGCGGTGAAGAGATTACCATATTCGCAAGGAATTCATCCGGGCTCTGGCTTTTAGGCAGAGCATCCGACGGGAAAGAAGGCTGGCTGTACATTGAATGGGTAGACTTGACCATAGATGTCATGACGATCCCCATAGCAGCAACCATTCCCCCTTTTCCTGCGACGCCAACTCGCCATTCGAATGAACAGAATTGCAACCCTCCACCAGATTGTGGTGGTGGTTCATATGATCCAAACACTTGCCAATGCACCTAACGCTCGGGTTTTGACAGCTCGCCTGGTCCTATTGAAAACATCATTGGTGTACAGTTCGGCTCAGCTTGAAACGATTGAGAGTTTTGAGAGTTTCCGCGCTTGATTGCCTGGCCCGGCCAAACCGAGTCGATTGCCAGGAAGATCCGTGGGGCGATCAGGTAGAGTTTTACCTCTCATAGAAAAGATTTGGTGCGCTAAATGAGCCTGGCGGCCAATTGGCCGCCAGGCATGTAAGTTTTACGTTTCGTCTGAGGTCTTTGGTTTCTTTGCTCTGGTCTTCTTTGTGACTGTCGACGCTGTACTGGAAGTTTCCTCCGTGATGGCAGCTTTCCTGACTCTGGGTTTCTTTTCGATCATCAGCTCAGGCGTGGCATCGCCTTCCACTTTTTTCTTCACCGCGGCCTTCTTGCGCGGCTTTTTGACTTTCAGCCCTTCAGCCTTCTTCCCTTCGCCTTCCTCCTTGGTTCCATACAGTTCCTCCCACTTCGCCTGCATGGATTCGACGCCCGCACCGTTCAGGGCATCATGAATCGGCTTCCATTTTTCATCGTCCACAAAGCGCCAGTCCATAAAAACGTGATGCTGGTAGGCATGTAATTCCATATACATGCCCGTTTGCCACAGATCTTCGCACGAGCGGATGTATTCCTGGTGCGTGACATAATCCTTCAGGATCACATATCCTTCAAAGGGAAGCCCTAACGCTTCGGCAAGCGTTTTTTGCCTCAGGTCGCCGGTGTTCTTATCGAGATAGGCTGCCGACGTTTTGATCCAGCCCGCGGTATCGGCATAGCGGTTGTGATAGATAACCAGTCCGCGCTCATCCCCATGAATGTTGGAATAGGCAAAGACGTTTTCGTCCACACTCCCATCTGCGGCAAAGAGGTCGTAGAGGAAAAACTGCTCCACATCCGCAAACAGGTAGCGCTTGTGAAGCACCGGGAAGATCTTCCAGTCATGCCCGCCGATCAGCGCTTCGTCGGGAGTCTCGTCCCATTTCGGCTTGCGGAACTCCATCCCGTATTTTTCCGTGAACCCTTCCACCTGTCCGTGACCGAACATGGGCAAGCCAGGCAGAGTGGAGAGGACGGTTGCCACACCGAAATATTTGTCTCCGTTGCCGAACTGTTCGATGGCAGTCTTTTCGTCAGGGTTGCTCATGAAATTGACGTAGCGCTTGAGGATCTGCGGATCGAACTCCAGCGTATTCTTGATCGCCATCCGATACTTGGCGTTGTCTTCGTCGCGCAGCATGTGCATGAAAGCCGAGTTATAGACCCGGTGCATCCCCAGCGTGCGGACGAAATACCCTTCCAGCAGCCAGAACGCCTCGGCGAGCAGCAGCGTATCCGGAACCTCGGCCGCGACCCTGTCCACGACCTCGCGCCAGAACTCCTCCGGGATGGCCTCGTCAAATTCGGCGCGGGTCATCCCGTGCTCGGAGCGCGAAGGGATCGCGCCGCCCGCGCCTGGTTCGGGGAACCACAAACGCTGGATGTGCTTCTTGGCAAGGGTCATCGCCGCGTCAAAACGGATCACCGGGAAGTTGCGCGCCACATGCAGGATCGTCTGAATGACAGCTTCGCGAACTTCGGCTTTCAGATAATCGAGCTGGGCCGTATCGTTCCACGGAAAGGACGTGCCGTCATTGCCATGATAGATATAGCGGACATCGCCCGACGCGTGGTCGCGACGCTGAAAGACGACCGCCGCATCGGTCTTGTCGTAGTAATGATCCTCGAGATAGATACCCACACGCGGATCATCGGAAAGATTCTCAGAGTTAAACGAATAAGAGGGATAAGGAGAATACGGAAGCGACAGGAACCAATCGGGATGCTCGATCACCCACTGCGAGTCGATGCCCATGTGGTTGGGGACCATATCCGCGGAGAGTCGTACGCCGCGCTGCCAGGCACGCCAGCGCAAGTTTTCCAGGGCAGACCACCCGCCCAAATCTTCCGCGATGTCGTAGGAATGAAGAGAGTACGCCGAAGCCACCGCGTCCGCGTCACCCATACGCTGTTTGATGCGCTGTGAGGCGCCCGAACGCTCCCAGAGACCGATCAGCCATAATCCCGTAAAGCCGCGGTCGCGCAGAAGATCCAGTTCCTCATCGGGAATCTGGTCGAGGGTTCTGATCCAGCGCCCGTATTTGCGTGAAAGCTGTTCGAGCCAGACATAGGAATTCTTGGCGATGAGGACGAGCCGCGGCATCCAATCTTTATCCGGGCTGTATTGTTCGTATTCAGCATACTCACCCGCACCATACGTTTGCAGTGGGATATCGGGCTTGAAATCGCCATGTGCCAGTTGCTGGTGCATGACTTCTTCGCGCAGGAAGTCCATGCCGCGCACGATGCGCCCCACGAATTTTTGATCCAGCAGGTGACCCCATTTATCGACGATGAACTGCAATTGTCCTTCCAGTGAATTGGGAGAAGCCTCCGCAGGGGCACGCAGGATATCGAACAGGGACACGGTCCCGCCCTGTTGATCCGCAGTTTCCTGCGCTACGTTAGCAAAGAAGGTATTCAGGGATGCCATCAGACTCTTGTAAGCAGTCGGTTCCAGTGGTTCATCATCCACCAGCTCGAGCAGAGGATTCACCGCCGGATTCGCATTGTGCGTGAAGACATAGATCAATTCTTCAATCGTCTTGATGCGCCCATTGGTAAGCTTGCTAAGGTACTCCTCCACCTTCGCTTCGCCGCGATACACCTCTTCGGGTGGGAACTCTGAGACAAATTTCTTCTGCGTGGTGGTCACTGACTGCATACCCAGGCTTTCATCCACGTGCAAGGCAGCGCTATTCATCACGGCTGGCGGAGCATAATGACTGACGAGCCGGCGCAGAGCCTCATCTATAAGCTGCATCGCGTAAAGATCGGACGCCGGCACTGGATTGGCGCGCTGCTCCGACATCTGGGAGGCAAACTTTCGGGCGGATGAATAGTCCGGAAATATGACATTTCCATCAGGCTGAAAGAAATCGGTATCGAATTTGTAAGTATCGCGGGAGGCTTTTGTGATAAGCATATGACAATAATAACCGCGTTAAATGATTTCGAGTATACTTTCCGCGATGTCAATTCAAGAATTGACCCTGATTTTGCATCTGATTCTGGCAGCACTCTACCTGCCCATGCTCTTCACCCTCATTCAGCGGCACGAGGGGCATGAGACGGCCGCGATGATTTTGAGCGGGTATGCATTAATCAGCGCCTTATTGAATGTGGCGGAGGGTTTTTGGCGGAGCGGGCGAGTGGTCGTTGCCTCGCGGCAGGCCGCCAACGAGCTGCAAATCTACGGCGCACTGGTGCTGTCATTTTTCCTCATCCTGACAATTGTTTCGTTCTTACGACGTGATTTGCGCGGTTGGCTCGGCATTGGGGGACTCTGGGTGGTGGGTTTTGTGCTCATCGTGCTCAACGTCTTCCGGTTTGGCGAGATCATTTGGACGAATGGCCGCTATACACTCACATTGGAGCGCCTGGCGCCGGCATGGGCAATCCTGGGGTGGCTCGTGTTTATGGTGGGTTCTGTCGTCACAGTGCGCTCTGCCTATGCTCATTCGCGCCAGCCGCTGTTGCGCAACCGTTTGAATTACTGGACGCCGGTCTTTCTTTTACTCGCTCTCAACGACGTGTTGATCCTGGGAGGGATTCCTCTGCCGGGCAACCCGATCCGGCTGGCTGCTGTGGCGTTAGGCACCTTTATCGTCGTTACCCATGACCCGCCTGATCTGGTGGAGGTCTCGCGGCGTGTTGTCACCTACATCATTACCACACTCGTCATCGTCGGGTTTTATGTGGCGGGTTTCAGCGCCTCGCAAACCGTGTTCAAGGCCTTGCCCAATTACAGTCCGTTGCTGGTGGGCGCGGGCATCGCCCTGCTGCTCTCCTTTATTTTTACCCCGCTGCTTTCCCTGATCCGGCGCTGGGTCAATCGCTGGCTCAACATTCAGGAGTTTCACCCGAGCCGCACACTCCATGCTTATAGCGAACAGATCAGTAACATCCTCGATATGCAGAGGCTGGCGAATGTAGCCGTGGGGCTGATCATCGAGGCGATGGATATTTCGCGCGGTTTTCTGTTCCTGGTGGATTCAGAACTGACCAGCGATGCGCAAAAAGCCTATCGCCTGCGCGCCGTGCGCAACCAGGGCGAGCGGCAGGTCAAGATCCTTACGCTGGAGACCGATCATCCGGTCGTGAAACATCTTGTGCAGGAGGGGCGTCCGCTCCTGCAGTATGACCTAGACCTGCTCCCGGCATTCCGCGCGGTCTCCTCCCAGGAGCGCGAATGGTTCAACCACCTGGAAGCTGAAGTCTATCTTCCCATCTTTAGCAAACGCGAATGGATCGGTCTGCTCGCCCTCGGCGCCAAGATCAGCGGCAAGCGTTATACCGAGAATGACCTGGTGACCCTCTCGGCTCTCGCCAACCAGACGGCGGTCGCGCTTGAAAACGCGCGTCTTGTCGAGAACCTGGTCCAGCTCAACACCGAACTGCGGCAAGCCTACCGCGCCCTCGACAAAGCCAACCGCGACCTCGAACGCCTCGACCAGACCAAGTCTGATTTCATCAGCATTGCCTCTCATGAACTGCGCACGCCGCTGACCACGATCATCGGCTACACAGAAATGCTGCTCGAAGACCGGTCCCTGCCCCCAGCGATCCACAAGATGCTCGAGAGCATCTCCAACGGGACGCGCCGGCTGCACGAGATCATGGACTCAATGTTCGACATCGCCCAGATCGACACGCGTACGCTGCAGGTCCATCTCACGCCGGTCGACACCGCCGACTTGATCCGGGAGGTAAGCAGCAGCCTGGAATACTCCTTCCGGGAACGCAAACAGACGCTGTCCATCAATATCCCGCAATTGCCCCTCACCAAGGCAGACCCTAACCTGTTGAAGAAGCTCTTCCAGCACCTGTTGACAAACGCCATCAAGTTCACGCCCAATGATGGGAAGATCTCTGTCGTCGCAAGGACTTTGCCGACGCGCAGTGCCGAGCTACCTCACGGCGGCGTCGAGATTATCGTCAGCGATACGGGGGTGGGCGTGGACCCCGCTTCACAGGATATCATCTTCAGCAAGTTCTACCAGCCGGGCGATCTTTCCAAGCATTCCACCAGCAAGACCCGCTTCAAGGGCAGCGGCGCCGGGCTGGGACTGGCTCTCTCCAAAGGGATTGTCGAAGCGCACGGCGGACGCATCTGGGTGGAGAGCAAGGGTTATGATGAAGTGAATTTCCCCGGCAGTAAATTCCATGTCATTCTGCCGCTGAGCCATGCCAGCAAGAATGGGGATACACCATTGGGGGAAGAAGTTAACGTTATGGTGGGCTAGGTAACCCTATAAGCATTCGGACTCTTTCAGTAACTGGAAACGTCACGTGAATATGTCTGCGTATGAGAGGTATCTGAAAAGGCGGCTTACTCCTCAACGCTTCGAGCATTCGCTGGGAGTCATGCATACTATGGAGGAATTGTCCGGCATCTACAACGTAAATCAGGAGCAGGCAATGCTGGCAGGCTTACTCCACGACGCGGCGAAAGAGCTTCCACCGGATGAATGGATCAGTCTGGTGCGTGGTGACGAACAATTACTCCGTGACTCACAACTATACGATTACCATCGTTATCTTCACGGTCCCGTGGGAGCGATAGTGATTCAGGGTGACCTTCATATTGAGGATGAAGAGGTTCGCGGAGCGATTGCTACCCACGGATACTATGGTCCCTGGGAGGCTTTCAACCGCCCTCTGAGCTGGTGCTTGCGGATGTCGGATATTCTGGAACCCGGTCGCGACTGGCGAGACAATCGCTGGTTGAATGATCTCTTAACGCCCCTGCGAGAGGCGACGTATGGCGGTCAGTTAGATAAAGCCGCTGTGATCATTACGCGACGACTCATGCTGTGGTATGAAGCAGAGGAAGTCGCTATACATCCAAATATTCGACGCGTTGCTAACAGCCTTTCACTGATGAATTCGTAGTGAGTCGTTACCCGGGGAAACACAACGCCTGCTTTTTCGGCAACAGCCAGGCAACCAATCCATACAATACCCCAAACAAAATCAAACCAAATTTGATGATTGCACAGAACGCGGCAATGGCAGGATAGCCAGATTGAATTTCTCCCAGCAGGATCCGTAAGAGCGCGTAGTTTTCCACCGCATCAAAGATCGCCGCGACAAACGCCGCGTGACCTGCAACCGCGCCAAGAGATCTGGCCCAACCGTCGTGCCTGTGCGCCGCTAGCAGAGTTCCAAATGCCAGCGCCAGGGCGTAAAGGGGCATGAATAGATAATCCAGACCCAGGCCAAAGGCGGCAAACAAAAAAGGCACATTGACGATATCCAGGTTGGGTTGTCCCGCAACCGCGCTGAGGGAAAGATTCGCCTGTTTCCAGGAGTCAGTGATCAGACGAGCAACCTGGGGATCCCCCGCCAGTTCAAACGAAACAATGCCGTTCGGTGCGGCGTCGGTGTGTAAAGGCTGATCCAGGACTCTGAAGACGGCGAACAGAAGCAATGTCAGACTTAGGAAGGTGAAGAAGAGACGCTTGCGAGAATTAGCGGGGACGAAGTTGAGAGGATGCTGCATTTTGGTATAAGGTGCACACGTGACATGGTTACCCATCTACTTATTTACTGCTATACCGCCCTACCGAATCACTTTGCAGTAGACCCGATGATTTTTATACTCCACGCCGTTGAGATTCTTCAAATCCGCGCGCATCTGGCGCGTGGTTTCAGCGACCTGGGTCATCTCCACATGCTGGAACTGGTTGAAACCGAGAACAGTCTTCCCCATTTCATAATAAAGCAAGGCATTGCCGCCTTTGCCCTGGAACTCTGGCAGGATGCCCATGCCGTTGCCGGAGATTGTTTTGGTGCGTTTCATCTCCAGTAGGAGATCCACGATGCCGAACGGGAATAAGCGCCCCTTTGCACGTTGCATAGCAGCCGAGACATCGGGAAAGGCAAACAAAAAGCCGACGATTTCCTCCTTGTGCAGGATGATCTTGATCAGGCGGGGATCGGCGATCATGAAGACATTATCCACTGCATACTTTACATCCCCCTCTGTGAATGGATAGTATTCCCAATTGTGGATAAACGCCTTGTTATAGGCATAGCCAATCCGTGGGGCCCACTGGACGAGTTCACGCTTGCTCTTGAATTGTTTCACCCATAAGTCACCACGATCAAGAACGCGTTTGGCTATACGCTCCACTCGTTCGGGGATTTTGAAGGAATCAGCAGGCAGATAACACGAGACGAAATCTACCTCTTTTTCATAACCTAGTGCCTCCATCAACTTGGGATAGTACGCGTAGTTATAGTTCATCATCGTCATCATCTGCCGATGCTCGAAACCTTCGACGAGAATCCCATAGCCATCGAACGGCGAAAGTCCCTTCGGACCAATGACGGTATCCAGTTCCCGCTCCTTGGCCCAGGCCGTCACCGCCTCGAAAAGCCCGTCTGCCACCTCCACGTCATCGATCGCCTCGAACCCGTAAAAATGAGCTTTTTTGGTTTTGTGATATTCATTGAAGAGCTTGTTATTCGCGGCACAAATGCGACCCACCACTTCCCCATGGCGCAGCGCCAGGAAGAAATCTGCCTCCGAATGCTCGAAGAAGGGATGTTTCTTCCTGTTCAACGGAAGATAGGCGTCGACGAACAACGGCGGAACCCACTGGGGACAGTCCTTGTAAAGCCTGTAAGGCAGATCCACAAAACGTTTTACCTGAGCTTTGTCGGTCGTGTCGACTTTTTCGATGCTGAGCATGAGTTCTCCTGAGAAAGCAGCAAGTTGTGCAGTATATAACACAGATCGCCTTGAACGGGTTCATGCTATACTTGTGAAAAATCGTGCGGAGGATCCGTGATGGAATCAAACCAGCAGCACCAGGAATTATTGCAGAAATACGCCGATGCGATCGTCAGGGTCGGACTCAATTTGCGGGCGGGCCAGCGCCTGATTATCACGAATGCGACATCCCGCGGCGTGCCTCCGGCAGGCCGGGCTCTCGTCCATGCCGTGACCAGGGCAGCCTACGCAGCCGGCGCGCGCTTCGTGGACGTGATCTGGGGCGATGAGGAGATGCTGCGGCTGCGCGTGCAGAATGCACCGGCCGATTCATTCAGTGAGTATCCAAAATGGCAGGTCAACGGCATCACGGATATCATCAAGAACGGCGACGCGCTGCTATCCATTTATGCGAACAACCCGGATGTGTACAATGGGCTGGACCCGGAGCGACTCGGCGCCATGCAGCGATCCCACCTGGAAAATTATCAGGAGATCAGTTTGAGCGTGACGCGGAATGCCATCAACTGGTGCGTGGTTGCCTCCGGGGCGCCAGCCTGGGCAGCAAAGGTATTCCCGGATCTTCCGGTTGAAGAAGCTGAAGCAAAGCTGTGGCAGGCGATCTTTGAAATGACGCGCGCCGTGGAGCCAGACCCGGTCGCGGCCTGGGTTGAGCATATTAAGAACCTGCGCAAACGTGCGGATTACTTGCAAGCGAAAAAATATAATGCGCTGCATTATAAGTCTGACAAAACGGATTTCACGCTGGGTCTGCCGAACGGACACAAATGGATCAGCGCCCAATCCCTGGCAGAGAACGGCGTGGTCTTTACCGCGAATATGCCGACCGAGGAAATCTTCACCCTGCCGGACCGCCATCGCGCCGATGGCGTCGTTCATTCCACATTTCCTCTGAGTTATGGGGGCAGCCTGATCGAGGACTTCACGGTCACCTTCGAGAACGGGAAGATCGTCAGGGTCGCGGCGAAAAAGAACGAAGCAATTCTGCAAAAACTGGTGGATACTGACGAAGGCTCCACACGCCTCGGTGAAGTGGCGCTGGTCCCGGTCAGCTCACCGATCGCCAGGCGCGGTGATCTCTTCTACAACACTCTCTTCGACGAGAATGCATCCTGTCACATCGCCATCGGGCGGGCATATCGCTTCACGCTAACGGGCGGAGAGGAATTAACCGATGAAGAGTTCAACAGCGCCGGCGGCAATACCAGTATTACACATGTGGATTTTATGATCGGGTCTCCGCAAATGGATATCGACGGTATCAAGGAAGATGGCACGCGCGAACCCGTCATGCGCTCGGGCGATTGGGCGTTTGATGTGTAAATAGACTCAGCCGCTTCGACTGCGCTCCGCCACGAACATTCGTCGCTCCGCTCACCACAGTCCCGGTGCCGTTCGGGAGCGCGGCTGGGAAAATGGTAAGAAAGAGCCTCTTCGGAGGCTCTTCTATTATTAGAACATCTGTTATACATTTGTGGTCGCCAAAGGAAAACAAACATGAATCAGAAGGGACTCGCTTCCCTCATCGAGGGTTTGCCTCCCATGTATTGGTTGATCTGGACCGGGACTCTCATTAACCGACTCGGTGGGTTCGTCATCCCCTTCCTGACGCTTTACCTCACAGCCCAGCGAGCCATCCCTGTCAGTACCGCGGCGTTGATG
>Ga0114129_10006212_pt1 | contig 16945 bp, 14 predicted proteins | sample RhiMetdeltSRZDD1_FD_80071 | JGI IMG/M metagenome (GOLD analysis project Ga0114129, IMG submission 80071) | Populus rhizosphere microbial communities from Tennessee, USA - Rhizosphere MetaG P. deltoides SRZDD1 (version 2) (version 2) | ecosystem: Host-associated > Plants > Roots > Rhizosphere >... | reverse complement strand
CGTCTTCGGAGCAGCGCGACGTTCTCAGCGGCCTGCTGATCGCTCATGCGGTCGCGAAAGTACGGCTTGGCGAAAACGGCAATCAGCTCGTTGATGATCTCCTCAGAGATGACCAGTTCGAAGTGACCCATTAGCCAGCGTTGGAGGAGTTGGTCGCCAACGCCGCCAGCTGTGACGAAGCCGGAAGCCAAGGTGTTGGTATCGAAGACCGCTCTCGTCACTCCGGCTACTCTGTGGAGTGGCCTGGTGCCGTCCGCTCAGCACGCACCTCGGCCAAAGCCTGGGCGATCTGCCGCTCGACCTCATCGACCGGCTCGCCCTTGAAAGCTTCCTGGCTGGCTCGAAGCGTTGCCAGGTCACGCTGCCGTTGCTGTTCGAGTTGCTGAAGGCGTTCGAGATCCTGGGTAGAGACGATCGCGGCCACCGGGACGCCGTCCTCCTCGACCACCACGCGCGTCTCACGACGAGAAACCTGATTGAGCACCCGGCTCCACTCGTTGTGAGCCTGGGATGCCTTCATTGTCTGCGTCATCGGCGCTTGATCTGGCATGTCGCCTCCGACCGTTTCATGTTGTGTACAGCGTACCTGACCGGTCGCCGCACCGCGCCGTATGCACACAAAGCCCCGCCCGCGATGGCGCGGACGGGGCTCTCGGATCTCCTGACTACGCGTGGGTCAGGCGCTGACGGGGATCGGGAGGTCGATCTGCGCGGTGGCGAGCGCCGCGTCCACCACGGCCGCCTGCGACGGCTCCGGCTCGGCGAGCGGCAGCCGCACCGACCCGACGTCGAACCCGACCTTGCGGAGCGCGTACTTGAGCGGGATCGGGTTGGTGGTCACGAAGCAGGCGTTGAAGAACGGGCGCAGCTTGCGGTGAAGGGCAGCCGCCTCGCCGACCCGCCCGGCCAGGAAGTGGCCGATCATCTCCTGGATCTGCTTGCCGACCAGGTGCGAGGCGACGCTGACGATACCGTAGCCGCCGACGGACATCAGCGGGATCGTCTGGACGTCGTCGCCGCTCCAGACCAGGAAGCCGGGCCGGGACTCCTCGACGATCTGGGCCGTGACTTGCAGGTCTCCGCCAGCGTCCTTGATCCCGATGATGTTCGAGATCTGGCTGAGCTTGATCGTCGTCTCGGCCGACATGTTGGTGGCGGTCCGCGACGGCACGTTGTACAGAATGATCGGGGCGTTGACGGCCTCGGCGATCGCCTTGAAGTGGAGGTAGAGGGCGTGCTGGGGCGGCTTGTTGTAGTACGGGACCGTCCCGAGGATGCCGTCCGCTCCCGCGTGCAGCGCCTCCTTGCTCAGCTCGATGCTCTCGGCGGTGTTGTAGTTGCAGGTGCCCGCCACGATCGTGCCGCGCGTGCCGATCGCCGCCCGGACGTCGCGGTAGAGGCGCAGCTTCTCCTCGTTGGTCAGCGTGGGCGACTCGCCGGTCGTCCCGGTAACCACCAGGCCGTTCGACCCGGACGCCAGCAGCGCCTCGGCGAGCTCCTGGGCCCGCTTGTAGTCGACCTCACCCTCCGGGGTGAACGGGGTGACCATGGCGGTGAGCACACGTCCGAAATCCGTCATCTGATCCTCCACACGCCGTTGTGTTGCTGGTCTGGCCGGCTCATCGGGCAGTCATAGCGGCCGTCGCGCGACCCTCGGTTTGGGCGGGCACGGCCGAAGGGTACAGCAGCTCCGCGATCTGGACCGCGTTCAGAGCGGCCCCCTTCCGCACGTTGTCGGCGACGACCCAGAGGGCGATGCCGCCAGGGTTCGAGACGTCGTCCCGGATGCGGCCGACGTAGACGGGGTCCAGGCCGGCCGCTTCGATTGGTTGAGGATACTCGCGGTTGAGCGGATCGTCCACCACGACGATGCCCGGGGCGCGTTCGAGCACCTCGCGGGCCTCGCGCGCGCTCATCGGCCGCTCAAACTCGATGTGCAGCGCCTCGGAGTGGCCGACCGCGACGGGCACCCGCACGCAGGTCGCCGAGAGACGCAGGTCCGGGAGATCCATGATCTTCCGCGTCTCGACCAGCATCTTCCACTCTTCTTTGGTGTACCCATCGTCGCGGAAGCTGTCGATGTGCGGGAAGATGTTGAAGGCGAGGCTCTGGGGGTGGTTCTCCGGGGCCGGGCGCTCGCCGGCCAGGAACCGCCGGCTGTGGTCGATCAGCTCGTCCATCGCGGCCTTGCCGGCACCGGACGCCGCCTGGTAGGTGTCCACGACCACGCGCTTCAGGCCAGCCGCTTGTTGAAGCGGCTGGAGCACCACCACCATCTGGGCTGTCGAGCAGTTCGGCCCGGCGATGATCCCCTTGTGGGATCGTGCCGCGTCCGGGTTCACTTCGGGGACGACGAGCGGGACGTCCGGGTCCATTCTGAACGCCGAGCTGTCGTCGATGACGAGGGTGCCGTGCTCAGCGACCTGGGGCGCATACTGGCAGGCGAGCTCGGTGGAGACCGTGAAGAAGGCGATGTCGAGGCCGCGACACGCCTCGACGGTGAGCTCTTCGACGGCCAGCGACTCGCCGGCGTACGTCATCCGCGATCCGACCGACCGCGCCGAGGCGTACAGCCGAAGCTGCCCTACCTCGAGCGGGGACGCTTCGAGGATCTGGAGGTACTGCCGCCCGACCATCCCGGTCGCGCCGATGACCCCGATCTTCAAACCAGACATCAGACCGTTCCTCCTTGCAGATGAGGGGCACGTGGCAGGCACGTGACCATGTGGGACATCAGACGCGCGCCTGATGTCCACGGTCTGACGTCCCGTTCGCTAGGCCAGACCCATCAGGCGGTCCAGGCCGTACACGAGACCGCTGCGCTTCGTGACTTCCTTGACGGCCAGAATGACGCCCGGCATGAACGACTCGCGCGATATCGAGTCATGCCTGAGCGTCAGGATCTGCCCGAGGCCGCCAAAGATGATCTCCTGGTGGGCAACCAGGCCCGGCAGGCGCACGCTGTGGACGTGGATCCCGCCCTCAGCAGCGCCGCGCGCGCCGTCCATGAGGAGCGTCGTGGTCACCGACTCGTCGAAGCTGCCGCCGCGCGCCGCGACCATCTCGCGAGCGGTGGCCACGGCGGTCCCAGACGGTGCGTCCACCTTCTTGTCGTGGTGCAGCTCGATGATCTCGGCGGCAGACATGTACTTCGCGGCGATGCGGGCGAAGTGCATCATCAGGCTGACGCCGATCGCGAAGTTCGGCGCCACGACGCACGCCACGCCAGCCTCGGCGGTCAGCGCTTCGATCTCGGCGAGATCGTCCGGCTTGATGCCGCTAGTGCCGACGACCGGCGAGACCTTGTGCGCGAGCGCGATCCGGACGTTGCTCATCGCGGCGTCCGGACGCGTGAAGTCGACCATCACGCGGGGACGAACGCGGTTGATCATCGTCTCCAGGTCTCGGGAGATCGGGATCAGGCCACCGCCGCCCGGCAGGTCCAGATACTCCTCGCTGGCGTGCGGCGCGACGCCGCCGGCCAGATCGAGGTCACTGTCCTTCGCCAGGGCGGCGATGGTCTCACGACCCATCCTGCCCAGGGCACCGGCGACGATGACTTTTGTCACGCTGACTCAACTCCCGCGCACTCGCGTGAGGGAGAGTGTAGCAGACCCGTCAAGCGCAAGCACAGTGCCACAGGGCAGGAATATTAGTGTGGACCGCCTACAGACGTCCTCGTTCCTACGATTCTTAGGCCATCAGTCGGTCAAGAGGTCGTCTCGAGGTGTCCGTCGTCAGGCGGGGACCGCCTCAATGAGGCTGGCGGACGTGCGGGTGGGGACGACGCGCGTCAACCGGAATCCGGCCTTCTCGAGCAGGACGCGATACTCGTCCTGGCTGCGCTCCTGTCCGCCGGGGATCAGCAGCATCGCGAGGTCCAGGATCTTCGCCGGGTCCGGCTCGTCGCCTGGGCGGACGACCGCCTCGACGATCAGCAGACGTCCGCCCGGCTTCATCGCGCGTCGGCAGTGTTCCAGGATCCGCACACAGCTCGCCTCATCCCAGTTGTGGATGCAGTGGGACACGATGTAGACGTCGCCGCCATCCGGGACCGCCTCCAGGAAGTCGCCGCCGACGACGTGGCAGCGACCGGCCACGCCGGCCACCCGGAGGTTGTGGACGGCCTCGTCCACCACTTGCGGGCGTTCGAGCAGCACGCCTCGGGTGTTCGGGTTGGCCAGGAGGATCGTGCCGAGCAGGCTGCCGGTGCCGCCGCCGACGTCGACCACGGTCTCGAACGTGGAGAAGTCGTACGCCTCGACGATGGCAGCCGGCTCCTGGCCGTGAAAGCCGATCATCGCCGCGTTGAAGTGCGACGCCTCCTCCGGATGCTGCGTGAGGTACTCGTACACACTCACGCCGAGCGCTTTCTGCACGCCGGTCTCGCCGGTCCGCACGGCGTGGAGCATCTCGCCCCACGACGCCCACCACAACTGCCCCGCCAGGTACATCACGGTCGAGCGCGCCGCGCCGGGGGCGTCGGACTGTAGGGTTGCCCCGAGCGCCGTCAGTCCGAAGCGACCGTGTTCGTCAGTCGTGAACAACCCGACGCTCGCGAGCGTCCGTAGCACCCTGCGGAGCGCCCCGGGGTGCGTGCCGGTCGCAGCGGCGAGATCGGCTGAGTTCCGTGGCGCATCCCGTAGCAGGTCGGCGATCCCGAGCTGAGCCACGGCGTAGACCGCTCGGGAGACCCAGTAGGCCGTTGCCATCTGAATGACCTGGACGTGCGGCGGAACCTGGGGAGCCGCGGCCGGTGTGTCGACGGTGGTTGCCTGCATCGTGAGCCTCCCGTTGGCTGATGGTGTCCAGGCTACGGAGGTTCTGGGCATGACAGAAACGCAGACCCACAGAGTTAGGTGCAGATGTCGACGGGCATGACAGATCCGTGGCTCCGTTCGCGTACAGTCGCGCGTACAATGGAGCCACGTCTGTCAATCGGGCATGTGATGGGGAGAGGCGGCTCCCCGCGCGCCCGGCCGATTCAGCGGGTGGAGGGCGCGATGGCGGATGCCGACCCGCCCGCATCGTTCGGGGAGCTGGTCCGTCAGCATCGCCTGGACGCCGGACTCACCCAGGCGGCCCTCGCCGAACGGGCCGGGATCTCCCTGCGCGCCGTCCAGGACCTCGAGCGCTCCGTAGGCCGACCCCAGCGTGAGACGGCCCGTCGTCTGGCCGAAGCGTTCGCGCTCACTGCCGAGCGCCGTGCGCAGTTCGATCGCGCTGCCGCTCCGTCGCCTCGGTCGCGCGCGGTAACCGGCCGGGATCCCACTCGCCAGAACGATGCTCGTGAGGGGCGGCTGGGGGACGGACGGGCCGGTCCGGAGATCCTCGACGGGGAACAGAAGCGCGTCACCGTCTTGATTGCCGACGTGGGCGGGTTGACCGAGTCGGTCGAGGGCTTCGAGCCAGACCTGGCCGATCGACTCCAGACGTGGATCGTGCCGCTCCTCGTCGACGTGGTGCACCGGTGTGAGGGCACGGTGAGCCGGGTGGGCGGCGACGGGATCATGGCGCTGTTCGGGGCGCCGCTGGCCCGTGAAGGCGACGCGGTCCGGGCCTGCACAGCGGCTGTGGCGCTGCACGACGCGTTCAACCGCCTGACCAGCCTGCCTGACGGGGAGCGCGGTCCCAGGCTGGCCCTGCGAGTCGGACTGGCCTCCAGCGACGTCGTCCTCCGAAGCGCCAGCAACGATCTGTACCAGGAGTACACTGCCCTTGGCCCTGCCGTCCGCATGGCCACACGACTCGGGCAGGTCGCGGCAGCGGGGACGACCTTACTGACGTCGGAGACCCTGCGCGCCGCCGAAGGGTACATCCGTGCGCGGCCGGTTGGCCCCCTCTCGGCCGTGGGGCCGTTCAGCGCCGGTGAGGCGTTCGAGCTGATCGGCTGGCGGCCTGCGAGCACCCGCTTCCAGCGTGTCGTCAGCACGCGCCAGCTGACGCGATTCGTTGGACGCGACTCCGAGCTGGCAGCACTCGCCCTGGCGCTTGGCCGGGCAGGAGATGGCCACGGTCAGGTCGTCGCCCTTGTCGGCGATCCCGGCGTGGGGAAGTCACGTCTCATCTGGGAGGCGACCCGCTCAGCACGGGCAGAGGGCTGGGTGATCCTGGAAAGTGGGGCCGTCTCAGACGGCACGGTCTCGTCGTACCAGCCGGCGATCGACCTGGTGAAGGCGTACTGCCAGATCGAGGCCCGCGACGATGGCCCGTCCGTCCGCGAGAAGGTGACCGGGCGGATTCTCGCGCTGGACCCGGCCCTCGCGCCGGACCTGCCGGCCCTGCTGGCGCTGCTCGACGTGTCCGTCGACGATGCTGCCTGGGACGCGCTGGACCCTCCCGGGCGCCGGGACAGGACCCTGGCTGCCCTCAAGCGCCTGCTGCTTCGTCAGAGTCAGGAAGCGCCGCTGTTGCTGGCCTTCGAAGATCTCCACTGGATCGACGGCGAGACCCAGGCGCTCCTGGACATCCTGGTCGACAGCCTGCCGGCGGCGCGGGTGCTGCTGCTCGTCTCATACCGCCCCGAGTACGCGCACGCGTGGTTTCGCCGGACGTACTACACGCAGCTCCGCGTCGATGCGCTGCCGACCCGGCGCGCCGACGAGCTTCTCGGCGCACTCCTTGGCGACGATGCCGCCCTGCGTTCCCTGAAGCAGCACCTGATCGCCAAGAGTGAGGGAAATCCGCTCTTCCTGGAGGAGAGCGTCCGCTCACTCGTGGAAGGCGGTGCATTGGTCGGCGAGCGGGGAGAGTATCGTCAGGCGAGACCAATCGACGCCATTCGGGTGCCCGACACCGTCCAGACGGTCCTGATGGCGCGCATCGACCGACTGGAGCCGGCGGCGAAGCGGCTGCTCCAGCTCGCGGCAGTGATCGGCAAGGACGTGCCGCTGTCGCTCCTGCAGGCGATCGTCGAGGCTCCCGACGAGGAGGTCCAGGGCGCGCTCACACGCCTGCTGGCGACCGAATTCATGTACGAAGCCCACCTCTTCCCGGAGCTGGTGTACACCTTCAAGCACGCGCTGACCCACGAGGTGGCGTACGACAGCCTCCTCCAGGATCAGCGCCGCGCGCTTCACGCCCGCATCGTCGACGCGATCGAAGCGACGGAGCACGATGACGAACGGGAGCCAGACCGGGTCGCGGAGCAGGCCGACCGGCTGGGCCATCATGCCCTGCGGGGCCATCTCTGGCAGAAGGCCGTCACCTACCTGCGGCGGGCCGGCCAGCGAGACGCCGCGCGCTCCGCGAATCGCCAGGCGGCCACGTATTTTCAGCAGGCGCTCGAAGCGTTGAGACATCTGCCGACTGACCGCGTCGCGCAGGAGCTGGCGATCGACATTCGGCTCGACCTGCGCAACGTGCTGCTGCCGCTGGGCGACATGGCGTCGAATTTTGATCAGCTCCAGGAAGCCGAGGCCCTCGCCATCGCGCTTGGCGATCGCTGGCGACTCGGCTGGGTCTCGGCGTACCTGGCGGCTTGCTACTGCAACACCATGAAGCCCGGTGAAGCGGAGGCGGCCGGCCTGCGCGCCATGGCGCTCGCCGACGAGCACACCGACTTTCCGTTACAAGTGATGTCGCATTTCTTTCTCGGCCTGTCCTACGTGTACGCCTGCCGTTTTCGCGAATCAATCGACCTGCTCGGCTGGAACGTCGACCGGCTCCAGGGCGAGACCGCCTATGAGCGCTTCGGGGAACCGGGCCTCCCGGCGGTGTTCTCGCGGAGCTACCTGATGCGAGCGCTCGCAGAGACGGGCCGCTTCGAGGAGGGGTTCGGACGAGGCGACGAGGCCGTTCGGCTGTCAAAATCGACCGACCTTCCGTCGCCGCTCGCGAGCTCCCTCGAAGGTCTGGGATACGTGTACTTGCGGAGGGGTGAGATCGCCCAGGCGATCACCCTCTTAGAGCAGAGCCTCCAGATCGGCGAGCAGCGACAGCTCAACCTGAGCGGCTACCTGGTCCAGGGGTATCTCGGTTACGCCTACGCCCTGGCCGGGCGGGATGACGAGGCGATGCCGCTGTTGGCGGAGTCCGTCCTGGCCGATTGGGGGCTGCACCCGGCCCTGCGAGTCGCCATGGAGGGCGAGGCACACCTGCTCGCCGGCCGACCCGATCAGGCGCGGGGGTGCGTGGATCTCGGCCTGGCGTTAGCCACCAACGGCGAGGAGCACGGCGGCCGGGCCTGGACCCTCCGGCTCGCCGCGGAGATCGCATCGAGGCAGGGGCTGGAGAGCACCGGGCAGGCCGTTGCGCACTACGAGAAGGCGCTGGTCCTCGCCGAGGAGCTGGGGATGCGGCCGCTCCGGGCCCACTGCCACCTCGGGCTCGGCAAGCTGCATCTGGCGGTTGGCCGGCCGGACCAGGCTCGCGCCGAGCTGGCGACGGCGGTCGCGATGCTCGGCGAGATGGGGATGACGTTCTGGCTGCCGGAGGCCGAGGCCGCGCTCGCCCAGGCCGTTGCCACGGTGTCAGGCGAGCTGACCCACTGACGCGAGACGTGTTGACCGAACCGGCCTGGACAGCGTGGCGCGTCAGGTGAAGTGCGGCACCACCTCGTCGGCGAACAGCTTCAGGTCGTGGGTTTCGGGGAAGTTGGCGAACGAGAGCTGGACGAGGTCGAAGCCGAGTGCCTGGAGCTCGGCCAGGTAGTCGCGAAACTCCGAGGCGTCGCCGGCGAAGGCGGGCGTCTCGCCCTCCAGCCGCGAGCCGGCCCGGTTGCGCGCCGCCGCCCGATCGCGGTCCAGGAAGAGGGTCACCGGCGCCGCCTTCTTGATGGTGGAAGGGTCACGCCCGAAGCTCTTGCAATGCTCGGCGAGGACGTTCAGCTTCCGCTGCTGGACCTCCGGGCGGCGGGAGTACGAGAGCCACCAGTCGGCGTGCTCCGCGACGACCTTGAGCATGTACCGCTCGCCGTCACCGGCTAGCATGAGCGGCGGCAGTGGATCGGGGCGAGGCTCGCAGTAGGCGTCCTTCACCTCGTAGTACGGCCCTGTGTAGGTGGCGGGCGACTCGGTCCAGAGCGCCTTGATCGCCCGGACGCCGTCGTCGAGCTGGGCGATCCGGACTCTGGCCGAGGGAAACTCGTAGCCGTAAGCGAGGTACTCCTCCTCGGTCCAGCCGGCCCCGTATCCGAAGATGAAGCGACCGCTGCTCAGGTACTGGAGACTCGCCGCCATCTTCGCCAGCAGCGGCGGGTGGCGGTACGAGTTCGCCATGACGCAGGTGCCGAGCATCGGGCCCGGGTAGCGGGCGGCGACCCACATCAGGACGCTCCAGCACTCCAGGCGGAAGCGGTCGTCGGTCATGTGATGGTCCGAGATCCAGAGCGACGAGCAGGACTGGGTCGCCACGTCGAGCACGCCCTGGAGATCTTTGGTGTAGGTCCTGGGGTTGACCGGCTCCAGGAGGCGGTCGCCGGTGGGCGGGTTGTAGCCGAACTGGAGCCGGGAGCTGGCCGTCATCTGGTCACGTCCTCCACGCGTATCGAGCCCGATGGTGCCCAGCCGGTGGCGACGGCCGCAACCTGACGCGGGTCGGACGGCGGACGGTCGCCGCGCCAGGCGACGTGCAGGTCTGGGCGGACCAGTAGCAGATCGTGCCCGTAGAGCTGGCGCACGTGCGGATCGTGGATCGTCAGCACGTCGAGCGGGGCGCCGCGAGCGCGGAACGCTTCCTCCAGAGCGGTCGTGTCGGGGGGCGCCGGGCCGAGCCGGAGCAGGGTGTAGCCTGGCCCGAGGTGGTCGTGCAGGGCCGTGCCATCTGCGAGCCAGACGTGCGGCAGGCGGGCGCCGGGCCAGGTCGTCGGGAGGTAGCGCGGGTTGTCGGGATCGGGACGGTCGCCCGGCTCGGGCCAGACGATCGGCGAGTCGACGTACTGGTAGCCGCCTTCGATGCCCAGGATCTCGGTGATCTTGCGCTGTTCGACGTCGAACAGGCGGGCAAGCTCGGCGCGGTTCTCAGCACCCGCCGGGGTGTCTTCGCGGGCGTCCGGCCGGTACGCGGCGCGCCAGGAGAGGCGGCCGGCCATCGCGGCGCCAGAGGCCCTGATGGCGCGGAGCCCGATCGGCCGACGCTCGGCCTCGTAGGAAGGGAGCAAGCCCGGGCCGCCCCAGCCAGCCAGGGTGCCAGCCAGCTTCCAGGCGAGATCGGTCGCGTCGCCGACACCGGTGTTCATGCCGAGGCCGCCGGTCGGGATGACCAGATGGGCGGCGTCCCCAGCGATGAAGACGCGGCCCACTCCGTAGCGGTCGGCGCAAAGCAGATGCTGGGTCCACTGGTTCACCGACAGCATCTCGAAGTCGAGCGGCGCGCCGACCGCCTGGGCGAAGATCGCGGCCATCGCCTCGTCGGATTCGGCGGCGGCGTGGAGCGTCCAGTGGCGCATGCTGTCCTGGAGGATGATGAACGGGAAGAGAGGGCCATCGGCGATGTGGTAGTGCCGCCCCTTGCCGGTCTGGATGCGCTCGTAGAGGTCCGGGCAGTGAAAGAGCGCCTGGCGCAGCGTCCGAATGCTGCCCTGACCCTCGAGCCGGATGCCGAGCTGCTTGCGGACGGTGCTGGCGCCGCCGTCGCAGCCGACGAGGAAGGCGGCACGGATCTGGGACGGCTCCGCTTCGCTGGTCTGGACGGTGGCGACGACGCCGTCGGCCGTCTGCTCGAACGCGATCAACTCGCAGCCGAACCGAACGTTCACGGAGGGCAGCGCATCGACGAACGTCCCCAGCAGCGGCTCGAGGGTGTACTGCGAGATGAGCTGGTACGGCTCCAGCAGGCGGGTGCCGTCGTTGTGGGCGGCGATATCGGCCTTCGCCGTCGAGACTGACGGGCAGGGCAGGTGGGCGATCGGCGGGTCCATCAGCGAGGTCGTCAGAAAGACGTCCATCGGGGCTTCGCGGGGGAGGCCAGCGTCCCGGATCGCCTCGGCGATGCCCAGGCGGCGGTAGATCTCCATCGTCCGGCCGTTGCAGCGCTCCATCTTCGGGAGCTGCATCGGGGCGGCGTTGCGCTCGACCAGCAGGCAGTCGACGCCGCGCCTGCCGAGGTCGAGCGCCAGGGTGAGCCCGACGGGACCAGCGCCGACGATCAGGACGGAGGTCTCAGCGGTCACGGTCGTATCTGCCACGTCCAGATTCAAGCCGGATTTGCAGCATCTGTCAACCCGGGAACAGCGCGGGAACCGATCTGCGAGATATAGCGTCAGTAGACGCAGACTTGCCATCCACTCCCGCGTGCGGGGCCAGCCTCCAGGGAGGAGCTGAGATGCCTATCCGACTCCGCAGTCGCCGTACGTTCCTTGCAGCCGTAGCATTGTCAGGCGTGGTGCTCGCCGCCTGTGGTGGTGCAACGTCACCAGCCGCGGGAACCTCGACGGCCGCCGGGGCATCCGAGCAGAGCAGAATGTCCGAGCCAGCCGCGAAGCCGGCCGCGCCAGCGCCCACAGCCGCTGCCGCGAGGCCGCCCGCGCCCACGGCCACTGCCGCGAAGCCCGCGGCCAAGCCGGCGGAGGCTGCGAAGCCGGCCGCCGATGCCGACGCGTCGGCGCGCGCGTCAGGTGTCGCCGCTCCACAGGCCGCGGCGAAGCCGGCCGCTCCGGCCGCCGCTCAGCAGCCCGCCCCCGCTCAGCCCATCGTGCCGCCTCAGCCTACTCCCGTAAGGCCAGCCGATCCGGCCCCCGTCGTGCCGGCCCAGACCGGCCGGATGGTCATCTACACGACCGAGGTGTCGGTCCTCGTGGCCAGCCCGAGTCAGCTCGTGAACTCGCTCGGCGACGTGGTGACGCAGAACGGCGGCTACGTCGCCGGCGTCGAGAACAAGGAGGAGGGCGGCATCCCGGTCACGACGATCCGGCTGAAGATCCCGCCGGACCGCTACGAGCCGGCGATGCGCCAGATTCGCGGCCTCGCGGTGGAGGTCACCAGCGAGAAGGCGGCGACCCAGGACGTCACCGAGGAGTTCAGCGACGTCCAGACGCAGTTGAAGGCGCTGGAGGCGAGCCACGCCCAGCTGCTGGAGCTGATGGGCAAGGCCCAGAACATCGAGGAGATCCTGAAGATCCAGGAGAAGCTGGCCCAGACCAAGACCCAGATCGACCGGCTGAAGGGCCGCGAGACGTTCCTCCAGCGCAGCGCCGAGCTCGCGACGATCACGATCAACGCGCGGCCGGCTGAGGAGGTGCTCGCTCGCACGTTCAGCACGCTCCGATCGTCCCTGCGCCGCGCGGAGGCCCAGCGCGCGCAGACGGTGAAGGCGATCCAGAACGCCAAGACGCCGGAGGAGGAGGCGACGCTGCGCGACCGTCTCGGCGAGGTCACGCTGGAGGTCGATCGCCTGACCGCCCGCCTGACGGACGTGCAGAACAAGGCGCAGGCTGCTGCCATCACCCTGCCGACTCCGCCGGCGGACGACCCGATCACGACGGCCGGCACCGATCAGGATCTCCTGATGGAGTACATGCGGCTGAAGGGCGAGCATCGCGCGGCCGTCGCCGAGGTCGATCGGCTGACGCGCGACGAGCGCGGCAATCCAGATGCGCGTGAGGCGCTTCGTCAGGCGATCGCCCGCGTCACGACGCTCGACACGCAGGTGAAGGCGGTCGAGGAGCGCGCTCGCCGGGGCGGCATCGTCCTGCCGAGCCTGACCTCCGATCAGATCGCGACGCTGGCGGGCCTGCCGCAGGAGAGCTTCTGGTCACGGCTGAACGTGACCTGGGCGCTGCTGACCGGCCTGGGCGTGGCGGTCGTGGGCGGGTTCGGGCTGCTGGTGGGCAGGCGTCTGTTCCGCCGCCCGCCGGCCGGCCCGGCGCCGTCGGCAGCGTAGGGAGCCCTCACCCCCAGCCCCTCTCCCTTGCGAGGGAGAGGGGAGCTACACTGGGACTCGCGAGCCGGCTCCCCCTCTCCCACGGTAGGGCCGTGGGGATGTGGGGCCCCATGGTAGGTCTGATGAGGGGGTCGGGGGGTGAGGGGCGTCGTTACTTCGCGGGGAGGTAGGCGCGCGGCATTCGGACGCGCATGGTGTACGGCGCGACGCTGACCTGGCACGCCCGGGCATCGCCGACGTGAGTCAGCAGCATGTACGCCTCTGCCCGCGTCAGGCCGTACTCCTCCTCCAGCCAGAGGATCATGTCGCCCAGGGCGTGCTTCATGGCCGACTCGAGCGGCTTGTCGCAGCCGACCGTCACCAGGGCATCGTCCAGCACCAGGCGGGGCCAGCGCATCGAGCGCGGGCGCCCCTTCTGGAGGCGCACCGTCAGGGTCACCTCGGCGCGCTGCTCGATCGCCCCGCCGCAGAACTCGCCATCGCCCTGGGCAGCGTGGCAGTCGCCGACGAAGAGCAGCCCGCCCGGCACGTTGACCGGCAGGAAGATGGTGGCGCCCGGTTTGACGTCCGGGCAGTCCATGTTGCCGCCGTACCGTCCGGAGCCGTGGGTGGAGAGCGCCTCCAGGTGCGGCGCCGTTCCGATCGTGCCGACCATTGGACGGGTCGGGAAGCGGATCTGGTCGTTGAAGACGACCTCGCCGTTCTCGATCGGGAAGATCACGGTCTGAGGCTCCGGGAACCACTCTGGGAAGTGGACGGACTCCGGCCAGAAGCCAGTATAGCCCTGGGTGTCGCAGACGATCTCCTCGATCGTGACGGCCAGGGTGTCGCCGGGCTCGGCGCCGTCGACGAAGAGCGGTCCGGTGACCGGGTTGGAATAGTACGGGCCGGGCTGATGCAGGCCGGCGAGCCACTCCTGGGTGGTGTGCTCCGGCAGGCGAGCCCGGCCGGTCCTGGAGTCCTCGGTCTCCACCAGGACCGTCTCGCCGTCACGAACGACCGCGACCGGCGGGATGCGCCGGTCGAGGAGGTAGCCGATGCGCTCGCGCGTGATCCGTTGCATGCGAGTAAGCAGTAGGCGGTAGGCAGAGGGCAGTAGGCGGTAACGAGCCGCTGCCCTCTGCCTACCGCCTACTCGTTCAGGCTCGCAGGCCGAGGCGGGTCATCTCGTCGTAGTAGTCCTCGCTGGCGACGGCGATCGCCTCGATCGAGGCGACCAGCTCCGCCTGGTCGAGGTCTGAGGCGAGCTGCTCGTCCAGCAGGATGACGTCGCCTTCCTCATCCACGGCGAACTTGCAGCTGTTGAGGACCCAGTTCAATTCGAGCAGCCGGCGGTGCATCACAGCCTCGTTTTCGGTGGGGTTCCGCCCGAAGATGTGGGAGATGACCACCCACTCGTCCTGGACGATGACGCTCACCACGAGCTGCTCGCGGACCGTCGTCTCGAACTGGAGCGTGAACGTGCTCGGATCGTCCTCGTCCACGGAGTATTCCCAGGGTGAGGTGTCCAGCATCTCGCGGACTCGCGCCGTGGTCCCCGTAACATCGGCCATCGCCTGCTCCCTCTGTGATTCGATCCGATCGAATTGTTCTCAGGGATTCTAGGCGACGGGCGACGGCCAGCCAAACAGAATTTCTCGTCATCGCCCCAAATCCTGTTTCGCCGGTGCCCGAGCGTACGTATAATGGCCCCCACGAGGCCCACGGGGGCGGGCAGACGTGCGTTGGGGGGCACGAGGCGCGTGAGCGATCACGTGACGAGTGACAGACCCGATCGGACAGTGCTCGTTATCGAAGACGATCCAGCGATCGGCAACATGTTGTCGACGCTGCTCGCCGTCGAGGGGTATCGCCCGATTCTGGTGGTGGACGGACAGGAAGGGCTCGACGCTGCGCGCACGCTGCGCCCGGCGCTGATCACGCTCGATCTGTCACTCCCGTCGATGGACGGGCTGCAGATCCTCGATCGGCTCGACGAGGGCGCTGGATCGCGGACGCCGGTGATCATCGTCTCGGCCTACACAGACCGGCTGACCTCCGCCCACCGCGCGCGCGTCTCGGCTATCCTGACCAAACCGTTCGAGATCGACACCTTGCTGAACTGCATCACCGCGGCGCTTCGGGGGGCCTGACCCGGGCCTCACCTCGCACGGGAAGCCGTGAGGGCCGGGCGGGACGTCGCAGCGTCCACGAGGAGATGGCACGGTGCAAAAGATTGACGTCACGATCGCGAAGCTCCGGCTCCTTCTGGCCGACGTCACCGCGAAGGAGGCCCAGTACACCGCGGTCCGCCAGCAGTTCAGGGACCAGCTCAGGAAGGCCGTGGAGTACAGCATCTACGGCGACAGCTCGCTTGAGGGGACGCTCGGGCTGATGGCCGAGATCCAGCAGCGGATCACGGACGCCGAGGGCACCCTGCGCGATCTCGACCTGATCCGGAAGCGGGCCGAGCGCGAGCTCGAATCGCTGACGCTGACCCGGCGGATCGAGGCCGCCAAGACCGAGCTTCAGCAGCTGCTCAACCGCCAGAGCGAGCTGGAGCAGGCAGGGACAGATGGGGCGGAGCGCGAGGAGCTGGGGGCACAGATCCGGGAGCTTCGCCAGCAGATCAACGAGGCCAGCGAGCAGGCCGCGCGGACGTTGGGCCGGCGCTGACCGAACCTGAAAAGATCGTGAAGATGATGCCCACAGATCGCGATGCGTCGGCTACACTGGCAGTGCCTGGGGCGAGTAGTTTGTTGACCACGCAGCCAGCCCCTCTGTCCGCGCGTTGACGTACGAGGTGTCAGCCCGGACGCAGACCGGTCGACGTCGGTCCCGCTACGCTGGCCAGGACTTCAGATCCTTGGAAGGGGGCTCTCGATGCTCTTAGAGCGGATGATGCGGGCGGCCCGGCTGGACGTCAACCTCTACGAGGAGGTCGAGCACGACCTGAACGCCACGAGCCAGGCCGCGACGGTGGTGGGGATCGTCGCACTCGCTGCGGGTCTTGGTGGCGCAATCGCGATAGCGATGGGCGGTCAGACGGGATTCGCCATCGTCGGCTTCGTGGCCGGCGTCCTCATGGCGTTTGTCAGCTGGATCGCCTGGGCGTACATCACGTATTTCATCGGCACCAGCCTGTTCAAAGGTCAGGCAACGCCGGGCGAGCTGCTCCGAACGATCGGGTTTGCTCAGACACCCCAGGTGATCAACATCCTCGCCTTCATCCCGATCCTCGGCAGTATCGTCGGCTTTGTTGCCTGGATCTGGACGATCATTGCCAGTATTGTCGCACTCCGCCAGGCGCTCGACATCTCGACCGGCCAGGCGGTCATCACGGCGCTCATCGGCGCGATCCCGATGTTCCTCCTCAACTGCCTCTTCGCATTTGTCCTCCTCGGCGGCGGGATGGCGACCGGCGCGATCCGGTAGCGATCTCTGAGGCGGCACGTCACACAGCGGGGGAGTGCATGCGCTCCCCCACTGTGCTATCTGACGTGGCGTTCCCCCCTCCCTGAACGGGGCTTGACGCCGCCTGTTTTCCCCGTACACTCGTATTCAGGTGACCGTCCTGGAAGGGGCCGTGCAACAGGGATATACGGTGGAAACTAGATAGTCAATACCTGCGTACAAGGCGTATACTTGTGGCGGAGAGATCGCCATGAGTACGCTGGTTGCCGCTCTGATCTACTGCCGCGTATCGACCGAAGAACAGGCCGATGTCGAGTCGCTGAAGGCGCTCGGCAGGAAAGCGAAGAAGCCGGAGCGGGCTGGCATGAGCCTGCCGACGCAGCTTCAGGAAGGGCGCCGGTACGTCAGCTTCCAGCCCGATTGGGTCATCGCCGGCGAGTACCAGGACATCCTGTCGGGCTCCAGGAGTGACCGCCCGGGCTACCAGGATCTGCTGGCCGAAGCGAAGCGCCTGCGGGCGCTGGGGCGCCGGGTCGTGATCGTGGTCGCGGCGCTGGACCGTCTGGGACGCGACATCCACGAGCGCGTACGGGTCTGGCGGGAGCTCGACCCGCTGGGCGTCGAGTTCCACTCCTGTCGGGACGGCGGAGTGGTCAGCGAGTTCACGTTCAACATCCTCGCGAGCGTGGCCAGGGAAGAAGTGCGTCGGCTGGGCGAGCGCGTGACCGCCTCT
>Ga0114129_10006210_pt1 | contig 16948 bp, 11 predicted proteins | sample RhiMetdeltSRZDD1_FD_80071 | JGI IMG/M metagenome (GOLD analysis project Ga0114129, IMG submission 80071) | Populus rhizosphere microbial communities from Tennessee, USA - Rhizosphere MetaG P. deltoides SRZDD1 (version 2) (version 2) | ecosystem: Host-associated > Plants > Roots > Rhizosphere >... | reverse complement strand
TATTCGACAGCCCCTGACTTGCTGAAATTCGTAGCGGCGTTGCGGGAAGGGAAGCTTCGCGCCCCTGACTTCAGAAACCAGCAAAAGTCATCAGACCCGAAGGGCGCGCGCTTTGGGGGCTTTGGCATCGCCGGCGGCGCACCGGGGATCAACGCCGCGTTAGAAGCGGACGAAGAGAGAGGCTACACGATCGTAGTGATGTCGAACTACGATCCGCCGAGCGCTGAGAAGGTGGCGCGTCAGATTCGCGGATGGCTGGGCCGGATGAAGAATTAAAGCTGTCGTGCGTCGGCGACGATATCTGGCAACGAACAATTCACGCGATGATAGGGTTGCGTCGGCCGGCGCGAATAGACGAGCGAGCGTTACAACGATCTTCGCAAGAGTCTGGACTTCAGATACTTATCAACGTCTGCCCTGCGCAACGAGAGTCGACTTTGGCGAGACTCACAACGCGTGCTCGCGCCGAAGGCGGCGCAACGGCCTGTTGGGCGGCAAACCAAGCACGTACGCAATTCGCACGTTTACCCCTTTTGCTACTGCCAATGATCCAGTTCAGATTTTGAGTATGAATACGTTCGATCCCACGTCATGTGAGGTTATCACCTGTATCGTGTTATCGCCCGGATTGAGTTTGAGTTTCTTTGCCTTTCCTTTGATGCGGATCATCGTCTCGGATGCATCAAGGATCAAGTCAGTACGATCCACATCGTTGATGATCACGCGAGGAGAATCACTGAAGTTCATTCCAGTGATAGTCAACTTCTTCGGCGGCTCGAAGACTACCGAGGTGATCTCAATATTATTCTTCTCCAGTTTATAAATACCACCAAAAGTCGCTGCATAGATGATGCTAGGGTCAGATGGGGCGATCGCAATGGTTCTGATGCCATAGTTGGTTAACCCGGGATTCATCGCAAGCCAAATTCCGCCGCCGTTTGTGCTCTTGAATATGCCATGATCGTCCGTACCGGCGTAGATGACATTGTTGTTGGATGGATCTATAGCAATCGAAGAAACCCAACTGCTATTCAACCCCGTGCTAATGTCAAACCAGCTCTTACCCCCGTCCTCGCTCTTGAAGATGTCGCCACGACTCCCGGAAAAAATAAGCCCGGCATAGATGACACTGGTGTTGGATGGGTTTACTTTAAGAATAAATACATCTTTGTTATCGAGTCCGCTGTTGCTCGCCTTCCAGACCTTGCCGGCATCCGTGCTCTTGAAGACGCCGTAACGACCGACTCCAGCGTAGATGATGTTTGTGTTAGAAGGATCTATCGCAATAGAGTAGACAACATTTGGAATCAACCCATTATTGATGCTCGCCCAATTTGTACCTGCGTTGGTACTCTTGAAGATGCCCTGGCCTCCGGTCGCCAGATAGAGAGTGCTGGTGTTTGATGGATCAATCTCGATGTCCCAGACACCAGCGTTGAATGAAAAGGCGGCGGAGGTCCAACTCTTTCCTCCATCCGTACTCTTGCTGCCGGGTGCGTAGATAATGTTACTGTTCAATGGATCTATCGCGAGGGGGCCATAGCCATAAATCGGGACGGCTTGTGGCCACGTTGCACCTCCATTTGTACTCTTGTAGACCTTGTACTCATCGTCCAACCCTTCCGCGTAGATCGTGCTGCTGTTGAACGGGTCTATTGCTAGGGAAAGAATACTGATAGCGGTCAACCCGGTATTAATAGCTTTCCAACTTGCGCTCCCATTCGTACTCTTGAAAACACCGCCGCCAAAAGCGCCTGCATAAATCACATCGGTATTGAATGGGTCCACTACCACGGGAAAGATATCGGTAGCTAGACCCGTACTGGCCGAGACCCATCTCTGGCCACCATTTGTGCTCTTAAACACGCCGCTGTATTCAGAGCCTGCATAAACGATGCTTGTGTTGGATGGATCTATCGCGACAGACAAAATACTGTGATTGGTCAATCCCCTATTGACCGCAACCCAATGCGCACCCTCATCGGTACTCTTGAACACGCCGCCGCCTTCAGAGCCCCCATAGATGATGTTGTTGTTGGATGGATCTATCGCGATGGCGAAGAAAGGGTCAGTAGTCAGTCCCGTATTAACGGCGGTCCAATGCGCGCCTTCATCGGTACTTTTCAAAATGGCGTTATCATACGTAGCCGCATAGATAGTCTGCGAGTCGCTGGGGTTGATCGCAAAGGCTTCAATCGGATTGCCGGTTAGATCGGTTATGGATGGGGTCCAGCTTGAGCCCCCATTCGTGCTCTTCAAGATGCCACTGTCCGAAGTTCCCGCATAGACGATGTCGGCGTTATGCGGGTCCGTCGCAATAGCGTAAGTGGCATCGGAGAACCTTGAATTGATTTCTCTCCAATTCCTACCCCCGTCCATCGTCTTGTATGTGCCGCGAAAAGTCCCAGCATAGATAATGCTGGTATTTGTCGGACTTATCGCAAGAGAGGCGACGGTTGCGGAAGGCAGCCCAACACTACTTGCAAACCAGCTCGCACCCCCGTTCTTGCTCTTGAAGATGACGCCGAGCCCTCCCGCATATAGAGTGTTGGCGTTGAACGGGTCTATCGCGAGACACTCGATTACTCCGCCTTCTGGCCCGACGTTGGTCCATACCTGGTTCTCGGATTGAGCCATTACTAAAGTTTCTGGCCATATTAAGCTAAGCAGCAATAGCGATTGAAATATTAGACTAACAATGGAGCGCATGTTGTCTATCTTTTCGTTGGCTGTTTCATGGGTGCTTTCCGAAGGGACCTAAACCGAGATTCGAAGAGGCGCAATTCCGAGAAACTTCATCTCCTCGCTCTTATAGACGCAGTTCGTCCGGCGAATAATGCAAAAAGCATGGAGCGCGGCGTTGAAAAGAGCCTACTAGATTCACTCGCTCGGCTCTGAGTTCAACTACTAATTCAGAATGGATTCCAACTGGATCGCGCCACAGGGCGTCTAAAGTGGGCTATACAGACCCTTGAGCGCTGTAATGGCTCCGTGCACCGAAGCAGAATCAATGAATCCAACGGTCATGACCTACCGCTAGTCCTCGTTCAGTCCTCTTTAGGTCCGCCGCAGAACCCACTCTATACTGACGCGAGCTTGGCGACCCGAAGTTGCTTTCGCCGTCTCTCAGCGTGCCAGAGGTCGTACTGTGTTTGCTGGTTCAGCCAACTCTCGGCCGATGTGTCAAACGCAATTGAAAGGCGAACCGCCATTTCGGGGGTGATCCCAGCGCGGCCATTCAGAATGGCTGATAGCGTCTTGCGGCTTACTCCCAGAGCTTCGGCCGCCTGCGTGACGGTAAGACCGAGCGGCTCAAGACAAAGAGCTTTGATGATCTCTCCCGGATGAGGTGGATTGTGCATGCGCATGGCTGTTCCTTTTAGTGATAATCCTCGTAGTCAACCGAATCCGCATCCTTGCCAACGAAAGTAAATGTGACACGCCAATTGCCGCTCACCGATACGGCCCAGGTGCCTTTTCGAGCTCCCTTTAGCGGATGAAGACCCAGGCCTGGAAGCGCCATATCTCGTGGGCTCGTGGCGGCGCTCAAGCGGCCCAAGATCAGGCGAAGACGTTCGGCATGTAACGCTTGGATGCCTGCCTTCGATCCCGTCTCAAAGAACCTGGACAATCCTTTGTGCTTGAATCCGCAGATCAACGAGATTAGCCTAACCTACAACGTTGCAGATCACAACTTTCGGCATTAGTGGGTTGCCGCTCTTCCTTTGCTTGTCCTGTGAGTCCGGTATTAACCCCTAGCGCACAGCACCCGGACTGCCCGCTGCCTCAGGCGTCTTCTTCAGATACTTGTCGTACCACGCAAGGTATCTCTCATATCGATCGCGTTGGTAACTCGGCCGGCTGATGCCGTGATTTTCGTTGGGATAAATGATCATCTGCGTATCGATCCCGAGACTCCTTAGCGCTTGATACATCTGCTGGCCGCCTTGAACAGGCACGTTGAAGTCGCGCTCGCCGCCAAGAAACAATGTCGCCGTCTTGATGCGATCAGCGTGCAGGAAGGGATAGGAAATCTTTTGATAAGTCTCCCACGCTTTCGGGTCCCACGGCGGGCCGATTTCGTAGTCGTACTGAATGATGTATTGATCCGTCCCGTAGAACGCAACCGTGAACGCTGTGCCCGCTCCGCTCGTCGCCGCTTTGTAGCGCGTGTCGCTTGCGATCATGTAGTCGGTCAAGATTCCGCCGTAGCTCCAACCGCCTACTCCTAAGCGGTCCGGATCGGCGACTCCCATCTTGATCACGTGATCGACGCCCGCCTGCAAGTCTTCAACTTCGTAGTGTCCCCAGTCAGCGAAAATGGTGCGCGAGTATTTCATCCCACGTCCGGAGCTTCCGCGATAATTCACCGCAAGCACCGCGTATCCGTTTGCCGCGAAGACCTGCCGCTCGACGCTGAACGAATGCTGGTCCTGTCCGTTAGGCCCGCCGTGAATGCGCAGCAGCAATGGCACCTTCGTCCCCTTCACGTAGCCGACCGGATAGGTCAACAAGCCGTGAACTTCGGTGCCGTCCTTGCTCTTGAAGCTGACATCTTCCGTGGTCGCGATCTCAAGCTCAGCAAACAGCGCGTCGTTCTGATGCGTGAGCTGCCGCAAGGTGCCCCCTTCAACGGCATGAATCTCCGTGTGCTTTGTGTCGCCGCCGGAAAGCACAACCGAGTGACCCGCTGCCGAATCCCAACTCGACAACACAATCGGCGGTGACATCAATCGTTCGACGGTGCCGGCCGCCAGGTTCACCTGCGCCGGATAGACGGAGCGGTCGTCGCCGACCAGAAAGCGAATCGATTTGCCATCAGCGCTGAAGGTAGGCGATGAGACTCCGCGGTCGAGAGCTTCGACGGCTTTCACTCGCGTGGGCGCGCCGTTCCCGTCCGAAGCCACCAGCGTCAAATGACTCATGCCGTACGCGCCGTATTTTTTCTCATCGCCTTCAAGAAACGCGATCGACTTTCCGTCGGGACTCCACTCGAGTCGCGAACGTCCGCCGCGACTGCTCGCTTGCGTCAACTGTTTTTCGGTTGCGCCCGGCTTCGCATCGGCTACAAAGATTTGAGCGGATGGCTCGCGATCGGGGTCTTCGGCATGATTGCTCATGAAAGCGATGCGGCTGCCGTCTGGTGACCACGATGGCACTGCCTCATCCCATTTACTTGCGGTCAATCGGTCGAGTTTTTTCGATTCGATGTCGAAGAGATAGATGTAGCTGTGCCGTCCAGAAAGCAAATACCCTTGCCCGTCCTGTTTGAAGCGGTAGCGGTCGATGACAATGGGCTTTGGCGCTTTCGGCCTTGCAGCGGGACCACCGCCACTGGCCGCTCCGCCTTCGCCGGGAGCAGGTGCATTTGCCTCAGCTTCGGGATCGGGATCGCCGACCACAAGCGCAAGCCGTTTCGAATCCGGCGACCATTCGTAGCCCTGCAAACGTCCCTTCAGCTCGGTCAACTGCATCGCCTCTCCGCCGCTGCGGTCAAGCAGCCAGACCTGATTGCCGCGGGCCTTACCGGGGCGCGACGAGGTGAACGAAAGATACTTTCCGTCGGGGCTCCAGCGAGGCGAGTTCTCACTGTCCTGGCTCCAGGTGATCTGGCGATCGGACTTGCCGTCGAAACTGACCATCCAGATGTGTGCGTTGCTCTTATCCTCTTTGACGTCGATGGTCGACAGGACATAGGCGACCCATTTCCCGTCGGGCGATACTTGCGGATCGCGCACGTCGCGAATGCGAGGAATGTCATCGAGCTTAAGCGGTCGTCGCGCAGGCTGCTGTGCAGCGACGAGATTCGTGATGGCAAGCAACAACACCAGAATCTGGGATAGTCGTTTGGCGTTCATAATGTGAGAGACCTCCTGAAGTATTAGACTCCACCGGTTTGCAAGCTACGAGATTGCCGCGATTCTAGCGAATAAGGCGGATGACAGCAAGAAGTTGCGAAGTTCCTGCAAACGAGAAGGCAGTCAGAAGAATAACACTTTCAAACACTCAATCCGTAGACACGCTCACGGATTGTGACTGTCGAATGCGGCGCCGTTCTGCTACCAGGCATATGACGAGTCCAACCACGTTCGCAATCACAATCAGCCCGCCGATCTTGATCGCAAACATCAGCCGGCTCGCCACCTGAATTATGGGAACGATCGAGAGTCCGACGTTCAGCAGAGTCATTAGAAAGCCTGACAGCGCCGCAAGCTTCAGCCACATGGGAGGGCGATGACCCATCGCCCTCAGGCCCATCAACGGAATCGCAAACATCACCAGATAAGTCAGCGCGTAGAACACTCCCGATGCGTTCCACAACAACTGAAATGCTTCTTGCTTTCCGACTCCGATCAGCCCGGCGAGTCCCATCGCGAGCGTCGCAGCGCCTACGAACAGTATCGAATTGACTGGGGTCTTGTGCCGGGCGTGAAGTCTCGTGAACCACTCCGGCAGCAAGCGGTCCCAACCCGCGACCATCGGAAGCCGCGTGTTGCCCGCGAACATCACGCTCGATTGCGCTATTCGAATAGCCAGAAGCGCAAGAATCGTGAGAGGCGCAACCGCCGCGACTAATCCAAGCGGCCGAAACCCTTGGCTGAGCAACTGCGGTATCGGAGCGATCAGATCAACTCGCTCCTGTCCGATCAACGCGAGCATCGAGCTGGTTCCGAGTATGAACATCACTGCGATTACCGGCGCGGCGACAATCACAGATCGACTGATCGCCCGCACAGGGTCGCGGCATTCGCCTGCGTGTATCGCGACGTACTCGAAGCCTCCCAGCGCGCCGAATCCCATCTTGCCGAGGAGGTTCAAGGTCATAAGCGACAGCAGCGGCATCTCAGTCCTCAGCGGATGATACTCGGCAAGGGAGCCGTTCGCTTTATTTAGCAAAGGCAGTATCAGAACCGCACCGAACGTAATCAGCATCAGCGCGCCGCCAACTTTGTGAACCCACTTCCCGACGCCTAGTCCGACGGTTGCAATCAACACAAGCGCGCTAATGATGACGAAACTCACAACGCCTGTGAACCACTTGCTGCCGGTCAGCCACTCGCCCCTCGGCCCGATTATGTAGCCGATGTATTGAGTGACCTGCAAGCCGATCTCCGACGTATTCAAAATGGCGAACAGCCAGAGGTTCCACGCGACGAGAAAGCCGACCGTCTCGTTGAAGCCGAGCTTGGCCCACTGATAGAGCCCGCCTTCGAGCGGCATGATCCGGTTGAGATAGATCACGACAACAGCCGATGGAATGTAGAAGAGAAAGATCGCCAGCAGCCATAGGACGACATGTGACGGGCCTTGTTTGGCGGCGACGCCGATCCACGGCAGGCCTACAATGAACAGGATCTGAGTGAGCGCGAGATCCGTGAGCCCGAGTTCTTTTTTGAACACAGCGCTGCGCTGCTCAACGCGTTTCTCTTCATGTTGGAATTCCAAGGTTGTGTTTCGATCGTCGCTGTTAATCATGAAGCTCCGCTTCGTTGTTCGTGAAGCTATTTCGCTCAATGTATGTCGAGCAAGTTCCCCCAAACAATTCCGCGAACTTCCGTTATGAGCTTTGAGTCCGGGACATTACAAAGCAACACGAACCCTAGCTTATCCTCGGGCATAAACGCGACCTGTGAGCTGAAGCCGTCGGTGCCGCCGGTATGCGAAACCAGCCTTCGATTGTGCCATTGCAGCAACCCCCAGCCCGTAGTCCGCGTTATCGCGCACGTGATCTGTTTGGAAAGGAGATCATTGAAACCCTCCTAAGATAACGACGAAACCGCGCTTTGCACTTATCGCTTCGGCAGAAGCCTCCAGTTGTTTGTCGCGGTCGTAGGAATGTGAACATTGCGCTTCACCCAGTCGATGATCAACTCCCGAAGCTCTTTGCCTGATCGCCAGATGACTCTTGCGTCTTTGAACATCGTGTAGCCCGCGCCTCCGTTAACGCGAAACGTGATCGTCGCAAGCCGCAGCTTTTGCGTCGGCTCAACTTGCTTTCCTCGAAAGCGCATGTTCTTAATTCGATCGCCGATTGGCTTCGAGATGTCTAGTTCGTAGTCGATGCCTTCAGCTACGTCGTACGTGTAAGGCGGAAATCGCTCGTCAGTAAGCTCGGATAGCGGCTTGTCAGGTCTGTACGCGCCAAAATGCCGCGCTGAATGTTCGAGCGCTTCTCTCAATTGTTTGCCAGTGACCTCGATGACTATCGGCGTAGCTTCGTATTCGTACAATCCAATAATGTCGCGAGCGGTCACGGGACCCTTCGGAATCCGAGCCTTAGGATTCAGGCTCATTGCGGTTGAGACATCCGCGTTGCCCGCTTCCAACTGGACGCGGAGAACCAGGTCGAGAATCGCCGTATCGCGGAAGCGTTCTTCACCAGCCCTCAATTCAACCGCGGAATCGCCGATGACTTGATCGAGCCATGCCTGCGTCTCACGATGATAAGGCTCGGCGATGCGAATGATCTCGGGATCGGGTTCAACCTGATCGCCCACCGGGATCGTGCGGGCTGATTTGGCTGCGACGCGCCAGCGTGCCGCAGCACTCGTCTTTTCAAGGTACAAGTCCACACGCGCGACACTTCGACCCCATTTGTCCGACTGGGCGAGCAGCACGCCATTCATGTAAAGCGAAGGCACTTCGCGATGCGTGTGACCCATCAAGATCACGTCGACTCCGGGAACTTGGTGGGCGATCGCAAGCGCGGCGTTCTCGTTCGGCATTTGTCCCGGGAACAACTCGCCCGCTTGCAAGTCCGCTTCAAGTCCCATATGCATTGCAATGACCACCAGATCAACGCGCTCTTTTTCGCGAAGCACGCCGGTCCACTTCTTAGCTTCGTTGACGGGATCGCGCACTTCAATCTTCGAGTAGTAGCGCGCCGGGTCATCCAGGCTCGGCATCCCTGGCGTCGTCAGTCCGAGGATGCCGATGCGAACAGTGTTCACTTGCTTGATGATGAATGGCTGGAAGTAAGTCTCGTCAGTCCCTTTCTTGTAGGTGTTCGCCGAGAGCCACGGGAACCGAGCTTCGCTTCGCGCTTTGTTGAGCACGTCCCAGCCGAACTCGTATTCGTGGTTTCCGACGGTCATCGCGTCATATCCGATAGCGCTCATAACCGCCATCATCGGATCAGGCGCGGCATTATTTATCTTCGCGTGATAAAAAGTCAGCGGCGTGCCTTGAATCGTGTCTCCTGAATCGAGCAAGAGAAGATCGGGCTTTGCAATTCGCGTTTGCTTCACGACCGTAGCAACGCGAGCGAGCCCGCGCACGTCCGGTTGGTTTGTGTTGTAATCTATAGGGTAGATGTTACCGTGCAGATCGGTGGTCGAGAGGATCGTGATTTGCGCCCTGGCCTGCTCGTCAACTGCGCGGCCCGCGCCTAAATAGACCAGAGCTAGTCCCGCGGTGAGACAGCAGATAAGTATTTTGCTTGGGTTCACGTTCTGCGAGTTTCTGTTGCCAATTTTTCAGCGAGCGAGAACGTTAGCTGATTTCATGTGCGCCGATCAACACTCTTCGACAGGCAATTCCGTCGCGGAGTCGTGCGGTTCAATCTCTGGCTTGCGGCGGTTGCTGCGGAGGCTTGGGGCCGTTGCCGGGACTGCATTTTCCCTTGAAGGAAGGCAGCCGCCAGGTCGTGCCGTCTGAAAGAGTGATGCACTCGATGACCACTCGCTCAGCCGGCAGAGCTTTCGCCGAGACAAGTGCCGCCGGGGCAGAGCGAGTATATCCCTCCAATGTCTTTTCATGATTCGGATGAATGGTCACCGTGCTGTAGAAGCGACGGCGCTCAATCTCTTCGTGGGTGTCCGGGTCGACGAACACGTAGTCCCAACGCATCGCTCGGATGTCTCTATCGCCGGTGTTTCGCACCTTTGCTTCGTACACGTATCGCGTGGCTTGCAGAGTTCTGATATTCGGCGGTGGAGAGGAACGTGAAGGTGCGGGTATCACGTCGTAGTCCGGGCGGTCAGTCACTTGAACTATCGCAACCTTCGACCACTTCTGGCTGAGTATCTCAATGTTCGGCGGTGTATGATCTGAGCCAGCGGTTTGCGCGGATGCGGCGGTTACCGCCGTGCTGATGATGAAGAGCATCGCGAACGGTTTGATGGATGTTGTCATCAATCTCTCCAATGGCGCTGAAGCCTGCCGCCCCACTAACGTATACCTTTAGCGCCAACACTATCGAGTCGCGTTCGGCTGACGAGGAGCGCCGATCTAAGAATCGGCGCCCCTGTCACCGGTGTTTTCTCCTACCTGAACTTGAAGTTCGCGCGATGGATGCTGCCGTCGTTAAGCTGGACGACCAACTGACGACATGTTCCCGCCCACGACGCCTCCGTTTTCCAGACGTAGATGTACTGGTCTGCACCAGCATCATAGTTCAAGGTACTGTTGCCCGCCGTCACCGTCTCCTCCAGATCAACAGCTGGATCGGACGAGTTGCAAGCGATTGGCCCGGAAGAGGGGGAACCGAGCGCGAATATGTTCAGGCCTTTGTTCCCGCTCAGACTGAACTTCACCGGGATGGCCCTGCCGGCATTTACTACATTTAGGACAGGCAGATTGCTGATCGGCGAAAAGAAGCCGGTAAAGTTGTACAGCACCGTAACGGTGAACGAGCAGGCACTGGTATTGCCGTTATGGTCGTCCGCCATTGCGTTCACGGTCGTTGTTCCTACGGAGAAGCTCGATCCAGATGCGTGGTCGGTAGTGATCGTGACACTAGACGAGCAGCCATCGCTGGCCGTAACAGAGAAGGTTACCGGTACCGAGGTCGCCGATGAGTTCGGCGGCAAGTTGGCTGTGATATTGGCAGGACAGGAAATGCTCGGCGCCGTCGTGTCTACGATATTGATGAGCACCTCATCATCATCGGATCCTCCGCCCGAAGACATGACGGTCAGCGTTATGTTGTGCGGGCCGTTCGGCAGTGAGACGGTCAACATCGCGCCCGTACCAAGTGCAGTTGCGCCCTCTTTCCAGGTGTAAGAGAGCGTTCCGCCGCCTGTCGAGCCGGTGCCGTCAAGTGTCACGTCCGTCGATGCGCCCGTGCACTCCACGGTCTGGTCCGGGCCCGCGTCGGCGACTAAGGGAGCCGCTGTGCCGAGCTTCTGGACACGTTCGTTGCCGGTGTCGGCTACGTAAATGTTTCCAGTCGCATCCGCCGCGAGGTCTTGAGGGCCGCTGAACTCTCCGTCGCCCGTTCCTGCGGTTCCGAAGGCTTCGAGAAAGGTCCCGCCGGACGAAAACTTTTGTATGCGGCTGTTGCCTGAATCGGCAACATAAACGTTTCCGGATGAGTCAACCGATACTCCTTGAGGCCCGTTGAACTCTCCGTTTCCGCTGCCGTTGCTTCCCCACTTAGTGATGAATGTGCCTGTCGAGTCGAACTTCTGTATGCGGTTGTTGGCTGTGTCCGCTACATACACGTTAGCGAGCGCATCAACTGCCACCCCCTGAGGCCCACTGAACTGCCCATCTCCGGCGCCGTTGCTCCCCCATTTGGTGATGAATGTGCCAGTAGACGTGAACTTCTGGATACGATGGTTCTGCGGGTCTGCGACATACACATTAATGGATGAGTCCACCGTCACCCCGCCGGCGCCAAAGAACTGGCTGTTCCCGGTGCCCTGCGTACCCCACGAAGTTAAGAAGGTGCCACTTGAATTAAACTTCTGCACCAGATGATTCGTCCGGTCAGGGTCTGAGTCGGTCACATAAATATTGCCTGCTGAGTCCACGGCCACTCCCGACGGGGCGATGAACTCACCGGGATTGCTGCTGCCGGAACCGCCGAACTTAAACAAAAAGGTTCCACTAGAATCGAATTTCTGTACGCGTGGATTCTGATCTGCGACATAAACGTTTCCGGCACTGTCTACTGCTATGCCTCTGGGGGAGAGGAACTGACCGTCGGCTGTACCGGGAGTTCCCCACTTAAGGACAAAGGCGATTGCCGCCGCCGTTGTGGTAACCAAAACCAGCGCTGCTGCCAGCGTCAGCACGAACGCGGGCCAACGATGCTTGGCAAAATGCGACCTGAACAATGTAGTTGTTGAACGAAGTGAACGAGTGATACTTGATCTCATCTAAATCTCCTTTCCTGAGCGAAGACAGGTTAACGGGGCGCGACACGGTTGAAGCCACAGACATCACTTCGCTGGGGAGATCTTTAGTCTAGCTCGGGGATTATACTGAGAAGCGCACGATTTGCAATGCTTCGTTAGAGTCGCAAGTTCCTGCGCGATCTCTGCGTCCTCGGCGTGCTTGCGGTTTTGCCTGGTCAGTGAGATCAACCGCAGGAAGCGCTGGGGACACAGAGATCGCGGCCGAAATACGACATCTAGACATCGTCAGCTTGAAAAGCCTTTCCTCGAATGTTAATGGTATTCAGCCTCAATCGAGTGGTGACCAGTTGATGAACATCCTTGGAATCTCAGGTCAGGAGCGAGACGCGGCGGCGGCGCTCATTCAAGACGGGCGGGTTGTCGCCGCAATCGAGGAAGAGAAGCTCGCTCGCATTCGGCACATCGGCATGAACTACGCCGGCGGGCTGCCCTTTCGCGCCATTGAGTTTTGCCTGGAACGAGGCGCCATCGGTTTTGATAAGATCGACTACGTAGCGTACTACCTCGAGCCTCACAAGCGCTTCCACCGCGAGATCGCATTCAACTCCCGGTTGGCGATCAACGCGGGTGATCATCAGTCGATCGAAGATTTTCCGCCTTACTTCGTCGAGTGTCTGAACGACCTGAAGCAGCGGTTGAGGACAAAGCGGTTGGTCGAATCGCGCCTCGCGAGCGGGGGCAAGCTTGTCGAAGTGCCGCACCAACTCGCCCACGGAGCGAGCGCGTTCTACGCTTCAGGCTTCGAGCGGGCGGCGGTGATCTCGATCGACAACAAAGGAGACATGACCTCGGCCGCGTTGATGACCGGGGCGAGAGAACAGCTTTGCATTGATGCCGAAGCGCAGTTTCCAAATTCAATCGGGATGGTTTACAGCTCGGTGACCGCGGCATTGGGCTTCGATCCCGATGGTGATTGGCACAAGACAATGTGGCTCGCGCCGACTGGGAAGCCGGAGTTCGCCGAGGTCTTCGGCGAGGTGCTTGGCGTCGACGCGAATGGATTGCCCAATGTGAACGTCGAGTACTTCGATCTTTCCTCGAGGGGAACGCCCGCCCTCGCGGAGCGATTCTTTGAGCGAGTCGGTTTGAAGCTGCGCTCCAAGGATGAGCCGATTACCGAGAAGCATCGCAACCTCGCAGCAAGCGTTCAGTCACGGATAGAAGACGTTCTGTGCGAAATAGCACTCCGGCATCGCGAACGGAGCGGCGAGGAGAACCTGTGCATGGCCGGTGGCGTCGCGCTCAACAGCCTGGCAAACGCGGCGGTTGAGCGGCGAGCTGGGTTCAAGCGGCTGTTCGTGCAACCGGCGGCCGGCAACGCCGGCTGCTCGATCGGAGCGGCGCTTTATGTCTGGCACCAGGTTCTTGGGAATCGCGACCGGTTGTATGAAATGAAACACGCGTTTCTTGGGCCGCAGTTCAGCGACGATCAGATAAAGGGCGTGCTCGACAACTGCAAGCTGGTCTATGAATATTTTTTGACCGAAGACAAGCTGGCCGGCGAAGTCGCGCGTTTGCTTGCGCAGGCAAAGATTGTCGGTTGGTTTCGAGGCGCGATGGAGTTTGGGCCTCGAACGCTCGGCGCCCGCAGCATTCTTGCTTCGCCAACTTCCGAGATGATGCGCGACAACCTGAACGCGTTCATCAAACACCGGGAAGAGTTTCGGCCGTTCTGCGCGGCGGTGCCCGAGGAGCGTACCGACGAGTTCTTCGAGGCGAGCGCGTTGAATGAATTTCTCCTGGGCGTGAGTCGAATCAAGGAAGGAAAACAGCAATTGGTTCCGGCCGCGGTATTCGGCGACGGTCTGGTACGAGTGCATAGCGTGAGCCGAAAAACTAACGCGTCGGTTTGGAAGCTGCTGACAAAGTTTGGCGAGGCTGCGGGAGTGCCCGTGCTCGTGAACACGTCGTTCAATCTCTTTGGCGAGCCGGTGGTATCGACTCCTCGCGAAGCGGTTCGAGGATTCTATTGTTCAGGTATCGATTGTTTGGCGATTGGAAACTTTTTGATTAAGAAGTAGGGATCAACGCCTATGGGCGCTACTTTGAGGTGATCAGCGATGATTCGGAACAGTGAGGAACTCGAAGCGACGAGGGAGCGCATCGGGTACTTTCAAGATCAGGTTGAGAGGCTGCGTGAAGTGGAGGCAAACCCACGGAATTATCGGTCGTCGGCAGGCGGGTACCTCGCCGAAATGGACCGAATGAACCTTGAGGTGAGAGAGTATCTCGCGCTTCATCCCAGCGAATTGAAGCGACCAAGTGACGTGAACTGAGATTGGCAGCGGCGATGGTGTTCGACGTAAGCCTTTCTCTAGAGGCAATGGTACCTCAGACATGAACCGCCTGCGCTAAAGGCTTGGGCTCTCAAATAATCGGATGCTAAACTCCGCCACGGAGGCAAACGTGATGGACAAAACACTGACGTCAGATATTCCTTCAGACGATAAGGCCATAGCCTTGGCAATCGACGATACTTCTGCGGAGATCGATCAAGTGATAGAGCAAATGCGAAAGGATCAGGCAGAGATCAATCAATTGAAGGCCGAGACGCGTGCGATGCTAAAAGAATTGATGATGGCTTAATCGACGGTGAAACGAGTCTCCTCGTAAAGAGGTCTGATCCCGGAGATTATTCGATGCAGGCGTTCTCCTTCAATCACCTCAATGAAACTCAGTTCGAAGAGTTCTGTTACGATCTTCTTGGTGAAATAGGATTTATCAACAGATCATGGAGAAAAGGCACGGGTTTACCAAGTAGCTCCTCAGATCGCGGGCGAGACATTGAATGCTATCGCGAAGTTACCGACCCCGCCGGCAACAAATACTTGGAGAAATGGTTTGTACAGTGTAAACACTACAAGAAAGGCGTACCGCCCGAAAAGCTTCAAGGTGTTCTGGCTTGGGCAACGTCCGAAAGGCCGGATCATGTTTTGATTATCGTATCAAACTTTCTCTCCAACCCCGCGAAAGACTATCTCGATGACTACAAAGAAAAAAACAACCCACCCTTCAGGATACATAATCCGTGGGAGCGGCCGGATCTAGAGAGACTCGCGATTGGCAAATCCAAATTGTTAAGGAAGTACGGGATCGGCGGTGACTTCCCATTCTTGTCAATACTACACCCGGCACACCTGCTCTACCTTAGAAGCGGGCCTCTCAATACTCTGACGTATTTGTTCAGTGTCTTGGATAACTTGGATTCTAAGAAACGAGATGACGTGCTAGCCTGGACGTACCACGCAATAATAAACCCGAGAAGTCGTCAACCTGTCACGCGCCAAGAAACTGTCGGAGAACTGGTGGTGGACGAGGTTTCATATGAAGTCTTCAAGACGAAGTGCTCGGACATCGCGAGAGTAATCGATCAACGCCTTCTAGTGTTCTGTATCGTAAACTTCACCCTAAAGAACCAGTTCTCAATAAGCGATTCGACTGACATAGACACGGTTATTGAGCGACATGAAACCGATATTGCGTACTTTCAGAGCGTTCTCAGAGGTCTGAATGCCGATACTGGCGAGGATAAAGAGGAGTTGGACTTCTATCTAGAAACCCTGAAGGAAAAACAACCAGGACTTGGTGAAGAGAACTTCCGTGAAGGTAACCTAAGAGCAGACTTCGAAGCCATAACTAACCATCTAAGTGAAAGCCTGCTTGAGTTAGAGAGCAGGACGCAAAGGAATTACTCTCTGTATGAATATTTTTGCGAGAATGCGATTAGCGAGCTATTCAAGGAGAAAATAGTATTCTAACTATGAACGCCTCCCCTAACTGCCGCGGTCAACCTACTGCCCCGGATGATACGCGCGCTTGCTGTTGGCCTTGATCTCCTCGAGAGTGAACCACGCGGGTTTGAATTCCTTCTTTGAATAAAGCTGAGCCTGGTCGAAATGATAAGGCGATTTCGGGTCGGCGCTCTGGCCGAATACCAATAGCGACCGGGCCTGAACCTTTGGGCCGAATTCCACTACGCTTACGAATGAAGTGCCCGCCACGCCGTACCGGCGTTTCTGACCCTTCACCGGTCGCGTATAGAAGTTGTTTACGATACCAACCGGACCAGGCGCGCCAGCGATCGGTAAACTCATTTTCTCGTCGCTGAAGGTTTCAAGCTCGCCGCCTGATTGAATACGTTGCAGCCGATTGATCTCACCCCACGCGACCTGCCAGGTTCCGAAGTCGCGAGTCAGATCGGCGATCACTTCTTCAAGCGCGCGGATCTTCAGCCACTCGTCACTGACCTTTTCAGCGCGAAGCCTGGCGAGCTTCTCGAACCACAGCGCGAACAACGTCATCGGTTTTGACTCGATCGTGCTGACGTGGTTCCACGACTTCAAATCAATGATCGCATCCGCAAGCTTCGCTGCACGCGCGGCGTCTTTCACTTTCAGCTTTTCCCATTCGGCAGCAAGCTCCGGTATCTGAGTCTCGGATTCGAGCACGGTCGTATCCAGTCCCGCGCGAGCCCACTCGTCAAACGAGAACTTCTCGCGCGCCGACAGTATCCTTCGCGAGATTCGCGCACGCGCGTTATCAGATTCGCGAGTCATATACTCAGGGAAGCTCTCCTTGAGCGGGTTTCCCTCGGACGTCGTAGTGAATGGAGTCTGATTGCAGTTCTGTAGGAAGCCGGTCTTCGGGTTAGTCAACTGCGGCAGCTCGTCGAAGCTGTGATAACCCTGCCATTCGGTTTCGGGATTGCTGCCATCAACGGGCTTCGACCAATCGAATTTCGTCGAGCGACGCGGCACCGCTCCGTTGTACGCGTAGAAGATGTTTCCGTCACGATCGGCATACAT
>Ga0114129_10006209_pt1 | contig 16950 bp, 9 predicted proteins | sample RhiMetdeltSRZDD1_FD_80071 | JGI IMG/M metagenome (GOLD analysis project Ga0114129, IMG submission 80071) | Populus rhizosphere microbial communities from Tennessee, USA - Rhizosphere MetaG P. deltoides SRZDD1 (version 2) (version 2) | ecosystem: Host-associated > Plants > Roots > Rhizosphere >... | reverse complement strand
GTCGGTACGAGCCTGAAACTTTTTCAGATCATCGGGGGTCCACCAGTTGCTCAATCGGCCCTGCGCGTCGTACTGCGCCCCCTGATCGTCAAAACCATGGCTGATCTCGTGGCCAATCACCACGCCGATGGCGCCGTAGTTGACCGCGTCGTTGACATCCATGCTGAACGCCGGCGGCTGCAGGATTCCGGCCGGGAACACGATTTCGTTGAGCAGCGGATTGTAGTAGGCGTCGGAAGTCGGCGGCGTCATTCCCCATCGTCCGCGATCGACTGGCTTGCCGATGGTCGACAGGTCGTCACGGACGCTGAAGGCGCGTCCGGCGACAACGTCGTCCCAGAACGAGGTGCGGCTGATTGGCACCTCGCTGTAATCCTTCCACCGATCCGGATAGCCGATTTTCGGATTGAAGGTGGCGAGTTTTTCGGTGGCGCGTGCCTTCGTCTCCGCGCTCATCCAGTCGAGTCCTTGAATCGTCTCGCCCATAGCCGCGAGCAGGTTCTTGACCAGGTCCTGCATGCGCGCCTTTGCCTCGGGGGGAAAATACTTTTCGACGTACTTTTTGCCCAGCGCCTCACCAAGCAGCGCGTCGGTCATCTCCACGCAGCGCTTCCACCGCGGCTTCAACTCGGTCGCGCCGTTGAGGAATGCGCCGTTGAACGCAAAATCTTCCTTGACGAAATCGTCCGAGAGTGCGGGCGCTGCGCTGTGGAGCAGGTGCCATTTCAGATACATCTTCCACTGCGCCACTGGTTCTGCCGTGAGCTCGCGACTGAAGGTTTGTACAAACTTCGGCTCGGTGACATTGAGCGGCGCAGGCGTCAAGCCGGCCTGCTTGTAATACGCCATCCAATTGAATGTCGGCGCCAGGCGCTGCAGGTCGCTGAATACCATCTTGTGGTCGGTTGCCGCCGGGTCGCGCAGCGCAACGTTATCGAGCGACGCTTCGGCGAGTCGCGTTTCGAAACGGAGAATCGACGCGGCAATGGTGCTGGCTGCCGAGTCGGATTCACCAGCAAGCCGGAACATATTCCTGACGTGCAGCACGTACTTCTCGCGCGCCTCCTTGAAACGGGCATCTGGCTTCAGATAGTAGTCGCGGTCGGGCATGCCGAGCCCGCTGGCGAGGATCTGGGCGATGACATCGGCCGGTTTGTGATTGTCAGAGCCGGCGTAGAGCGCAAAGGGGACGCGAATGCCCATCGCATGGAACGTCCCGATCATCCGTTGCACACCGGCGACATCGCGAATCTGATCGATCTCTGACAGACGCGGCGCGAGCGGTTTCACACCGAGCTCGTTGATGCGCTTGTCATCGGTGCACGCGGCATAGAAGTCGCCGATCAGCTGCTCGACAGAACCCTTCGGCTGTGACGGCAGCGCGGATACCTGGGTCAGAATTTCGTGCAACCGATCCTTCGCCGATTCTCCGGCTGCCCAGCGACGGCTCCATCGGGGCATCGTCGCCGGAATGGCGTTTTCCGCCCGCCACTTGCCGTTCGCGAACTGGTAGAAGTCGCCGCACGCGTCTGCCGTTCGGTCGATATCCGACGGGTCGATGCCGCGGAGTGTGCCACTCTGCGCTTGAAGGAGCACCACCGACAGCGCTGCCACAACAGGGACGATTCGGATTACTCGCATGAGATTCTGCCGGTTTGGTGAATCACCGGGGCGCCGGCGCGCCGACCGCGGCCTGCAGCCGTTCGATGACCTCGGCCGGGAGGTCAACCGCGCGCAGTTCACCCTTTTCCTTCGTCGTGCACACCGCGGTCATCGATCCTGTTCCGACGATCGCGCCGGCGGAGGTGATCGTGAAGCCGTAGCGAATGGACCGTCGTGTCAACTCGGCAATCGAGACGGTCACCTCGAACTCGTCCTCGAAGCGAAGTGGACGCTTGTACTCAAAGGACGCCGCGACACGCGGCCAGCCGCCCGTGATTTCCGCCGCGCCGATACTGAGTCCGGCGGCGCGCCACAGCGCGTGCTCGGCCTCCTCCATGAACCGGAAGAACGCGCTGAAATGCGCGATGCCGGCGAGATCGGTTTCCGAGAACTGCACCCGCCTGCTGTAGCGGAATCCAGGCGTTTTGGTGCTCACCGTGTGCGTCCCTCCGGAACCTCGAGATGCGGCGCCTTCTCCTCGAGCACCGCACCTGGCGTGCCGGCGTGCCACGGAGGAATAGGAGTCTTGCCAGGTTTGTAAAGTGATTCCATCGGCCCCCAAACCGCGTCAACCCGCGGGGTGAAAAGGTCGCCGATCAACAGGTCGGTGATAGTACCGCGAAGGTGCGGATACTTTCGAACGAATTCACCGAAGCTGAACCCGTCGTAGAACTCGCAGACCAATCGTCGCATCCGATCGACGCCTTCATTGAAATTGGTTCCCCACCTCCCGAGCTGCGCCTCGCTGACGTCGCCGCGTTCGAGCCCCTCGACAATCGCGTCCGCCGCCAATTCGCCCGACTTGAGCGCCAGCAGCACGCCTGACGAATACAACGGATCGAGAAAACCGAACGCATCGCCGACGAGCACCCACCCGTTTCCCGCCACTCGCGTCGAGCGATAGGAATAATCGCGCGTGACGAAATAGCCAGTTGCGCGCGTGGCGCCGCTGATGCGCTGTTTGACCGCCGGGCACCGGTCGACTTCTTCGAGATACGTCTTCTCGTGATTGGTGCCGCGCCCCTTGAACAGGTAATCGAACGGTGAAACGACGCCGACCGAGACGATGTCGTCGTGTTGAGGAATGTACCAGAACCAGCCGTTGCGATTCTGTGTCTGGAGCACCATCGTCGCGCCTTCATCGCGCCCCGTGTCGCGATAGGCGCCCTGCCAGTAGGTCCAGATCGCGCCCTTATTGAGGATGGGATCCCAGACGCGAAGTTTGAAGCGGTTCTGGAGCATCGCCGCCTGGCCGCTGGCGTCAACGACGACCTGCGCGCGGACCTGTCGTCGCGCCCCGTCGCTGTCTTTGATCGTGACGCCGACTGCGCGGTCTCCCTCGAAGAGCACTTCGAGCACGTGGACCCCCTCTTGGGCGTCGACACCATGCTCGCGCGCGTTGTCGAGCAGCATCTGATCGAACTCGCTGCGGACGACCTGCCATGTCTGCGAACACTCGTGTGGCTTGTTGTCCCAGAAATAGAAGGGGGCCGACAACTTTCCGTTCGCGTTGACGAACTGGACGCTGTACTTCTTCACGAAGTGGCTTCGCTGCATCTTTTCGAGCATGCCGATTCGTTTGAGCACCCAATACGTCTCGGGAATGAGCGACTCGCCAATGTGAAATCGAGGAAACCGTTCGCGCTCGAAGAGTCCGACGCGGCGACCCTTATCGGCAATGAGGCTGGACACGGCGGATCCGGCGGGACCGCCGCCAATAACTACGACGTCATATTCGGAATGGGGCATTAGATAATCGTGTTGATTGTCAGTTTTGAGTTTTTGGGTTTTGCGTTTTGCGCTTTTGGTTTTTGGTTTTGATCTTGGTTCTCGGTTTTGAGTCTCGGTTTCAAGTTTCAAGTCTCTTTTTTTGGTCTCTTTTTTGGCTCATTTGGTTCCGGGTCCGGGCGTCTCGACCCGACGAAAACCCAAAACCAAACCTAAAACCAAAACCAAAAACCAAAACCTGAAACCAAAGACCTAGAACCAAAAACCCAAAACCCAAAACCGATAGTTATGTATATCGGATCCCCGTATGCTGCGGCAGGAAGAAGCGCGGCAGCAGGACGTCGACGCGGAGCAGGCCCGCGCGCGTGAGAGCGATCGCTTCCTGATCGGCCCGTGCCAGGTAGCCGGCCGATTGCAACGACGCAAGACCGTCGGCGAACCGGTCCAGCACATCGACGCCGTACTTCGCGGCGAAATAACCTGGCTTGAGGGTGCCTCGCTTCAACTGAAGCACAAATTCACGAATCAGGCGTTCTTCGACCGTCGGCCGATATGCGCGGCCGAGCGGGACTTCGTCGCAATCAATCGCGGCGCTGTACTTTTCCCACGTGTCGAGGTTCTGCATGTGGACGCCGTTGACGTGGCCGAATGATGCGACGCCGAGGCCGATGAGATCGGCGCCTTCCCACAGCCGGTCGCGGTAGACGAACTTCGTGGTCGCAGGGTTTTTCACGGCGGTGTAGGCGCTGCCGATGTGGTAACCCGCCCGTTCCAGGGCGATGAACGCTTCCTCAACCCAGCGGCGCTTCGTCGCCCAGTTCGCAACACCCTCGGCAAACTGGCCGGTGCCGTTCAGAATATCGCTGCTGATCGTCGTGTTGTACGGCAATTCCATCTGATAGATGGTGACGCTGTCGGGATCGAGCGCCAGCGTGCGGTCGATACAGGCGCGCCAGTTCTCGTCGGTCTCGCCGAGCATCCCCGCGATCAAATCGATGTTGATCTGCGGAAACCCGAGCGACCGCGCAAACGCGTACGAACGGCCGATTTCAGGTGAGCGATGCGCGCGGCCGTTGATCTCGAGGATTCGATCGTCGAAGTTTTCGACACCAAGACTCAGCCGCGTCACTCCCATTTCGCGGATCGCGCTGAGCTTCGCTTCGGTCAAGGTGCCAGGCTCGCATTCGAACGTGATTTCTTCGGCCTCGGACCACGGCGTCGCGCGCGTCAGTCGCTCCACCAGCCGGGTCAGTTGCGGGGTCGAAAGAAATGATGGCGTGCCGCCGCCGAAATACACGAAATCGACCCGGCGGCCGGCGACCGCGGCCAGCGGCGCATACAGCTCCCACTCGCGGCCGAGGCGATCGAGATAGGACTCGACTTCTTTGGCGTTCCGATCGGTGTAGACACGGAAATAACAAAAGTGGCACCGCTTGCGGCAGAACGGGATGTGGAGATAGACGCCAAGCGCAACGCCGGGGACCGGCGGTGAGGCGAGTGCCGGCTTGGCATCCCTGGAAACGGCATCCGCCTGCCACACCGAAAACGGCGGGTAATTGGCAACGAAGTAACTGCCGACTTCGGTCTGCTCGACCTCGGGCGGCGGCGAACTCTGCGACATCTCCGTACTATACGTCGACGGCGTGTGTTTGCTTACGCACGGGCGCGCTTGCAACGGGAACGGGACGAAGGAACGTGCGGCCGTCGAATCGCCGACGCCCTGATCTCAAATCATCCAACCGAGGTCTGGTTGCCGTGCTCTAATGACTCATCGCCAGGATTCAAGGATTCAGCGATTCGAGGATTCAAGGATCAGTGATTCGGGATCAGTGATTCGGGATTAGCGATGCAGATCTTCCGTCCTCTCTCGCGAAGGGTCACCCGTCCGCTGACCTTCGTGGTGTTCTGCGCCTGGGTTCCGACCATGGTCCTGCTGGTTCAGCGGTCGTGCGTTGCTGCCGCGTCAACCAGTCTCGCAAGCGATTTCGCGCGATATGGCACGTCGGCGGAATGGCGAGGCGTCTACTATCGCAACGAGAAAATTGGATTCACCGTCAGCCAGACGATCCCGAAGGGCGACGGCTTTCAGCTGCAGGAGGACGGACGCCTTCAGATGTCACTGCTCGGCGCGCGCAATGTCGTAGCCATTCGCACGCGCGCCGACGTCGACAAGGATTTCGCGGTGCGCTCGTTCGATTTCTCGCTCGACCCCGGAACTGGTGGGACCACCGTGCGCGGGACGATCAACGGGCGTCGGCTTCACCTGACAGTTTCCACGGCTTCGGGCACTCATGACGAAGACCGCGATCTCGCCGATACTCCTGTCCTTGCGCTCAACCTCGCTCGTCGCCTGGCAGATGCGGGGTTGACGCCAGGGGCACGATACACGTGGACGATCTTCGATCCGGCGACTCTCGGCAACTCACCGATCACTGTCGAAGTCGGACCGCGTGAGCTTGTAACAGTGAACCGGCGCCGCCTCCCGGCATTTCGCGTCGACGCCAACTACGCAGGATTGAAAACTACCTCCTGGATCACTGATACCGGCGACGTCGTGCTCGAAAAGAGTCCGATGGGATTCCAGACCGTCCGCGAAACACAGGCCGAAGCGCAGCTGATGGCCGTGCCGTTCAACATCCGGAACGATCTGTTGAGCGCGTCCGCAATCGTTCCGAGTGGCGGACTGCAAATCAATGAACCGCGAGACGTTCGGCGATTGAAATTGCGTCTCAGCGGAGCAGAGATCGATCGGGCGGCGATGGGCGGAGTGGGGCAGTCGGTGGACGGCGACGTCGTGGAAATTCGCGATGCGCGATCGTTGCAGCCCGGCAACGCCGATCCTGGTGTGTCGCAGTACCTGCTGCCCGAGGCGCTGGTCGAGAGCACGGCTCCGGAGATCGTCGCCGAAGCGCAGAACGCCGTTCGCAACATCGCCGGCGATCGGGCGCGCGCCGAACGGTTGACGCGCCACGTTAATGCAATTCTCGAGAAAAAACCGACCGTCAGCATTCCGTCGGCGCGCGAGGTACTCCGAACGAGAGTTGGAGATTGCAACGAGCACACGGCGTTGTTCGTTGCGATGGCTCGCGCCATCGGCATTCCCGCGCGCATCGCCGTGGGCCTCGTGTCCGTTCACGGCGCGTTCTACTATCATGCCTGGCCCGAGGTGTATCTATCAGATGGACAGACACGCGGCATGTGGCTGCCTGTCGACCCCACGCTGAATGAGTTCCCCGCCGATGCGACCCACCTTCGTCTTGCTCGAGGAGGACTGGATCAGCAGGCACAGATTCTCCCGCTCATTGGTCGGCTACGGATCGAAATCCTCGATCTCGAAACCGCGCCTGGCTCTTCGCCTGTCGTCATCGGACGCCGACCGACTGATCTGAGCCCGCTCCGCGTCAGCATGCCAACTCGAAGCGTCGGCGATTGCTGGTCGACACCGCCTGAGCGTCGCGCTCGCCGATGATCGCCGTCCACGATTTGGTCAAGAAATACGGCGGGTTCACTGCCGTGAACGGCGTGTCGCTCGAAGTACGTCCAGGAGAAATTCATGGGTTTCTCGGCCCGAATGGTGCCGGCAAGACGACGACGATTCGGATGATTGCGGGACTGCTGAAGCCGACGTCGGGACGCATTCTCGTCAACGGTCACGATCTCGCATCGGATCCCGAGCGCGCGAAGGCGTCCCTCGGATTTGTCCCCGATCGTCCGTTTCTGTACGAGAAGCTCACCGCAGGCGAATTCCTGCGGTTTCATGGCGGCCTGTACGGACTCGAGGGCGCGGGCATCGGGGATCGCGTCCGCGAGATGCTTGATTTGTTCGAGCTCGCCCGGTGGGAACACGAGCTCGTAGAAAGCTTTTCCCATGGGATGAAGCAGCGGCTGGTGATGTGCGCGGCGTTTCTCCACCGTCCCGAAGCGGTGCTCGTGGACGAACCGATGGTCGGTCTCGATCCCAGAGGTGCGCGCCTGATCAAAGACGTGTTTCGCACGATGAGCAGCCGCGGCGTTGCGATCCTGATGAGCACGCACACGCTCGAGGTCGCACAGGAAATGTGCGATCGCATCAGCATCATCCTGCAAGGGGGAATCATTGCGAAAGGAACGGTTCCCGAGGTTCGGGCGATGAGCGGCAATCCTGACGATCATCTGACGAACGTCTTTCTGAAGCTTACCGGCGGAAGCGCGCTCCAGGAGATCGATGAGATCGTCTAGGCAGGTCGTCTTTCCTTATCTGCTGCTGCCGTCCCTATGGGCGTCACGCAATCGAGCGCACCGGCGCGAGCGCGGGGATCTGGTGCGTGCCCTGACATTTGGGGGCATCGGCCTCTCGGTCGGTGTTGCGATCTTCGGCGGATCGTTCTGGCTCACCTGGCAACTGGCCGACTTGGGCGAGCTGGGAGATTACCTGTTGCGCGCCGGCCTGTCCTGGCTGTTCCTGACCTTTCTGTCATTTCTGGCGTTCAGCGGCCTGGTCACCGCGCTGGCGACGTTTTTTCTCTCGGGTGATTTGCGGCTTCTGCTGGCGACTCCGGTTGCCTCACGACGGCTGTTCTATGCGCGATTTGTCAGAACACTCGGTCAGGCCTCGTGGATGGTGGTGGTGTTTCTCGTACCAGTGTTGTTGGCGGTCGGGCTCGCGCGCTGTGCGCCGTACTCGTTCTACGCGATCGCGATCCTCACGATCGTGCCGTTTGCCGTCATCCCCGTCGTGCTGGGAACGGCGGTCACATTCGCGCTCGTCAACGTTTTTCCGGCACGCCGCGCGCGCGATTTTCTCATGGTGACCGGCCTTCTGTTTGCCGCGTCAATCGTGATCCTCATCCGCTATATCCGCCCCGAGCGGTTATTGCGTGTCGAGTCGCTGCCTGACATCACTGCCTTCTTCGCGACGTTGCAGTCGCCGATCACGCCGCTTCTGCCGTCGTTCTGGGCCGCCGAAACGCTTTTTGCCAGCCTTCGTGGCGGGCGCGATTTGCTTCACTTCCTGGCACTCTGGACGACCGCTGCCTCACTGACCCTCGTGCTTCGTGCCGCACATGAGCGATGGCACTTCAGCGGGTTCAGTAACGCACAGGAAGCGCGGAAGACCCGGTTCACGAAACTCCAGACTCTCGATCGGCTCGCGAATCGTTTGCCGATCTCGGTGGTCCGTCGTCATCTGCTTTTGAAAGACGCGAAGGTGTTCTTCCGTGACGTCAGCCAGTGGTCGCAGCTCCTGCTGCTCGTCGCGCTGATGCTCCTGTATCTCTACAACTTTCGTGTCCTGGATCTGGACCGCATCCCTTATATGAGCGGCGTCATCAAGAACGTGTACGCGTTTGTGAATCTCGGGATGACCGGGCTGGTGATGGCAACGGTGGCGGTCCGATTCGTGTTTCCAAGCGTATCGTCGGAGGGAGCGGCGTTCTGGATCGTCCGCTCGGCGCCGATCAGCCTGCGTGATTTTCTGTGGTCGAAGTTCTGGATTGGACTTGTTCCCGTGCTCGTGCTAACCGAGGCGTTGACGATCGTCGGCAACTACCTCCTTGGAGTCGACCCTTTTCTGGCCGCGATTGCTCCCATCGTCGTGCTGTTCATGAGTCTTGCGCTGGTCGGGTTAGCAACGGGCCTCGGCGCGCGCTACCCGCGCTTTGCGGCCGACAATGCGACTCAGGTCGCTGGTTCCTATGGCGGCATTGCATTCATGGTGATCGCCGTCCTGTTCGTGCTCATCATCGTCGTGCTCGTTGGTTGGCCCTCATCCGTCTACCTTTTCCACCAGGTTCGTCGTCTCCCCCTGTCGTCTTCTCAACTGTTCAACATGTCCAGCTGTTTTGTCGCTGCCGCGGCGATTAGTCTCGCCAGCTGGTGGATGGGCATGCGAACCGGGATCCGAGCGCTCGAAGAACTCGAATAGGGCAGGACCTCGTAGAGCCCAGCAGAACCTAGTAGAACCCGTATAATGATCGTTTGCGAAATATGGACCGAGACACCCCAGACGCGACCATCGGTGGCGTCGATCGGGATGCCACTGCCCCGATTGACTTCATCCGGGCGATTGTGACCGACGATCTCAAGGCGGGCCGCGGCGAGGGGCACGTCGCGACGAGATTTCCTCCGGAGCCCAACGGTTACCTGCATATCGGGCATGCGAAATCGATCTGCCTCAACTTCGGCGTCGCCGCCGAGTTCGGCGGGACATGCAACCTGCGCTTCGACGATACGAATCCGACGACTGAAGACGTGGAGTACGTCGAGTCGATTCAAGAAGATGTTCGGTGGCTCGGGTTTCAGTGGGAAGGCGAGCCGAGATACGCCTCCGATTATTTCGAGACGCTATACGAATATGCCGTTCATCTGATTCGTCAAGGGCATGCCTACGTGGACAGTCAGACCGCGGAGGAGATTCGCCAGCGGCGCGGCACGCTGACGGAACCTGGAGTCGACAGCCCGTTCCGTACTCGCCCGGTCGAGGAGAACCTGGATTTGTTCGCGCGTATGCGGGCCGGCGAGTTCGAGGACGGCGCGCATGTGCTGCGCGCACGCATCGACATGTCGTCGCCCAATATCAACATGCGCGATCCTGTGCTCTACAGGATTCGCCGGGCCCACCATCATCGGACCGGCGACAGCTGGTGCATTTATCCGATGTACGACATGGCGCATCCACCATCGGATGCTGTCGAACACATCACGCACTCTCTCTGCACGCTCGAGTTCGAGGATCACCGTCCGCTTTATGACTGGCTCATCGAGCATCTGCCGGTTCCTGCGCGTCCCCGACAGATCGAATTTGCACGGCTGAACCTGACCTACACGGTCATGAGCAAGCGCAAGTTCCTGGAACTGGTGGACAAGGGGCACGTCAAGGGCTGGGACGATCCGAGGATGCCGACTATTGTCGGCATGCGCCGGCGCGGCTACACGCCGGAGGCAATCCGCACGTTTTGCGAACGCATCGGCGTCGCCAAGCGCGAGAACGTCGTCGACGTTGCGCTGCTCGAGCATGCAGTCCGCGAGGATTTGAATCGAACGGCGCCGCGGGTGATGGCCGTGATCAATCCGCTGCGCGTGGTCATCGAGAACTACCCGGAAGGGCAGGTGGAGGAGTTCGACATCATCAACAATCCCGAGGACGAGTCCGCCGGTACGCGCCGTGTCCCGTTCTCGCGCGAGCTCTTTATCGAACGCGACGACTTCCGCGAAGATCCGCCAAAGAAATTCTTCAGGCTGGCGCCAGGCCGCGAAGTGCGGTTGCGGGGGGCGTACTTCATCACCTGCACCAAGGTCCTCAAGGACGCTGAGGGACACGTCACTGAGCTGCGATGCACCTACGATCCGGCGAGCCGCGGCGGCGACGCTGCCGACGGCCGTAAGGTGAAGGCGACGCTGCACTGGGTATCTGCCGCGCACGCGCTCACGGTCGAAGTGCGGCTGTACGATCGGTTGTTCAAGAGCGAGATGCCCGACGCCGTCGACTATCTGGCCGATCTCAATCCTGTCTCCCTCGACATCATTCCAGACGCCCGAATAGAACCGAGCGTGCGTGATGCGGTCGTCGGGACGCGTTATCAGTTCGAGCGGCTTGGATATTTCTGCATCGATCCTGATTCCTCTCCAGGTCGCATGGTTTTCAATCGAACCGTCACGTTGAAGGACACCTGGGCCAGGATCGAGCGCCGCAGCTGACGGACCACGGAAGACCACGGAAAGACGTACGCCACGGAAAAACACGGAAGTTAGAACTGTTTCAAAGTCGGCGAACGAGCGCGCGAGTGAGCCCACGCGAGCGGAGCGGGGATCGCGGGGTCCCCGCGAGCGAGCGTGTAAGGGAGTCCGAGGGGCGAAGCCCCTCGGAGTAATAATGCTCGAAACAGTTTTCCTTGACGCCGGCGGCGTGCTCGTCTATCCGAACTGGACGCGCATCAGCAATGCCCTCCGCGCCCGCGGTGTCAATGTCGATCCCCGCGCCCTCGCGCGCGCGGAGCCCCATGCGAAGAAGAAGATTGATGTTCGCCAGACGATCACTGCGACCAATGATGCCGGTCGCGGCTGGCTGTATTTCAATCTGATCTTCGACCAGGCGGGTGTGCCCCCTGGCCCAGACGTGGAAGCTGCGCTTCAAGATCTCCACGCGTATCATCAGAACACGAACCTGTGGGAGCTGGTTCCCGACAACGTGGCGCCGTCGCTTGCGGCGCTCCGCCAGCGTGGGCTGAAGCTGACCATTGTTTCGAATGCGAATGGGAAGCTCAGAGTGTTGTTCGAGCGGCTCGCGCTTGCCGGATGCGTCGACTGTCTGCTGGACTCGCACGATGAAGGCGTCGAGAAACCAGATCCCCGGTTTTTCGAAATCGCGCTCGAGCGGAGCGGCGCCAGACGCGAGAGCACGATTCACGTCGGCGATTTGTACCACGTCGATGTCGAAGGGGCCCGCGCTGCTGGCCTGCGCGGCGTGCTGCTCGACGAAGCGGGCTTGTATCCGGACGTCGACTGTCCCCGCGTGCGATCGCTGGACGAACTCGTCGACCAGATCTCACGCGGCACGTTCGATTGAGGGCAATTGGTGAATTTGCGAGTTGGTGAATTCGTGAATTGACTTGGTCACAAGACCAATTCACCGATTCACCAATTGAATATCACTGCTCACTCAGCGCGACGATCGGATCAATTCGCGATGCGCGTCGTGCCGGTAGAGTGCAGGCGGCGAATGTGACGAGTGCAAGCACGGCCGCGACGCCGGCGAGCACGAGGGGATCCATCGGCCCGACGCCATAGAGTTGCGCCGCCATGGTCCGTCGAATCGCAAACGCGCCGCCAACGCCCGCCACGAAGCCGCCAGCGAGCAGCGCCATCCCCTCCTTGACGATCAATCCAAATACGCGCCGCGAGTCGCTGCCGAGCGCCAATCGGATGCCAATCTCGCGCGTGCGCTGCGACACCTGGTAGGCGAGCACGCCGTAGAGACCGATGGCCGCCAAGAAGAGGGCCACGACGGCGAAGACGATCGCCACCACCATTGGCGTCCGTCGATCGGCAAGAGACTCGTTCATCCGATCGGCCATGGTTCGCATGCTGTAAAGCGGCAGCTCCGGATCGAGCGCCCGAAGCTGCTGCCGAATGGATGGAGCGATCGCAAGCGGATCGCCGGTTGTGCGAACTGTCAGCGCGAGCCCCCGCTGCGAAGCCTGGCGAAATGGGAAGTAGTAGGTGCCGACGCGATCCTCTGTCGTCACCAGTCCGGCCATTTTGGTTTCACCCACGACCCCGACGACCGTCAACCACCGCGTGTTCTTGTCCGGCGCGAGCAAGTCGTTCGGGTTCTCCGGCTGGAACATGCGGCGGCCAACCGGATCGATCCCCGGCCAGAACCGCTGCGCAAGCCGGTCGTCGACGATGACGACACCTTGTGATGTCTCAGTGTCGCTATCGTTGAACGTGCGGCCGCGTTTGAGTGGAACCTTGAGGGTTTCGAGGTAGCCGGGCGTGGCAATCACACGATAAGGCGAGATCAACGATTCGCCCGGTGCCATGCGGTAGCCTTCGGCGATGATCACGCTGTCACTGAAATCTCCGCCGAACGGAATACTCGACGACATCCCGGCGTGCTCAACTCCGGGAATCGAGCGCACGGCGGTGACGAACCGGTCGGCAAACGTGCGAAGCGCAGCGTTGTCGCGATATCGCGACGGCGGAGGGGAGACCCGTGCGGTCAACACGTTGGTGGGATCGAAACCGGGGGCCACAGCAAGGACGCGTTCAAAACTCGTCACGAGCAGGCCAGCACCAGCCAGAAGCATGAAGGCAAACGCGACCTGACTCGCGACGAGAAGCCGTCGCACCGCCCGAGCACCACGCCCCGAGGTGCCGCTGCGTCCTTCTTCCCGGAACGCCTGCGCCAGATTGAGCGCGGTCAGACGCGCGAGGGGCGCAAGACCGACAGCGATGCCGACCAACAACGCCAACGCGAAGGCGAAGACCACCACTTCGACGCTGATCGTGATCTCGTTGGCTCTGGGTAGCGCATCAAGTCCGACGCCGCCGAGGGCTCTGAGCGCGGCATAACCGACGATGAGACCGAGTGCGCCGCCGATCGTCGTCAGGAACACCGTCTCCGTCAGTAGATGCGTCATCAACCGTGGTAGCGACGCGCCGAGCGCGTGGCGCGTCGCCAGCTCGCGCATGCGAGCCGACGATCGAATGAGCACGAGGTTCGTGATGTTCACCGCTCCAATGGCCAGCACGAACAGCACTCCTGTCCACAACATGAGCAGCGTCGGTCGAACCTCACGAACGAGATCCTGTTGAAGCGGCACGACGACCGTGTGAAATCCCGCGTTGATGAGGATTTGCTTGAGCGCGGGGAATCGATCGAGGTTCCGAGCGTTGAGTGCGTCGAGCTGTTGCTGTGCGACTGCGACCGATGCACCGGATTTCAATCGGCCAACCATCGTCCAACTGTTGTTGTGCCGAGCGTCGTCTGATTTCTGTTCCGGGGTGAATGCCAACGGCGTCCACAGCTTCACATCCGGATTCATGAAGAAGAACGACTGCGGCATGACGCCGACGATCGCGTAGTTCTCTCCGTTGATGCGCAGGTCCCGGCCCACTGCGGTGTCCTGGCCGCTGAAGAGCTGCTGCCACAGCGCGTAGCTCAGGATGACCTCGCGTTCGCGGCCGATCTCTCCCTCGTCGTCGCGGAACACGCGACCGCGGTGAGGTGCCGCGCGCAGCATCCGAAAGATCGACGGCCTGACCGCCATTCCAGTGAGACGCTGCGGATCGCTTTGTCCGCCGATCGTCTGGCCGGTCATGCGATAGAGCGCCAATTCTTCGAACACATCCGTTTCGCGTAGCCGGTCGTAATAGTCCGGGACGCCGGTTGACCCGCGCTCCACACCCGCCTTCGGATACGCGTTGTAAAGCGTGACGATGCGATCTGCGTCCGGAATGGGAAGCGGTCTCAAAAGGACGCCATTGATGATGGCAAAAATGGCCGCATTGGCACCGATACATACAGCGAGCGTGAGAATGACCGTCGCGGCAAAGCCGCGGTCCTTCCAAAGCACACGTCCGGCGTGTCGGAGATCGTGAAGAAGCCCGTCCATAGGAAGCAGTTACGCAAGAACGCCAACGCGGGTTCAGGATATATTGGCGCGATCAACAGGGGATGGCGATGAGGACCACCATCTGGCTCGAGACGTTCGTGCACGACATTCGCTACGCGATACGCTCTCTACTCCGAACACCCACATTCACGATAACCGCGCTCGCAACACTGGCGCTGGGCATCGGTGCCAACACGGCCATCTTCAGCGTCGTCGACGCAGTGCTGCTACGGCCGATGCCGTACCCCGATCCGGACCGCATCGTCCAGCTCGCGCGACGAACTGAATCCGGCGAGCAGATGGGGCACACCGGGCTGCGCTACATGTTCTTTCGCGACAACTCGCGGTCCTTCGAGGCGTTGGCTGCGTGGCGCGGACTCACCGGATTCAATCTCGCGACCGGAGATTCCGCCGAATACGTCAAAGCCATGCCGGTGTCGAAGGAGTTCTTCGCCGTCTTTGGTGTACGTCCACTCTACGGCGAGACATTCACCGATGTTCACGATCGTGTTGGAGGTGTCGACGCCGTCGTCCTCAGTTATGGACTCTGGACACGGTTATTCGGTGGCAGCCGATCGGCTATTGGATCGACGGTATCGCTCGGCGATCGTTCGCACGCGGTTATCGGTGTGATGCCGCGCGACTTTCACTCGATTCCTCCTGCAGATCTGTATGTGCCGTTGCGGCCGAGTACGTCGGGACCAGGAGGCGGCTTCAATTACGGGGTCGCAGGCCGTCTGAAAGAAGGCGTTGCGCTTGCTCGAGCCAATGCCGAAGCTGCGTCAGTGTTCGAATCATTTCGCGAAACGCACCCGCAGTCGCTGGTCAAGTCGGAATACACGGCTGCGTTCGTGCCGTTCCAGAACAGCATCACGCAATTTGCCCGTCCGGGGTTGTTGATGATGCTCGGAGCAGTCGGCATGTTGCTCCTGATCGCCTGCGCAAACACAGCCAACCTTCTGCTCGCGAAGGCGACAGGTCGCGGCCGTGAAATCGCCGTTCGCGCCGCGCTCGGTGCCGGTCGCACGCGGCTGATTCGTCAACTGCTCACCGAGTCGCTTGTCCTTTTCATCGTTGGCGGCACCATCGGCGTGATGTGCGCCTATTGGGTCGTGCCGGCTCTGACGGCACTGACGCCGCCGACCTACACCGTTTATCAAGACGTGCGCGTCGATCTGTCCGTATTGATGACGATGCTTGGCGTATCGCTGGCCACGGGCATCCTGTTTGGGCTGGCGCCCGCAGTGAGCCTGTCACGCCATGACGTCGCCGATGCCGTCAAGCAGGATGGCACGCGAACAACCGCCAGCCAGCGATCCGCCTGGCTGCGCCATGGACTTGTGATCGTCGAAGTCGCGCTCTGCATGCTCCTGCTCGTCGGCGCCGGCCTTCTGCTCCAGACGTTTATCCGCATGCGCGCGATCGATCCGGGATTCGATCCTGGAGGCCTGCTTACCGCGCGGATGTCCCTGCAGGGAGACCGGTATACGACCACGGCGGACGTCAACCGATTCTTCGATCAAGCACTCGAGCGAATTCGTCAGATTCGCGGCGTCCAATCCGCCGCCGTTGTCAACGGTGTGCCGATCGAGCGTGGTTTGAATTTGAACGTTGACGTACTCGATGGCCCCGAGTTGGTCGAGAGGGCAGTCGTTGATTGGCGTTACGCAAGTCTCGAGTACTTCGCGACCATGAGGATCCCGATCGTCTCCGGCCGGGGGTTCAATTCCGGCGATCGGGCCGGCGCGCCGCCGATCACGGTGGTCAACGAGGAGTTCGCGAGAAGGTTCTTAAAGGGGACGAACCCGATAGGTCGTCATGTTCGCGTCTTCCGCGACGATGGATCGATTGAGATCGTCGGAGTCGCGAAAGATCTGCGTGAGGGTCGCCTCACCGGACGGCCGATTCCCCTGATGTATGTGCCGGTTGAGCAAGCCAACATCGCGGGAATCCGCGCCAGTCACACCTATTTTCCGATGAGCTGGGTTGTTCGCACGACGGCGGCGACGCCCGACGTCATTCGCGGATTCCGCGAGGCCATGCGCGCGACCGATCCCAAGCAGCCTTTCTCCGCGTTCGCCACGATGGACGAGGTCAAGGCGGCATCAATGTCCAACCAGACATTTCAGATGACGCTGCTGAGCGGGCTGGCGGCGATCGGGTTGCTTCTGGCGTTTGCTGGAATCTACGGGTTGATGGCGTACATGGTTGCCCAGCGTTCGCGCGAGTTTGGCATTCGTCTCGCGCTTGGCGCGTCGCGGTGGCGCATTCTGAAGAACGTGCTACGACAGGGAATCGTCCTGGCCTCGATCGGTGCAGTGGTTGGAACCGCGGCGGCACTCGCGCTGAATCGCAGCCTGCAGACTTTCGTGTACGGCGTGAGCACGTTGGATCCATTTACCTATGGATGCGTGGCTGTCGTCTTGATCGCTACCGCGGCCCTGGCGAGTTTTGTTCCGGCGTTGCG
>Ga0114129_10006205_pt1 | contig 16952 bp, 14 predicted proteins | sample RhiMetdeltSRZDD1_FD_80071 | JGI IMG/M metagenome (GOLD analysis project Ga0114129, IMG submission 80071) | Populus rhizosphere microbial communities from Tennessee, USA - Rhizosphere MetaG P. deltoides SRZDD1 (version 2) (version 2) | ecosystem: Host-associated > Plants > Roots > Rhizosphere >... | reverse complement strand
GAAGGTCGAGTTGCCGTATGGCGCCCAGCTCGTGGCGGACGTCATCAACCGAACCGAAACGGCGATGCCGCAAGCGCACTGCTTCATGGCCACCGAGCTGATGCTCAAGGCGCAAAAACAGGCCCAGCGGGTAACCTTCAAAACCGCCACCCAACCAAATTACTAGCCATGAGCAGAAAGCAGCGATCGCGGCGGGCGTTCTTCAAGACGGCAGCGAAAGGACTAGGTGCTGCAGCAGTGGCTTCAGGCTTTCCTTCGATCGTGCCGTCTTCAGTGCTTGGGGCGGCGAGTCCCGGCAACCGCATCAACATCGGCGCGATCGGGATGGGCCGGATTTCGCGTGCTCATGATCTTCCAGGCATCTGGAAACACGAGAGCGCGCGCATCATGGCGGTGTGCGATCTCGACAGCAACCGCGTGAAGGACGCCATCGCGCTCGTCAACGGCCAGTACACCAAGATGACGGGCAAGCCCTACGACGGCGTCACGGGCTACGCGCACTACCGGGACCTGCTCGCCAACAAGGATATCGACGCGGTCGTGATCAGCACGCCCGATCACTGGCACGCGCTCATCGCGATCGACGCGGTGCGCGCGGGCAAGGACGTCTACCTGCAGAAGCCGGCCTCGCTGACGATCGCCGAAGGCCGGGCGCTCAGTAATGAAGTCCACAAGTCGGGCCGCATTTTCCAGATCGGCAGCCAGCAACGCTCGTGGGCGCAGTTCAAGTACGCGGCGGAACTGGTGCGCAACGGCAGGATCGGTCAGCTCAAGACCGTCTACATCGGCTTGCCGGGTGATCCGGCCGGCGGAGTACAAGCCGAAACCCCGGTGCCGAAGAACTTCAACTACGACATGTGGCTGGGTTCGACACCTGTCGTTCCTTACGCGGAGGACCGCGTCCACCCGCAGAAGGGCTACGGCCGGCCAGGCTGGCTGCGCTGCGAGCAGTTCGGGGCCGGAATGATCACGGGCTGGGGTGCGCACCACATCGACAGCGCCCACTGGGGCATGGATACCGAGCACACCGGCCCTGTCGAGATCTGGGGCTCGGCGGAATTCCCCACCAAGGGCCTCTGGGACGTCCACGGCCCGTTCAAGACCGAGGCGCTCTACGCCAACGGCGTCAAGATGATCGTGAGCGGCGAGTTCACGAACGGCATCAAGTTCGAAGGGACCGAGGGCTGGGTGTTCGTGTCACGCGGAAACGAAGCCGTCACGGCCAGCGACCCGGTCGCCGCGCTGAAGGACAGTCAGGCGCTCGCCGCGAGCGATCCCAAGATCATCACCTCGGTCATCGGTAAGGACGAACTACATCTCTACGAAAGCAAGGACCACCACGGCAACTGGATCGAGTGCATCAAGACACGGCGCGAGCCAATTGCGCCCGTCGAAGTCGCGCACCGGGCCTGTTCCGCCTGCCTGCTGCACCACATGGCCATGAAGGCGAAGCGCAAGCTTCACTGGGATCCGGAGAAGGAGCGCTTCAAGAACGACGACGCGGCCAACGCGCTGCTTTCGCGTCCGCAGCGTCCGCCGTACGTACTCGATACGTAAGGCCGGTTGTAAACAGGAGGGCCAGGAGTTCAAGAAAAAACATCTGATTTTCCTCCTGATCTCCTGGCCCTCTTGTAAGAGGATTTTTCGCTAGCCCCGCACCGACGGAATCCGTGGATTCCTTTCCAGCCCGAACTTGTGCTGGTGCCAGTACGGATACGGCTCCGGCAACGCACTCACCTCGTCCAGACGAGCCATCTCCTCGTTTGTCAGGCGCCACGTCGCTGCCGCGAGGTTGTCGCGCAGCTGCTCCTCGTTGCGCGCGCCGAGGATCACAGTATCAACTCCCGGTTTGTGCATCACCCAGTTCAGCGCCACCTGCGCCGCCGAGACGTTTCGCTCGTCAGCGATTGCCGTCAGCACGTCGACGATCCGGTAGAGCCGTTCGAGATCCACGGTTCCCGGGGCGTCGAGCTGATTGAGCCGGGTTTCAGAGGGTCGGGCATCGCGACGGAATTTCCCGGACAGCAGACCGAAGTGCAGCGGACTCCACGCCATCAGGCCGACTCCCTGATCGAGTCCCATCGGCACCATCTCGTGCTCGACGTCGCGAGCCACGAGCGAGTAATTCACCTGCTGCGTGATAAAGCGCGGGAACGTGTGGCGCGCGGAAACCGCCAGCGCCTTCATGACGTGCCATGCCGAATGATTGGAGCAGCCGATGTAGCGCACCTTCCCCTGGCTGACCAGGTCGTCGAAGGCCCGCAGCGTCTCCTCCACCGGGACGAACTGGTCCGGCTCATGGCACATGTAGACGTCCAGGTAATCGGTGCGCAACCGGCGAAGGCTTCCCTCGCAGCTTTCGACGATGTGCTTGCGCGACAGCCCGATGTCGTGAACGCCCTTCCCTACGCGCATGAACACCTTGGTCACGATGATGAACTGCTGGCGCTTGCCTTCGAGCGCCTCACCGAGAATCTCTTCGGAGCCGCCGAACGAATACATATCGGCCGTGTCGATGACGGTCACGCCGGCCTCGGCACAGATGTCGAGCATCCGCTTGGTGTCGGTCACGCCGAGATTTCCCATGTGTTGAAAGCGATCGCGGCCACCGATGGTCATCGTCCCGAAGCTGAGGGCAGACACGCTGAGGCCGCTCTTTCCTAACAGTCTTTGTTCCATTTACTAGATCTCCGCGCGGTCGTCGTCAAAACTATGCGTCGCCTTGCCGCGTTCTTCGGGCCACGCGATCGCCTCCGCTCCGGACGACGGGTCCTGTCCGCCGACAGCCCCACCCGTCCTCGGCGCCAAAGGCACTTGTCACGGGAGTGGCGCCTGCGCGGCGGGCGGGGCGGCCCCGTCGGCGGCCACCCGTCGTCCTACGCTCCGGCTCGATGATTCTTCTCGAAGGCTTTTCACAATCGATCATGCAAGGTCTGACACCCTTTACAGGTCAGGGATATCGAACGGCACGCCAGCGTAATTCTCAGCCAAGCTCGTCATCGCCGCTCGTGAGCTGACAAGATACTCGAGCTCGGCGACCTGACGTTTATAGTCGAACGCGTTCTGGTCCGGCGCACGATGGAGCATCGTGGTCATCCACCACGAGAAGCGCTGTGCCCGCCAGGTGCGGCGCAGCCCGCGGTCCGAGTATTCATCGAGCAGTCGTTCGCTCCCGTTCGAATAGAACGCCGCAAGCGCCTCGGCGAGGCGGCTGACGTCCGCCATGGCCAGATTCAGGCCTTTGGCGCCGGTCGGGGGGACGATGTGCGCGGCGTCGCCGGCCAGGAAGAGACGACCGAAGCGCATCGGCTCGACAACGAAGCTGCGCATCCCGGTTATGCCCTTCTGGAAAATCTCTCCTTCGTTCGGCCCCCACCCGTCATCTGTCCGGAGTCGCGCCTGCAGCTCCGACCAGATCCGATCGTCCGGCCACTGATTCACGTCCTCGTCCGGCGCACATTGAAGATACAGGCGTGTGACCTGAGCGGATCGCATACTGAACAGCGCGAACCCGCGCGGATGGTTGCTGTAGACCAGTTCCTCGGACGACGGAGCCGCGTGGGCCAGGATGCCGAGCCAGCCGAACGGATACTCGCGCTCGTAGACCTGGAGATGATCGGCGATCACCGTTCGGCAGACGCCGTGAAAGCCATCACAGCCGGCGATGAAATCGGCCGAGACCTCGTGGTGCTCGCCGTCCTTTCGAAACGAGACGGACGGCTTTGCCTCGGAGAAGCCGGACGGTGCGACATCTTCAACCTCGAAGAACAACGGTCGGGACGTCGACGTTCTGGCCTCGATCAGATCCTTGACGACCTCGTTCTGCCCATAGATCGTGATGGCACGGCCGTTCGTCAGGCCTTCCATGTCGATGTGATGGCGCCGGCCGTTGAATGCGATGTAAATGCCGCCGTGCCGCATGCTTTCACGACGCAGGCGATCGCCGACGCCTGACGCGATCATCAATTCGACAGTGCCCTGCTCGAGGACGCCAGCGCGGACGCGCTCGATCACATACTCGCGGCTGCGGTTCTCGAGGATCACCGAATCGACGCCACGCAGGTGCAGGAGATGCCCGAGCATCAGGCCCGCCGGGCCTGCGCCAACGATTGCGACCTGGGTGTGGATCGAGGTCATTCGGACTGCGGTGCGCCGGGCGGGTTCTGTTCCCTTTCGAACGTCAGGAACAAGGGCCCGACTCCGAGCACGCCAAGCATCGAAAACGTCCCGGCGCCGGCCCGATTGATCGCCCTGAATCGCGCATGCTCGCCTGGCGCAAGATCGAAGTCGATGGTTTTCCAGAAGAGCGTGTTATGGGCGCGGAGGCGATGCTGGCCCGGCGACACCTCCCGCGTCACTTCCCTGCCATAAAGCAGGGTGGCGAGACGTTCGCCGTCCAGAGACACCTCCACCTGCCGATCCTGGACATCACGCGGGTCCTTGCGCGTGACCGTGATTCGTGCAATCCCGGCGCTCATCACACTACTCGGCTGCGGTCACACCGTGAGCCTGCGCAGTACGCGCGTTGAGGTCACGCAGTGCGCCGAGTTCATCGGGGGTCGGTGCCGGCGTCTCGTGGACCTGCCCGGCGAATCGAACCGGCCAACCGGTGTTTTCGCGGACCGCATCCGCGGTTACGCCAGGATGCAGCGTCACAACCTCGAACTCCTTTGACTCGGCATCGGGCCGCATCGTGCAGAGGTCGGTCACGATCAGGGACGGCCCCTCGGTGCGAAGTCCCAGGGCGCGTCGTTCGCGGCCGGTCGGACCGTGGCCGAGAGAGGTCAGGAAATCAAGCTTCTCGACGAACGACTTCCGGCCGTGGCGCATCACGATGTAGATGCGGTGGCAGGACGTGGAGATCTCGGTCGCTCCGCCGCTTCCAGGAAGCCGCACCTTCGGCTTCGCATACGATCCGATGACGGTGCTGTTGAGATTTCCGAACCGATCCACCTGCGCGCCGCCGAGAAAGCCCACCGTTATCCGTCCGCCTTGCAACCAGTACTGAAACATCTCGGGCACGGAGACCGTCGTCAGCGCGGTTTCGTACAACTCGCCATCGCCAATGGACAGCGGCAGAACGTGCGGCTTGGTCTCCAGCGTTCCGGACTCGTAGACCAGGGTCAGGCGCGGCGCGTGCGTCAGGCGGGCAAGGTTGCAGGCCGCCGAAGGCAGGCCGATTCCAACGAAGCAGATGTCATCGTTGGTGAGCGCGCGCGCTGCTGCGACCGTCATCATCTCGGATGCCGACCAGGTCATGCGCGCGCGGCTCCGGCAGGATGCTTGATGTTCGCATCAATCCATTCCGTAAACCGCTCACGGTCTCGGGCGATGGCGTCCCAGGCCGTGTAGAAGGCATTGTCGCGGTCGTAGTACCCGTGCGCGTACGACGGCCGGGCACCGCCTGGCGCAAGCGCCACCGCGTTGAGGGTCCACGACGGCAGCACGATCGCATTGGTTCCGGTCGTGCCGAGGTCGTCGACGACTTCCTCGACGGTTGCAACCGATCGCCCGGCCGACAGTACCGCCTCTTTCTGCACGCCGATGATCCCCGCGATCAGCACGTTGCCAGCGCGGTCCGCTCTCTGGGCATGAACCACAGTGACGTCCGGTCGCAGCGCGGGCACGGCAGTAAGCATCTCGCCGGTAAAGGGACAGACGATCGACTTGATTCGGGCGTTCACCGCCGCGAGCTCGGATCCCAGGTATCCCTTGAGAATTGCACACGGCATTCCGGCCGCGCCGGCAGCATAGGCGTGCGCCATCGCCGAGTGGCTGTGCTCTTCGATCTCCAACGGACGCGGCCAGCCGCGCTCGACTGCGTCCCGGAGGCGATGCAGCGAACCGACGCCGGGATTGCCGCCCCAGGAGAACACCAGCTTCCGCGCGCAGCCACAGCCGATCATCTGGTCGTAGATGAGATCCGGCGTCATCCGGATCAGGGTGAGATCGGTGATCCCCTGACGGATGATTTCGTGCCCCGCGGCAAACGGGATGAGATGCGTGAAGCCTTCGAGCGCAACGGCGTCGCCGGAACGGACGAAGCGGGCGATTGCGTCCGACAGCGAGAGGATTTCGGCCATACGACAGCCTTTGATTCTTGCATGATCGCGGGTTCGCGGGCGAGGACCGGAGGCCATCGAGTCAACGGATCTCAAAACGGAGCAACGAAGCCAACGGAGCAAACGGATCTGGGATCTCGCGACTGTGCGGCTCGCCCGATCGGGTCCGCCGGGCGGCCGGCCGCTGCGCGGCCGGCGCGCTGATCGTTGGCACGGTCGCGACAAACAAGCAGCCGAAAAATCACATAGCTGCTTGTTTGTCGCGACCGCGCCAACGATCAGGCCGCGCGGAGCGCGGCCCCGGCGGACCCGTCCCGCGAGCCCTCCGTGATCTTCGTTGGCTCCGTTGCTCCGTTTTGAAATCCGTTCTCTCGATGGTCTCAGCTGCTCGACTTGACGATCTCCAGCTCCTCGCCTCGATGACCTCCAGCTCCCCGCCTCGATGATCTCCGCCTCCTCTACCGCGCCGGCACATGCTGCCGGACCGTCGCGAGGGCCAGGCACGTCACGACCAGCGCCGCGGCCATCAGCCAGAAGAACGATTCGCTGCCCCGGTATTCGAGCGCCCAGGGACCGGCGTAGCCGACCAGGATCGCGCCGAGCCGGCCGAATGCCACGACGGTTCCAACGCCGCCGGCGCGTATGGCGGTTGGATAAACATGGGCTGCCAGCGCGAACATCGTGGTCTGGACCGCGTTGATGAGACCGCCGGTGAGCGTCAGCATCACCAGAATCGGCAACACGGCGCTCTGTGCCGTGATGGACATCCGGCTCATGACGAGCGCGCAGACGACCGCTCCGGCGGTCATGCCGACCATGATGCTGCGGGAGCCGAATCGGGTCAGGAGCTTGCCGCCGACCAGCGCACCGACGACGCCACCGAGGTTGAACGCGCTGAGCCCGGAGCTGGCGACGGTCGACGGGAGACCCGCACCAGTGAGGATTGTCGGGAGCCAGGCGAACCCCAGATAGACGGCGAACAGGCACGAAAAGAACGCGGCCCAGAGAGCCAGGGTATCGACGCGGAGCTCACCGCCGAAGATTGACATCAAGGACGGCTGGCTGACCGTTGAATCGGCTGGCCGGACGAATGTCGCCTGATCCGGGACGTCGTGGCCCATCTGCCGCAGCATCGCCGCCAGCTCCCGCCAGCGCGATGGATGGCGAACCAGATACCGTGGTGATTCCGGCATCAGCCACCTGAGGGCGATCGCGCCGACGATCGGAGTCGCGCCGCCGATCAGGAACAGGCCGCGCCAGCCGATGTTCGGGAGCGCGGCGATGGCGGCGAAGCCGGCCAGCGTCGCGCCAAGCGGCACGCAGACGATCGTCAGCGTGACCGCAAAGGGCCTTTGCCGAAGCGGGACGTATTCGGCCGCAAGCGCGGCCGCGTTGGGCATCGCCCCTCCGAGGCCCACACCGGCAATCAAGCGCAGGATCCCCAGGGTGCCGACGTCGTTGACCATCGCGATGACGATGGTCGCGACGCCGAAGATCGCGAGGCATCCGAGAAGCGCATTGCGGCGGCCGATGCGATCTCCGGCGTACCCGGCAAGCGTTCCACCGATCATCATGCCGAGATAGCCGAGAGACACGACCGGCGCGAACGCGCCGCGCGTGACGGACCATTCGCGCATGATCGTCGGCAGCGCGACGCCCAGGAGCTGGTTGTCGAAACCGTCGAAGATGATCGTGAGAGCGGTCAGGAACACCAGCCACCGCTGATATCCGGTCCATCGGCTCTCGTTCAGGATGCGGTCGACGTCAATCGGGGTGGGCTTGACGGTGGTCACGCAGCGAAGGATACCCGCCTACGCGCGGGATCGCGAAGGCGGGCCTGCCTCGCCGAAGCCCGAAGGGCGGAGGCGGGTAGAATACGCCGCTGGAGGCTATCAAATGTTCAAGAGCAGATGGGGCGCGGCCGCGGTCGCGGTGACGATGTTCGCCGCCGGCTTCGGCGCGCGCAGCTTTGTAGGAGGCGACGTGGCGCACGCACAGGGCAGCACACGGGTGTTCGAGATGCGGACGTACACCGCACCGCCAGGCAAACTCGCAGACCTGCAGAAGCGTTTCCGGGATCACACGCTGAAGATGTTCGAGAAGCACGGCATGACCAACATCGGGTACTGGGTTCCCGCCGACCCGCCGAATTCCGAGAACACGCTCGTCTACATCATCGCGCACAAGGATCGCGAGGCCGCGAAGAAGAGCTGGGCGGATTTTCGAGCGGATCCGGCGTGGCAGGCCGTGGTCAAAGAGTCGCAGAAGGACGGCCCGCTTACCTCGAAGCCGCCGGAGTCGGTGTTCCTGAATCCGACCGATTATTCCCCGATAAAGTAGCGAGGGCGCAAATCGACGGGGCTCGGCGGTTCGGGGGCTCGGGAGTTCGGGGCCGATGATAACCAGAGGAACCAGCTGCTTCAGTCGGCACCGGTTGCCTCTGAGTATCCACCGGCTCCCGAACCGCCGAGCCCCCGAACTCCCGAACCCCGAGTGCGCGCTAGCTGCCGCGCTTCACATACGTCTTGCTGAAGCTGTTACGCGTATTGGTCACCGTAAAGGTGCCGTCAGCCTGCGCGGAGATCTTGATGTAGTAGGCCGGCGTGTGAGCCGCGGCCGCGCCGCCACGGCCGCCTCCGCGTCCCGGGCCGGGGCCGCCGGGGCCTCCTTGCGGCCCGCCGCCCGGAGGCGCGCCACCAGCGGGCGGCTGTCCCAACGCCGGCTGCCCGGGGGCGGGCGTCGCACTTGGTGCTGGAGGCATCTGCGCGGGAGGCGTCGGGGTTGCGGGGGGCTGGGCTCCCGGCGCCGCAGCCGGCGGCACGCCGGCATTCTGCGGTGGACCTCCCGGCCCTCCGCGAGCGCCGCCAGCCGGAGTGGTCAGCACTCCTGCGATCGTGGCCGGATCATCGACGTTCGCGATGAAGACACCTGGAGCGTTGTGTTCGATCCCCGCGGTGTAGGACCAGTGCAGCTGCCAGACGTCCTCGAATCCTGGTGATTTGCGCAGCGTCTCGAACACCGGGATCGCGCCGCCCTTGCGCGTGCCGTTCTGCATGACCGCCACTCGCGGACGAATGCCCAGGATCAGCGGATCGGCGTTCGACTGCGCCAGTCCGTGATGCGTCACCATGAAGAGGTCCACCGTGCCCACGGGATTGTTCGGGCACATCAGCTCCCCTTCCTTGTTCCACAGCAGATCTCCGAGATCGATCAGCCTGAACTGCCCGTAAGTCACGACGCTGCCGACCGACGCCGCGTTGTCATCCGGTGTCGCGGGGTCGGGCCGCTTCTCGAACGTGGCGCACGCCGGGTTCGGACGGCCGGCACCCTGGAGCGGCGTCTTGAGGACCTGCCCGGCCGACGTCACGATGCGCCAGTCGAGGCCCGTGATCGGAACGCGGTCGCCGGGCTTGACGACGAGATGTTTCGACGTGCCGCGGAACTGCTCGTAGTTCGTCGAGAAATTCGCGACCTGTTCCTTCGGCTCGCTGTTCGGTCCGTGATCGATGAAGGTCCCAATCGGGATCTGCTTCGAGAGCTGCTCGAGGCCCCCGATGTGGTCGACGTGGTAGTGCGTGGAAATCAGGTAGTCGATCTGCTTCACGCCGGCGTCACCGATCATCGCCATGATCCGCGTGAGATCCCGTTCGCCGGGATTGCCGCTGTCGATGAGGAGCGTCTGGCCGGTCGGCGACACGAACAGCGCCGCCTTGCCCCCCTCCGTATCGGCGACGTAGATGTCGAGGGTTTTCCCCTTCGGCGGCGCCTGCGCAGAGGGGGCCGCGCCGATGGCGAGGCATAGCGCAGACAGGAGAGCAACACGTTTCATGAGGGAACCTCCTAGATCCGAGGGGCTTCGCCCCTCGGACTCCCCTACACCGTCGCTCGCGGGGGCCCCTCCCCCGCTCCGCTCCGGTGGGGCGCGCCCGTGGCGCGCCTAACCTCTCACCCGCTTACCTCGCCGTCCAGCCGCCGTCGACGAAGACCGCGCTGCCGGTCACGAACGACGACCCCGGGCATGCCAGGAATACGACGGCCGGGGCGAGTTCCTCTACTTCGCCCCATCGGCCGAGCGGAATCAGGTCCATCAGCGCCTTGTATTTCACTGGATCGTCCAGGAGCTGACGGTTCATCTCGGTCGCAAACGGCCCGGGGCAGATGGTGTTGACCGTAACGCCGGTGCCCGCCCACTCGAGCGCGAGGACGCGCGTCAAGTTGAGCACGCCGGCCTTGGACGATGCATACGGTGCGCGGCCCGGCAGGGCAATCACCGACAACGTCGATCCCATGTTGATCACGCGGCCCCAACCGCGCTTGACCATCCGCGGACCGATCGCCCGGGCGCAAAGGAACGGGCCTTTCAGGTTCGTATCGATGACCGAGTCCCAGTCCGCCTCCGACAGTTGATCGACCAGGCCGCGAATGTTCGTGCCCGCGTTGTTGACCAGGATATCGATCTGGCCGAATGCCGCTTCGACGTCATTCGCGAGGCGTTCGACATCGGGGACGGACGTGACCTCGGCCGCGAAGCCTTTGCAGCGGCGACCGGTCGCCTGCGTGATAGCGGCCGCGGTTTCTTCGCAGGACGCCTGCGTCCGAGCGGTGATCGCAATATCCGCACCCGCCTCCGCCAGGGCGGTCGCGATGGTCCGTCCGAGCCCGCGCGAACCGCCCGTTACGAGCGCCACCTTGCCATCGAGCCGGAATGAATCGAGCACTGACTTATGGGCCACTCACGGTCCTCCGAATCAGTTACCAGTTTCCAGTTCCAGTTTCCAGTTATCCGCTTGCTGGCAACTGGGAACTGGTAACTGGAAACTAGAATCTACGCCGCCTTCCGCAACGCCTCGGTCTTGCGCTCGATCGGCGTATGCGAATCGAGGAATAGCCAGCAAATCGCCCCGACGAAGTAGATCGCCGCGGAGATGTAGAAGGTCAGCGTCCAGTTGTTCGACGTCCAGGCGAGCAGATAACCAACCACGGTAACGGAGACCGCGCCGGCAATGCTGCCCATCATGTTCATGGCGCCGGACACGGTTCCCGAATAGCGGCCGCCGATGTCCATGGTGCCGGCCCAGGCCGCGGGCATCACGAAGTCGTTGAAGAATCCGGCGAAGCCCAGGACGATCATCGCGCGGCGCGGATCCTCGATCCCGGCGAACAGAAAGATACAGGTCGACGCCCCTACGAACCCGGTGATCGCGACGACGCGCCGGGCCAGCGCTACGCTGCGGAGCCGGCTGGCCAGCCGTGGAATCGCCCACGCCGAGACGAGACAGCCCACTCCTCCGAGCAACAATGGCAACCCGGCCAGCAGCGCCCCCATCGTCACGGTCGTTCCGCGCGCAGTCCGCAGGTAGGTTGGCAGCCAGTTGATGTAGAACCACCAGCCATACGCCAGGCACATGTACTGGATCGAGAGCAGCCAGACCGACTGCTGCGAGAAGATCAGCCTCCAGGGAACGCCTGTTTCCGCAATCGCCGTCTCCCGGGCGGGCGGCAGCAATGCCAACTCCGCCTGGTTGACGGCGGGGTGCTCGCTCGGGACGTCGCGATACCACCGGTAGAACAAGAGCGCCCAGATCACTCCTAGCGCGCCGAACACCTCGAAGGTGCGCCGCCATCCGATCTGCTGGATCAGGAGCGCGACGATCACCGGCGTGAACGCCGCCGTGAGTCGCGTTGCGAGCCACAGGTTCGCCTGGGCGCGTTCTCGCTCCTTTACCGGCAGCCATGTCGTGAACATGCGGGTCATGTTCGGGAACGCCCCGGCTTCGCCGGCTCCAAACAGCGCCCGGATTGCGATCAAGGAAGCGGCGCTCCACGCCCAGCCGGTTGCCGCGGTGAACAGCGACCACCACAAGACGATGCGCAGCAGCACGCGGCGTGGGCCGATCTTGTCGCCCAGCCAGCCTCCGGGGATCTCGAACAGCGCGTAGGCCCAGCCAAACGCTGCGAACGCCCATCCCATCTGGATGGTGGTCAGGCCGAGCTCCTTCGTGATGTAGATGGCCGAGACGTTGATCGCGGCGCGATCCACGTAGGTGATGACGGCCAGCGCCACGGCGAACAGGGTGACGATATGGCGCGCCCTGGTGGGCGTTGAGGTCATGGGCGGCGAGTATATGACACGAGGTTTCGGGGTCCGGGAAGGATTCTAAAACAAACTGCATGCAGAAGGGACCGGGGCCCGGCGCGGACCTCCGCCAATTACAGTGAATTCGGCGGCCAGGCGGCCGGCCATGCGTCCAATTGCATGCAGATTGCCGGTCGTGTTAGGCTTCGCCCACGGACCGCCCTTCAGTGGAACCACGCGCCCAACGGCTCGAATCACAAACCCTTCGTGCGCTGCTCGAGATGCGCGAACTCCTCCTCCGGGGCGAATTCCGCCCGGGCGAGCGATTGCGGGAAATTCCTCTCGCGGCCCGGCTGAAAGTGTCGCGCACGCCGTTGCGGCTCGTGCTCGACCGGCTCGAGCAGGAGGGACTGCTGAGCGCCCGGCCGACCGGCGGATTCGTGGCTGCCGAGTTCAGCGTCCAGGACATCCACGACGGCATTGAAATCCGCGGCATGCTCGAGGGCACTGCCGCCAAGCTTGCCGCCGAGCGGCTGCAGAGCGACGACGATCTCGCTGCCACCCGATCCGTGCTGGCCAAGATCGATCGACTTCTGCAGCGGTGGACGTCGGGGACCGACGCGCTCGCGCAATACATCACCCTGAACGAACAGTTCCACTCGCTGCTGCTCGACCTTGCGCGCAGCGCAATGCTGCGGCGGGCCGTGGATCGCGCCGTGGCGCTTCCCTTCGCGTCGCCGAATGCGTTCATCCTCGGCCACGCGCGGGGCAAGGAAGGCCGGGAGGTCGTGACGATTTCCCAGATGCACCACCGGGCGATCATTGATGCCATCGCCAACCGGGAGCCGACGCGGGCCGAGGCGCTCGCACGCGAGCACTCGCGGCTGGCACGGACGAGTTTGGAGATGGTCCTGCGCGACAAGAAGCTGTTCACGCAGGTCCCCGGCTCCTCCCTCATCAGGTTCCCCGAGGCAGTTTAGGGAGCGATGAAAACTGTCGGTGTCAAGGCAGAAGCAGAAGGCAGAAGGCAAAAGGCAAAAGGCAAAAAGGCAAAACTCGCCGGCGAACTAGCGTTTTTCCTTCTGCCTTTTGCCTTTTGCCTTGCCGGCGACAGTGTTTCGGCACACTGCTAGAATCTGTCGTTCGACAGCGAATACCGGATAAGAGGTGATTATGAAATCGTTCAACCGCGCCCGCCTTGCCGTGGCTCTCGCCGTGCTGGTCTCTGGCGCGATGGGCAGTACCATCGCCTCGCAGCGGACCGGTTCCGTGATGGCGAAGGACGCGACGGCGTTTCTCGCCAGCCTCACTCCCGAGCAGCGCGAGAAGGCGGCCGATCCGCTCAACTCACCGGATCGGACCCACTGGAACTTCATCCCGACCAACATGTTTCCGCGGCAGGGTCTCCCGATCAAGGAGATGACCGAGCCCCAGCGCAAGCTCGCGCACGAGCTGCTCAAGAGCGGCCTGAGCCAGCGTGGCTACACCACGACAACGACGATCATGAATGACCTCGAGGCCATTCTGCGTGACACCGAGGCAGCGGCGCGAGGCGGGAAACCTGGCGGCAACGTCCGGGATCCGGAGCTCTATTTCTTCACCGTCTTCGGCACGCCCGCGGCGAAAGGGACCTGGGGCTGGCGCGTCGAAGGGCACCATGTCTCGCTGCACTTCACGATCGCCGACGGCGTGGCCGTAGTCGGCGCGCCCAGCTTCTGGGGCAGCAACCCGGCTGAAGTGCGGGAAGGACCGAAGAAGGGGCTCCGCGCGCTCGACCGCGAGCAGGATGCGGGCCGCGCGCTCGTGATGGCGCTCGACGACAGCCAGAAGAAGGCGGCTCTCATCGCGGAAGTCGCGCCGACCGACATCCTGACGAAAACCGACGTCACCACCAATCCGCTGTCGCCGATGGGCGTTCAGGCGAACGCCATGACTCAGAAGCAGCGTGAGCTGCTGATGCAGCTGATCGACGTCTACACCTCGCAGATGACTGCTGACATCGCCTCCGAACGATTGGCCGAAATCAAGAAAGCCGGCCTCGAGAAGATCGCATTCGCGTGGGCGGGCCCGGTCGAGCCGGGTCAGAAGCACTACTACCGGGTGCAGGGGCCGACGTTCCTGATCGAGTTCGACAACACGCAGAACGATGGCAACCACATCCACTCGGTGTGGCGGGATTTCGAAAGCGACTTCGGCCGCGATCTGCTCCGGGAGCATCTCTCGGCGGTGAAACACTAAAGTTCGCGGTCCGCAGTCCGCAGCCCGCGGGCCGCGGACACGAGTGAAGCAGACAGAATGCCCTGCAGATTCACGACGCTGACCATCGCAACGACCATGACCACGGCCGGGCTCTGCGTTGTGGCCGCGCAGGCGCCGGCACCCGCCACCTCGAACGTGTGGCAGGTGCCGCCGGCAGACCAGGGACCGAAGATCCCCGAGGGCTTCACGCCGATTTTCAACGGCAAGGACCTGAGCGGCTGGCACGTCAGCAAGACAAACCATCACGGCACCACGCCGGATTACCGTGTGCTGCACGGGTTGATCGTGGGGACGCAGAATCCGCAGGGCAAGGGCGGCATTCTCCTGACCGACAGGAAATACAAGAACGTCGAGGTCTACATCGAGGTCAAGCCGGATTGGGGTTGCGACAGCGGCCTGTTCCTGCGATCGAGCGAGGCCGGCGAGGCCTACCAGGTCACGCTCGACTACCTGCCCGGAGGCGGGATGGGTGGTATCTACGGCGAACGGCTGAAGGGCGTCACGAACGCCAACGCGCCGCCGACGGCCGCCGATCTCACGCCCGAACAACGGGCGGAACAAGCACGGTCGCGCGCGAGCGTGTGGCAGAAAGCCTGGAAGCGTGAAGCCTGGAACTCGGTGCGGGCGCGGATCGAAGGCGACGTTCCTCAGATCAAGGTCTGGATCAACGATCAGCTCGTTACCGATTTCAAGGACACCGCCAACCACGCCGCCAATGGCGCGACCGATGGAATGATCGCGATCCAGATGCACTTCAGCGACCCCAAGACGCCACGCTGGGTCGACGGCGGCTTCTGGCGCTGGCGGGTCATCGCGGTCAAGGAGCTACCGTAGGGGGCAATGCCAGAGGACGAGAAGCGCACCTTTCGATCAGCCGCCTGGTTCGGAAAGCACGACAAGGATGGGTTCATCCATCGCAGCTGGATGCGCAACCAGGGGTTGCCGGCTGACGTGTTCGACGGCCGGCCGGTCGTGGGCATCTGCAACACCTGGTCGGAGCTGACGCCCTGTAACGCCCACCTCCGCACCATCGCCGAGCACGTCAAGCGCGGCGTGTGGGAGGCCGGCGGGCTGCCGGTGGAATTCCCGGTAATGTCCACCGGCGAATCCAACATGCGGCCCACCGCCATGCTTTACCGCAACCTGGTGAGCATGGATGTCGAAGAGTCCATCCGCGCGAACCCGATCGACGGTGTCGTGCTGCTCTGCGGCTGCGACAAAACCACCCCGTCGCTGGTGATGGGGGCCGCGAGCTGCGACATCCCCGCCATCGTCGTGTCGGGCGGTCCGATGCTCAACGGCAAGTACTGCGGGCAGGACATCGGCTCGGGCACCGACGTCTGGAAGTTCAGCGAGGACGTCAAGGCCGGGATCATGAGCCTCGAGCAGTTCATGGACGCCGAGGCGAGCATGTCGCGGTCGGCCGGCTCCTGCATGGTCATGGGCACCGCGTCCACCATGGCGTCGGTGGTAGAGGCGCTTGGGATCGGCTTTCCGTACAACGCCGCCCTGCCCGCCGTTGATTCGCGCCGGTATGCCCTCTCCCACCTGGTCGGCCGTCGCATCGTCACGCTGGTGCGCGAGGACGTGCGGATCTCGAAGATCCTGACACGCGCCGCTTTCGAGAATGCGATCCGCGTGAATGGCGCAATCGGCGGCTCCACCAATGCGGTGATTCACCTCCTCGCGATTGCAGGCCGCGTCGGCGTCGAGCTCTCGCTCGAAGACTGGGACACGTACGGCCGCAACGTTCCGACGCTCCTCGATCTGAAACCGTCGGGCCGCTTCCTGATGGAGGACTTCCACTACGCAGGCGGACTACCGGCCATCGTCCGCACGCTCGGCGAGAACGGCCTCATCAACCGCGAGGCCATGACGGTCAACGGCAAGACCATCTGGGAGAACTGCAACGACGCGCCGCGCTGGAACAGCGAGGTGATTCGTCCGGTCGACAAGCCGCTCGCGGAGAGCGGAGGCATCGCGGTGCTGCGAGGGAACCTGGCGCCAGACGGCGCCGTGATCAAGCCCTCGGCGGCATCGCCGCAACTGATGAAACACCGCGGCCGTGCCATCGTCTTCGACACGATCGAGAACTACAAGGCCCGCATCAACGACCCGGCCCTCGATGCGGACGCGTCGTGCATCCTGGTGCTCCGGAACAGCGGCCCTGTCGGATATCCGGGGATGGCCGAAGTCGGCAACATGGGACTGCCGCCGGCAGTGCTGAAAGCGGGTGTGACCGACATGGTCCGCATCTCCGACGCACGCATGAGCGGCACGGCCTATGGCACTGTCATCCTCCATGTCTGCCCGGAAGCAGCGGTCGGCGGCCCACTGGCGTTGGTACGGGAAGGCGACTTCATCGAGCTCGATGTCGAGGCGCGACGCCTCCACCTGGATGTCCCCGACGACGAACTGGCCCGGCGTCGGGCCGACTGGGAACCACCCAAGGCCTGCCACGACGGCGGTTACGTGCAGATGTACGTCCGCCACGTCGAGCAGGCCCACCGGGGCGCGGATCTGGACTTCCTCAGGGGATGCCGGGGGCACGCGGT
>Ga0114129_10006204_pt1 | contig 16952 bp, 20 predicted proteins | sample RhiMetdeltSRZDD1_FD_80071 | JGI IMG/M metagenome (GOLD analysis project Ga0114129, IMG submission 80071) | Populus rhizosphere microbial communities from Tennessee, USA - Rhizosphere MetaG P. deltoides SRZDD1 (version 2) (version 2) | ecosystem: Host-associated > Plants > Roots > Rhizosphere >... | reverse complement strand
GGTTTCGTGGAATCCACGGTGGATGCACAGCGCCGTCTCTACCGGCTGAAACCTGAACCATTTCAGGAGGTCGATGCCTGGCTGGCTCCGTTCCGCCGATTTTGGTCCGATCACGTCGATGCGCTCGAGCGCCACCTCGACCGCATGGATCAATCAACACCAACGAAAAGGAAGAAAAGGAGAAAAAGATGAGTAATCGCGCGCAGTACACACCCGGTCCGGCCAGCGGGGCGCAGGTACAAAAGGACGGAGAGAAGTGGACGCTCGTTCTCGTCAGAGACCTGCGCCACTCCCCGGAAAAAGTCTGGCAGGCGCTTACAGATCCAGCGCATCTGCGCGAGTGGGCCCCCTTTGACGCCGATGGCAGCCTGGCTACGGTTGGAACCACGGCGAAGCTCACTACCGTGGGAGCGCCCACGCCGCACGTTACCGAAACAACAGTGACGCGAGCTGAAGCTCCCAAGGTGCTTGAGTACAACTGGGGTGGCTTCGATATGCGGTGGAAACTCGAAGCCTTTGGTGGCGGCACGCGCCTGACGCTGTGGACAAATATCGATCGCGGCTTCATCTCAATGGGTGCTGCCGGGTGGCACATTTGTTTCGATGTGCTGGATCGTCTTCTCGCTGGTCAGCCCATTGGACGCATCGTCGGCCCCGAAGCCATGAAGTTCGACGGCTGGCAGCGATTGAACGCCGAGTACGCGAAGCAGTTCGGCGTTGAGACCCCCGTTTGGCCGCCTAACGCCCCGAAGCGTTGATGCGTGGGAGCAACAGCGAATTTGGAACAACTTGAATGAGCACAAAGGAGCAAACAATGTACCCGATGGAATCGACCCTGCAGTTGCCGGCGTTGATCGCCGCCAAGACCACCCCCAAAACCAAGACCATCGTCTATTGGATAATCACCGCGCTCTTCTGCCTGCAGATGAGCTTTACCGCCTACGCCGAAGTGGCGCTGCCGCAGGTGGCGGAGGCGTTCACCCACCTCGGCTTCCCCGCCGAATACTTCCGGGTGGAGCTCTCGTTGGCCAAGCTCCTCGGCGTGTTGCTGCTGCTTGCGCCGGTTCCAGTGCGCCTCAAGGAATGGGCCTACGCCGGCTTCGCCATCAACCTCGCCTCGGCGCTCATCGCACACCTCTCTGTGGGCGACGGCCTGGAGGCGTGGGGCTGGGCGGCGGCCACTGGTGTGCTCTGGGCGCTCTCGTACGTGTTCTGGCACCGCGTGCAGGGAGCCACGCCGGCGAGCGCCTGACTGGAAGGAGAAGATGAAAATATGAAAAAGTCAGGCCCGAACCAAGGCCAGTCGGCATCGGAGCTCATCTCGAAAAGAATCGCCGAGCTCGACGATTGGCGTGGGGAGACCCTCAGCCGAATGCGCACGCTTATAAAGGAAGCAGACCCCACCGTCGTCGAGGAGTGGAAGTGGGTCAAACCAACCAACCCCGGCACTCCGGTGTGGTCGCACAACGGCATGATCTGCACTGGCGAATCCTACAAGAATATTGTGAAGCTTACTTTCTTCAACGGCGCGTCTCTTAAGGATCCAGCCGGTCTCTTCAACTCCAGTCTTGATGGAAATGCACGGCGCGCGATCGACATCCACGAAGGCGACAAGGTCGATGAGGCGGCCCTGAAGGATCTCATCCGCGCTGCAGTGGCGCTTAATCTCGCGGGAAAGAAAAAGTCGACGCCCCGGCGAGCGAGAAGCAAGCGGGCCGACTAGCTTCGACTCAGGTCCTGATCGTCTCATGTGCAAGCCCGGTTGGTTCTGGGCTTGGTGATCCGACATCGCGGCGTGGGCCCAAACGTTAGTCCCAATCAGAGGTCGTTTGGAGGGATTATGTTCAGAATGCTTATACCCGCTCTCTTCTCAGCCGTTGTTTGCCGCGCCCCGGTCGCAGCGCAAAACAATGAAATCAGTTTTTCTGTCGGCGGCGGAAGCCTCATCGGCGCCGATGAAAGCAGAGGGGCGCGGGTCAGCACGCTGGCTTACACAAGACATTTGACCGAGCGCTGGGCAGTCGAAGGATCGTTGGAATTCTTTTCCGTGAACATCCCGAATTTTGGTCGCGATGGTTTTGCCGGAGTTCAAGGCTCGGTTCTCTACCATCTACGTCCAGCGGCGACAGACCGACGGTTCGTCCCTTACCTTACCGCCGGCTTCGGAAATACTACGACGGATTTCACGGAAATTCCGAGCGAATGGGTGATCCGCCTGGGCGGAGGGTTCAAATATTTTCCTGGCAAGCCGCAGAAGTTCGGGCTGCGCGTGGAGGCGCGTAACGAAATCATCGGCGAGGATAACAGAATCTTTTCCCGCCTACGCGAATAAACTTCCCAAGCGCGCGCGTCGGAGTCGTCTATCGATTCTGACGCACGCGCTATGAGACCGATCACGAGGAAACCAATAGCTGGGAGCGTGCATTTCGTCTACGGCCCAAACGAAAGGCTCAGTTTCATTAGAGGTGCGCGCAACGTGCGGTACAAATAGTTGAATGGTTGCGTCTTGCGAAAAATGAAACAGGCGTTGCACTGGGACATTCTACTCGGCGGAACTCTGTACCGCTGAGTCCGATTAATCCCCCGCGTACGCCAATGCCTGCGCCCCATCCAACGACGATCGGAGGTTGTGAATATTGGTATCGCTCATGCCGTCAATCGAGAGCAAGGATACACGAACATCTGGGATCCACTGCACCATCGACTCTGCAATGGGTTGAAGGCGACAATTCAAACTCTAGGCTGAATTGTCCATAAAATGGGTACAGGTGCCTAAATGCAGTTCAAAGCAGAATCCGAACATGACGCTGATGTCCTGATCGTCGGAGCTGGCCCAACCGGGCTTGCCCTCTGTGCTCAGTTCCTCTTGTTTGTGCGGCTCGAAAAATTTCCCCTTGCGGATGCTCCAAGTCTGGTTTTGTGCGACGCGGTTTCGGCACCTCCGTGCACGGCCCTAAGAAAGCGTTTTTGTTTTTCCTAGGCTTAACGGTGAATGGGATCCACGAAATCTGTGAAGGATGCTGTGCAACGCGGTCCCGTCCGGACAACGTCACCTGCCAGTACTTCGAACGCATGCAGTGCGGGCTCGAGCGGCCACTCCTCGCTGTAATTGTGGATCGCGAGAAGCTCGTGAAGCTGAAGGCTCAAGGCCGCAGCATCAAGTCCATCGCGAACGAGTGCGGAATCGCTCGATCGACCGTTAGAAGGCATTCTGTTGCAGGTGGCGAAAAGTGGTATCGCCGCGCGCGAAGTATCCGACTGATTTCCGCTGATAACGTCCAGCATCTTCGCGGTGGCGAATTACAACTGTTATTCGCCACCCTACACCGACCATCCAGCCGCACGCCAGCTCGGAGTGATTGCCCGGTTTGGCCGTCTTCCACTGGTACTCGTATATACTGCCCCGCATACGAAAAACCAGGCAGCGGAGCGATCATGTTCTGTCCTCAATACAACCCGGAATATCGCGCCGGATTCGTCCGATGTAATGTTCTATTTACGCTACTCGCTCTTAGCGTCCTGCATTTAATGGCCGCACGAGCCGTAGCCCAGGTCACAACAGAAACCGCGACTCGGGAAGCACGGCCGCAGTCACGCCGGGAACCGTCATGCCCAAAACGAGGGACGTGGGGCGGCCAATCGACTCATTACGGGAAAACAGGTCGGTGTTACCGCTGAGGGACAGCTTCGATTTTAATCCGCAACGTCCTGTTTTTCCCGTTTTGATGGCTGTGCCGCAGAGTTCTCCAAAGCGCAACTGGATAAAACGACATCCCGTGTTGTTCGGCACACTCGTGGGATTCGGCAGCGGGTTCCTCATCGGAGTGGCAGCCGGTGATGACAGCGTAATCGACGACATGACAGCCGGGGCGAGCGGATGGATCGTCGGTGGGATTGGTGCGGCCAGCGGAGCCGCAATTAGCTTCATTATTTCGCGTTGAGATTGCCTCTCGATGACCTGAGACGTATACCACCACGCTCCATCCAGCAAGAGGCGATCGCAGTCTATCGTTCAATACAATCCAGATTGCGTTGCATACGGAACAAGCTGTGGTCGTTCGGCCTGTTTCTGACGACGCTTGATCAGATCCCGTAATGTCCAAAAAACTCGATTCACGTTCTGCCGAACAGACAATCGGCGGACCGGGCATGGTAGGCTGCGCGGATGCGACCGCGTCTGAATTCATTTTCATTTCTCGTCATGTTCCCTCGCTGGTTGGCTAAACCAAAGCCAGCAGCAAATCATTGAATATCTGATTGAGGAAAATTGCGTCCTGCGGGAGCAGATCGGTCGTCGACGTCTTCGATTTACTGACAACGAACGACGACGGCTTGCAGCAAAAGCGAAGCAACTCGGTCGGAAAGTTCTCGCACAGATCGCCTGAAACGTTGCTGGCGTGGCATCGAAAATTGATCGCCAATAACTATGATGGCAGCGCCTTCCGAACTGCGGGCCGCCCGCGCAAGTCAACTGAGATTTCGATCTCGTCGTGCATAAGGCCGAAGAGAATCGGGGTTGGGTTACCTACGACTACAGGGTGCATTGGCTAACCTCGGACACAGCGTGGCCCGCACGACTATCGCGAACATTCTGAGGCGGCATTGCCCGTTGTGCGAATGGACTGTGGATGGCGCAGATCGCACGCAACCTGACCGATGCCGTCGACGGTTTCTTCACAGGCAAACGTTATCTCGCTCTCGGCCAGCCGCTCGAGCGGAGAGGTCGATTCTTCAGAGGGGGATGCTGCGCCTCGCGGCCTGGGAAAAACAATGGCACGATAATCCTAGCTCGCTCGGACCGGTTTTAATTTTGGGCGCGAGATCTTTCTGTTAGACTTCCGACATTTGATCCCCCCTTGAGTTGTAGAAGGACGGACAAGTATGAGGCTAATTCACACATTGGTCCTCTTCGCGTTGATGGCAGATGTTGCCATGGGGCAACTCACAGTAGAGCAGAAAGTCGCTGATTTCCAGAACGTCGCCGGGCTGTACGCCAAACGTTACGCACCCTACGAATGGAAACGGGATACCTCGGGGTTCGATCTCCTAAACGCAGCGCCGTGGATCGACAAGATACTTGCTACCAAAGATGATCTTGATTTCTACGAAGTGCTTTCAGAATACGTTTCCAAGCTCAACGACGCCCACGACATCTACACTCTGCCGACGAATTTCCAGGCCAGCTTGAACTTCTCGGTCGACATCTACGACGGCAAACTGCTCGTGGATTCCATAAACCGGACTCAGCTGCCTGCGACTGTGTTTCCCTTCGCTGCCGGCTACGAACTGGTTTCAATCGACGATCAGGATGCTAAATCCCTGCTCCAGACTTTTTTGCGGTACGAGATTGCTGCAAATCATCGAAGTACCGCGCGACTTGCGGCCACATTGTTGACACTTCGTCCACAGGTGCTTATGCCGCACGCGGCCGATGTGCCGGCGACCTCTGCTGTAGTGTTCCGTCGCCCGGACTCTCAACTCGAGACATACCGGATTCCATGGGTCAAGTCGGGGCTCCCTCTGGTTGCAGTCGGCAAGTACATTACTCCCGCGGCGACCGCTTTGACTCAAATGGCCGCAGGCGATCCGTTGCCCGACGAAATCCCCGCATACCTCGCGCCGTTGATCCGCCTGCAGAACTGGCGTCTTCCGGATCGAGCCGTCCTTGGTTTTGGGTCTCTGACGCCGATATTTGTGCAATCCATGCCGGCAGGCTTCGTGCGACGGCTAGGAGCCACAGGTGATCCCTTTTTTTCCGGCGTCTTTGTGGCGCAAGGATTCAGGATCGGATTCATCCGGATACCCAGTTACGCACCAACTAACACTACGGCCGCCGTCACAGCTTTCCAAAACGAGATGGCGTACTTTCAGGCCAATACCGATGGGCTCGTGATCGATGAGATGCGGAATCCCGGCGGTTCGGGGGCGTATGTGAACCAGCTTCTGAGTTTGGTAATGCCACTTCCGTGGCGCGCTATGGGTTTCGAAATAAGGGCAACCTCCGATTGGGTGGTGTCCATTTCCAGCGCCCTCGAGCAGGCAAAAGCCGCTCGTGCACCGCAGGACATCATTGACCTGCTCAGCATGATCAAGGACGCCATTGTCAACGCGAACGCGGCCTTCCGCGGCCGCACGGAACCGGTCCCGCTCGACGCCGCACAGCTGGATCGATTGCCTTTGACGGATCCCCAAGGCAATCTACTCGCCTACACCAAACCGCTCATCGTGCTGACTGATGAGATGACCGCTTCCGCAGCCGAGGTATTCGCGGCGGGCATTCAAGACAACGCTCGCGGCAGGCTTGTGGGCTGGCGAACGATGGGTGCCGGCGGCAGCGTTGAAACATGGGAAGCGGGCAGCTATTCGCTGGGCTCGACCAGCGTGACGGAATCCCTGATGAACCGCGGCCATGATGTTATCACCGGCCCGATCCAGCAGACTTTCTATCCTCCGGCCCCCTACGTGGAAAACATCGGTGTACACCCTGACGTGCGTATCGACTACATGACGTCTGACAATCTTAATCAATCCGGGAAGCCGTTTGTCGACGCGTTTGTAACAGCCATCGTCAACCAGATCCTCAACCGCCCGCTGGAGCAATGACCATGAAAAAACTCATCACGGTTGTCGCTTTCACTCTCGCTTTCACTCTCGCTTCGTACCCGGCCCTTGCGCAGGGTCTCACGCCTGCTCAAAAGGAATCGGATTTCCGTTACCTCGCGAGTCTCTATTCAACCTTTTACGCGCCGCGGGACTGGAAGAATCAGTTATTCGGGTTCAATGCCCTGAATCTGAAACCGTGGTTGGATCGCGTCGCGTTGACCACTACTGATCTCGATTTTTATGAGCTGTGTGTCGAGTACGTGGCAAGTCTGAACGACACGCACGACGCGTTTTCCTTACCGTCCGATTTCGTCGCAACCCTCGGGTTTGGCGTCGACATTTATGACGGCGTATTGCTGATCGACACGCTCAACCGTACTATCCTGCCCGCATCCACCTACCCGTTCACGTTCGGCGACGAACTGGTTTCCGTGGATGGCGTGGACGCGGAGCAGTTGCTGCGAGGTTTCGCCAAGTACGCCCCGCAGGGGAACCAGGTTTCGACACGTCGCCAGACCGCACAACGCATCACCACTCGGCCTCAATCACGCATGCCGCATGCGAGCGATCTCGGTGAGACTGCGACGGTACTCATCCGCAGGCAGAACGGGAACTTTGAAACTTATACCATCCCATGGGTCAAGACCGGTACGCCAGTTCGCGTCGGTCCCGTACCTATGCCCCAGTTCTTCGGTAGGCAACTTTTTGCAACCATGGCACCCGCCGAAATGGACTACATGGCGGAGTTGGAACGCGCCCGATTCTCCGGAGTTCTGCGGCCCGAAGATCTGGGAGTCCTGGGATACGGAGCTCGCAATCCAATCTTCGTGAATGCACTGGCTCTGCCCGCACTGCAATTTACTCGCAGGCTCGGCGGCGCGACAACCGATTTGCTTTACTCGGGCACGTTTCGGTATGAGGATTTGACGATCGGTTATATCCGTGTTCCGAATTATGCCCCAAGTTCCTTAACCACCTGGCTGCAGCAGCTCGAGCAAGAAATCGCGTTCATGAACGCCAACACCAACGGATTGATCCTCGATGAGATGCGCAACACAGGAGGCAATCTGTGCACCGGCCAGGAACTCGTCCGGCGGCTCGTTCCATATCCTTTCCAGGCCACTGGTTTCGCACTGCGACCGTTTTGGACCCGCGTGCTCGGCTTCTATAATTCACTGATCTCAGCGAGGGCCAGTAACGCTCCTCCGGATGTGATCCAGCAATATGAACAGAGCTTCAACGAAATGCTGGCGGCAAATCAAGAAGGCAGGCTAGTCACGAAACCGTTGCCGCTGTGCTCGCCCAGTCTCACACGGACTCCTGCGACAGACCAGGCAGGGAACGTCATTGCGTATTCCAAGCCGCTGGTAATGCTGATCGATGAGTTCTCGACCTCAACCGCCGATTCCGTCCCAAGTATGATTCAAGATGCTCGCCGCGGACCGCTGTATGGAAAGAGAACCAACGGTGCCGGCGGCAACAACACGTTATTCGACACCGGACCATACTCCGAGGGGTTCACTGGTATGACTTTGGCATTGCAGGTTCGCAGCAAAGCCATTGTTACCCCCGACTACCCCGTTTCCGATGTAATTGAAAATGTCGGTGTCCGCCCGGATTTCGAAGCGGACTATATGACTAAGGATAACCTGCTGCAGAATGGGCTGCCTTTTCTGAATGCCCTTCTTCAGTACGCGGTTTCCGTAATTCGCAATCAAAACTTTCCGAATGCGAACTAACGGATTGTCCCCGGCTGTTTCTGGCGAATTCGTGTTCAGGCGGCGATTGGTGTTTCGTATGAGCCACAGAGTGATTCCCGTTATAGGCGTCCTCTCCATGAAAAACCTCGTGTTTAAATCCGTGTGCGGCCCAAAAATTCGCCCTTCCGGATGCTCCAAGTCCGGTTTTGTGCGACGCGGTTTCGGCACTTCCGCGCACGGCCCTAAGAAAAAGCGTTTTTGTTTTTCCTAGGCTTCGTCGGGATGCTCTCACTAATTGGCCGGCGGCGGAGAGTCTGTCCAGATGCTTTTTCAGGTGAGGGATTTGTGATCGTCCACGCCGAAGCCGATTGGAAGCCATGGAAACCGGTGTGCTCAAGAAAGTCGCGTTGAAGATCAAAAAGCTGATTTGACTTGTGAGCACCGAGGTCGAATTCAAACATTTGAATTCCCACGACCGAACGCTGCGGACTCACCGGTCCTGAGTACCTGCTCCGGATCGAGCGTTCCGAACAGCTCGATCAGCTTCGCCGCCACTCGGTCCATCCGGTCTGGTGACTCGCACCAAGACCCGCGCCGTTCTTCATCGTGCCGCGGTGCGCGGCCCGCGATCAAGCCATAAGCATGTCGGATCAGTGAACCTGTTGTCGGCACAATAGAGTAGAAGCGAATTCTTCACTGAAGATGAGCCAGAGGGTGTGCATGCATATAGTCGAGCAATCGCACCCATGCTGGAAATGCCCAGCCACTCGAGCCCGGTTTGCTGATCGCGGAGATTCCCACCAATCACGGCAGCGCGTAGGTCATCAGCGTATCCGTAGCGATTACAGCTACATATTGCTTGCCGTTTCGTCCCCGATAAGTAATAGGGTCCGCATTTCCTCGCCTTGCGAGTTTCGTGACCCACAGCTCTTTTCCAGTCTTCACGTCGAATGCGCGAAACCGGTTGTCGTCGCTGGAAGCAATGAACAATACGCCGCCGGCCGTGACGATGGCGCCTGCCAGCGCGGGCCGTCCGGTGTTCTGCTTCCCCTCGGGAAGCTGTTCGGTGACGCCGAGCGGTACTTTCCAGACGATATCGCCCGTTGACGAATTGATTGCAATCAAGCGGCCCCATGGCGGTTTCTGGCAAGGCCAGTTCTGATCGCCCATGCGAACGTCGAACGAGTTTTGACCTGGAGTGGTCTTGTCATACAGAAAAGGTGAACCGGGGCGCGTCTTCTCGATCGAACCGAGCGCGCCGACGTCTTGAGTGGTGACGAAGATGTAGCGGGAGTTCGGATCGAATGTGGTTCCGCCCCAATTCGCACCTCCCAGCCCGCCGGGGAAGAGCAACGTGGTGGGCGGCCGTGTGCCTTCTGCTCGATATCCCCAGGTCGTGAATGGCCCGGAGTTTTGAACGCCGCCGATCCTCTCGATCAAGTCCTGACATGCCTTGGCATGTTCGGGCGTGGTGTCCGCCGCGGAAACCAGATCCTCGGGTTTGTAGCTGCCGCGCGCCAGGGCCGCCGGCTTCACCGGAATCGGCTGCGTCGGGAAGGCCATCTCGCCTGGAACATCGCTTTTAGGTACGGAGCGCTCTTCCACACCGAATATCGGCTGGCCGGTTTCGCGATTGAGGATGTACAGGTAGCCGGATTTCGTGGTCAAAGCCAGAGCAGGAATTGTGCGCCCATTGCGCACTACATCGAACAATCCCGGTGGCGCCGGTGGATCGTGGTCCCACAGGTCGTGATGAATCGTTTGGAAGTGCCACTTGTATTTCCCTGTCAGGATATCGACGGCGACCACCGAGTTACCGAACAAGTTCGCGCCTTTACGATCCCCTCCGTAATAGCCTCCGATTGGCGAAGCCAACGGCAGATACAAAAGCCCTCGCCGTTCGTCCAGCGTGAAGTAGAAGGGCCAGGCATTGACGCCAAGGCGGTTCTTCCAACTGTCGCCCTCCCATGTGTCGTTGCCGATGCTTCCGGGCTTCGGCACAGAGCTGAATTCCCAAAGCTTCTCGCCTGTCCGGGCATCGAACGCTCGAGGGTTGCCGATCCCTCCGGGTGTTCCCTGTGGCGTGTTTGCGCCTACAACGACAACGTTTCGATAAATGCCTGGCACCGAATTGTACGGAATGCCGAAATCCACTTCGCCGTCTTTGCCGAAGCGCGAGACCGTCTCGCCGGTTCGGGCATTGAGTGCAATCAAGCGGCTTCCCGATGTGAAAAAGATTCGAGCAGGCTCCGTGCCTTGTCCGGCCCAATACGCAACGCCGCGCCGCGAAGGCGCGCCGGCGGCAAGCGTGTAGCCCCAGATTTCTTTTCCCGTTTCCGGCTCGAGCGCAACAACCCGATTCGCGGTCGGGACATACATCATGCCTCCGACCACGATCGGCGTCGCTTCAGAATTCACGCCGCCGGCCCCGCCTCTTCCACGAGTGCCGGCTGCGGCCGGAGCATTGCTTTGCAGACTAAACGTCCAGGCCTGGGCAAGGTTAGCCACGTTCCTGGTATCGATCTGCTTCAACGGAGAGTAGCCGGTCCCGGCATAGTCACTGCGGTACATCGGCCAATCAGAGCCAGCTTGCCGGGGTTGTTGTGTGGCGCCAGACTGAGGGAGGAAGAACAACAGCATGGCGCCGAAAGATAGATTGATGTTCAAGTGCATGATCACCGCCTTGAGACGAAGCCACGAAAATGCGGACACATCATTCCTGCAGTAAGCCAACCGATGGAACGATCCGGCATGCGCGTAATGCCGGAATAAGTACTTGCATCGAGGCAAGCAATACATCGTCGTCGCGATTGGGTCCGCGGATCACTCGCCAGAGTTCGTCGCGTATGCTTTGCCGTAGGGGAGCAGCCAGCAGCTCGTTGTAGCTACCGGCGTGTGGCGCACTTGAAGTTCTTTTCATCATCGGTGCTGCCGGTCCCGGAGTACACCACTTCCTGCGGGTAGGGGCATAGCGGTCGCGTGCGAGCGGGCGCCATCGGAGGATTGCTCGCGATGATGCGCTCGGGGGCGGTCCCTGTTTCCACCCACTTGTCGATGCTGGAGATGACATCGAACACGAAAGGCCCGTCACCACCGGTGCAGTGGCCCATTCCCGGCGCCATGAAAAGCCGCGCGCCGGCGTCCGCTTTTTTCGCGCCAAGGTGGTTTGTCAGGGCGCTGTAGAAATTCACCGTGCTCATTGCCGGGATGAGGCCGTCGGCCCACCCGTGCGAGAGCAGAAGCTTTCGCCCTCCGTTGAAGAACGAGTCAAGCCCGGTCGGAGGAACATCTAGCGCTTCGCTGCCGGCCTGAAGGGCGCGAGTGACGTCTTTGTCGTAGTCAAAGCTCCTGAAGTCCCACTTAGGGTCCTTGAAAACCAGGTCCCTCATGTAGGTTGTCGCCGCGCCAAACGGTTCCGGGCCGGTTGTCTGTATCGGAAACATGGCTTCGCTCCCAGGCTCGAAGCCCGGGTAGATCGGCTGGCCGGTGCGCGGATTCTTCGGTCCGTTGTAAATGCCACGCAGCGCCGTTACCTGAGCCGAAGTCAGGCAGTCCGCGGCGTCGTCCGCCTTGCATTGAAGGACCGCGGGGTCGAAGCGGCAGCTCTTCGGCGCGGAGATAATCCCATCCTTCACGCCGTCATTCGCATCACACGCCGCTACGGCCGCTTTTTGGACCATGCCGAACTTTGCCGGCGGAATCATGCTCGTTTTGTCTTTGAGAGCAACATAACCAGTCCACAACGAGCTGACCATAAGCGGGACCATAGGGTTGGCCGGCGCCATCGACGAGATGCCGTCATAGTCGGTGGGATAACGGAACGCCTCCATCAGTCCTTGACGGCCACCGGTCGAGCAGCTCACGAACAACGAACGGCTTGGACTCTTGCCGTAAAACGCGGCGATCGTCGCCTTTGCGGCAACAGTCATCTCATGAGGCGCGCGGGAGCCGAAGTCGATCAATTTCTCGGGATGGCCCGCCGCAAATCCAGCGTCGAGCGGACTGCCCTGATGCCCGTCATCCGTTGCGGCCGTAGCGTAGCCTCTCGTGAGCGGCGCGATCATTTCGAAGTAGGAAATCGAGCCGGCCCACACGCCGTTGCCGACGCCGATGAACTTTCCATTCCAGTTCGCCGTCGTTGGCATCCACACTTCAAACCGAATGTCGGAGTCCGGCGTTGGCTTGATCGTGCCGGCCACGCGGCAAAACGCCGGCAAACCTGCGTAAGCGGCTGCCGGAATGCCTGGTCCAGCGCCTGGGAATGTTGGCGGCTTGAACGATCCCGCGGAAACGCTCTCCGCAAGCGTGATGAGAGTATTCGACAGACGCAGCTTGGCGAGTTCCTCACATGTCGCCGCGTCAGCGGTGTTGATTCGAAGCGCGGACCAAAGAAGCACCACACCCAGAACAGTTGCGTTTCTCACAATGGAGTTCATCTCGTCCTCCCCCTGCGTTTTCCTTTAATAGCGGAACGGCTACAGAGAATACCATCCGCCACGGGCGAAACACTCCATCAACTCGTCGACCGTTTACTGGGTGAACAATTGGGAGTTGATCCCACTGTAGGGGCGGTCCTCAAAGCGCGATAGCGCGCAGCCTCAAGTGACGACCGCCCGGACGCTCAGAGCGCCCTACAGCAGATATAATGCCCGGGGGAGGATCGACTCATGAAAAAGTTCATGGCGACCACATGTGTGCTCATAGGCCTCATGGTCGGTCTGTTGAGTGCGCAAGAGCCGGAGTGGAACCCGTCGCGAGTGAAGGAATGCGATCGGGCGTGCCTGGTTGGAATCGTCGAGGGCTATATGAATGCCATTTTCAAACACGACACCAAAGTGGTTCCGGCTCTCGCAAAAGATGTTCGCATGACGGAAAACACCGCTGAGGTCGGGGTCGGCGAAGGCGTGTTATGGCGTTCTCGTGTGGAACCGACGAGCTTCAAGATCTATGTTGCCGATCCGGTCGCCGGTCAGATTGCGATTCAGACGCGTCTCAAAATTCAGAGCCGCGACGCACTGGTTGCCGTGCGTTTGAAAATCGATCGCGGCAAGATTCTGGAGATCGAACAACTCTACGATCGTAATGTCAACGAAGCCGCGATCTCCTTGCTGACTACGCCTCGCCCCGGGCTCGTGAATGACATTCCTCCGAATCAACGCAGGTCACGCGAGTACATGACTTGGGTTGCTAATTCCTACTTCGACGCTCTCGAGGGCGATAACGGAAAGATTGCCGCATTCGCCCAAGACTGCGAACGACACGAACAAGGCTACCAGACCGTGCACAATCCTCCGCCCGGAGGACGATCGAGACCGGGTCCCGGACTGCCGGACCCGAACACGCCACAGGGCAAGTCTGATCTCGCATTCAGCATGCTGACCTGCACGCAACAGGTCGACAGCAAAATCTTTGCGTATATGAAACACATTCGTCCTCGCCGCGCGTTGATCGTTGACGAGCAGAAGGGCGTGGTCGCCACATTCCCTTTATTCGTTCACGACGGTACACGCCGCGGCGAACCTGAGAATGCGACACCGGGCATGATCCAAAACCTCGTGACGATGGAGACATTCGGCATCCGTGACGGATTGATCCACGAAGTCGAAGTCTTCCCATTCGTCACCGTTCCATACGGCTGGGGCAACGGCTGGACGATCGGTTCGGGGCGGTAGCACAGCCGCGGAGCGGCTGAATTCGGACACTTCTTTGACAATGCTGTCGGTACAGTCGCGCATCGTGATCTCTTCGCGGGAACGAAGAAGACTGTCCGATCGGCATGTTGTACGCTCCGGGAATTCCCTCACCCGGCTGCAACACATAACGGAATTCGGTATCGTGCGCGTACCAATCCGTCTCGACTCGCACAACGAGCATCGGTGCGATTGGACGTTCGATCTGGTTGAACACCGGTGTGTAGACTGTATCCCAACCGGGAGGCGTTTGGAAGTTCGTGGCGCCTCGTAAGGCAATCGCGCCCGGCGGCGTTCCCATGCTTCCAATCGGTAAAATGAGAGTCACGCCAAAGACCGTATGCCAGCTTCCGCTGACGTTGAGGGCATATGTGAATTGGTATCGTCCCTCACCCTGAAACTCGATGTGAAACGACTCGATATCCGCCAGCGACGGATAAGCCAGATACCCCAGCGCGCTTCCCGCTTCTAACACCGGACAATGCCGCGCGTGTTGCGGCAAAAGCGGCCGTAGGCTCTCGCGGCGCGGTTTGCAGCCCACACCAGGACGACTTGGATTCGAGAATAAACGGACTTCCATGCGCGGGCCGTGTAACCTATGCAAGATGAAATTGAAATTGGTGCTCCTCGTTCTTCCGTTCTGTCTGCTGCCTTCCTGCGGCGCTTCCCACAGTTCAAAGGCGGGAGGCGATCCAACAGGCACATGGATCGGAGATTTCGGGCCCGCCTTCTACGACAGAAATACCATTTCGTTGGAACTCCATTGGGACGGCAAAGAACTCACGGGGATGATTCGGCCGGGTCTTCAGGGTAAAAGAATGTATCGCAACTTCGAAGGGTTTCCGATCGAACACGGCACTTTCGATCCGACGACGGGCGCGATGAGTTTCGACGCGACGTACAAACCGAGAAATCGTCGATATGTGATCGAAGGGACGTTGAAGAAGGACACTCTCGCAGGAAAGTGGAACCGGCCCGAAGAAAATCGAGATGGGGATTTCAAGCTGAGCAGAAGCCGCTAGCTAACGACCGAGAGAGTATACAATCCGTATACTCCCGCGTGACTTTTTAGCTTTGCCGCACGTTTATATAGCCGATGGAGCGAGAACAGCTGCTGATCGAGGCCGCGCAAAAGGATCCAAGCCGGTTTGCCGATCTGTACGAGTCGAATTTCGAACGTGTATATGCGTTCGTTATTCGTCGAGTGGGGGACCGGCACGAGGCGGAAGACCTGACGGCAGAAGTGTTTCAGCATGCGCTGGCGAACCTGTCGAGATTTGAGTGGCGGGGCGTGCCGTTCTCAGTCTGGTTATTCCGAATTGCGGCAAACGCCATAGCCGATCGGTGGCGGCAATCTTCACGCCAGAGACCCGAGCCTGTTTCCGAAGACGATCTCGATCATTCCAACTGGCATGAGATCGAGCGGCATGCGACGTTGTTTCAACTCGTCAATAGCCTTCCTGAAGATCAACGCTCCGTCATTATTAAACGTTTTGTCGAACAGAAAAGCATTCGGGAGATAGCGCAAGAATTTCAGAGATCCGCAGGCGCAATCAAGCAGCTTCAGTTCCGGGCGATCGAAAGTTTACGCGCGCAACACACAAGCCCGAAAAAACCTGTAGGTGGTGGCCATGAGTAAGCAATCATTGATCGACCAACTGGATATCGTGATTGGCCAGATCATTGCCGATCCTGAGCTTCGGCGGGACTCTCTTGCTTCGATGGATTCCACCGTTCTGGAACTGCTCGACGTCGCTCTGGATTTGCGTCAGCTTCCCGATCCGGATTTCAAAGCGCGCCTTCGAGGCGATTTGGAAAGGAAAATATCCATGAGTACTAAGACTGTTGCGTTTCGTGAAGGTTTCCGCACATTGACGCCTTACCTGTTGCCTCCCAACGAAAGCTACATGGACTTCTTAACGAACGTGTTCGGCGCCGTTCAAACCGAGCGCACAGACACAGGACCGGGGCGATTCCACGCCGAGATGCGAATTGGAGATTCAATGATCATGCTGGGCCTGGGTTCGGGACTAACGATGCCGGTCATGCTGCAGATCTGGGTGCCGAATGTCGATGAGGTATACGCGCGCGCCATCGCTGCAGGATCGAAATCATTAATCGCGGTGACCGAAGGGTATGGCGAGCGGTTCGGTGTCGTTGAAGATCCCGGGAAAAATCAGTGGGTCATCTCGGCGCATCTTAATAACGATATCTTTACGACGCCTTCGCAAACCATCATGACCTGGTTCCATCCACAGGGTGCGCCGAAGTTCATCGATTTCATAAAACGTGCGTTCAATGCAACGGAACTGCAACGGCACGACGGCCCGGATGGACGCGTGAATTACGCGCAAATGCAGATCGGTAATTCCGTGATCGCGTTGAATGAGCCGAGCGAGAGATGGATGCCGATCCAGAGCATGATCTACATGTATGTGCCGGATGTGGATGCACTCTACGCACAAGCCCTACGCGCAGGCGCGAAGTCGTTGACGGAGCCGAAGGATCAGTCGTACGGCGACCGCAGCGCAGGCGTTACGGATGAGTGGGGCAACATGTGGTACATGGCAACGCCGATTTAAAAGCACAAAGACACACACCAGTGTCAGACCTTTTCTTTCCCGTAGCGGGTTCACTTCAACTCGCGATAGACAGCCGCCTCGAAGTCGCGCAGTGTGCGGATCGCGCCATCATCGTAGAAAGGTAGGACCTGCATCATCTGAATGCCGCCGATATGTTTCACCGGATCGATCCAGAACTCGGTGTTGAAGATGCCTGCCCAGCTCATGCTGCCCGCACTACGGTACTTCGCGTACCGTGGATCATTGGACGCGATTTGAAAACCCAGACCGAATTTGTCTTTGCCTGCGCCGAGCGGGAACGGTTTTGTTCGCTGCTTGTCGGCATCGGGCTGCAACTCGACAAAAATCGCGCCGATATGGTTGTCGCCCATCATCTT
>Ga0114129_10006203_pt1 | contig 16954 bp, 11 predicted proteins | sample RhiMetdeltSRZDD1_FD_80071 | JGI IMG/M metagenome (GOLD analysis project Ga0114129, IMG submission 80071) | Populus rhizosphere microbial communities from Tennessee, USA - Rhizosphere MetaG P. deltoides SRZDD1 (version 2) (version 2) | ecosystem: Host-associated > Plants > Roots > Rhizosphere >... | reverse complement strand
GCTCTTACACCGTCACCAGTCTGAGGCCCGGAAATTACACGGTGACGGTGGAGAAGAGCGGATTCAATAAGACTCTACGGAGCGGCATCACGCTGCAAGTCAATCAGTTCTCGCGGCTCGACATCACCCTGCAGACCGGCCAGGTCAGCGAGGTCATCGAAGTGACCGGAGGGGCGCCGCTGCTCGAAACCGAGACTTCTTCGCGCGGCTCGGTGATTGATCAGAAGAAGATCGTGGACTTGCCGCTGAACGGGCGTGACTACAATCAGCTCGCGCTGTTGTCGCCGGGAGTCTTGCCGGGGACGCCGCGTCTCGCCTCGGTCAATTTCAAAGGCGTGCTGAACGTCAACGGCAATCGCACGTTCAACAACGTCTTTCTGCTTGACGGCGTGGACAACATCTCCTACTCGAATTCGTTCCGCGGCGAGAATGTGCAGCTTGTCCAACCTTCGATCGAAGCGCTGCAGGAATTCAAGATTCAGACCAACGCCTACTCGGCCGAGTTTGGCCGCAGTTCCGGTGCGGTAGTCAATGCGACAATCAAATCAGGTTCGAACAGGGTTCACGGGAGCCTCTATGAGTTCATTCGCAACGACGCGTTGGACGCCAACAACTTTTTTTCCAATGCGCTTGGCGCGCCGAAACCCGTGCGCAAACGCAATCAGTTTGGCGCGGCAGTCGGCGGACCGTTCGTTAAAAACAAGACCTTCTGGTTTGCCGACTATGAAGGACTGCGCGAACGTGAAGGCGTCCCGCGCGTGCGCCTGGTGCCCACGGCGGCAGAAAAGGCCGGGCTGTTCAGCACGGCAGTGGTTGATCCGTTCGCCGCCGGCCGGCCTGAATTCAGCAAGAACGCGGCAGGCCAGTGGGTCATCCCTTCGGCGCGTTGGGACCCCGTGGGCGCGGCCGTCGTGAAGCTCATTCCCGATCCGAACGTGCCCGGTACGACGATCTACGCCTCGACGCCGATCACAAAAACACGCCAGGATCAATTCGATGTTCGGATCGATCACCAGTTCACCAACAATCTACTCTTCTTCGGGCGCTACAGCTTCGTGGACACCAACACGTTCCGGCCCGCGCCGCTGCCCGGATTAGCTGAAGGCTCTTTCAACGACGCTTTCGGCTCGAACCTCAATCGTTCGCAAGGGCTGGCGTTCGGGTTGACGTGGACGCTTTCGCCGGCGCTGGTCGGGGACTTCCGTTTCGGCTTCGCGCGCGGCAACTACTTCACCTATCCACCCAACTTCGGAGTGAATGGCGCGGACGCAGTCGGTTTGAAGAATGTCCCGAATGATCCTTCGATCGTGGGCGGCGTGCCGAAGTTCAACATTCAGGGCTTCGACGCCGTTGGCCGTCACACCTCGACCCCGCAATTCCAAACGCCGCGCTCGTGGAATCCACGCGCGACGATCAGTTGGAGTCGCGGCGTGCACTTCATCAAGTTCGGCGGCGAGTTCCTGCACGTCGAGACGAGGATCAATGATCTGAATGCGACCATCGGGCGGTTGAACTTCGAGAACCGCTTCACCAATCGCGCGGTGGGCGATCTATTGCTGGGGCTGCCGTCGCAATTGGCGCTGACCAGTTTCACGGTCATGAATCAAGGACAGAACATGCAGTTCTACTTCATTCAGGACGATTACAAGATCGCTTCCAGACTGACGTTGAACCTGGGTCTGCGCTACGAATATGCGACGCCGCCGGTCGAGAAGAAAAATCAGTTCGCCAACTTCGATCCAGCGACTGGAACATCGGTGTTCGCTAAAGACGGCGACATCTACGAGCGCGCGTTGATTCATCCGGATCGGAACAACTTCGCGCCGCGCCTCGGCTTTGCCTGGACGCCCGCCTCGCGTTGGGTGATTCGCGGGGCTTACGGTGTTTTCTTCACACACACCGTCCGACAGGGCCGCGAAGGACTGCTCGGCTTCAACCCGCCGTTCCTGGTCGATAATCTTTTGCAGACGAGCGTGAGCGGAGCGGCCGCTGTAGCCTCTGCCGCGCCGTTCCGTTTGGTCAACGGCTATCCTGCTGGCTTGCTGGATCCGACTGCGCTTTCACCGACCATTGGGCGCCGCGCGCAGGACGCCTTTCAGCGCACGCCTTACATTCAGCAGTACAACCTCGGGATTCAGTACGAGTTGTTCAAAGACGTGCTGCTGGATGTCGCTTATGTCGGCAACAAGGGGACGAAGCTGAACGGCTTCCGCAACCTGAATCAACGCGCGGTGATCACGAATGCCAACGGCTCGCAATCGGCGGGCGCGCGGCCTTATCCCGCGTTCGGCGACATTCAATGGATGGAGAACCGCGTCGGGGCGAGTTACAACTCTTTTCAAGCGCGGCTCGAGAAGCGCTTCTCCGGCGGATTGACCGGACTCGTGAGCTACACCTTCGGCAAAGCGTTGACCGGCTCGCCCGATCACATATCGACCAGCGGCGGCGGTGCCGGATTCGACACCGGCACGTTCCGCGAGCCGCAGGACGGGTTTAACGTGGCAGCCGACCGCGGACTGGCCGAGTTCGACGTCAAGCAGCGCCTGGTCGCGAGCTATATCTACGATCTGCCCTTTGGGAGAGGACGGCACTGGGGCAGCAATTGGAACACGGCCGCGGATTTGATTCTCGGCGGCTGGCAACTCACCGGCATCAATGTGTTCCAAAGCGGGCTGGGTTTGACCGCAACGTTGGCCGGCTCGAGCGTGCTGAATCTCGGCGGTGAACGCCGCGCACGTCCGAACTTGATCGGCAATCCGGTCCTGCCTGTATCTCAACGAACGGTCGCGCGTTGGTTCAACACCGATGCGTTCCAGCCGGCGTTCAATCCTTCGCCTCAAGCGTTCGGCAACGCAGGCGTAGGAATCATGCGCGGGCCCGGGCTGGTCAACTTCGATTTCACGCTCGCGAAAAACTTCAATCTCACTGAGCGACTTCGCTTCCAATTCCGCACCGAGTTCTTCAATGCTTTTAATCGCGCCAATTTCGGACCGCCGAATATTGCTCGCGACAGCAGCGGATTTGGTCAGATTCTCTCGGCGAGTAACGCGCGAATCATTCAGTTTGGATTGAAGCTTTATTTCTAAACTGAAAGGGTCCTTCGGAATCCCACCAACGTGGGAGACTGTGTAAAAAGACTTCGTAGTGACGTCCGGCGAATCTGCGTCTTTGCGGATCTTGGCGTCTTTGCGCGAAACCTGAGTCCAAGTGCGCGGACAACTTAAGGTCAGGTTTCGCGCAAGGACGCCAAGATCCGCAAAGACGCATCAGAGGTACGCTTTCTAACAATGTTGACTTTCACTTCATCTCCGCTGGCAAGCCCGCGAAGTTGGCTTGTGTGCGTCTTCATTGCAATTCTTGCCGGGACGCCACGACCAGGCGCGGCACAAAGCTCGACGTCCAAGGAAGCGCAACGAGCCGAGGAGACCGCGGACTTTCACCACCAGTTGGGCGTGGCCTACCATCTCCGGCGCTGTCTGGACGACGCGAGCCGTGAATACGCACGCGCGCTTGAGCTGGAACCGCCACGAAATCTCAGTGACGACGAATGGAAGCTCGTTCGGAGATTTGCGCCGCGAATCTACGCGACGCCGACTGAGGTTTTTCCGCTCAAAGACTTTGCCGTGATCCTTGATCCGGCAGCTCGATTGATCGCTTATCACTTTTTCTGGGAGGACGACATCGACTTCCCTGAAGACAACGATCCCTGCGACCACGAATTGATGTGGGTTGAGTACTCGCCTGATCAACGGTCGATCGAGAAGCTATGGACCTACTTTCACGGACGCATCCTGGAAGGCGGCGAAGCTGCTTTGTCGGACGCTCGCAGCAACGGAATGCGGCCGCGCGTGAATGTGCAATGGGGGAAGCACGGTTCGATGCCGGTCGGGTGGGAAGAAATGCAGATCGTGGCCGACATCGGCGACGCGGAGAATAAGTATTATCCGACCGGCCAGCCGATTTCGCTGAAGCAATACAACGAAGGAACTCTCCGTAAGCTCGTCGAAGAGGGGCGACGCCAGCTCAATCATCCGCTTGCTCTGCGCGCGGGCTGGCCGAAAAAGTTTGCAGGCGGGTGGAAAGACTGGACCAATTTCTCGCGCTTGATCGAACCGCTCGAGTGGCTCGACAAGCACAAGCTTGCGAAAGTCTCTCGTTGGAACAGCGCCACGATCAATCAGCATTTTCTCTTTTACAACTTTCGTCCGAAGACTGAATGGCCCGTCAAGCGTCTCAAGTCGCAAGCGCCGGATTCAAAGTCCGAGCAAGCCGAGCAAATCGAACGCGGCGCGCGAACGCTTCGCGATTTTCAACTCCCGCCCAAATCCGCATTCGACCCGACGATGCCGCGCTACCCGAACGTCTGGTTCTATGTGGATGCCTCGCTTGCTCCATCATATGAAGCGGCGGTCAAGCTGGTCACCGAGAGTCTGCGCAACGCGATGCGGCTGCCGGAGTTTCGCGGGCCGTTTTCGAATCCGGAGGGGTGTGATTTCGAAGTGCGCCTCGAGCACTTGCAGCCTTGGGAAGATGCGCAGCATCGCGCGCTTCAACACTCGCACTCCTTTCACATGCGATACTATTACTCAGCCCTCGCCCGGCAGAACCTCGACAAGGTGAATCTCACCTGGCCGGGCGCCCGGCGGACGTTTTTCCGCTTCGCCGCGAGCGCCCACTACGAAGTCGAGCACACCAATCCGAATCACGCCGATGTGGAGATATGTCCTTTCTGCGGGCGGACAGGGGCGTACCGCGAGCAAAAGGGAAATCTGGTTGAACTGGTTCACGATCCGCTGGGACTTGAATTGGTACTGACCGGAAAGATTCGCGGAGAAACGATTCGGTTCGAGGATTGGGAGCATCGCGAGGTCGGAAGCGTCGAGGGGATGGCAAGCAAGTTTCTCGTTCGAAAGTTCGAATTCCCCGCCGAGCAAAGCGATCAAAACACGCTGCTCATCGGGGTGGTTGTCCTGGCTACAAGAGACCGCAATTGAATGGCCGAATGAGACTCTCACTCTGTTTAGAAATGCTGTTCACCGGGCGCCCATTCAGCGAGCGAATGCAGATCGCCGCGCGGCTCGGTTATCGCGCAATCGAGTTCTGGAACTGGCGAGATAGAGACGTCGGGTTGATCGCTCAGACGGCCGAGCGTGAGGGACTGACCATTGCGGCGATGAGCGGAAATCGCACGCACGCGCTGATTGATCCTGCAGACCGCGCCGGGTTACTTGAAGAGATGAAGCAAGTATTTGAGGTTGCCGGTCGTTTGAACTGCCTTTACGTGATGATGCTCAGCGATGTGTTGGAAGCCGACGGCAGCGCTGCGCCGGCGCGAACTCTGACGGCAGAAGAGAAGCTCGAAAGCATAGTCGATGGTCTTCGATCCATGGCAGGACAAGCGGAAGCCGCGGGAGTAACGCTGCTGCTCGAACCGCTGAATACCGTACTCGACCATTGCAGGTGTTTTCTCGATAGCTCGGCCGTGGGTGTTGAAGTTGTTCGGCGAGTTGCGAGTCCGCGCGTAAAGCTGCTGTACGACATTTATCACATGAGCATGATGGGTGAAGACGTTGTGAAGAGCATCGAACAAAATCTCGAATGGATCGGCTATATTCACATCGCCGATTTGCCGGGACGCCATCAGCCGGGCAGCGGAACGATTGATTTCAGTGCCATTAATCACTTGCTCAAAAGAGTGGGTTATAGCGGGTTCGTCGGGTTGGAGTATTCCGCGTTTGGGCCTGAAGAGCCGGCAGCGCAAGTGCCGCTAGAGATTTTTGGATGAGGGAGCCGGAACAAATGACTTTGCGGACCTTGGAGACTTTGCGCGAAACACGACCTTCAGATTCTTCGGCGGTTGAAGCTGGCGCTGATAGCAGCGATCTTCCGGAGAATATCAGGTCCTGCTGGGTTCTAGAACCTTGAGCTGATTAGAGAACGGAGATGATGCTACACATTTCCACGCCGAAGCTGCTGTTGGCCGCCGTCTGGATCACCGCTCTGCTCACCTGCCCAGCCTCGGCTCAGTCACTGCTCGAGAAGACGTTCAGAGCGAATACCGAGTTCGAAGCGCTGCTGGGTCTCACCGCGTCTTCGCCACATACCTCGTGGGCCGACAAGGGAAGTGAAGCCGCGGTTGCGACCATCTTCGTCGATGACAAATACAATCAGGACCTCATTTTGTTTGCAGGAGAACGTTCGTTTACTTATCAGGTCAGCCTCGGTCATCTCGAACCAGGAGAGCACGCACTGCGAGTTGAGTTCAATCGAAAACAGTCGGCCGCAAAAGCTTCGACAATCGAGATTCAAGGCGCGAAGATCTCAACCGTCGATCGGGCCAACAGCGACTACCAGGCGCTCTCCCTGGCGCCGATTATTTATGCGCGCCCAAACACAATCGGCCGCTTTAGCGACATTCCGCTCGTGATGTGGTACGAGACGGAGCGCGGCGCTTCCTTAACCACGATCCGCTACAGCGTTATTTTCACCAACGAAGACGGCGGCACGCAGACCAGCGCGTTGATGGCTCGCTGGGGCAGGACGACTGACATCGAATGGATCTACGAGGTGCAGGTCGACGCGCAAGGAAAAGTGGCGGCGGCCACTTTTCAAGGAGTCGAACACGAGACTCGGCCATTCCGCGGGAACAGTCTAAACGGTCATCCCGCGCTATTCGTGGTCTCAGACAACAACAACTTTTCCGACCGGGGAAACTCAGAGATGCGATTTGCGCTGCGGCCAATTGCGTTTGATCTGAGCCACAGCTCACGCGAAGAAATAATGGACCGTAACGCCTGGGTCTATCAGCTCATGGCGGCGGAGCTGCAGCGCGAAGGCAAGATCGCGGAAGACAGCCGCGGTGGAAATCAAATGGCAGATCCACGTCACTATCTCTATCTCGAAGCCGCATCCGAGCAGCGCGACACCGCGCTCAGCTTTGCAGTCAAGCTCAAGAATAATCCGGTCTGGTACACCTCGGACATCGGGATCAACTACTACAAGATTGACCGAAGCGGATACTTCCGCACGACTGTACGGCTGCCGGTGGCCACAAGGCTCAATCAGATCGAGCGCATTGCGGTGCGTTGCGACGCGGCGGGCAATCCGAAATCGGGAGAAGACGTTAAGAAGCTGCAGGGTGCCGGGTGTGAGCTTCGGGTGGTGAACAAGGTTTTCTTGCTCGACGAGCGTTTCCAACCCGGCTCGTCTCTATCGCTGAAAGTCCGGCCGCTCAAGTTGCGAGTCGGAGAGATGGTCGAGATTTATGAACGGCGCGATCCGCCCTGACTTTGCTTTGCGGGTCTTGGCGTCTTTGCGCGAAACCTTACTTTAGTTGTCCGATCACTTGGACCCAGGTTTCGCGCAAAGACGCCAAGATCCGCAAAGATGCAAAGTCAACAATCGGTACTCAACCAACGCAGGGGAGATTTTACTAATGAGTGAAGCGATGCAAGCCGTAGTTTTTCGCGGCGCAGGTCAATGGCGACTCGAGGAATTCCCGCGCCCGCAGATCGAAGCCGGCGACGATGTGCTGCTCCGCGTCGATCGCGCGAGCATCTGCGGAACCGACATTCACATCCTCTCTGATCCGCCCGGCCATCCCGCGACGCCCGGGAGCATTCTCGGCCACGAATATGTGGCAACGGTCGCAGACATCGGCGAAGCCGTGCGCAACGTGCAGCCGGGCGATCGAGTGGTGATCGATCCAAATATCACCTGCGGGATCTGTGAGTACTGCCGATTGGGTCTCACCAACGTGTGTCAGAACAGTACCGCGCTCGGGATCTTCCGCCACGGCGGATTGGCCGACTTTAATCTCGCCCCTGCGAGAGCCTTGCACAAGATCAGTCAGGATGTCCCAACCGAACAAGCCTGTCTCGCCGAGCCGCTTTCGTGTGTGCTGCATGCTTTTGAAAAGTGCGCCCTGGTGCCGGGAGAAAACGTAGCGATTCTGGGCGCCGGGCCGATAGGACTTTTGTTCCTTTTGCTCTTCAAAGCTGCCGGCGCAGGTAAAGTTTTCATTGTCGAACCGGCAGAGTTCCGCCGGCGTACGGCCGAACAATTTGGCGCGGACGGCACGATCAATCCGAAGATGGAAGACAGCGCGGCGGCAATCAAAGCAGAGACGCGCATCGGCGCCGATTTGGTCATCGACGCCGCCGGAACGTTGCTGCCCGAATCGCTGGAGCTGGTACGGCGCGGCGGGCGGATTATTCTCTTCGGTATGAATCAGCACGCAGAGCGGCAGTTTAATCAACACGACCTCACGCGCCACGAAGTGTCAATCTTTGGCTCCTACATCCAGCGAACGGCCTTTCCAAAGGTAGTGCGAATTTTGGAAGCGGGCCTCTTGCCGGTCGAAAAGTTGATCACGCACCGGCTTCGACTCAGTGAAGTAGGAACAGGATTTGAAGCAATGCGCGCGGGTGAAGCGATCAAAGCAGTGGTTGAGCCGTAACATTTTTCATTTTCCATTTTTCATTTGCCATTGCTCTTCGCGCCGTTTGCGTCAATGACAAATGAAAAATGACAAATGGAAAATGGAAATGGGATTGGCCGAGGGCATCACAATTGGCGACGCAAGATTCCGAACCGCTCCTCAGAATGGAGCACATCACAAAGTCGTTTAGCGGCGTGACTGTGCTCGACGACGTGTGCTTTGAGGTGCGGCCCGGCGAGGTCCATGCTCTGATCGGCGAAAACGGCGCAGGAAAATCCACGCTGATGAAAATCGCCACCGGCGCATACCGGGCGGATGACGGGCAGATCTTTTGGAAGGATCGCGAGGTCGAGATCAAGAGTCCGCATCAAGCTCATCAACTCGGCATCAATATAGTCCATCAAGAACTCATGCTCGTTCCGCAATTGAGCGTAGGCGAAAACGTCTTTCTCGGGCGGCATCCAGCCGGACGCGCTTTCTTCCGATGGGTGCGCTGGCGGGAGATACACGGACAGTCAAAGTCTTTGCTTGAAGACCTCGGCCATCGTTTAGATCCCAGGCGACTGGTCGGCGAGCTGAGCATCGCCGAACAGCAACTGGTTGAGATCGCGCGAGCGCTCGCGTTCAGAGCCGAGCTCATCATTATGGATGAGCCTACGTCGCCGCTTTCCGAACACGAAACGACGCGATTGTTTCAAACCATTTCTGGGCTCAAGGCGCGAGGCGTGAGCATCGTTTACATTTCGCACCGGCTGAAGGAGATTCACGAGGTGGCGGATCGTGTGACGGTGCTGCGCGATGGCCGTCACATAGTGACCAGACCGGTTCGAGATACCAGCGCCGCGGATCTCGTGCGGCATATGGTCGGCCGCGAGATCGGCGAACAGTTTTCTGACCGGCAGTCGCAAGCAACGGCGGAGGAAGCTCTGCGAGTCGAGGGGCTGACGGCCGGCGGAAAATTCTCGGACATCAACTTCGCCGTACGTCGAGGGGAAATCGTCGGACTCGCCGGACTTGTCGGCGCAGGTCGAACAGAGCTGGTCGAGACGTTGTTCGGCGCCGGCGAAGCCGAGGCCGGAAGAGTTTTTCTCGACGGAAAGCCAATCACGATTCGAACGCCGATGGATGCCGTTCGCCATCAGCTTGCGCTCGTAGCCGACGATCGAAAAGCGAAGGGGCTTGTGCTTGGCGCGAGCGTCCGGTTCAACATCGCGCTCGCGGCTTCCAATAAGCTGGCTCGCTGGCGGCTGTTCCTAAACGCCACTCGTGAGAAGGAACTCGCCGGACGATTGACTCGCGAGTTGCGCATAAAGACGCCGAACATAGAACAGCCGGTTATGTACTTGAGCGGCGGAGGTCAGCAAAAGGTAGTGCTCGCAAAATGGCTCTCGGCCGATTCGAAGGTCTTTATTCTCGATGAGCCAACGCGCGGGATTGACGTTGGCTCGAAGGCGGAGATCTACGATCTCATCCGCCGGCTCGCTCAACGCGGAGTCGCGATCATTCTGGTTTCATCGGAACTCGAAGAAATCTTACATCTCGCCGATCGGATTCTGGTGATGCATCGCGGACGAATCAACGGGGAGCTGAGCAGAGAAGACGCGACCGAAGAACGTATAATGCAACTTGCCACCGGAGGGGATATCAATTGATGAGCGATCAAAGCGCGGCCCCTGCTCGGCAAGAACCGCAACCGATCGGAGAGCAGACTTCGCCGGCGCGCTGGCGTCTCGCTCGGGCAAACCTGCTGCGGCGATTCGCGCCGCTGCTTGGGTTGCTCGTGACCTCGATCGCGCTGAGCTTTCTATCGCCGTATTTCCTGACCTTTGACAATCTCATAAACATCTTCCGGCAGTCGTCGGTGAATGCGCTGCTGGCGCTAGGACAACTTCTTGTGATTATCACCGCGGGCATCGATCTGTCGGTTGGATCGATCCTGGGTTTGTCGTGCGTGTTGCTGGCGATGATGCTCAAGGCAGGCGTGCCCTGGGCGGTGAGCGTGTTGGCGGCGATCGCGATTGGGATTACGCTGGGCATGGCGAACGGACTGCTGCTCACGAAGCTGCGTTTGCCGCATCCGTTCATTCCGACGCTTGGGATGATGAACGTCGCGCGCGGGCTTGCTTTCGTCATCTCCGGCGGCTTTCCCATTTCGGAATTGCCGGAGGGGTTTCGCTTTTGGGGCGCGGGGACGATTGCCTACATTCCAGTGCCGGTAATCCTGATCGTTGTCATCTACGCGCTGTTTCATATCTTCCTGACTCGCACGACGCTTGGTCGAGACGTCTATGCGATAGGCGGAAATAAACAGGCGGCGATGCTTTCAGGTATTCCGGTGGACCGGCGCCTGACGATGGTATATGCGTTGAGTGGAGGACTGGCGGCGGTCGGGGCGGTAGTTCTGGCGGGGCGACTGAACTCTGGTTTTCCTCTGGCGGGCGACGGGGCCGAGCTCGACGCGATTGCAGCGGTGATCATCGGCGGCGCGAGCTTCTTCGGTGGAGTCGGAACTGTTTGGGGAACGCTGATTGGGGCGCTCATCATGGGCGTGTTGAGAAACGGCTTGACGCTGCTGAACGTGTCGCCGAACTGGCAAAAGGTAGTTATTGGCGCTGTGATTGTCGCCGCGGTGTGGATCGACGTGCTGCGCCAGCGCGGAAAGGGAAAGCGCCGGCTCTTTAGAAAATGAATAACGATTTACTAAACGACGAACGTTCGTAGTCCGGCCTTCAGGCGGAAGTTTATAATGAACCTAAAACTTCATAGCCGAGTACGAGCTTCCGCCTGAAAGGAAGGCCGAAGCACGAACAATTCGAGGAGGAGCATGAAAAGAACAGTATGGATCGCGTGCGTGGTGACGGTTGCCGTGATGTGTCTTCTCCCGGCCGGCGGGTGCAATCGCGGCGACGCGACGCGCAAACACCGGATCGTGATTGTGACGAAAGCGCTCGACAGCGAGTTTTGGCAGACACTAAAGAGCGGCGCGGAAGAAGCTGCACGCCGACACCCCGACGTAGAGCTTGCGGTGCTGGCTCCTGAACGCGAAATCAACATCGATCAGCAGGTTTCGATCATCGAAGACCAAATTCTAAAAAAGGTCTCGGCTCTCGCGGTGGTCCCGGGAGGAGTTTCTGAAACAACGCCGGTGCTGGACAAAGCAAAAGCGGCGGGCATTCCTGTGCTGATCGTTGACAACGATACGCCGTGGCCGGGAAAGCTAAGCTACATTGGGACCGACAACCGGGTCGGCGGAAAACTCGCAGGCGATGCCGTTGTGAAGGCACTCGGAGGCCGCGGGAAGGTAGCGATTATCCGCGGCGTCCTGGGGGTCGCGTCGCATGAGGATCGGGTTGCGGGCTTTCGCGACGCAATCGCCGGGGCGCCGGGGATTGAGCTTGTCACCATTCAACCGGCAAACAGCGAACGCGCGCTCGGGCTGACCGTTATGGAAAACATTCTCACTTCGAATCCAGATTTGAATGCGGTGTTCGCCACCAACGATCAAATGGCGCTCGGCGCAATGGAGGCGGTCGCGGCGCAAAAGCTAACCGGAAAGATCTTCGTCGTTGGGTTTGACGCGGGCAAGGAAGCCGTGCGCGCCGTGAAGGCCGGTCAGATTTATGCGGTCGTTGCTCAGTACCCTGCGAACATGGGCAAGCAGGCTGTCGAAGCGGCTATCAAAGCAATCAAGGGCGAGCCCATCGAGAAAGTCATAGACACCGGCACTGCGCTCGTTACGAAAGAAAACGCCGATGAGTTTTTGAAGTAATCGTTTTTGAAATAGTCTTGAAATAATCATGTAGGGGCGGCCCTCCGTGGCCGCCCCAGAGTCAAACGTGCGTTACGCAGTTGCTTCCGCCAGTCTGGGGCGGCCACGGAGGGCCGCCCCCACATGATTTAATTCCGGCATTGTGTTTAGAGGTTTGAACGTGCAGATCAAAGTCGGAACGGCCCCCGTAAGTTGGGGAATCATGGAAGTCGAAGGATGGAGCGGGCAAAAGAGCTACGCCGAAGTCCTGGACGAGATGGCTGAAGCCGGTTACCAAGGCACGGAGCTGGGGCCTTATGGTTACCTGCCCACGAGCACAGAACGCCTGACAGCGGAGCTATCCGCACGCGGGCTTCGTCTGGTTTCCGCTTTTGTGCCTGTCCCCCTGGCTGAGCCGGAGCGTCACGAAGCAAGCTTTCAAGATGCCATGAAAGTTGCGGCGTTGCTGGCGAGCGCGGGGGCGACGCTGATCGTGCTGGCGGACGACATGAGGAAAGTGCGCATGGCCGTAGCTGGGCGCGTTAAGGAAGAACGTGACGGCATGAGCGATCGTGAATGGGAAAACGCCGTAAAGATTCTTACGCGCATCGCTCGATCCTGCCGTGAGATGGGTCTCGCCACGGCGTTTCATCATCACGCCGGCACAGCGGTGGAAACGCCAAAGGAGATCGAACGGCTTTGCGCGAATACTGACCCAAGCTTGATTGGGCTTTGCCTGGACACCGGCCATTATTTTTACGGTGGCGGCGATCCCGTAGAAGCGGCGCAGATGTATGGCTCGCGCATCTGGCATCTGCATCTGAAAGATGTTCAACCACCGGTGTTGGCATCCGTGCGGCGAGACGGCGTCAACTTTCTAGATGCTGTTCGACGAGGCGTGTTCTGTGAGTTGGGGGAAGGCGGAATAGACTTTCCGCGAATCAAAGAAGCATTGACGAATTGCGGCTACGACGGTTGGGCGGTCGTAGAACAAGACGTGGATATCAACCAACCGGACGTTCGTCCCCTCGAGAGCGCTATCCGCAGCCGGCGCTATCTTCGAAATGTGATCGGCATCTAATTGTCTGCGAAGTCCTTTTGTGATATTTGCCGCGTATGTCATGAAAGGAGGAGTAATGCGTTGACTTCCTCGAGCGTCGGCAGCGCTGTTCGCGCTCCAATGGCTCTGCACTTCAGACCGGCAACCGCATTTGAGAATCGCAAAGTCTCCTCAACCGAAAGGCCGGCCAGCAATCCATAAATGAATCCGCCGTGAAACGCATCGCCTGCGCCCGTCGTGTCGCGGCAATCAACCTTGAACGCCGGCGAGTAGATGTACTCTCCCTGGATGTATGCCAGTACTCCGTCCCGTCCCAACGTCGCCGCGACAAACAAAGAGCCGGTCATCTCCGACAACTTCTTGAGCGCAGTCCGCAGATCAGATGCTTCGGTCATTCTCAAAGGGAAACTGGTCGACGCAATCAAAAAGTCAATCAGCGGCAACAGGTCCTGCGACCCGGCGTATATGTTGTCGATGTCGAGCACGGTCGGTATTCCGGCATCGCGTGCATACCGTGCGGCGGCGATCGAAGCAGCGACATTGTGACCGTCGAGGAGCAGCACGCGGCCCGATGTAACAGCCGCGCGATCAACTTCATTCTCGCCGATCATCAATTTCTCGTCGCGATGCCATATGACCGTCCGCTCGCCGGTCGCTTCGTCGATTACGATGAAGGCGATTTGACTCTCCGCTCCATCGACCACGGCGACGCCGCTCGATTCGACGCCTTCGGACTCAAGCGACCGAATCTGAATCCGGCCCATCTCATCCGATCCGACTTTGCCGATGTAACGCGTGCGCATGCCGAGCCGGGCCAGAGTCACCATCGCGGTCGCGCACTGACCTCCGGGCGCGAGCGTGTGTGAGAGAAGAGGTACTTTGCTGTTGAATCCTGGGTAGTGCGGAACTACGATGAGGTGATCGATTGCGTTGAGTCCAAGCGCTACGGCATCGAACGGCTTCCCGGCGGGTATCTCAATCCCGAATTCCATAGGATCAAAGTGTTCGTAGTTCGGCCTTCAGGCGGAAGTTGGTATTCGGTTGTGACCTCTATGCCGGGCAGTTCATTACAAACTTCCGCCTGAATGCCGAACTACGAACACTCGTTGCTTTAGTGAGTCGTCGTTCCCACTGGATGGCTTGGAGCTGAGGACAGAGCGTGCGTGCTTGCTCGGTCCTCAGCACTCAGTACTTACTTATAATGACTTACTTATCATGGGCTTGCTGGCTGACGGCGTTATTGGTCAGCAAACGAACTTCGACCCGGCGGTTTTGCACGCGACCCTCTTTGGTTTCGTTGTCGGCGACCGGACGGCTCGTGCCAAAGCCCAGTATCGACATCCGAAACAGCGGAACATTGTGGCGTTCGGCCATGTATCTTTTCACCGCTTCAGATCGCGCCTGACTCAAACGCTCGTTAAGGTCGGGCTTGCCCTCGGACGACGCGAAGCCTTCGATCTCGAGCAAGAACCCGTTGCGATCTTTGATTTGACTGGCGAGCTCGTCCAATGACGCCATCGCCTCAGGCAACAACTCCGATTTGCCGGCCTTGAACTGAATGGTCACCGTCTTCTGAACGGTATACTTGTCCAGATTGGTGCGCAGGTCCGAGACCGTTTGCTCGACGCCGGTCACACGCGTGTTGGCTTGCTCGGCAGACGAGGCGGCGCGATCGGCCTGTTGTTGAGCGCGGTCGCTTCGCCCGCGCACCTCGTCTATGTCTTTACCCAGCCGGCCTATGTCTTGAGTGCTTCGCCGAGAGGTTTCTTCCAATTCACCGGTGCGGCTTTCGAGCGGGGTCGCCCGCTCATTGACGCGATTCCGAACGTACTTCTTGGTCGCGCAAGCGCTGCCTAGCAGGACTGCGGCTGCGATGAATACTGCAGCCATCGCCTTAAATTTCATGGGAGCCTCCGTACTTTTTGATGTCCAAACTTGTTGCCGGGGAAGCTAGCGCGATCAGCACGGGCTGAGGTTCGTGCGCTAGAGATGATGACGTTGCTGTGATGTTCTCGACTAACTTATACTTTTTATGGAACGACGCTAGAGTTAATACACGAAGACCTTTGGGGAGTCAAGAAGTTGATGAGACACCTTTCCGTAGTTTCGCTCGTCGTGATCGCGCTCGTCGCCGCTAACGCAAACGCTCAGAGCTGCGACGCGCCGGAGCTGATCTGCAAGGCCGCAGCCAATCAAGACAGGTCGCTTTACTTTCGCGATCACTGCCGCTACGAACAGAAGATTCACGTCGAGCGGTTCAAGGTCAAAGGCGATAAAGAGTCCACCGAAGAAATACGCGATACCACGGTCAGCGTCGAACCGGCGAAGAAGCCCGATAAAACCGGCGATACGCCGGTGATAGTCCGAGTCATCGCCGATACCGACAAGAAAGGAAATCCGAAACGCAGCATCAAGGAAGACGAGCCGACGTTGCTGTCATTCGGGGCCGTGTGGGACGTGGCATTTTTCCCGCTGCTGCCTGAACGCATCAAATACTACAATTTTCAAGAGGTGGTTTCCGATCGCAAAAACGAGCGATGGTTTCGATTTACGCCAAGGGCCGATGTCACAAATCGGGCGCTCGCGTCGGGCATCGTGCAGCTCGATCCGCAAACCGGCGAGGTGTTGACGATCAAGATCGAAGGGCTTCATAACCTCGAAGTGCTCGACAAGGAAGCGAGCAAGATGAAATCGTTCAATGCAACGATCGACTACAATCAATACGAAGGGACGTTGAGGATGCCGACCCTCGCAAGCGGCGCCGGAGCGTCCGGCATTCGCCGGTTCGAAGGCAATTTCAAGTTTCGATTTGAAGAAGGGAAATACGTCCCGCTGTTCAAGCTCGAATAGGGGTTGGGGGATTGGGGTTAGGGGCTGGCCCGACCCCCAACCCCCAACCCCAACGCCCATCGATGTCACTTGAAGAGAAACTCGCAAACTTACCAACTCAGCCTGGCTGCTACCTTTACCGCGACAAGAAAGGCAAGATCATTTATGTCGGTAAGGCCAAGAACCTTCGCAATCGCGTTCGCCAGTACTTTCATTCCGACCGCGCCAGCGAATTCAAGACCGGCGATCTGATCGCGCGCATCCACGACGTCGACCTGATCGTTACCGATAACGAGATCGAAGCGCTCGCGCTCGAATGCAACCTGATCAAGAAGCACAAGCCGATCTTCAACGTGCTTCTCAAAGACGACAAGCAATACCCTCACATAAAGATCACCAGCGAACGCGCGCCGCGCGCGATGATTGCGCGGAAGATCCTGAAGGACCGGGCAAGCTATTACGGTCCGTTCCTGCCGATCTCTCTCGCATGGAACACGCTCGACCTGATCAACAAACAATTTCAGCTTCGAACTTGCACGATGGAGATCGACGGCAAAGCCGATCGCCCGTGCCTCGAGTATCACATCAAACGTTGCCTCGGCCCTTGTGTGAACCGGCTGTGCTCGATCGAGCAGTACAATGAAGCGGTCCGCGACGTCGATCTCCTTCTGCAAGGCAAGACATCCGACCTCGAGCTGGAGTTGAAGCATCGCATGAAACAAGCTTCGGATGAGCTGAGATACGAAGCCGCCGCGCGTTATCGCGATCAGCTAAAGACGATTCAGAAGCTCGGCGAGCAGCAAAAGATGATGGTCATCTCGCGCGATGACATCGACATCTTCGGTTACTATCGCGAGGGCGCGCTGCTGGCGTTGTC
>Ga0114129_10006202_pt1 | contig 16954 bp, 10 predicted proteins | sample RhiMetdeltSRZDD1_FD_80071 | JGI IMG/M metagenome (GOLD analysis project Ga0114129, IMG submission 80071) | Populus rhizosphere microbial communities from Tennessee, USA - Rhizosphere MetaG P. deltoides SRZDD1 (version 2) (version 2) | ecosystem: Host-associated > Plants > Roots > Rhizosphere >... | reverse complement strand
TCGAGAGCACCTCGCGCGCGCGGGCGGTGACCTCGGGTGGAAGCCCCGCGAGCTCGGCGACCTGGATCCCGTAGCTCCGATCGGCGGCGCCGGGCACGACTTTCTTCAGGAACACGACCCGGCCGCCGACCTCTTTGACCGCCATCGTCGCGTTGGCGACGCCCGTCTTCACGAGGGCGATCTCCGTCAGCTCGTGGTAGTGGGTCGCGAACAGGACGAACCCGGTTTTGGCCGGCGCGTCGTGGAGGTGCTCGACGAGCGCCCACGCGATCGAGAGCCCGTCGAATGTGGACGTTCCGCGGCCGACTTCGTCCAGCAGGATCAGGCTCGACGGCGTCGCGTCGCGGACGATCGCCGCCGCCTCGAGCATCTCGACCATGAACGTCGACTCGCCGCGCGAGAGGTGGTCGGCGGCGCCGACTCGCGTGAAGATCCGGTCGACGATCGAGAGCTCGGCCTTCGCGGTGGGAACGAACGAGCCGGCCTGGGCGAGCAGGACGATCGTTCCGACCTGCCGCAGATAGGTCGACTTGCCGCCCATGTTCGGGCCGGTGAGAACGAGGACGCGTTTCTCGCGCGAGAGCTCGCAGTCGTTCGGCACGAAGGGCTCCTCGCGCCGGTGGTGCTCGACCAAAGGGTGGCGTCCGTCGGTGATCGCGATCCGCTGCCTCGGCGAGAGCTTCGGGCGGATCCACCGCCCCGAGTGCGCGACCTCGGCGAGCGACGCGAGGAGGTCGATCCCGGCGACCGCCGTCGCCGCTCGGGACACGCGATCCGTCCCGCGCGCGAGCGACGCCAGCAGGTCGGCGTACATCCGCGTCTCGATCTCGCCGATCCGCTCCTCCGCTCCGAGGATCTTCGCTTCGAGGTCCTTCAGCGCTGGCGTCACGAACCGCTCGGCGTTCGCGAGCGACTGCCGGCGGATCCAATCCGGAGGGACGCGGTCCCGGTGAGCGGCGCCGACTTCCAGCGAGTACCCGAAGACGCGGTTGAACCGGACGCGGAGGGTCGAGATCCCCGAGCGCCGGCGTTCCTCCGCCTCGACTGCGAGAACCGCGCTCTGAGCTCCGCGGCGCAGCTCTCGAAGGGAGTCGAGCTCGGCGTCGGCGCCCGGGCGGACGAGTCCGCCGGCCGAGGCGAGTGCCGGCGCGTCGGGGGCGAGGGTGCGCTCGACCTCTTCGGCGAGGTCGGCGACGTCCGGGACACCGTCGAGGAGCCGCCGCAGCCGCGGCGAAACGAGGTCGTCGCCGGCGGCGCGGAGCCCGGGAAGCCGCCGCAGCCCGGCGGCCCACGCGAGCACGTCGCGCGGACCCGCGGTCTGGAGCGCGATGCGGCCGAACTGCCGTTCGAGGTCGCCGACTTCCTCGAGCTCCCGCCGGAGACTCTCCCGCGGCACCGGGTTCGCGACGAGCTCCTCGACTGCGTCCCAGCGGTCCTCGATCTCGATCGGATCGAGCGACGGTCGCGAAATCGCCTCCTTCAAGGCGCGCGCGCCCATCGGGGTCCGAGTCCGGTCGAGAAGCGCGCAGAGGCTGCGCCGCGAGTCGCCATCGGAAGACTCGAAGATCTCGAGAGTCGCCACCGCGGACGCGTCGAGCCGCATGCGTTCATCGAACGCGAGCGGTCGCGGCTCGAGTACGTGCGGCAGACCGCGCGGCCGCGTCTCGAGGGCGTACGCGAGCGCCGCCGTCGCGGCGTCGAGCGTGCTCCCGTCGGCGGGCGAGACGGTCTCGAAGCGCCCGTCCCTTCGGGCCCGGGCGAACCAGTCCGCGTCGCGCCGGGTGACCGGCAGATCCGTAGAAAACGGCAGGTCGCAGCCGTCCGGAAGCAGAGCCTCCCTCGGTCGGAAGAGCGCGAACACTTCCGCGAGCCGCGCCGGGGAAACCCGTCCCGCGTGAAAACGGCCGGTCGAAAGATCGAGAAAGGCGAGTCCCCACTCGGTCGCGTCCGACGCGCCCGGCGCCAGAGCCGCGAGCCAGCAGGGGGCGTCGGGGAGAAGGGCCCTGGGGTCGAGCACCGTGCCGGGCGTCACGACCCGGGTGATGTCGCGCTTGACGAGACCCTTCGAAGCTCGCGGATCCTCGACCTGGTCACAGATGGCGACCTTGCGCCCCGCCGCAACGAGCCGGGCGATGTGCTGGTCGGCGCTCTGCCACGGCACGCCGCACATCGGAGCCTCGATGTCGGAGTCGCGGTGGCGCCGCGTGAGCGTGATCCCCAGAAGAGGTGCGGCCTCGCGCGCGTCGTCGAAGAACATTTCGTAGAAGTCGCCCATCCGGTAGAAGAGGATGGCGTCGGGAACCCGGCTCTTCATGTCGAAGTACTGCCGGAGCATCGGCGTGACGCGCGGAGGCGGCGTGCTCACCCGGGTGCTAGCATAACCGCGCCCGAGGTTTTCGTCCCGATGCAGATTCTCGCGCTCGATACCGCGAGCCCCGCTCCCTCCGTCACGCTCCTCGCAACCGGCGGGGCGGTGTGGGAAGAGACTCTTTCTCCGGATCGCCGCGCGTCGGAAGAGCTCCTTCCCGCGATCGAGCGGTGCTTCGCGGCGGCGGGAACGCGCCTGCCCGATTGCGACCGCATCGCGGTCTGCTCCGGACCCGGCTCTTTCACGGGACTCCGCATCGGGCTGGCGACGGCGTGGGGCCTCGGCCGCGCCGCCGGCGTTCTCGTCGAGACGGTGCCGACTCTCGAGGCGCTGGCGGAAACGGCCCGGAAAACGTCGCGGGGAGAGGTCCCGCAGCGGCCTGCACCCGCCCCTTTGTTTCCGCGCAGTTCAACGGTCGCGGCAGTTCTCGACGCGGGCCGCGGAGAGGTCGTCCTCGCCGTCTACGATCTCGAAGGCGATCGCGCGCGTCCGGTGTCGGGTCCGGAGCGGCTCGCCATCGACGCCGCCCGGGAGCGGGTGGCGCATCTTCACACGGTGGCGCTTCCGCCGGACCTCCTCGTCCCCGCGGTCGAAGGCGTCGCGGGAGTCTCGCCATCCCGGGCAATCGCGGAGGCCGTATCGCGGCAGCCCGGCGAAACGCTCTCTCGTCTCGAGGGAATCTATTCGCGGCCGAGCGCGGCCGAGGAAAAGCATGGCGCTCCGTAAACCGGAGCCCGCGCCGTACGCGATCCGGCCGGCCGAGCCGCCGGACCTGGACGAGATCGCCCGCATCGAGCGCGAGTCCTTCCGGATCCCCTGGAAGCGGGAGTTCTTCCAGAGCGAGCTCTCCGAGCCCTACCGGTACGCCCGCGTGCTGGCGGGAAGCGGGGGCGCGGTTCCCCGGATCGGGGGTTACCTCTTCGCGGTGTCGCTCTACGAGGAGTTCCACGTGAACAAGATCGCGACCGACCCGCGCATCCGGCATCGGGGCTACGGGCGCCTGCTGATCGAGGACTCGATCGCCCGGGCTCGCGCGATTCGCGCCGCCAGCATCACGCTGGAGGTACGGGTCTCGAACCTGCCGGCGCGGGAGTTCTACCGGTCGTACGGATTCCGGGAGGCATTCCGCCGCAAGTCCTACTACCAGGACGGAGAGGACGCCTATGCCCTCGTTCTTCCTCTGCAGTCGTAGCCGGCTCGGTTGAATCCGGCCGACCGCCTCGATAGACTCGATCGCGTGATTCGGGCCCGCCTCTTCTTCCCTCGAAAAAACGAAAAGGAGGTCTGATCGAATGGAAAACGATCACGCGGAGGCCTTGCCAGATTCGGATCCGGAGTACCGCCGCCTTCACGACGAGCATCGCGACCACGAGCATCGGCTGCAGCTCCTCGCCGCGAAGCCGCGGCTCTCCGAAGACGAAGAAATCGAGGAGAAACGCCTCAAGAAAGAAAAGCTCCTCTTGAAGGACCGCATGGAGGCGATCGCTCGCAGTCGCCGGGAGGGGGTCGCGCACTGAGGATCCCGATCGCCCGCGAAGGATGGCCTTTCATCCTCGTTCCGGCGGCCTTGACCGCCGGCGCGGCGCTCACCCGGCACCCGATCGTCGCATTCGTCTTCCTCGTCCTGACCCTCTTTCTCGTCTCCTTTTTCCGAGATCCCGAGCGGGTCCCGGAGGGTGGCGAGGAAACCATCGTCTCCCCCGCCGACGGCACCGTGCTGTCCATCACGCCCGCTCCGGAGGCCCCGCCGGGCGCGTCCCGTCGTCTCTCGATCTTCATGTCGGTGTTCAACTGCCACGTCAACCGGTCGCCGACGTCCGGCGAGGTCAGCGACTACCAGTACGTCCGCGGCCGGTTGCGGGCGGCATTTCACGAGAAGGCTTCGACGGAGAACGAGCAGAACCGCATCACTCTGACTTCCGCCCTGGGCGGGGTGACCTTCAAGCAGATCGCCGGCGCGCTCGCCCGGCGGATCGTCTTCTATCCGCGGGTCGGCGAGCGGCTCTGGCGCGGGCAGAGGATCGGCATGATCCGCCTGGGGTCGCGTGTCGACCTTTTCATCCCGGACGACGCCGAGCCCCTGGTAGAGCGGGGGGACAAGGTCCGGGCAGGAAAGACCCCGGTGGCGCGTTGGAAGGCCTGATCCTTGCGTGAGACGTGAGACGTGAGCCGTAAGACGGAGCGCGAAGGGAGCCCACCGGACCTCGAGGACGGCGACGCCTTCCTCTTCGCTCCTCCCGCCTCCCCTGGCCCCCGGCCGCGGCTCCGGGCCCGCGCGCGCCAGCGCCTTTCCCGCGGCCTCTTCATCCTCCCCACGCTCTTCACGGTCGGCAACCTCTTCTGCGGTTATCTCTCGGTGTGGTGCTCGATCCGCGGCACTTTCCAGACCGCCGCGATCCTCATCATCGCGGCCGCCGTTCTCGACATGCTCGACGGCCGCATCGCGCGTCTGACCAACTCGGCGTCGCGCTTCGGCGAGGAGTACGACTCGCTCGCCGACCTCGTCTCGTTCGGGGTCGCGCCGGCGGTGCTGGCGTACTCCTGGGGTCTCGCGGATTTCCACCGGCTCGGGTGGATGGCGTCGTTCCTCTTCGTGGTCTGCGGATCGATGCGGCTCGCCCGCTTCAACATTCAGACCCGCGTCGCCGACAAGAAGTACTTCATCGGGCTGCCGATCCCCGCGGCCGCGGGCACGATCGCGTCGCTCGTGCTCGCGACGCCCGAGCGGCTCGTGGAGCGTGTCTGGATGACGGGGCTGCTCGTGCTCACGGTCATCCTGTCGTACCTGATGATCTCGACCCTCCGGTACCGCTCCTTCAAGGACCTCGACCTGCGGCGACAGCGCCGCGCGTGGATCCTCCCGGTGATTGCTCTCGTGTTCGCGGTCGTCGCGTACCGCCCGGCGGCGACCCTCCTCGCGATCGCGCTCGTCTTCGCCGCGTCCGGGCCGGTCACGAAGCTCGTTTCGGTCGTCCGCGACCGGCGACGAAAAACCTAGAAGTCCCAGGTACCCGGTCCCAGGCTGCGGGATCCAGGGGGACCCGGCGACTTGGCTACTTGGGACTCGAGACCGGAGACCCGGGACTCTCGGTCGGCAGGGCCCAGTCCGTGACGACCTCCCCGCCCGCGGCCGGCGCGAGATGCGTCCGCACGGGACAACACTTCGCCGGAGGCGTACCCCGGACGCGCAGGCGGGCCGGCTCGACCTGCTCGAATGGAGCGACGAGCGTTTCGTAGAGTCGCACCCGCGTCGCTCTCCCGGGCGAGACGGGGCGGCCGCGCTCGTCGTACGCCTCCCACCGATCGAATCCGCCGAGCTCGACGTCTCCGATGCGCGCGGGCGAGAGATCGACCTCGATCCAGTTCTGGACCCGCGACACGAGAGACGCGTGCGGTGACGGGTTCTCCGCGCCCACGCGCACGCCCCGCGACCCGTCCGTCTGGACGGAGCCGCGAAGCTCGGGCGCGACGCGGCGGCCGGCGATCACGTCCCCGAGAGCGGCGACCGGGAAAAGACGGCCGGCATCGTCTCCTCCGGCGACGGCGACGATCCGGCCCCGGGCGAGGGCGTGCCGGGACGTGTCCGCACGAAAGTGCGCGACGAGGTCTGCGAGCGACGGCTGGGCGAATACGACGGAGTCGCCCGCGGAAAGCGAGACGCCGGAGACGTTCGCAGAGCGCGTGGCGCGGAGAGTGAACTCCCATCCGCGACCCTCGTTCCACGGAAGCTCGTGAAGGAGCTCGGTGCGCGGGTCGTCGGTCAAGGCGTTGAGCGCGGACTCGGGGACCGGCTTTCCCGTGTCGCCCGTGGATCGATGCACCGAGCCGCGGGTCGCCGACGCGTACGCCGGCCACCACGGCTTCCCGAGCGAGTCGACGAACGCCACGTCCGCCTCGTTGTCGTCGCCGAAAACGAACGCCACGATGCCGTCGGTTCGCGAAGCGAGCGCGCGCATCGCCTTTCGCTCCTTTTCGGCCGCGGGAGGCTTGCGGCGCATCGAGATCAGGATGGGAAGGACCCGAGCGGTCGCTCCCGCGCCCTCTCCCCGCTCGAGGAGATGAGAGAGGCGGGAACGCGCCTCCCGGAGCGCCGTCGCGTACGCCGGCGCGGTCGTGCCCGTGAACGGGACGTCGAGCAGCACGCCCCGCACGTCGCCGAACGATTCCCGGCGGCGGGCGGCCGCCGCGACTTCGCGCGCGAGCACCCCGCCGAATTGCCTCCCGCGCTTCTCGTCCGCCCCGGAGAGCGGATCGAGGGGGGCATCGATGACGAGCACGACCGGAACCCGCGCGAACGGGCGCGGCGGGCCCGGAGGCTCGAGCGAGGGGGCCCCGTCGGGAGTGATCCGGCGGGCGGGAAGATAGACCGCCGAGACCCCGACGCGCTGCAGCGTCTCCTCGATCGCCGAGTCGCCCGCCCCGATTCCATCGGTGAACCAGACGGCGTCCCCGCGCGGAGGCGACATCGTCCCCGGGGCGTGCGCCCGGCGGGAGCACGCCACCGCGGTCGCGAGGGTCGCGATCGCGATCGCGCGGCCGGCGGCGCGGGTCACGACGAGGCCACCGGCGCTTCGCGCTCGGCCGCCAGGGGCAGCTCGAAGCGGACGCGGAATCCCCCGCCGCGTCGGTTCTCGGCGGCGATCGTTCCGCCGTGCTCTTCGACGATCTTCTTTGCGATCGCGAGACCGAGCCCGGTCCCGCCGCTCTTCGCCGAGAAATAGGGGTCGAAGAGTCGGGGCAGGATCCTTTCGGGCACTCCGGGTCCGGTGTCGTCCACGGTCACGATGATCCTCCCATCGCTCCGCTCGGCGGAGACCACGATCTCGCCGGCCGCTCCGGACAGCGCGTCGACGGCGTTCCCGATCAGGTTCGAGAGGACGCGCGCGAGCAGCCGCGGGTCCGCCTCCGCCCGCACGTCCGGCTCCGAACGCACGGCCCACCGGACTCCGGGCGCGCCCGCGAACGCCGCCGCGGTGTCCCGGATGACGCGGCCGACGTCGGTCGGTCCGATCTCGGGCTGCGGCAGTCGCGCGTAGTCGGAGAACTCCGAGGCGGCGCGCTTCAGCTCCTCGGTCTGGGTGAGCACGTTCGTGACGCACTCGTCGAGCGCGCGCGAAAACTCCGGCGTGGCGCCGCCGCTTCGGTTCCAGACCTCGCGCAGATGCTCCACGGAGAGGCGGATCGGGGTCAGCGGGTTCTTGATCTCGTGGGCGATGATCCGCGCCATCTCGGCCCACGCGGCGAGGCGGTTGGACCGGACGACTTCCGAGACGTCCTCGATGACCGCCATGCGCGCGCCTTCCCCGCCGACCGGCAGAGGCACCGTGACGATCCGCCACCGCTCTCCGCTGCGCGGCTCGACCTCGGCGGTGACGAAGTCCGACAACCGCGCGAGCGTCCGGCGGACCTCCGCCATCCTCTCGCCCGGAAAGACGTCCTCGAGCGCCGCGCCGTCCGCGTGGCCGCCGCCGAGAGACGCCGCGGCCGGGTTCGCGAGGAGAACGGCGCCGTCCGAGCGATACGCGACGACCCCCGCGGTCAGGTGCGCGAGGAGCGTCGCCAGACGCTCCTTCTCGCGCGAGAGCGCGTCGGTCTGCTCCTTCAGGGTCCGCGACATCGAGAGAAAGGCGCGCACGAGCTCGCGCAGCTCCTCGTCGGGCGGCTCCTCGAGCTGCGGGGAGAAGTTGCCTCGCGCCACGGCGCGCGTCCCCTCGACGAGATCGGCCACGGGCCGCGCGACGCGCAGCGCGAGCCGTCCCGCCAACGCGGCGGAGATGAGAAACACGAGGAGACTGAACGCCGAGAGCGCCGCGGTCAGCTGGGCCGCCTCCGCCTCGGCGACCCGCTGCTGCGGGAGCAGCAGCAGCGAGAGAAGGCCGGGACTCCGCACTCCCGGCACGCCCGGCACGGCCGTGAGCGCGGTGGCCATCTCTTCGAAAGGGCGGCCGGCGACGATTCGGGACCCGATCTGCTGCCTCGCGCCCGCGAGTCCGATCGCGCGGTAGATCGACGCCGGAACGCGATCGGGCAGGAGACCGGCGTCGTAGAGGTCGCGGCGCGACGTCGCGACCAGGTGACCGTCCGGCGCGTAGACGGAGAGGTCGTAACCGACCGCGTTCGCCAGCCAACCGAGCAACGAGTCGTCGAGAAGGTCGAGCCTTCCCCGACCCCCGGAAGCCGACGGCAGGTAGTCGTCGAGGACCCGGCGCGCCGTCTCGAGCGCGGCGCGCGCGTGATCGATCGTTTCCCTCGCCGTCCGCGTCTCGATTGCCGAACGCAGGAAGAAGGTGACCGCGAAGAGCGGGATCATCACGCCGAGAACGAACAGTCCGACGAGCCGTCCGCGGAACGTCCGCAGGCCGCGGGGCAGGATTTCGGCGCGCAGCTCCCGCGGGGTCGCGAGAAAGCGCCAGATCGCGAGCGCTCCCAGGAGCAGAAAGAAAACGGTGACTCCGGGTATGAGGAGCGCCGCGGTCAGGGCGCGGCCCAGGAAGTCCGGCACCGGAATCGCCACGAGACGGAACCCTTCCGGCAACGACCGCACTTCGCCGAAAAGCTCGCTGCCACGGTAACGGAGCCGGACGCGGACCGCTCCTCCGCCGTGCCGAAGCTTCTCGATCGCGTCCGCCGGGAGAATCGGACCCTCCTCGCGGGGAGAGCCGTCCGGCGCGTACGACCCCAGAATGGGTCGCGGCGGCTGAGGCGCGTCGTCGCTCGGGTCGGCGCCCAGTACGAGGCGCCGGTAGACGTCGATCCGCGGCGGCAGGGGGTCCCAGCTCGGCCAGTCGGCGACCTCGATCTCGACGCGCCCCCACGGCGCGCCGCCATACGTGAGAGGGACGGAGCGGCGAAGGATCGCCAGGCGATAGCGATCGATGACCGCCTCCGTCGGCGGCGTCGCGGCGGCCGCGCCGCTCTCGGTCTCCGGAATCAGCGAGAAGAGGCTTCGGGAAGCGCCCGAGGAATCGAAGACCTCGTAGGTCATGAGAGGCGGTTGCCGCATCCGCTCCTCGCCTTCGCGCCAGAGGCGGTATGCGAGGTCCGATAAGTCGGTCCGCTCGAGCGGAGCGGGAAGTTCCGATGCGAGGTCGGTCCGCGACAGACGCTCCGCCGCCCGCTGCGCCGCGACGACCGCGTCCACCGACGCGCGCGCCGGATCCGGAAGGCGGATGGCGGACGCGACTCGAAACGCTTCCCGCGCCCGACGCTGTTCGTGGAGCGGAGCGGCGACGAGAACGACGAGAAGCGTCGCTCCGACGAGGAGCGAGGCGGTCCCGAACCCTTCCCCCGCGCGCGCTTCTCCCACGGCGCGGGACCAGAGCGCGAACGCCGCGGCGGAAACGACGATGACGGCGAGCCCGTACGCCGGTCCCGCAGAGACGCTCGCGAGCGTGGCCGCGATCGCCGCCGTCGAGAACACTCCGGCCAGCGTCGCCCACGTCCGTCCGCGGCTCGAGGGCTCGCGCCGCGCGGATGCGAGCGAAAGCGCCGAGAGCACGAGGGCCGCCAGGGCGGCGATCCGCGGGAGGGCCAGGAGAGAGTGACCCAGTCCCGCGCCGAGCTCCGGCATTGGAACGTGCGCGGCGACGAACAGAGCAACGGCGAACAGAGCGGCGCCGGCGAAGACGACGGCGAGACGCGGTCGGGGCGTGCGCGCACGGCCCGCGAGGAGCGGCATCGCGGCGGGAAGAGCCGCCCAACCCAGGGCGAGACCGGCGATCGTCGAGAGCGGAAGGGGCTCCGCGCTGCCGAACCTCGCCTCGATCGCGAGGAACGCGACGACGAGCGCGAGGCCGAGGCGGAAAGGATCCGACAGGCGGCCCGCCAGGAGAAGGGCGATCGCGAGCAGCGCGGCGAACGCGAGATCGCGCGGGAGCGTCAGATCCGGCGTGCCCCTGCGGTCGAGCGCGACGAGCACCGTCCCGGACGGGTCGGTCAGAAGCGGTGCGGCGCCTCTGGCCGACGGCCGCCACGCGGCCGAAGCGCCGGAGAGACCGAGCGATCGGGCGAAGTCCGGCGCCTGGACGGGAAACGTCTGAGACGAATAGACGAGACCGGAGAAGCCCCCGTCTCCGACCCGCCGCCGTCCCACGACCGTGAGCCGCGTCGCCGACCAGCGGACGGCGATCCCGTTCCCCGAGAAGACGAGACCTTCGAGTGGCGGCGCGTCCCCCCACCACGCGTGCACGCTTCCGGGCGGGTCCGTCAGAGCGAGACCCGCGCCGGGGGGCGCTTGCGCGAGCGCGTGCCCCGCCGCGTTGAAGAGCGCCAGACGGTTGACGGCGATTCCGCCGCCCTCGAGCGACCGCACCACCTCGGGCTGAGACTGAAAGTCCGCCGCGCGACGGGAGAGCTCGCCGACGGCGGCCGTGAAAGCGCGGAGCAGCGCCTTCGGAGGCGTCGAGTCCGCCCCGGACGACGAGGACAGCGGGAGCTGGCCGCCGAGGAAGAGGAGAAGCGCCGCCGCGGCGAGCGCTCCCGCGAGGGGGGCGCGGAGGCGGCGGATCAACGGAGGGAGGGCAGGTCCACCCCGCGCTCCCGCGCGGCGGCGATCGCCTCCGGATATCCGGCATCCGCGTGCCGCATCACTCCGGTTCCGGGGTCCGCCGTCAGGACCCGCGCGAGACGGCGAGCGGCGGAATCGGTTCCGTCCGCGACGACGACCATGCCCGCGTGGAGCGAGTAGCCGATGCCGACGCCGCCGCCGTGGTGGACGGACACCCACGTCGCCCCGCACGCGGTGTTGAGTAACGCGTTCAGGATCGGCCAGTCCGCGATCGCGTCGGAACCGTCGCGCATTCCCTCGGTCTCCCGGTTCGGAGATGCGACGGATCCCGCGTCGAGGTGATCGCGGCCGATGACGATCGGGGCGCGGATCTCGCCCCTCCGCACGAGGTCGTTGAAGAGGAGGCCGGCCCGGGAGCGCTCGCCGTAGCCGAGCCAGCAGATCCGCGCCGGAAGCCCCTGGAACGCGACGCGCTCCTCGGCGAGCGTGAGCCAGCGCCTCAGCGCCGCGTTCTGCGGGAAGAGGTCCATGAGTGCGCGGTCGGTCACGCGGATGTCATCGGGATCGCCGGAGAGCGCGGCCCAGCGGAACGGGCCCTTCCCCTCGCAGAAGAGAGGGCGGATGTACAGCGGGACGAAGCCGCCGATGTCGAACGCGTCCTCGACGCCCGCCTTCTTCGCCTGGCCGCGCAGGTTGTTTCCGTAGTCGAAGACGACCGCGCCCCGGCGTTTCATCTCGAGGAGCGCCCGGACGTGCGCGGCCATCGTCTCGTACGAGCGCCGCACGTAGAGGGCCGGGTCGCGACGCCTGAGGTCCGTCGGATCTTCGCCCGGCGAGAGAAGCGGGACGTAGCCCTCGAGCTCGTCGTGCGCGGAGGTCTGGTCGGTCACGAGGTCGGGGACGACCGCGCGCGCGATGAGGCGTTCCAGGAGCTCGACGGCGTTGACCGGGACGCCGATGGACACCGCCTCGCGGCGGTCGCGCGCCTCGAGGGCCCGGTCGATCGCGCGGTCGAGCGAATTCTCGCGGACGTCGAGGTAGCGGGTCGCGAGCCGGCGTTCGATGCGCTCGGCGTCGACTTCCGCGACGAGCGCCGTCGCTCCGTTCATCGTCGCGGCGAGCGGCTGGGCTCCTCCCATCCCTCCGAGGCCGGCCGTGACGACGAGCCGGCCGGACAGGTCTCCCCCGAACTCCTTCTGCGCGGCGGCGGCGAACGTCTCGAACGTTCCCTGGAGGATGCCCTGCGTGCCGATGTAGATCCACGAGCCCGCCGTCATCTGCCCGTACATCGTCAGGCCCGCGGCCTCGAGGCGGCGGAACTCGTCCGCCGTCGCCCAGGCCGGGACGAGCAGGGCATTCGCGATCAGAACGCGGGGCGCGTCCTCTTGCGTCTCGAAGACTCCGACGGGTTTGCCCGACTGCACGAGGAGCGTTTCGGTCGGGGAAAGCCGCTTCAGCGTCGCGACGATGGCGTCGAAGCACTCCCAGTTGCGGGCGGCCTTTCCGGTGCCGCCGTAGACGATGAGCTCCCCCGGTTTCTCGGCGACCTCGGGGTCGAGGTTGTTCTCGAGCATCCGGAGGGCGGCTTCGACCGGCCAGGTCCGGCAACGGAGCTCGGTCCCCCGGGCCGCGCGAACGGTCCGCGCGCCGAGAGCGACGGCAGGCACGAACGGAATTCTACGCGAGCGTCGAGAGCACCTTGGAGACCGGCGCGCCATCGAGGAACGCCCGCGCCGCCGCGAGGTCCGGCGCGAGCTCCCGGTCCGCGGTCCACGGGGCGACCGCCTTCCGGAAGGCGCGGCGAACCTCCTCGATCCGGGGGGAGGACGCGAGCGGCCGCAGGAACTCCATCGCCTGGAACGCCACGGTGAGCTCGATCGCCAGCACGAGAGCAAGGTTCTCCGCGATCGAGGCGAGCTTGCGCGCGGCGATCGGAGACATCGAGACGTGATCTTCTTTCGCCGCCGACGTGGGGATGGAGTCGACAGACGCCGGGTGAGCGAGGGCCTTGCACTCGGAGACGAGGGCGGCCGCCGTCACCTGCGCCATCATGAGACCCGAGTGCACTCCGCCTTCCTCGACGAGGAACGCCGGGAGATCCGAGAGGGCCGGGTTGACGAGCTTCTCGATGCGCCGCTCGGAGATCGACGCGAGGTCGGCGGCGGCGATGGCGGCGTAGTCGAGGACGTACCCCACGGGAGCTCCGTGGAAGTTCCCGCCGGAGACGACGTCGCCCGCTCTCGCGAACACGAGCGGGTTGTCGGTGGCACTGTTCATCTCGCGCTCGAGGACCTCCCGCGCGTGATCGAACGCGTCGCGCGCCGCGCCGTGGACCTGCGGCATGCACCGCAGCGCGTAGTTGTCCTGCACCTTTCCGCACCCGCGGTGCGACTCCCGGATCGCGCTGCCCGCGAGCAGGCGGCGGAGATTCCGCGCGCTCGCGACCGCGCCGGGGTGCGGTCGGGCCGCGATCACCCTCGCGTCGAAAGCGGCGTCGGATCCCCGCGCGGCGTCGAGCGACGCGGCGCCCGCGAGGTCGGCGAGGCGGGACAGCCGGATCGCGCGCAGAAGAGCCAGGCCTCCGACCGCGACGGACATCTGGACGCCGTTGATGAGCGCGAGCCCCTCCTTCGCCTGGAGGGCGACGGGCGCGATGCGGGCCGCGCGCAGCGCGCGCGCCGCGGGAAGCGTCCGGCCGTTCCGCCGGACGGAGCCCTCCCCCGTCAGGCCGAGCGCGAGGTGCGCGAGCGGCGCGAGGTCGCCCGACGCGCCGACCGAACCCTTTTCGGGGACGACCGGGAGTACGTCCGCGGCGAGGAGCGTCAGGAGCCGCTCGACCGTCGACACGCGCACCCCCGACAGTCCCGCCGCGAGGGCGTTGGCGCGCAGCGCAATCATCCCGCGGACGGCTTCCTCCGGCAGCGGGTCGCCGACTCCGGCCGCGTGGCTGCGGACGAGATTCCGCTGGAGCTCCTCGAGCCGGTCGCGCGGGATCGTGACCTCCGCGAAGCGACCGAATCCGGTCGTGATGCCGTAGACCGGCGCGCCCTTTCGGACCGCATTCTCGACGGTGCGACGCGAGGCCGACATCGCGCGCTTCGCGGAGGGAGCGAGGCCCACCCGGACGAGACGGTGAGCGACGTCGGCGAGATCCTCGAGCGTGAATCCCGAACCGTCGAGAAGAAGTCGACGCATGCGATCAAGCTATCAGGTCCCGGTTCCCGGCCGTGAGCGGACAGCTGATAGCTTCTCCCTCCATGAAGATCGCGGCCGTTCTCGGCGGGCAGTGGGGCGACGAGGGAAAGGGGAAGGTCGTCGACCTGCTGGCGGACCGATTCGACGTGGTCGCCCGATATCACGGCGGCCACAACGCCGGTCACACGGTGAAGTTCGCCGACCGCCACTTCGCGCTCCACCTCCTGCCCGCTGGAATCGTTCGCGGAAAAACGTCCGTAATCGGGCCCGGCGTCGTCGTCGACCCGGACGCGCTGCTCGCCGAGATCGCGTCGGTGGAGGAGGCCGGTGTCGGCGTCGAGGGCAAACTCCTTCTGTCGGACCGGGCCACCGTCATCCTTCCGTGGCACCGGCTGCTCGACGCCGCGCGCGAGAAGGCCGCCGGCGCCGGGAAGCTCGGGACGACCCTTCGCGGGATCGGGCCGGCGTACGAGTCGGTCGCCTCGCGCAAGGCGGTGCGCGTGGCGGACCTGTCGCGCCCGGAGATATTGCACAACCGTCTGGTTGCGCTTCACGGCGAGCTGGCGAGACTCCTCGGGAGTTACGGGATCGGCGACGTCCCCTCGCCCGAGAACGTCCTCGAGTGGCTCGCACGTTCCGAGGAGAAGCTCCGGCCGCACGTCGCCGACACCGGGCGGTGGCTGCGCGATCACCTTGCGGCGGGCGGCTCGCTCCTCGCCGAGGGAGCGCACGGCGCGATGCTGGACGTTTCCGCCGGCACGTTTCCGTACGTGACGTCGTCCTGCTGCACCGCGGCCGGAGTCGCCGCCGGACTCCACGTCGCGCCCCGGGCGCTCGAGGCCGCGATCGTCGTGCTCAAGGCGTACACCACGCGGGTCGGCGAAGGGCCGTTCCCGACCGAGCTCCTCGACGCGACCGGCGAGTTCCTGCGCGAGCGCGGCAACGAGTACGGGACGTCGACCGGCCGGCCCCGCCGGACCGGGTGGTTCGACTCGGTCGTCGGCCGCCTCGCCGTCGAGCTCTCGGGCGCCGACGCGATCGCGATAACGAAGCTCGACGTGTTGGACGACCTCGAGGAGATCCCGGTGTGCGTCGGATACCGGCTGGACGGTCGCGAGATCTCGGACGTGCCGCCGCTCTGCGAGGACCTCGCGCGCGTCGAGCCGGTGCTCGAAGTGATGCCGGGCTGGAAGACGAAGACGACCGCGGTGACCCGGTTCCCCGATTTGCCCGCGGCCGCGCGCGACTACGTGAAGTTTCTCGAGGAGCGATGCGGCGCGCCGTCGATCCTGATCTCCACCGGCCCGCGCCGCGAAGAGACGATCTGGCGGGAGGACCTCGATCTCTACGGCGCGCTGCCGCAGGCCGCGTCGAGCTGACGCGTCGGGGACTCCCGTTCCGTATACTTCGATCCCGCCGGGCCGTTAGCTCAGTCGGTAGAGCATTGGCCTTTTAAGCCAGTGGTCCTGGGTTCGAGTCCCAGACGGCCCACCAATCCTGGGACGACGTTCAGCACCGCCAGAGCCTAAGGAGCGACCCGCGTCGTCGTGTTGGTGGCGAACGTGAACGTGCAGCACGTCGTCCTCCCGTCGAGTGACGCCTTCCGGTTCGCGAGGTCGGCCCAGATCGTCTTGCCTGCCGCGATGCCCTGGAGGAGCGAAGGGTCGGCCGCGAGGACCACGATGACCTTGCTGGAATCGATCAACCGAGCCCGGAGAGTTCCCGTGGCGGCATCCACCGACACGACGCTCGCCTCCTCGGCCGTCGCCATCGAGAAGGTCGCCGAGATCGGGGCGGGCGCGAGCGCGGGCGCCGGAGCGGGCGCGGGGGCCGGAGCGGGCGCGGGCGCCGGAGCGGCAGCCAGAGACACCGGCTGATAGTTCGCGGCCTTCACGGCGACCCATGCGGTCGACGCCTTCTGGGCCAGCCGCTGGTCCGCGACGCCGCTCGCGTTCTCCAGCATCCCCGCCCAGAAGTAGGCGATCTGCGCGCCTCCCCCGTTGCGCTGCAGGACGTTCTCCAGGACAAGGGGTGTCTTGGCGCCCTCGAGATTCGCCTTCAGCTTGTCCTCGGCCGTGGCGATCGCGACGACCTGGTCGATGGCGATGTCGATGAAGATCGTGCCGACGACCGCGACGATCGTGGCCGCCGCCGCCGCCAGGGATGCGCCCATCACCGCGGCCTCGACGCCGGTGACGATGGTCCGCACGCCGTTGGCGACGTCCTTGGTGAACTCGCCCGCCCGGATCATCGCCCGAAGCGCCGTAAAGGAGTTGGAGATGCCGTTGAGGACCTGGACGGTCGCGGGAGCGGACCGCGTCGCGGTGCCGACCACCACGGAGGTGTTGGCGAAGAAGGCGGCGGCGCTGCCGGCGAACGCCAGGCTGCCCACTCCGACCGTTCCCAGCGCGGCCCCGGCCTGAGAGGCCACGTCGAAGTCCGGCGGTACGGTGCCGTAGTAGAAGAAGTCGCTGACGTTCCGCGCCCGAAGCGTCCGAGCCTGCTCGACGCTGACCTTCCAGGCGCGGTACATGTCGAGCGCGTCCTGGGCGACCGACACCTGGCGCGCCTGCGCGTGGTCCCGGAGAGCGGCGAGGAGCCTCTGCTCCGCCGGGCTGCGCTGGTCGTTCGGTTTGCCGATCGTGGCGACGACCCGCTCGAACAGCATCGCCTTGAGCGCCTCGTTCTCGTTCGGGTTCGCCGCGATCTCGGCCCAGCGCGCCTCCACGAAGTCGTGGACGCCCTCCGGCGGGATCTTGCGCTCGGTCGTCGCGATGAAGCGCAGGAACTCCGTGATCTGCGAGGGCTGGTCGAGGATCTGGGACAGGATCTCGCCCGCTCCGGGAAGAATGCCCGCGCCCTCGGAGTACGCAATCCGCAGGGTC